>WNEY01000954.1_pt1 | contig 19457 bp, 18 predicted proteins | sample 5400531 | NCBI WGS metagenome assembly WNEY01 (sample SAMN13153338, study PRJNA577476) | soil metagenome | isolation source: 200 cm saprolite under Douglas fir tree site 1 | place: USA:California | collected 2015-04-18
CGCGCGTGCATCTGACCGGCAAGGAATATCAAATGCTGGAGCTCCTATCGCTCCGCAAGGGCACGACGCTGACCAAGGAGATGTTCCTCAACCATCTCTACGGCGGCATGGACGAGCCGGAGCTGAAGATCATCGACGTCTTCATCTGCAAGCTGCGCAAGAAGCTCGCCAACGCCTCCAACGGCAAGAACTACATCGAGACCGTCTGGGGCCGCGGCTATGTGCTGCGCGAACCGATCGAAGGCGAAACGCGCATTTCCGCCTAACGTCCCCCACCCCCCAAAGTTCCAAAAAGACGAAACCCCGCCGCGAGGCGGGGTTTTGGTTTGAGCGCCGCGGGCGCCGCACGCTATCAGCGCACGGCGACGGTGAGCTTCGGCTTTTGCGGCTGCGGTTCCACCCGCACATAGAGCCCGCGCTTCTCGGCGAGCGGCACGAAGATGTCGGTGAGGCCGACCATCGTTTCAGCCGCCCCCATCAAGAGGAATCCGTCCGCCGCGGTCTGCCGGTAAACCCGCTCGAGCACGTCGACCTTGGTCGCCTGATCGAAATAGATCAACACGTTGCGGCAAAACACCACGTCGAAGGTCCCGAGCGCGGCGAAATCCGCGAGCAGATTGAGCTGACGGAATTGCACCATCTTGCGGATCGCTTCCGAAAGCCGCCATTGCTCGCCGACCTGCTCGAAATGCTGCATCAGCATCTGAATCGGCAGCCCGCGCTGCACCTCGAACTGGCTGTAGATGCCGGCCCGCGCCTTCTCCAGCACGTTGTTGGAGATGTCGGTGGCGATAATTTCGATGCGCCAGCCGGAAAATTTCTCCTGCATGCTCTTCACGATCATGGCGAGCGAGTAGGGCTCCTGGCCGGTCGAGGCCGCCGCGCACCAGACGCGGAAGCGCCGCGCCTTGGCGCGCGTGGCCAAGAGCGCCGGCAGCACGGTGTCGCGGAAGCGGTCGAACGGAACCTTGTCGCGGAAGAAGAACGATTCGTTGATCGTCATCGTCTCGGTGATCTCCGCCTTGAGCGGCTCCACGTCTTGCTCCCGCAGGCGCCGGACGAGCTCCGTGATCGACGCGCAGCCAGCACGGCGCGCCACCGGCAGCAGGCGGCTTTCGATCAAATACTGCTTCTCCGGCGCCAGAACGAGGCCGGAGCGCTCGCGCAGGAGCTTGCGCAAATATTCGTAGTCGAGCGGCGTCACAGGCGATCCCCGTTGACCAAGCGCACGACCTTGGGGGCGATCTCGTCGAGCGGCAGCACCGCGGAGCAATGCCCGCTATGCGCGGCCGAGCCCGGCATGCCCCACACCACGCTCGACGCTTCGTCCTGCGCGATGATGCTGCCGCCGGCCGAGGCGACGTCGCGCGCGCCCTCCGTGCCGTCGGTGCCCATACCCGTGAGCACGACCGCGAGCAGGGCCGAGCCGAAGGCCGCCGCCGCCGATTGAAACAGCGGATCGACCGCGGGCTTGCAGAAATGCACGGGCGGATCGTCGCCGAGCACGATCGCGGCCGTACCCCCCTGCCGTGTGAGCCGCATGTGCTTGCCGCCGGGCGCGACGTAGAGCATCCCGGGCTTGATCGTCTCGCCGTGCACCCCCTCATGCGCCGGCCGGTTGGCGGCGCGGCCGAGATGTTCGGCGAGGATGGCGGTGAAGGTCGGCGGCATGTGCTGCGTGATCACGACCGGCAGCCGGCCGAGCACGGGCGCGAGCCCCCGAATCATCACTTGCAGGGCCTGCGGACCACCGGTGGAGCTGCCGATCGCGAGCAGGCGCGGAGAAACGGAGGAAAACGGCCGCAGCGAAGTCGCCTGCGCGTGCGGATCGCCCGCCTCGCGGAGCGCATTTGGGCGCAGCAGCGCGGGCGCGCGGCGGCGGCCCAGATGGCGGATCTTCTCGACGATCTCGCGGCGGAACGACTGGGCGAACATGATTTCCCGGCTCGTCTCGGGCTTGGTCACGTAATCGATGGCGCCCAATGAGAGCGCCTTCAAGCTCACCTCCGCGTTGCGGCGCGTGAGCGTCGAGGCCATGATCACGACGAGATCGGGCTTGCGCGCCAACAGAAGCGGCAGGGCGGAAAGCCCGTCGAGCTCGGGCATGTCGATGTCGAGCACGACGACGTCGGGCTTGAGCTTCAGGACGTTATCGACGGCCTCGCGGCCGTTGCGGAACGTGCCGACGATTTCGACCCCGGATTCTTCCGAAAGCCATCGCGACATCAAGCCGCGTACGACCACCGCATCGTCGACGATCATGACGCGGATAGCGGGCCCCGCCGTGCTTGTGGGGGCGATTTGCGGCAATGACATGGTGCTCAACCGGAACTCAACCCACCGAACAAGACTTGGAACCGGCCTTCCGCCGAAAGGCGCAAGGCAGTCTTCAGATCAGGCCGACTTCCTGAAACTTCGCCTCGACGATTTCCTTGTCGAACGGCTTCATGATGTATTCGTCGGCGCCGGCATGCATCGCGCGCGCGATGTGCGCGAGGTCGTTCTCGGTGGTGCAGAAGACGACCTTCGGCTTATCGCCGTGCGGCATGGCGCGGAGCGCGCGCAGGAATTCGTAGCCGTCCATGACCGGCATGTTCCAATCCAGGAGAATCGCGTCGGGCATCTCCTTGGTGCAAGATTCGAGCCCCTGACGGCCGTCGGCCGCCTCCACGATGGCAAAGCCGAAGCCTTCGAGGATTCGCCTCGCCACCTTTCGGATCACGCTCGAATCGTCGATTACAAGACAACGTTTCATTGTCGGGATCTCCTTCTCCACGATATTTACGCAGCAAGTTCTACCGTTTTAAGTTCGAGTACGCGCTCGACGTCGAGGACGACCATCAACCGGCCGTCGAGCTGAACGACGCCCTCGGCTACCCGCGACCAGCGCGGGTCGAGATTCACCGGATTGGGTTCGCGGCTCGCCGCCGGAATTTTCAGCACCTCGCCGACGCTGTCGATGAGGAGGCCGTAGGATTCGCCGCGGTGCTCGATGCCCACGGCCATGTTGATCCGCTTCTCTTCGCGGGCCGGCAAATCGAGGCGGCGGCGCATGTCGATCGTCGTCACCACGCGCCCGCGCAAATTCAGGATGCCGGCGACCTCGGGCGGCGCCAGCGGCACGCGCGTCAAGCGATCGACCATGAACACGTCGTGCACGCGCGCAATCGGCAGGCCGAATAATTGCTCGGCGATCAACACGGTCACGTATTCGGTTTCCGGGTCGGTTTGCATCAGGCGGCCTTACTAGTTTCGAGCGGCGCATCCTTGAGCGCGGCGATCAGTCCCTGGCGGTCGAACTTGGCGACGAAGGTGCGGAAGCCGGCGCGGCGGCCGCGCTCGATCATCGCGGGCGAGGCGTGGGATGTCAGCGCGATGATCGGCACCTGCCCCATGCGCGGGCTCGCCTGCAGCGCCTCGGCGAGTTCGAAGCCGTCGATTTCCGGCATCTCGACGTCGCTCACGATCACGTCGAAGCCGTCCGCCTTCTCGACGAGCGTGAGCGCCTCCCGCCCGTTCGCGGCCGTGGTCACGTCGTAGCCCGCCGCCTGGAGCACCGGCGTCAGCATGTTACGGAAGAAAGCCGAGTCGTCGACGAACAGCAGGCGGCGCTTGCGCGCCTCCGGGCTCATTTCCTTGCGCTGGAACCAGTCCTCGTGGGCAAGCGGCAGGAAATGGGCGACGTCGATGATTTCGGTCGCCTGCCCCCTGACGATGGCCGAGCCGAGGATTCCCGGCGTCGCGCTGCCGACCTCGATATTGAGGCGGTCCTCGACGATGTCCACGATCTCGTCGACGACGACCCCCATCGAGCGGCCGGCGTCGATGAAGACCAAAAGCGGCTGCGCGCCCTCGCTCCTGATCCGCACGCCGTCATTGACCGGCACCAGCGGCATCAAGGTGCCGCGATACTGAACGAGCGCCCGCCCGCTCGATTGCTGGATGTCCTTGGCCTCGATTTCCTCGAGCCGGGTAATCAGCGACAGCGGAACGGCTTTCGGCTCGCCGTTCCCCGCCCGGAAGACCAGAAGCGAAATCGGACGATCGGTTTCCTCGATGCGCGCCTTGCCCTTTTGTTCCTTCTCCGCGATGTCGGAACTCTCGAGCCGGCCGCCGAGCGAGCTTGCGAGCCCGTTCGGATCGAGGATCAAGATCACGGAGCCGTCTCCGAGAATCGTATTGCCCGAGAACATCGCAATGTCGCGCAGCTTCGAGGCCATCGGCTTCACCACGATTTCCTCGGTATGGAATACGCCGTCGACGACGACGCCCACCGTGCGGCTTCCGGTCTGCATCACTACAATGAAGGCGCCGTCCTCCGCTTCTCCGCCGGAAAGGCGCAACAGCGAGCCGAGATGCACGAGAGGAAGCAGCTTGTTGCGAAGCCGCAGCACGGGTGCGTCTTTCACGCGCTCGATGCGGTGCTCCGAATTCGCCCGCACGCGCACGAGCTCCAGGACCGAGACCTGCGGGATCGCGAAACGCTCCTTCGCCGCCTCGACGATCAGCGCCGGCACGATCGCAAGCGTGAGCGGAATCTTGATGGTGAAGGTCGCGCCGCGGCCTTGCACGGATTTCAGGCCGACGCTGCCGCCGATCTGATCGATATTGGTCTTCACCACGTCCATGCCGACGCCGCGGCCGGAAACGTTGGTCACTGTCGTCGCGGTCGAGAAGCCCGGCGCGAAAATGAATTTATGAATTTGCGCGTCCGTGAGCTTGTCGTTCGCGGAGATCAATCCCATGCGCACCGCCTTGGCGCGGATGCGTTCGGTATTGAGGCCGCGACCGTCGTCGGCGATCGTGATGATGATGTAGCCGCCTTCGTGATGGGCCGAAAGCCGCAGCGTTCCCTTTTCCGGCTTGCCGGCGGCCCGGCGCTCCGCGGGCATCTCGATCCCGTGATCGGCGGAATTGCGCACCATGTGGGTGAGCGGATCCTTGATCACCTCGAGCACCTGGCGGTCGAGCTCGGTCTCGGCGCCGTGCATTTCGAGTTCGATCTCCTTGCCGAGTTCGTTGGCGAGATCGCGCACGATGCGCGGCAGCTTCGACCAGGCATTGCCGATCGGCTGCATGCGGGTCTTGATCACGCCTTCCTGCAATTCGGCGGTGACGTTGGAAAGCCGCTGCAGCGGCGCCTTGAATTCGCTCTCCTGGCTGCGGCGCACGATTTCGAGCAATTGGTTGCGCGTCAGCACCAGTTCCGAGACCATCGTCATCAAGCGCTCGAGCGTCTCGACCTGCACGCGTAACGTCTGCGCCTTCGCCGCCGCTTCGCGCTGTTCTTCCTCGCGCCGGATCGCCGCGCGCCGGTCGGCTTCCGAGCGGCGCTCGCCTTCGCTATCCAGTGGGAGTGGCGGCGAACTCGTGTCGGAGCCCGGCGTTTCGCGGAACGCGCGTTCGAGCTCGTCGAGCGAAACCTCGCCCGGACGCAACGGCCGCTCCAGGATCTGATGCACCGGCGTGCCGACGGTTTGGGCTTGCCCCGCCGCCGCCGTTCCCGAAAGGCGCTCGAGCTCCTTGATCAGATCTTCGTCGCCGCCCTCGGGCTCGACCTGATTGCTTTCGAGCGAGGCGAGAATTTCCTTAATCCGGTCGATGGTCGCGAGCACGACCGTCACGGCTTCGCTGGTAACCGGCAGGCCGTCGCGAAAGCGGCCCATCAGGGTCTCGGCCGCGTGCGCCAGCGCCTCCAGCCGCGGCAGGCCGAGGAAGCCGCACGTGCCCTTGATGGTGTGGACGAGCCGAAAGACGTTGGCGAGAATTTCGGCGTTGTTGGGCTCGCGCTCGAAGCGCACCAATTCGACATCGACGACGTCGAGGCTCTCGCTCGTCTCGGTGAGGAATTCGCGCAAAAGGTCGTCCATGGCGGAGCCCGCTGGATGCAAAAGGCGTAGGCGCAAAGGTGACGCCGGCCCCTTTCGGAAGCCGTGTCCTGTGTGACCGGATTTTCGGGCCTTAGCGGTTAAATTTGCTTGAAAAAAAGGAAGCATATCCCACCCAGATACCGCTCCCGCAGCGGGCCGTCAGGGGGTCGCGCTGAGGACGATCGCCTCTCCTTCCGGCGCAATCGACACGGTGAGGCCGGCGGCGCGGGCCAAGAGCCCCGCGTAATAGGGCTGAATGACATGGGCATCGAGGGTTTCGGCCGGATTGCCCGCCAGGAGCGCCTCGGCCTTGGGCGGAATACGGGCATTCGCCCCCTCGGCGCGCAGGCGAAATCCCATGCTCTCTCCCTCCCCGACCGGATCGACCGTGAGCGTGCCGCCGCGCGGGATGGCGGCCGAGGCGATCATCAGCAGGTTGAGCAGCAACTTGACCCGGTTCTTCGGCAACAGCACCCGCGGCAGATTCCAGACGAGTTTCAGCCGCTCGTCGGCGAAAAAGCCCTTGGCGACTTCGGCGGCGTCGCCGAGGTCGATTTGCGCGCCGACGGAGCCGGCCGCACCGAAGGCGAGGCGCGCGAATTGCAGCCGCGCGGAGGCCTGGATCGCGCTCTTGCGGATGAGGTCGAGCGCAACCTCCTTCATTTTCTCGTCCTTCTCGTCAGCAAGCACTTCGAGCCCGTTGACGATGGCCCCGACCGGGCTGATCACGTCGTGACAGACGCGCGAGCAGACGAGCGCCGTGAGATCGAGGGCTTCTAGCGTGACGGGCTGGCTCATGCGCGGACGAGACTCGCGAAAGGCGCGAATCGCTTTGGGGACGAAGGAACGGCCGTGTGATACACCGCCGCAGCACACCATGCCAGCGCGGATCAGGCCATGACCGGGGACAGCCAATGAGCGCCGGCGAGTATGCGCGCTTGCTCGAGCCGCTCGCCGGACTGGCCGCCGCCGCCGGTCATCGCATCCTGGAGACCGCGCCGATCGATCTTCTTCCGCGCTCGAAGGCCGACAAGAGCCCGGTGACTGCCGCCGACGAGGCATCGGAGGCGATTTTGCGCAAAGGACTCGATCGCATCTTGCCCGGCGTGCCGGTGATCGCGGAAGAAGGTATCGCGGCCGGAGACCTGCCGGAGCCCGGCGGTGAGTTCTTCCTCGTCGATCCGCTCGACGGAACGCGCGAGTTTGTCGCCGGCTTGCGGGAATACGCAATCAACCTTGCGCTCGTCAGCGGCGGCGTTCCGCAGATCGGCCTGATCTACGCTCCGGCATCGGGCATTCTCTATGCGGGCGGCGGCGGAAGCGCCGTCCGCGCCGCGCTTCCGCCCGGCGGCGATTTCGACCGCGGCAAAGCGGCACCAATCCGCGTGCGGCCGCGGCCCGCGCGGCTCGTCGTCGCCGTGAGCCGGTCGTATCCGGACCAGGCAACCGAGCGATTTCTGGCGACGCTCGCGATCGAGCGGCGCCTGGTCATGGGTTCGGCGCTCAAATTCGCCGCCGTCGCCGAAGGGCTTGCCGACGCCTATCCGCGCCTGGCGTCATTGAGCGAATGGGACGTGGCGGCGGGCCACGCGCTCGTCGTCGCGGCGGGTGGAAGCATGCAGGCGCCGGATGGCGGGGCGCTTTCTTATGGCGCGCGCGCGCGGAGCTTCCAGCTCGGTGGTTTTACCGCCTGGGGCGGACCGCCCGCCGCTTAGGGAGCGAGTTGCTGCGCGACCTTCGGCCAGGCCGCCGCGGCGGCCTCCAACGTTTCGTTCGGGCTCGCGAGGAAAGTGTTGCGGTTTTCCTCGCTCACAAACAGCACAAGCTTGTTGTCGTGGATGACGAACAGCGACGGATAACCGGACGCCGGAACGCCGCGCGCGATCCCCAGCGGATCGTAGCCGCCGAAATGGGGCATGTAATCACCGGGCCGCTCGGCGAAGGCCGCCCGGTTGCCCTCGTTGCGAAAGCGCCAGACCAGGCCGGCATGCGTGAGCTCGAAGCCGGCCGATCCCTCACGCGCCTCCCGGTCGACGAAATAAGCCACCGGATCGAAGCCATAAAGCGCCATGCCCGTGAGCCGGTCGGAGATCACTAGTTCGGTGGTGACGGCCCGGCTTTGCGGCACGCAGACCAGCCCCGCCCACGAAGCCCATAGGGCGAGGGCAAAGACCGCCCGGCCACACGTCTTGCGAGTCCCGCGCTTTTCCACGCCCGCGGCCATTGTGACTTCCCCTCTCGCCTTCGAACCGCCAGAGTGAGCCGGTAGTTTCAACTCTGATTCGCGCTGTAGCCGGCTCGCCCGCCATGGTAGCCGGCTCCAGTGTGCGGGCGGTTAAAGAGCTTTTCGAACCTCGCATCGGTCAAACCGGAGAACTCGCATGGCGCAGATCCGCGCGATTGTGCTCCTTCTTGCGTTCGTCTTTGTCGGCACACCGGCGCTTACCCAGCAACAGCCGCCGCCGGGCACCTATTCCTCCAATGAACTCGTCGACGCCGGTCACCGTTTTTTCGGCACCGTGTCGCGCGACTTCGCGCTGGTGATCGAAAAGGCCTTCAGCCAGTGGGGTCAACCGAACGGCTATATTCTCGGCCAGGAAGCCTCGGGGGCGATTTCGGTGGGTCTGCGCTACGGCGAAGGCACGCTCTATACGCGCAACGCCGGCGATCTCCGGGTCTATTGGCAGGGCCCCTCGCTCGGCTTCGACCTCGGCGGCGACGGGGCGCGCACCATGATCCTGGTCTACAGCATGCCGCGCGTGGACGCGATCTTTCAGCGCTTCGTCGGCATCTCCGGCTCCGCCTATTTCATCGGCGGCTTCGGCGCCACCGCGCTGTCCTGGGACCGCATGGTGCTGGTGCCGATCCGCTCCGGCGTCGGCCTGCGGCTCGGCGCCAATATCGGCTATCTGAAGTTCACGCCGCAGGCGACCTGGAACCCGCTCTGAGACACTCCCGGCGCTGACCGCGGGCGGAAGAGCCCCGCCTTCCTTTCATGCAGCCAAAAGCCGCATTTCGGCCTCCCGCTAAGGTTAATTTTTGGTTAAGCTGGTCTTCCAACAGGGCGTGTGTCATCCAGTGAGCGACATTCCAGTTCATCGCGTGAGGCCAGTGACGTGATCGAGTCGATCATGTTTTTCGCTCTCGGCTTTCTGGCCGCGAGCCTTGTTGCGCTCATCTTGCTGTCCGCCGTCTGGCATCGGGCGGTGAGGCTCACCACCAAGCGCATCGAAGGCGCGATTCCCGTCTCGATGGCCGAGATTCAGGCCGACAAGGATCAGCTACGCGCCGAATTCGCCATGTCGACGCGCCGCCTGGAGACCAGCGTCGAGCAGCTCAAATTCAAGACCACCGAACAGTTCGCCGAGATTGGCCGCAAGAACGAGACGATCCGTCTGTTGAAGGTGCAAGCCGAGGAAAAATCGGCGCTGGCGGCGGCGCTCGAGGCGCAGGAAAAGACGCTGCGCGAAAAGCTGAAAAGCACCGAGGAAGAGTTCGCGCTGAAATCGACGGAACTGCACGAAGCCGAGTCCGAGCTGCGGGCGAAGGCCGCCGAAATGGCGCAGCTTGCCCGCGCGCTCGCCGACAAGACCGCCGAGTCCGACAGCCGGGCGGCGGAGATCAAGTCGCTCGAGGGCCAATGCGAGAGCCTGAAGGGCCGCATCGCCGGTCTCGAGCGCGAAATCGCCAGCACCGAGGAGCGGATGGCCGAGGAGCGCGGCAAGGCCGAACATACCTCCCGCACGCTCGCCGACGAGCGCGGCAAGGTCGACACCCTCACCCGCCGCGTCGCCGAGATGGAAGACCGCACCTCCGAGGGCCGGCAGCAAGCCGAATCGCTGTCGCGCAACATCGCCAATCTCGAAGCCGAGACGCGGCGGCAGGCGGAACTCGCCGCCCAGCATGAGACCGAACTCACGGCCCGTCTCGCCCAGCGCGAGGCAGAGCTGATCGAGTCCCGCCGCGAGATCGAGGTCAACCGCACCGAGGCGGTAGCGCTTCACCGCGAGATCGAAAGCGCGACGCGCTCCTATAACGCCACCATCGAGGCGCTGAAGTCAGAGAAATCGCTGAACGAGGGCGCCCTCGCCCAGGTGCGCGAGGACCGCGACCGCTTGCAGCACGAAGGCGCGACTCTGAAGCAGCAGGCCGAATCCGCCTGGGCCAGCGAACGGGTCGAAAGCGCGCTTCTGCGCGAGCGCATCAACGATGTCGCCGCCGAAGTCGTGCGGTTGGCGGCGAATTTGGAAGGCAGCGCGTCGCCGATTCAGCGCATCCTCGATCAACCCGCGCCCCAGCCGGCGCGCCAAAAAAACGGCGGCGGCCGGGCCGAACATGGCGCCGTCGAGACGAACGGCGGCGAGCGCACGCTGTCGCTCGCCGAGCGCATCCGCGCGCTGCAGTCGCGCTCCGGCCGGAGCTGAAGCGCGAAAACGCTTGCGGGGTTGTTTCCGCCGCACTTTTCGGACTAGATTTTCCCTTATCGCGCTCGACGCGCGATCCGCCGGAGAAGGCGGGCGGCGAATCCTGCCCTCGTTCGAGGGAACTTGCGGCCGGCACCTTGGTGACGCTGGACGGCGGCCGCGTGAAATCGATCGAGGAAATCAAGCGTTAGAAAATTTCTCGCGCCGCTTTATTCAATTTCCTTCGTCATAGCCGGGCTGAGACTTTGCTAATCTCGCCTCGAACCTGCGCTAGCGCGCGACGCGCACCAGGAGCTTGCCGAAGTTCTTGCCCTTCAGCATACCGATGAAGGCTTCTGGCGCCTTTTCCAGGCCCTCGACCACGTCCTCGCGATATTTGATTTTGCCCTCGCGCAGCCATTGGCCGACGTCGCGCTGGAAGTCTTTTTCCTGCGCCGCGAAATCCCACACGATGAAGCCGCGCAGCGTCAGCCGCTTGCGCAGCACCGCGCCCATCAGCATCGGCGTGCGGTCGGGCCCCGGCGGCAGCGCCGTGTCGTTGTAATGCGCGACGATGCCGCACACCGGCACGCGCGCGAAATCGTTCAGAAGCGGAAATACCGCGTCCCACACCGCACCGCCGACATTTTCGAAATAGACGTCGATGCCGCTCGCACAGGCTTCTTTCAGCTTTGCCGGCATGTCCGGCGCGCGGTGATCGACTGCCGCGTCAAAGCCGAGTTCCTTCACAATGTAATCGCACTTGTCCTTGCCGCCGGCGATGCCGACGGCGCGCGCCCCCTTGATCTTGGCGATCTGGCCGACGGCCGAGCCCACCGGCCCCGCCGCCGCCGCGACCACCACCGTCTCCTTCGGCTTCGGCTGGCCGATGGTCAGAAGCCCCGTATAGGCGGTCATTCCCGGCATGCCGAGCACGCCGAGCGCCGTCTGTACCGGCGCCTGTTTCGGATCGAGTTTGCGCAGACCCACGCCCTTCGAAAGCGCGTATTGCTGCCAGCCGTCATAGGAGAGCACGATGTCGCCGGGCTTGTAGTCCTTGTGCTTCGACGCCGTGACCTCGCTCACCGTGCCGCCCACCATCATCTCGCCGGGTTCGACCGGCCTGGCGTAGGATTTCGCCGCGCTCATGCGCCCGCGCATGTAGGGATCGAGCGAGAGCCACAGCGTCTTCAGCAACATCTCGCCCTCGCCGGGGTCGCGCAGCTCGCTCTCGGCAAGCTTGAAATTGGCCGGGTTAGGCTCGCCCGTGGGGCGCGAGGCGAGTAAAATCTGTTTGTTCTTGACGGCCGGCATTTTTGGCTCCTGTTATTGTTTGATGGAAGTTTTCCATGGACGTTTTCGGCAACGTGATCGGCGGCGAGCTCAGACTTGCACGCGCGACGGCGCGGCCGCGGAATCGGGTGAAGCGGGATCCGCCGCCTTCGGCCAGGCGATGACCTCGGCGGGCGCCGGTGCGTGCGCAAAAAGATGCGCGATCGCGTTCGCATAATATTCCAGCAAGATCAATTCGTTGGGATTGGCGTGATAGCTGCCGTCCTCTTCCACCACGATGTTGCGGAGCGTCAGCATGCGCAGGCCGATATCGATGGCGTAGTCGCGGTCGGCGCGCGGAATATGGACATAAGCCCCGGAAGCCTCGAGCCGGTTGATCAGGACCGAAACCCGCTCCTTGATTTCCAGCAGCGTAAGCGCATCCGCGCCGGCCCGTACCATCGCCGTGGAGACAAGGGATACGGGCAGCGCCGGCACCGCCCGGCCCACCGCCGCCATCAATTTGTGACCGAGCCGATCGATTTCGGTATGACGAGCCTCAGGCGTCATCGTGCGAAAATCGATTCCTCTTTCGGCGAGATATGCCCGTAAGGATATCGGCTCGCCGAAACTCACGCAGGTGTAGCCGAACCGATGCCAATGGCCGCGAGCGGCCATCCACAGATGCTCAAAAAAATACCGCGCGAAGGTGAGCGCGTTGAAACCAAAGGGCTTCTTTCCCGGTTCGGCGTCGACGGCAGCCGTGAGTAGACGATCCTCAAGGACGCGATCGTAGTTGAGGCCGACCGGCACGAACATCACGTCGCGCGGGCCGTGCGGATCGAAGCCGGAAACCATGTAGCTCAAGAGACCAAGTTTCGGCGGGCGCAGGCGGCCGTCGCGACTGAGCCCGCCTTCCGGAAAGACCGCCTGCACGACGCCGGCGCTCGTCGCCATGTGGACGTAGCGCGCGAGCACCTTGCGATAGAGCGCATCGCGCGAATTGCGGCGGATGAAATAGGCGCCCATCGAACGGATCAACTCGCGCAGCCCGAAGATCTGCGCCCACTCGCCGACGGCGTAACTCAGCGCCGATGCGGTGGCGGCGACATAGGTCACCAGCACGTAGTCCATGTTGGAACGATGATTGATGACGGCGACCACCGAGGCACCCGGCGGCATGCGCGCGAAGGCCTCGTCGTTGCGGTAGCCGATGCGCACACGATATAGGCTTTCGGAAAGGATTCTTGCGAGCCGCGCGCCGACGCCGAAATAAGCGTAGGCGCTGAACGAGGGCACGATCTCGCGCGCGTAGCGCTTCACCTTGTCGGCCGCCACTTCGCGCGGCACGTTATGCTCTTTGGCGTATTGTTCGACCGCGTGCAGGACCTCGGGGTCGTAGACCAGTTGGTCGATCAGCACCTGGCGCTTGGTGAGCTTGAACGGCTGGATCTGCAGCCTGAGCCGGGTGTTCATCTCGTCGATGGCACGATTGGCCCGTCTTTTCAGCGCCCAGCGCACGCTCGGCACTAATACGCGGTCGAGCACGGCGATGATCGCCAGCGCCGAAAGGGCGACGACGATCCAAAGAGGCAACGTCACGGTTGACGACATCAGGGCCCGCCCGTCTAAAGGAGGCTAGTGTCCCGATTTCGAAGTTCGTAAGTCCTCGCGGCACGCTCTCATACGAACTTCGAAATCAAAGGGACACTAGCGACTCAATCGTTCTAGTGCCCCTTTTAAACCCGTAGTTCGCCACTGCTCTTGCGGCGCGGTGTGTGCGAACTTCGGGCTCGGGGCACTAGACTACCACCCGCGCCCGGCCAAACCGCAAGGCCGCCCGTGCAAAGCGGACCAAGGGAAGAAAATGACATCGGTCGAATCCTCCGCAAACGCGGCAATCAGCAAAATTTCGAGCCGGGATGAACGCCGGTATCCGGGCCTTGCCGCCGAGCGCTTTCGGCGCAATCTCGCCGGCTACGCGCTCGCCTGGCCGTGGTTCGACGGCCTTGGCGCGTGGATGTTACGGCGCCTTTATTTCCCGGCCTCGCGCCTGTGGGCGGCGGCCGAGCTCGCCGACGGCTCCGCCGAGCGCTTTTGGGAGGCGGTGCCGATGCTACGCCGGCTCGAACATAGCGGGCGTCTCGAGGCGGTGCTCGCGCGTTGCGACCGCGCGCGGGCGCGCGCGCGGGCGCTGGAGGCGGAATGGCAGCGCGTCTTCTTCGGTGCGGAGGAGAGTACGCCGAATTACCGCAGCGCCGTCGAGGCGGCGCGGCTCGGCAGCCGCCACGCCTATAACGCGGCCCGGCGGTTCTTTTTATTCTTGCTTGATCGCCAAGTCCCGCGCGCCCGCCGCGAGACCGCAACCCCCGCCGAGGTCGCCGCAATCTATGGCGAAGCGCGACGCGATCTCGCGCCGTTCGCGGCCGCACCCGACCCGATGCCCACGATCGAAGTCTCGCGCGCGATCCCCGGTCTCGCCGGTGCCGACTATTGGCTGCGCTTTAGGAGCCCCTCGTCCCGCCTCGGCGACATGGTCTACGCCCGCGTGCACGAGCCGCACGGCGCGGCCGATGCGCCCACCGTCATCTTCGGCCACGGCATCTGCGTCGAGTTCGACCATTGGCGCGGGCTCATCGACGAGGCCGACACGCTCTGCAAGGCGGGCTTTCGCGTCATCCGGCCCGAGGCGCCCTGGCACGGGCGGCGGGCGCCCGCCGGCTATTTCGGCGGCGAGCGGTTGATCGCGACCTATCCGGCGGGGCTGCTCGATGCCGTGTTGGGGGCGCTGCAGGAATGGGCCGTGCTCGCCGACTGGTCGCGCAAAACCTCGCGCGGCGCGCTCGCCTTCGGCGGCACCAGCCTGGGCGCGCAAATGGCGCAGCTCGCCGCCGACCGCGCCCGCGAATGGCCGCAGCGCCTGCGGCCCGACGGGCTTTTCCTCATCACCCATTGCGGGCGCATGGCGGAGGCGGCGCAGCGCGGCGAGATGGCGAAGATCGTCGGCGGCGCCGAGGAGGCGGAACGCAAAGGCTGGACGCTAGAAGAGGTCGACAGCTACGCCGCGATCCTCGATCCCCGCCCGCAGCCGGCGGTGGCGCCGGACAGAATCGTCACCGTGCTCGGCCGCCGCGACGCGGTGACGCCGCTTGCGAGCGCGCTTTCCTTGATCGATGGCTGGCAGGTGCCGGGCGAGAACCGGTTCGTGTGGGACCGCGGCCATTTCTCGATCCCGATGACGCTCATCCGCAATACCACGCCGATCGCGCGCTTTCGCGAAGCCATGCGCTGAATGGAGGCCGTCAAAATGCCGGACGCGCCGCCAAGCGCGCCCGGCAAGTATTCACGCGCCCGCGGGGAAGAGGCGATTGAAGAGCGCGAGAATGACGAGAAGCGTGATGCCGATCCCGAGGCTCCAGCCGATCAGCTGCTTTTCGACCGGCAACAGCGGCTCGGTGTGGACTTTCTGCAGCTCCCTTTGGGCGTCGAGTTTCGCCATGGGAGCCTCCAATTCAGCTTACGAGCGGCCGGGTGAAGTTGATGGGATTGGTCTCCGGATCCGCGCTGGTTGATCAGCGCCTTCCCCAAGGCGTCAGCGCCCAAATTCGTTCGTGGAAGTAATAAAAAAGCGTCTTGGTGATGATCTCGGCGAACGCTACGCTCCCCGCCACTTTCGAGCTTCCCGTAATCACAACGGCAACAATGAACGTGTCGAGGCTGCCGGTCGCTCGCCAACTGATGGCCTTGGCAATCGAGCGACTATGGGTCTCGGTGGCGTGAACGAACTCCTTGAGCGTCGTCTTCCTTGGCGCCCGGCTGGAATCTTCATCCAGATTTGTAACTTCGACCATTCCGATCCCGAGCGTGTCACAGGATTCGGGATCGATCAGGATGAAGCTGCCCGTTGTCCTGTTGTCGGCATAACGATCGACCGCGACGAGCCGATCGAGCTGCACGATGGCTAGTCCAATATCGTTGCCGCCGAGATGACTGGCAGGCGAGGACTTGAGCGTATCGAGGTCGACAACTTCGAGCCCGTGCTCGACCGTGGCATTCGTCGTTGCGGCTGCCAGTTTGAGAATATAGGAGCGGCCGGGCACAAGCGGCTGGTCGCCCAGCCAGACAAGGCGAGCGGCGAGACGATTCGTGACCGGCGCTCGCGGGCCCACTTCCGCGATGACGTCGCCTCGCGAAGCATCGATCTCGTCGGAAAATATCAACGTGACGGCCTGGCCCGCAACCGCATGGCTGAGATCGCCATCGGCGGTGACGACCCGCTTGATTTGAGTCCGCCGTCCGGACGGCAGGACCTGTACCGGCGCCCCGGGATGGAGCTCGCCGCTCGCAATCAGCCCGCAATATCCTCGGAAATCCGGATTTGGACGGTTCACCCACTGCACCGGCATCCGGAACGGAGCGGTGGTGCGCCGGCCCATGACTTCGACCTGTTCGAGATATTCGAGCAAAGTTGGCCCGCGGTACCAGCGCATGCGCTGCGAGCGGGCAACGATGTTGTCACCGCCGCGGGCCGCGACCGGGATGAAGACGATTTCGTCGACGTCGAGATCTTTCGCGAAGGCGCGAAACTCGGCTTCAAGCGCGGCGAATGCCGGCTGCGACCAGCCGGCGAGATCCATCTTGTTGACGGCGACGACAAGGTGGCGCACGCCGAGCATTGAGACGATCAAGGCATGACGCCTGGTCTGGCGCGTCAGTCCTTCGCTCGCGCTCACGAGCAGCAGGGCGGCATCGGCGGTCGAGGCGCCCGATGCCATGTTCCGCGTGTATTGCTCATGGCCGGGCGCATCAGCGACGATGAACTTGCGGCGCGCCGTGGTGAAATATCGGTAGGCGACGTCGATGGTGATCTTCTGTTCGCGTTCGGCCGCAAGCCCATCCAGGAGGAGCGAGAAGTCGCGCTCTTCCCCCTCCTCGCCGTCGTGATCGAGGGCGTCGAGTTGATCGTCTAACAGAACCCCCGCTTCGAAAAGCAGACGACCGATCAATGTCGACTTACCGTGGTCGACCGAGCCGCAAACGACAAATCGCAACAGCGTCTTGCTTGGCTGCTGAGCCGGCAGGTCTTCGCGAGCGAATGTCTTGGCAAGCGGCAGCGCCGTCATCAGAAGTACCCTTCTTGTTTCTTGCGCTCCATTGCCGCCGTCCCGTCGTGATCGATGACGCGCCCGCGCCGCTCGGAGAAACGGCTTTCCGTCGTCTCGCGAATGATTTCGTCGACGGTCACGGCCTGACTTTCCGTCGCACCTGTCAGCGGATAGCAACCGAGGGTTCGAAACCGCACGGTCCGGATCTCGGGCTTTTCGCCCGGCTCGAGCGGCAAGCGATCGTCGTCGATCATGATCAGGGTCTCGCCGCGGCGAACGACAGGCCGCGGCGCCGCGAAGTAGAGCGGGACCACCGGGATCCGCTCCTGCTGGACATAGAGCCACACGTCGAGCTCGGTCCAATTCGACAGCGGAAAGACGCGGATGGTCTCGCCCTTTCGCTTGCGGACATTATAGAGATGCCACGGCTCGGCGCGCTGACGCTTGGGATCCCACCGATGTTGCGCGTTGCGAATTGAAAACACGCGCTCCTTGGCGCGCGAGCGCTCCTCGTCGCGCCGTGCACCTCCGAGCGCGGCGTCAAAGCCGTGTTGGTCGAGCGCCTGACGCAGGGCCTGCGTCTTCATGATGTTCGTATGCAGCTCGGAGCCATGGCTGATCGGACCGATGCCGCGCGCAAGTCCATCCTGATTGACGTGCACGATGAGCTTGAGCCCGAGCTCACGCACGCGACGATCGCGGAACGCGATCATGTCGCGGAATTTCCAAGTCGTGTCGATATGCAAGAGGGGGAACGGCGGCTTCGCGGGATAGAAAGCCTTCATTGCCAGATGCAGGAGAACGGAGGAGTCCTTGCCGATTGAGTAGAGCAGTACCGGCTTCTCGGTCTCGGCGACGGTTTCGCGGATGATGTGAATGCTCTCGGCCTCGAGTTCGTCGAGGTGCGAGAGTCTTTGGGATCGGTCGCGTCCAGCGAGGCGTGCGAGCGTCTGCCGCACCGGGCCGAAGACCGTCGGCATCACGTTCATTGTGCCGGTTCCTTTAGCCTGACGTGGATTGCGCGGGCTGAGTCAGCCGTTCGGGCGGGATGAGCGTGAAGGCCGCACTCCTTTTTTTCTTCCCGTTCCCACCACCACCGGCCGGCACGCTCGGGCTCGCCGGGCGCCACCGCGCGGGTGCAGGGCGCGCAGCCGATCGACAAGAAACCGCGATCATGCAGCGGGTTGTATGGGATGGCGCGGTCGCGCACATAGGCAACCACCCGCTCCCGCGTCCAGTCAGACAGCGGGTTCACTTTGATAAGCGGGAAAACATCTTCGGCCGCGGCGAACGAGATGGACGCGCGCGCATGTGATTGATCGCCGCGCAGGCCGGTAATCCACGCCGCCGCACCGGCGAGCGCGCGTCGAAGCGGCTCGACCTTGCGCGTGCCGCAGCAGGCCTGCCTCGCCTCGATCGAGGCGCGGAAGCCGTTGATGCCCTGGTGCGCTATGAGCGCTTCGAGCTTTTCGGAATCGGGATAGAAGGCGCGGATGCGCCGGCCGTAGCGGCGCTCGGTCTCGGCCCAGAGTTCGTACGTCTCGGGAAAAAGGCGGCCCGTATCAAGAGTGACCACGTCGATCTCGAGTTCCTGGCCGAAGATCGCGTCCGCAATCGCCTGATCCTCGATACCAAAACTCGTCGTGAACACGATTCGGCCACTGATCTCGCGGCGCACCGTCGCAAGGCGGCCCGCCAAGTCGAACCGTGGGAATGCGTCCAAGAGGGTCTGGACTTGGTGTTCGACGGCGTTTGTGGCTGTCACGGCTTGCCCCCTAGGCGGCTTTCGCTCAGCCGGTTAAGGGATTTCGTTGCGGTGGACATCGTGGCGCCCTATTTCACTGTCGATAAATGTTATTACACCATAACTCGTATATAGCATGTGATTTATCAAAATAAAACGAAAATAATTACGAATGAAAACAATAATGCGATATTTCAATGTGAATTAGGGTAAAAAACCGACCCCAGCAGGTTCAAAAAAGGAGCCGGTTGGAAATATCAGCCCGCATCGGCGGCGATCGGCGCGGCAGAGCGGAATCAATCACTCTAGGAATAAGAAGCTCGACGGAGTGCCGGGCGCTGCATCAGCGAATTTTGCGGTCAGATCGATGGTTGCTTCGACTAAATCGGCTACCAGTCATTGACCAACCATTGGTTCCAATTTGCCCCGCTCACTTCTCTTGCGGCTCCACCGAGGTATATTTCCGCTCCGCCGCGTCATAGACCTCGACGTGAATCACCGGGAAACTCTGCTTGAGTTTTGAACCCGCGGTCATCGCTTCCTTCGAGGTTTCGTATCGCGTTTTCAACTTCCCATCGACCGACAACACATAGCCGTCGGTGGGGATTGCATCGGCACGAAAATTGGCAGCCTGCTTAGTAACTTCGCTCATTGGTTGTTCCTTTGTTGTGTTTTGGCCTCCGTATCGCCCTCAAAGCACACCGGCCGCGCCGTTGGCTGGGCGGCATCGAGTAGTCGGTCGGCGCGACGATGTCGGTAGTCAGTGCGAGGAGGGCGACGGGATCGCTTGCCGCTGGCCTAGGTCAAATCGCGTCCCGATTCCTTGTCTACCACAGATAAGCTCTCAATGGTGAAAAACAAGGCGCCGCTCGGCGCGTTCGCCGCTTCCGGGTCTCGCCCATCAGGGCCTTACTCCGACACGCACTTCATTCCGGCTTGTCGAACACCATCACCTTGGAAACGAAGGCCTTGACGTCTCGTCTGTGCGCCAGGCCGCAACTTGCGGCGAGCGCGCCAAAGTCCTCGTTGCTGTAGCTCGCATAATAGGGCTCGTGATAATTCT
>WNEY01000955.1_pt1 | contig 19455 bp, 16 predicted proteins | sample 5400531 | NCBI WGS metagenome assembly WNEY01 (sample SAMN13153338, study PRJNA577476) | soil metagenome | isolation source: 200 cm saprolite under Douglas fir tree site 1 | place: USA:California | collected 2015-04-18
GCGGTCGCTTCGGAAAGCTTCGCGAACGTAGCGTAGGCCTTGAGCCCCTCGGGGGTCGAATAGATCCAAGCGAGCGAATCGCGATAGCCGCGCATGAAGCGCGCGAACACGTCGGGGCGGGCGGCGAGCGCGACCGCGTTGGCGATGATGACGCGATTCGTTTGCTTGTCGAACTCCGGCGCATCCGACGATTTCATGATCAGCCGGGTTTTGCCGGCCTCGAGCTCGGCGACGCCGAACGGCGCGCCGGCCCAGCCGGCATCGACCTGGCCGCTCATGGTCGCGGTCATGGTGGCGGCGGCGTTGCCGGTCGGCGTCGGCTTGAAGCCCACCTGGTAGTGCTTCTGCAGGGCGAGCACGCCGGCGTGGGTCGAGGAGCCGTTGTTGGAATAGGCGACGGTCTTGCCGGCGAGGTCGTGCGGCGTCCTGATCGGCGAGGGCGCCGGCACGTACCAGAACACCTGCGAGCCGCCGGTATAGGAGCCGCCGATGATCCGCACCGGCGCCCCTTTCGCGAACACCCCGATCGCTCCCAGGAAGCCCGACGCGATGCCGATTTGCGCGCTGTCGGAGATCACCGCCTGCTGGGTCTCGCCGCCGCCGTCGGTGTAGAAGATGTCGAGCGCGAGGTCGTGCTTCTTGAAGAGGCCGGCCTTGTCGCCGACCTCGGTGACGAAGGTCTCGCCGATGCCGCGCCCGCCGACCGCGACCTTGAGCTGATCCTCGGCGCCGCCGGCGCTCCCCGCCGCGACCGTGAGCGCGAGCGCCGCCGCCGTGATCCCTGCTGCCCGTCCCATTGCCGCTCTCCCTCCGCTGCACCCCCTGCCGGGAGCTAACAATGCGGCGGCGGCGGGCGCAACGCGGCAAAGCGCGGCGTGGCGGGTTGAACGATCGGCCGCGGTTTGACATCGTCGGCGCGGGAGGTGCCCATCATGGCGGAACCACAGGTGCTCGAAGGCCGCGTCGCGGTCGTCACCGGCGCGGCGAGCGGCATGGGCCGGGTGATGGCGCGCGCGCTCGCCGGCGCGGGCGCGCGGCTCGCCGGCGTTGACGTCGACGCGTCCGGGCTCGATCGCCTCGGCAGCGAGGCGGTGTTCGGCGGACGACTGCTCAAGCTCGCCGCTGACGTGTCGCAAGTGGGCGATTGCGAGGGCGCGGTTCGCACCGTGCTGGCGACCCAGGGCGCGCCCGCGATCCTGATCAACTGCGCCGGCATCAGCATGTCGGCCGCGGCCGCCGGCAACGAGGCCCGCATCAGGTTCTACGACGCCGACCCGGAGGCCTGGCGGCGCATCCTCGCGATCAACGCGATCGGCGCGTTCCTGATGGCGCGGTTCGCCGCCGCGCCGATGATCGAGCGCGGCTGGGGACGCATCATCAACGTGACCACGAGCTTCGACACCATGCTGGCGGCCGGATTGTCCGCCTACGGCGCGTCCAAGGCCGCGCTCGAGGCAAGCTCGGCGAGCTTCGCCAAGGACCTCGACGGCACCGGCGTGACCGTGAACATCCTGGTGCCGGGCGGTCCGACCGACACGCCGGGCTTCTTCCCGCCGGGCAAGCCGCGCCCGCCGATGCTGCTCGATCCCGAGATCATGGCCGCCCCGGCGGTGTGGCTCGCGTCGGCGCAATCCGACGGCATCACCGGCTGCCGCTTCATCGCCCGCGACTGGGACGGGAGCCTGCCGCCGGCCGAGGCCGCGCAACGCGCGCGCGCTCCCGCCGCCTGGCCCGATCTGGCGAAAGGCGCCACCGCCGCCCGCGGCTATGCGATGTAGCTACCCAATGATCACCAATGCAAAAGCGCATCGAGCGCCAGCCCGGCGAACAGGATCAGCCCGGCGTCGCGATTCGACTTGAACACCGCGAGACACTGCAGCGAGTCCTCGATGTCGAGCCGCACGACCTGCCAGGCGAGATGGGCGGCGAAGGCGAGGAGCCCGAACGCGAAGACGAGGCCCGCGCCCGCGCTCCATCCGGCGCCGGCGATCAGAACCACGGCGAGGGCATAGCAGACGGCGAGCATCGGCTTGGTGCGCTCGCGGAACAACAGCGCCGTCGATTTGATGCCGATCAGCGCGTCGTCCTCGCGATCCTGATGGGCGTAGATGGTGTCGTAGCCGATCACCCAGGCGATCGCGCCGGCATAAAGCAGGATCGCCGGGAGATCGAGCCGCGCGAAGGTCGCCGGCCAACCCATCAGCGCGCCCCAGGAGAAGGCGAGGCCGAGCACGATCTGCGGCCAATAGGTGATGCGCTTCATGAAGGGATAGACCGCGACCACGGCGAGCGAGGCGAAGCCGACAAGGACGGTGAAGCGGTTGAACTGCAGCAGCACGGCAAGCCCGACGAGCGCCTGCAGCGCGAGGAAGCCGGCCGCCGCCGCAACGCTCACCTGGCCGGACGGGATCGGCCGCGAGCGGGTGCGCTCGACGCGGGCATCGAGATTGCGGTCGACGATGTCGTTCCAGGTGCAGCCCGCCCCGCGCATCGCAAAGGCGCCGACAAAGAACAGCGCGAGGTGGCGCAGGTCGACCGCCGTCCCGGCGTGGACCGCGGCGAGCGCGGCCGACCACCAGCACGGAATCAGCAGCAGCCACGAGCCGATCGGGCGGTCGAGGCGGGCGAGCCGCAGATAGGGGCGGGTCGGGGCGGGGGCGAGGCCGTCGACCCAATTCCCGGTCGAATCGGCGACGCGACCGGCGCCGCCGGTCATCGTCCGAGCGGACTGCCCGAGAGCGTGTCGAAGGTCCCCTGCCCGCTCTTGGACGCCGTCGCCGCATCCGGCACCATCGGGGTGCTTCCGAGCGCGTCGCTCAGGGTCGGACCGGCCTGCCGCGGCCCTTGCGCGGCCGCGTCGCAAATCTGCTTGCCCATCTGCGAGGCCTTGCCGTGGCTCGCCTTGACTTGCGTGATGACCTCGGCAGGAACGCCGCAGGTCGCGCTCAGCTCCTCCAGGCCCTTGATCATCTTGCTTTCCGAGGCAAGAAACGCCTTGAACAGCTTGCAGACCTCCTCCGGAGGGGCTTTTTTCTGGCCGGCGGTCTGCAGCGCCTTGCCGTGCTTCTGGGTCTCATCCCGATAGACAATGAGCTGCTGGCAGGCCGGGGGCGGCCCCTGTTGCGGCGCACCAAAGGGAGACATGGCCGGAGACATTCCGGGCCCGCCGCCGGGCATACCCGGCGACATGCCGGGGGCACCGGGGGAGCCGGGCATGCCGGGCATGCCACCGAACTGGGCCGCGGCCGGCTGGAGCGGCGCGACCGCGAGCAGGAGCGCGAACGGAAAAGCCCGGCTGAGCATCATGGCATCGTTTCCCCTGGATCCCCCCGGCCTCGACTCGATATCCCGGCCGATCCTAACGAGCTACGTTAACAACCCGTTAAATCCGGCGATAACAAGACCGGGCACGGGCGGTCGATCGCCGATAATCCAGGGCCGGGGAGGATGGCCGGGAAGCTATCAAAGCCGGCGGCGGAAGCAAAACGCTCATTTACCGACCCTCGACATTCTGATCTCTGAGGCCCGACGACGGGCCCCTGATCTCCCCAATCCCGATGCCCCGCTACGATTTCCGCACGCCCCGCCTTTACGTCGATCCCCCCCTCGCGGAGGGGACAAGCGTCGCGCTCGGCCGCTCGCAGGCGAACTATCTCGGCAACGTGCTCCGCCTCAAAACCGGCGATGGCGTGCTGGTTTTCAACGGCCGCGACGGCGAATGGCGGGCTACCCTCGCAAGCCCCGGCAAGCGCTCGCCGGCCCTCGTCATCGGGAGCCGCACCCGGCCGCAGACCGGCGCGCTCGATCTGCACTACCTGTTCGCGCCGCTCAAGCATGCGCGCCTCGATTACATGGCGCAAAAGGCGGTCGAGATGGGCGCTTCCCGCCTGCAGCCGGTCCTCACCCGGCATGCCCAGGTCGCGCGGGTCAATCTCGAGCGCATGCGCGCCAACGCGATCGAGGCGGCCGAGCAGTGCGGCATCTTGACCTTGCCCGAGATCGGCATCCCGCTCCCCTTCGACCGGTTCATCGCCGAGCGCGATCCGGCCCGGCTGCTGGTGTTCTGCGACGAGGACGCCGAGGTCAAGGATCCGGTCGCCGCGCTCGCCGCGGTGCGACCGGCCGACCGCGCCGCGGCGATGCCGCTCGCCGTGCTGATCGGGCCGGAGGGAGGATTTGCGCCGCCGGAGCGCGCCGCGCTGCTCGAATTGCCCAATGTCGCGCGCCTGGCGCTCGGTCCGCGCATCCTGCGCGCGGATACCGCGGCGGTCGCGGCGCTGGCGCTGGTCGCGGCGGTGCTCGGCGATTGGCGGTGACGTCGCCCCCGGGCCGGGGCCGGCGGCTGGAAATTGCGTTAATCGCGTCGGCGGTTTGGCGTCGAATTGCGCGTTCTTCCGTGCTAGACGGCCGCGCCACCGGCCCAAACGAGCGAGCGCGACCGCCCCCATGACGCGTGCAGGGACCCTGTCGACGAGCACCGCGCCCGACGCGCGGGCACAGGCGTTGCTGGCGTCGTTCGAGCGCGCGGGCTATGCGCGCCTCGACCCGGCGATCCTGCAGCCGGCGGAGCCGTTCCTCGATCTCTCCGGCGAGGACATCCGCCAGCGCATGTTCCTCACCGTCGATCCGCGCGGACACGAGCTGTGCCTGCGGCCCGATCTCACCATCCCGGTCTCGCGCGATTATCTCGCCTCGCCCGCGGCCGGGACGCCGCAGGGCTTCTGCTATCTCGGGCCGGTCTTTCGCCACCGCGACGACGGGCCGAGCGAATTCCTGCAGGCCGGCATCGAATCCTTCGGCCGCGCCGACACCGCCGCGGCGGACGCCGAGATGCTCGCGCTCGCGCTCGACGCCGCGACCCATTACGGTCTGCCGCCGCCCGATGTCCGCATCGGCGACGTCGCGCTGTTCTCGGCGCTCGTTGCCGCGCTCGACCTGGCGCCGGCCTGGAAACGGCGCCTGATCAAGGATTTCAACCACAAATCCTCGCTCGCGCAGGATCTCGATCGGCTCAGCATCACGCACGCGCGATCGGAATATCAGGGGGTGCTGGCCGCGCTCGCCGGTTCCGATCCCAAGGCCGCGCACGCGCTCCTCACCGACCTGCTTTCGATCGCGGGCATCAGCGCGGTCGGCGGCCGCTCGGTGGGCGACATCGCCGACCGGTTCCTGGAGCAGGCGGCGCTCGGGGCGCAGACCTCGCTGCCGCGGCAGACGCGCGCGCTGATCGAAAAATTCCTCGCCGTCGGCGGCGATCCCGACGAGGCGGCGGCGCAGCTGCGCGCCTTCGCGCGCGAGCACCGGCTCGCGATCGACGCCGCGCTCGACCTGTTCGAGAGCCGCACCGGCTTCCTCGCCGCGCGCGGGGTCGACGTCTCGCGCATCCGGTTCTCCACCGCCTTCGGCCGCGGCCTCGACTATTACACCGGCTTCGTGTTCGAGCTCGGCGATCCCGCCGCCCCCGACAACGGCCCGGTCGCGGCCGGCGGGCGCTACGACGGGCTGCTCACGCGCCTAGGCAGCGCCCGCGCGATCCCGGCGGTCGGATTCGCGGCCTGGATCGAGCGGCTCGCGGCGTCGCGGGGCCGGCCATGAGCGCGCCGTTCGTCATCGCCGTCCCGGCCAAGGGCCGGCTGCAGGAAAACGCCGAGCGCTTCTTCGCCCGCGCCGGGCTCGAGCTCGTCAAGCCGCGCGGGGCGCGCGACTATCGCGGCACCATCGCCGACCTCGCCGACGTCGAGGTGGCCTATCTTTCGGCGGCCGAGATCGTCGACCTCCTGGCGCAGGGCGCGGTGCATTTCGGGCTCACCGGCGAGGACCTCGTGCGCGAGAAGATCGCCGACGCCGAGCGGCACGTCGTCCTGATCGACGCGCTCGGCTTCGGCCACGCCAATGTGGCGGTGGCGGTGCCGCAGGCCTGGATCGACGTGCGCTCGATGGCCGACCTCGACGACGTCGCGACCGCGTTCCGTCTCAAGCACGAGCGCAAGCTGCGCGTCGCCACCAAATACGTCAATCTCACGCGCAATTTCTTCTCCGCGCACGGCATCACCGACTACCGGATCGTCGAGAGCGCGGGCGCGACCGAAGCGGCGCCGGCTGCCGGCACCGCCGAGCTGATCGTCGACATCACCACCACCGGGGCGACGCTCGCGGCCAACGGGCTGCGGGTGATCGAGGACGGCGTGATCCTGCGCTCGCAGGCGAACCTGGTGGCGGCGCGCGCGGCGCGCTGGGGCGCGGCCGAGCGCGAGAGCGCGCGCATCGTGCTCGACCGCATCGCGGCGCAGACGCGCGCGCGCGCGTTCCGCGAGGTGCGCACGCGCTTTGCCGGGTGCGACGAGGCGCTGATCGCGCAGGCGAAGACGCGCTTCGGCGTCGAGACCCCGTTCGGCGGGCCGACCTCCTCCGGAATGCTGACGCTGCACTGCCCGCCTCAGCACGTGCACGCGCTCGCCGGCCTGTTGCGCGAGCGCGGCGCCGAGAACGTCGTGGTCGCCGACCTCGGCTACGTCTTTTCCCGCGCCAACCCGCTCTACGCCAAGCTCGAGGCCGGGCTCGGTTGACCAGGCGCGAGCAAGCTGCCGCAATCGCCGAAACATCGGCCGCAGTGTTATACCAACGGCGCTGGAGCCTGACTCTCCTCTCATCATTGCCGGGCTTGACCCGGCAATCCATCCTCTTAATCAAAAAGCTCTTTTTCTGATGGATGCCCGGGTCAAGCCCGGGCATGACGGATCGAGAGGCAGTGCCATTGGTGTTGGATCAACGCGACCGATTGGTGCAGGAATTGCTCGCCGCCGGAAATTGTCAGTATATGGATGATCTGAAATCGGCAAGGAATTTTTCATGCGCACGCGCATCAACTGCGGCTGGCTGGTCGGCCATGCCGACGGGCGTCATACGCTCTGGCGCAAGGCCGAGCTGGTCTACGAAGGCAACGTCGTGCTGTTCGTCGGCCAGCGCTTTGGAGGCACGGTGGACCGTGAGATCGACGCGCGCGACAAGCTGGTCGCTCCGGGATTCATCGACACCCATGTGCATTCCGGCCATCGCGCCTCGCATCGGCTGATCTCGGACATCGGCCGCGGCGACTATTTCGGCCAGCCGTTTTTGGAAATCAGCGTCGCGCGCGCGGGCACGCGCGTGGGCGGCGATCCACGTTATGCTCGCCCCGACGACAACTCGGTCGCGGAAGAACTGCTGCTCAATGCCCGCTACACGGTGGCAGAGCTTCTGCGCAACGGCATTACGACATTCGTCGAGTTCGGGAGCCAGTTGCGTGTCCAGCAGGCGCTGCTCCAGGTCGTCGGCGAGCTCGGCATCCGTGCCTACCTCGGTCCGGGCTTCGACAGCGGCCGCTGGATCGGTGGCGATGGCGGCAAGCTGGTCCGCGTGGTGGACGAAGCCGCGGGCGAGCGGGAATTCGACCTCGCGCTCGACTTCATCGACCGCCACCAAGGCGCCCATGGCGACCGCGTCCGCGGCATCCTGGTGCCACGCGAGATCGAGACCTGCACCGTCCCTTTGATGCGCAAGGCGGCCGAAGCGGCACAGCGGCGCGATCTGCCGGTCGCGATCCATGCGGCCTACAACATCCACGAGGTGTTCGACATCATCCGTGAGCATCAGATGACGTCGGTGGAGTTGCTGCGCGAGGTCGGCCTCATGTCGGACAAGCTCAATATCGGCCACGGAAACTTCACTTGCGACAACCCCCTGATGAACTACTCCGGCTCGCACGATCTGGAGATCATGGGTTCGCATCATTGCTCGATCTCGCACTGTCCGGTCAACGTGGCGCGGCGCGGGCGCTTCCTCGACAATTGGGAGACCTATCGCAAGGCGGGCGTGAACATCGCGCTCGGCACCGACACTTATCCGCGCGACATGATCCTGCAGATGCGCAACGCCTCCTACTTCGGCAAGGTGGCGAGCCGCAACCTCAAGGCCGCCACGGCCGCGCAGGTGTTCGAGGCGGCCACCCTCGGCGGCGCGCATACCGTCGGCCGCGACGACATCGGGCGGCTGGCCCCGGGCGCCAAGGCGGACATCATCATCATCGACCTCACCGGTGGCGACACGCTTCGCTTCGGGCCGGTGCGCGATCCGATCAAGAGCCTGATCGATTGCGGAATTGGCGACGATGTCGACACCGTGATCGTCGACGGCGTGGTGCGGATGGAGAATGGCCGCATCCCCGGCATCGATTTTGCCGAGTTGAGGGCGCAGGCGCAGGCGGCCGGCGAGCGGGTCTGGAGCGGCTGGCAGAACTGGGATCCGCATGAGCGCACGGCGGAGGAGATGAGCCCGTACTCGTTCGCGCGCGCCAACTGAGAAGGCGAGGCTTGCGCGCCGAGCTCTGCACGATCATTTCTTCTGCGCGATCTCCTCGATCAACGGCTTCCACTGTGCAATTTCCTGCTGGATCTGCGCACGGTACTCGGCAGGCGTGGTCTTGACGGTGTCGGCGCCGGCTCGGCGCATGGCCTCCTTCACCTCCGGATCGTCGGCCATCTTGATCAAGATCTCCGACAACTTGCGGACGATCGGTTCCGGAGTCTTCGACGGGGCCATGATGCCGTTCCACGTCTCCACGACAAAATCGGGGAGAACCGCCTCATGCACCGTGGGAAGCTCGGGCAAGTAGGGGCTGCGTTTGTGCGAAGTCACGGCCAGGCCGCGCACCGATCCGGCCTGGACCTGGGGCAGGCCGTCGGTCATGTTGGCGAAAGAGAAATCGACCTCGCCGGCGATCACCGCGGTCGTCGACGGCGCACCGCCTTTGAACGGAATGTGCACCACCTTGATGGCGGTGCGGGCCTGGAACAGCTCGACCGAGTAGTGGGTCAGGCCGCCGGCGCCGCTGGAGCCGTAATTGAGCTTGCCGGGATTGGCCTCTGCATAGGACACGAGCTCGGCCATCGTCTTCACCGGCAGGTCCTTCTTGACGATGACCACCTGCGCGATCGAGCTAACGACGCCGACGGGTGCGAGATCCCGCACCGGATCGTAGCCTACCTTCTGGCTCTGGTCGAAGGGCGCGATCGAGATGGCGCCGATGCTGCAGACACAGAACATATACCCGTCGGGTGGCGCATTCACGACCACTTGCGTCCCAACGATGCCGCCGGCGCCCGCGCGATTGTCCACGATGACCGGCTTGCCCAGGGCCTTCTCGGCGTAACGCGCAGTCAACCGGGCGACCAAATCGGTATACCCGCCCGCCCCATAGGGCACGAGCAACGTAATCGGCCGGGCCGGCCATGCGTCCTGCGCTCGCAGCATGCCCGGCGCCAACGCGACCCCCAACGTCAGTGCCAGTGCTGCACAGGGCTTCATCGCATTCTCCTCCTGGTTTCGAAGGCGCAAGAAGCAAGTTCTTTGCCGCTGCTCGAATTCATGGAATTTCAGCTGGTTAGTTGGGCCCCCTGCGCAGTCGCCGGCACTCAGTGCCGAAGGATTGACCAGCGCACACACGAAGACGCTGCAAAAAATTTTGCGACAACACTTTGCGTAGCGCAGAGACAGGAGCCATCTTAGCGGCTCAGACCGACACTCGGAAAGGTGCGGGGGCAGAGCACCGATCGTGCAACCGGTGTCCGGATCGGGTCATTATTCTGATGGGCAGCACGATCAAAGCAGAATGGCTTGTTGCCTATTCGCGGCCGGACGGGACCCGGTCGATCCTGTCAGACATAGCTCCACCACCATTCGCGCCGCTGTCGCTTGAGCGCCGCAAACCAGTTGCAGGGCGGATAAAGCGCCACCACGACGCAGAGCCAGACCGCGTAGACGCCGAAGAGATTAAGCCCGTAGGCCGCGGGCTTTTGTAACAGGAACGAGCCGGACGTCCAGCCGATGTCGCCCAGCATGATCCAGGCAAGCCCCACGGCAAGTGCGTGGATGAATGCGATGTGCACCACGTAGAAGAAAAACGGCACGCGCCCGAAGGTGGTGATCCGGCTCGCGACGGCACCATGCGCGCGCTCGAACAGCGCGAGCAGGATCAGTGAGGGTCCGAGCGTCATCATCAGAAACAGCAGCGAAGGCGGATACTTTTCGCAATCGATGAACGACAGCAGCGTGCCGAGGGAGCTGCTTTGCATGCTCCACGTGGTCGGGTCGCCGTAGAGATTGGTGGCCCGCAGCATGACGAAGACGGCGGTGACAACGGTGCCGGTCCAAAGGAGGAAGGACCGACGGGACGCCGGATCGAGCTTGAACACCGGACCCAAAGCGTAGCCCGCCGCCATCACTCCGGACCAAGGGACAAGCGTATAAAGCACAAACAGCTTGGTCTGCGGCCGGACCTCAATCAGCCCGGGCTGGTGCAGCAGGTTCCAGAGCCAGGAGGCAACGCCGAGATGCTCGGCGCCGACACCGTCGAGCAGGTTGTGTCCCGCGATCATGGCAAGCCCGATTGTGGCGATCACCCAACGCGGAAGATGTACGAGTCCTGCCAGCACGATCATCGACGCGCCGATCACCCAGATCACCTGCATAACGAAAAGATTGCTGTCGAGGCGGAAGGTCCAGCAGAAGCGCACAAGCGTGAACTCGATCAGTATGAGCCAGACGCCGCGGGTGAGCAGGAACCAACTGACTTCTCCGACGCTGCGTCCGCGCCCTCCATAAAGGTAGGCCGAAACTCCGGCGAGGAAGATGAAGGTCGGCGCGCACAAGTGGGTCGCCCAGCGCGTCAGGAACAGCGCGGGATCGGCGATATCGCGCGGGTTGGGGCCGCCCGCGGCAAAGAAGTCGCGGGTATGGTCGAGCGCCATTAGCACCATGACGAGCCCGCGCAGCAGATCGATGCTGTCGAGACGCGCTTGGGCCGCGGCGTACGATGAGTCACTCAAGCCCGCAGCAAGCGGAATGACCGCATCCGCACTCCGCAGATGAGTCCTGGTCATGCAATCTTTCCTTGTTGGCGGCGGCAAGATCGCTTATGTCCGGTTCGCCTCAGAAGCGGTGCCCCCGAAAGCGGACCTCCGATCTGCGCGTTTGAATGAGTATAGGCCCTACTCGCTCAGCCGGATTCCGGCGCCCTTGATCACCTTCGCCCATTGCGGGATCTCGCGCGCGATCACCGTCATAACCGGATTCGGCCATGGTCGGCAGATCGGGCGCGATCGCCGAGCGCTTGAGCGAGCTGACGGCGAAGGCCCGCAGCTTGCCCTCGCGGATCAGCGGCGCGGCGTTCACGATATTGGCGAACGACATGGTGACGCGGCCGGCGAGGAGGTCGGGCAACAGGTGCGTGGTGCCGCGATAGGCCACCGGCCGGATGTCGATCCCCGCTATCGACTTCAACAACTCGGCGCCGAGATGCTGCGAGGTGCCGGCGCCGGCATGGGCGTAGGTGAGCTTCCCCGGCTCGCGCCGCGCCAGCGCGATCAGCTCGGGCAGCGTCTTCGCCGGCACGTCGTTGTGCACGACCAGGACGTTCGCCGTGATGAAGACCTGCGTGATCGGCGCGAAATCCTTGATCGGATCATAGGCGAGCTTGTCGTAGAGGCTCGGGCTGAAGATGAGCGAAGCGTTGCCGCCCATCAGCAGCGTGTAGCCGTCGGGCGCCGCCTTGGCGGCGCGCTCGGTCGCGATGTTGCCGCCCGCGCCGGTCACGTTCTCGATCACCACCGGCTTGCCCCGTGCATCGGAGAACTTGTCCGCCAGGATCCGCCCGGTGATGTCCGGCGCCACGCCCGGCGTGAAGCCGACCAGGATGCGGATCGGTTGCTCCGGATAATTCGCCTACGCCCCCGCCTGGCCGGCCGTCAGCCCCAGCGCCAGCACCGCCGCCAAGCCGCAGATCGCCTTCATCGCCGTCCTCCCGGGTTGCCGGTCGCTTCGCTCTCTTCCGGCGAAGAGCCCACGCCAATCTACGTCGGGCGTGATCTTAGAGCATGTTCCGGTCACGTGGAATCGGAGCACAATCCGCTCGTCTCCGCGCGGGGTCCCCATCGCGCAAGCGCGATGGGGTGCCCCGTTGCGGGGACCCAGATCGAAATCAACGAGTCCCAGCGGGCGGTCCTGGATTCCCGCTTGCGCGGGAATGAGCGGATGAGGTGTCCCGACGCGACCGACAAACACGTCCGGCGAGCCCGCCGGCCCCACTTGCCAGGATGCGCATGGGCCGGCAACCTCCCTCGTTCCGCGAAGGAGGAGCCCATGACCGCCGCCGCACTCGCCCTGCACATCCTCGGCGCCGTCGTCTGGGTCGGCGGCATGTTCGCGATCTATCTCTGCCTGCGCCCGGCGCTCGGCACGCTCGAGCCGCCGCAGCGGCTGCGGCTGATGCGGCTCACCTTCCGGAAATTCTTTCCCTGGGTGTGGGCGGCGATCCTGCTGCTGCTCGCCAGCGGTTACTGGATGGTGTTCACGACCCTCGGCGGCTTTGCCGGCGCCGGGGCGCACATCCATCTGATGCAGCTGATCGGCTGGGTGATGATCGCGCTGTTCTTCTGGCTGTTCCACGGACCGTGGCTGAAGTTCAGCCGCGCCGTCGACGCCGGGGACTGGCCGAGCGCCGGGGAAAGCCTCGAGCGCATCCGCCAGATCATCGCCGTCAACCTGCCGCTCGGCCTCATCGTGGTCGTGATCGGCGCCAGCGGCCGCTACTGGGGCTAACTTCGGTCGGATCCGCTTCGCGTCAAGCTGACAAGCGTGGGGACAGGCAATTCTAAGGCGTCTCATCGAATATCTTGCTTGGCAAGCTCGACCGCATACAATGATCCGCAAGCTGACATCTACGGCGCAATCATAGCAAGGAAGGCCAAATGGTAAAGCATTTCGACCATCTCACGATCGTGGTACGCGATATTGATCGTGCCAAGATGTTTTTTGGACTATTGGGGTTCAAGGAAGCCATATCTGTTGTCATTGCCGGAGAGCCGTTTGCCAGTTACATGGGCGTTCCAGGCATCGAGGCCGAACACGTTACGCTCGTGTTGGAGAACGCCTCCCCACGAACGGAAATCCAGCTCCTGCGCTACCGCCATCCAGAACCTATCCCCGATCCGCACGTTCGTGATCTGCACAAGATCGGCATGAACCACATCTGTTTTGCCGTTAATGACATCGAGGCTGAAGTTGCCAAGCTCAGAACGAACGGATTTAAGACACGGAACGAGATAATGGATTTTCACTCCCGCAAGCTGGTGTTCATCGATGGCCCAGAAGGCGTAACGGTGGAACTGTCGCAATGGCATTAGTCCAAGGCGCCGCGCCAGTTCAAAGACTCGGGCGGCGGGGACTACGACTCAACTCCGGTTCGGCTTGCCGACGAAGCCGCAGCCGTGACCTGCCGCTTGGGCGGCCCAGCCACCGGCGACGCGCCCGCTGAAAATCGCCGGACCCAGCATGGTGCCTTCGAGACCAGCACGCCCGTTGATGTGGCCACCGGCCATGCCTGCGATCTCGCCTGCGGCATAGAGCCCGGCGATCGGTTCGAAGTGCTTGTCGAGCACGCGGCACTGCAGGTCGGTCTTGACGCCGCCGAAGTTCTTGCGCGCCAGCGGGAAGATCTGAATCGCGTAATAGGGCGGCGTTTCGAACGCCTTCGACGACTTGAGCGGCTTGCCGAACTCCGGCTCCGTCTCGAGCCGCTGCTCGCAGGCCGTGTTGTAGCGCTCGACGGTGGCGAGGAACGTCGGCACATCGACTTCCATCCTTCTGGCCAGCTCGGCGAGCGTGTCGGCCTTGCGGATGAAGGGCGAGTTGTCGAGCAGCTCCACCACCCTGGCCCGCACAACCTTGTCGCCGTCGCGGTAGTAGGGATCGGCGACCTCCATGGTCGCGGTCATCGGCGTATCCATGATTGCCCAGGCATGGCGCGGGCTCTGCGCCATCAGCGCGGGGGTCGCGGAGTTGCCGCCCGACAGCGCCTCATTGTGAAACCGGCGGCCCTGCTGATTGACCCAGATGTTGCCAGGCACCAGACGGAACACGAGGCCGCGGCGCTGTGCGGGGTCCCGGTAGTCCGGCGTGGCGTAGACGTAGAACCAGATGTGGTCCATGTGCGTGAGATAGCCGCCCACCTGGCGAATGAATTTGTGTCCGGTTCCCGTCGAGCCGCGCCCCGATCCTTCCAGGACCTTGTGGTTCCCGAGAGCGGGATTGAACTCGAGCACCATCTCGAGGTTCGAGTTGAAGCCGCCGGTCGCCACCACGACGGCCTTGCTGCTGACGGCCACCGGCTCGCCGGTCTTGGCATTGCAGCCTTCCAGGCCGGTGACGCGGCCGCCCTCGAGCCTCAGCCGCGTGATCTCCGTCTCGGGAACGATCTCGCCGTCCTTCTTACGGAAGCTTTCGATGAGGTGAGTCATCAGGCCCAGACCGTTGCGCTCGGGCCGCGTCCAGCGCAGCACGGAGTTGCCCTCCTGGACTTTCAGGTCGACCCACTTCACGCCGAGGCCTTCGGCCCAGTGATAGAGATCGTGGAGGGTGTGCTCGATGTAGTAGCGGGCCCAGACCGCGTCGGCCGACGGACCTCCCCACTCGATCCAGTCCTTGAAGGCCAGGTCGGGCGTGTCATGGATGCCGTTCTCCTGCTGCAATGGCGACCCGACGATCAGGCAGCCGCCTCCGGAGATGATGGCCGCACCGCCGAGCTCGGAGTCCTTCTCGAAAGCGATAGCGCGCGCTCCTGCATCGCGGGCCTCGATACCCGCGGCCACACCTGCGCCGCCTGCGCCAACAATCGCGACGTCGGTCTCGTATTGCTTGACACCTGCCATTGGCGAAAGCTCCCTGCTAATCGCTCGCGGGGATGAGGTTCGCCAACACCTGCAAATCCGCGAGCCCGCGCGCGTAGGCAGCAGCCGGAGCGGACCGGCCGATACCTTGATAATAGTAGCGCTGAGAATTGAATTCTTGCGCCTGGCGCAGCCCCGCTTCCGTCAGGCTCGGATGCTCCCGGCGCAGTGCATCGCAGAAGGCCGGCCGGAACCGCTCGTCCTTCCAGCGTGAATACGACATGACCCAATAGAGATCGTCGAGCATGCGCGTGATCAGACGGCTCGTGGCGCGCTGCGCGGCGGTTAGCCCCTCGTCTATCTCAGCGCATGGCTACTTTCCCATGAAGCCAGGCGGTCGTATACAGGGGGCCGCTCCCGGTCGCGCCCTCGGGAATAATGGCCGGCACGAGCAGCTATACGAGCGGCTCATAAACCGTGTGCGATGAAATACGTGCATCGACCCTTGACCGGCAGATTGCTCGCACTTGTACTGCTGGCCTACCCAAGCATGGCTGCTGACTCCGAGCCACTCGCGGAAGTCATGACGCCGCTGTTGCTCGGAGTGCAAGATGCGCCGATCCCGTTCTTAGGTTCCGATCGGCAGATTCACCTCGTCTATGAGCTGTGGATCACAAACTTCTCGGCCGGGGAGGCCGTGGTCGAGACCGTCGCGGTGGTCGGAGACGACAAGATATTAGAAACCCTGGACGGCGCGGCCGTCGCCAACCGCCTGCAGCCGGCAGGGCGCCGGGACACGAGCGCCACTATGGCGCCCAGCACCCAGGCGCTCTTGTTTCTGCACGTCGTGCTTCCTGCAGATGCAGCGATCCCACGATTGCTTTCCCATCGGATCAGCGTGCGCGTTGCCGCCGCGCCTCCGGGCCAAGAGGAAATGCGCGAAAGTGGCGGCGAGACGCCCGTCGCGCAGCGCGACGTGGTGGTGATCGGGCCGCCTTTGCGTGGCGAGCGCTTCATTTCCGCGGATTCGTGCTGCGACGCCAGCCGCCACACCCGCGCCGCCCTTCCGGTCAACGGGCGGGTGTACCTGGCACAGCGTTTCGCGGTCGATTGGGAACAGCTCGACGCCCAAGGTCGCCTCTATGCTGGTGCGCAGAGCGAGCCTGCCAACTATACGATCTACGGGCGCGATGTGCTTGCGGTGGCTGACGCACCGGTGGTCGCGGTGATCGATGGCCTGCCCGATCAACCGCCCGGCAAAATGCCGTCCGGCATCGCGATTGAGGAGGCCGACGGCAACTCGATCGTGCTCGATCTTGGCAGCGGACGCTACGCGCTCTATGCCCATTTGCGCGCTGGCAGCATCATGGTGAAAGCAGGTGACCGGGTGCAGCGGGGCCAGGCGATCGCGCGGGTTGGCAACTCGGGCAACACGCTCGCACCACACCTGCACTTCCACGTCATGGACACGCCCTCGCCGCTCGCCTCCAACGGATTGCCCTATTCAATCGATGCGTTTCAGGTCACGGGTGCCACCTCGGGTACGCAGGCGTTCGACAAGGCGGAGGCGGCCGGCACGCCACTCGCAATCGCGCCAGTTGCACCACCGCGCGCAATGCAGAATGCGCTGCCGCTCGACCAGCTGGAAATCAGTTTTAATAGCCGGTGATGCGAAATGCACATTGACGCTTCGTGCCAACAACGGACTCTTGCGCTGCAACAGGTTAGGGAAATTCAACAGGGCAAATCAGCCTAAATCCGTTTTCTCCCGGCCGCGGCTCCCCGAAGAGCCTAAAGTCGGGATCATGCTCACGACATCCGGCCCCGCTCGGTATCGATGACCTGGACCACAGGGACGGCGAGCACGGGCTCGGCGGCGACGTCCGCGGCGCCTGCCGGATTCCGCCGCCGTAACAGCCAAAAGCCGATCAAGAGCAGGATCGGCACGCAGGCCGCAATCGCGATGCGGTCGTCGGGACACAGCAGGACGACCAGCGCCAAGGCAGCCAGCACGAGCCGAATTGGCATGTCGATCGAGACCCGATCCGAGAACTGAGCCTGTAGGCTGAAGGTGATGCCGATCGTCGAGACGAAAATCAGCAACGCCGCGCCGACCTGGCTTAATCCCGGCTCGACGACCAGCTCCGGCCGCACGAACACGCCCGCCATCAGCGTGAACAGCGAGACGCAGATCTGCAGGGCGCGGTTGAGCGTCGTGTAGAACGACGCGTTGGCAATCTTGGCGGTGACGGCCGCGACCAGCGAGGTCGGCGGCGTGAGCTCCCCCCAGACGCCGAGGAAGAACGCGAAGAAGTGCACCACCCAAGGATTGACGCCGACCTTGATCATCGGCGGCGCGATCACGATCGCCACCAGGATGTAGGTCGGCGCCGGCGGCAGGCCGGTGCCGAGCACGGCGCCGAAGATGAAGGCCAGCACGACCATCGCGGCGAGGTTGACGCCGGCCGCTTCGATCAGGATCGCGCCGAGCTTGGTCGGAACGCCGGTGATGACGAGCGCGCCGGTCATGATCGCGAGGGTGGCGAGGAGCAGCGTCAGATCGGCGGTCATCTCGACGTAGGAATCGAGGAATTTCCGGATCGGCTGGATGAACTCCGAAAATGACCAGTGACCCGGCCGCAGCAACCACACGAGATTGACGGCGAACAGAAACCCGCCGACCGCGATGAAGACGTAGAGTGCGGCGAAGCTCGGCGCCAGATTCCAGGCCGCCATCATCCCGACCAGCCCGGCGATCACGGAGAGGAAGGCGGCGAGATTGACCAGATCGCGCCAGGTCAGTTTTTCATAGGTGCCGACGACGAGGCGCATGCGGTGGCGCAGCGCCAGAAGATACACCGACACGGCGACCGTGGCGTAATAGATCAGCGCCGGCACATAGCCGCGCGCGACCACGTCGAAATAGCTCTTGCCCAAAAATTCGGCCATCAGAAAGGCCGCGACGCCCATGACCGGCGGCATCAATTGGCCACCGAGCGACGAGGCCGACTCGATCGCGGCCGCGGTGGCGGGCGGCATGCCGGCCCCGATCATGGCGGGGATGGTGGCCGAGCCGATGGTGATGGCGTTGGCCGCGCCGCTGCCGCTCACGGTGCCGACGCACATCGAGCCGATCACCGCCGATTGGGGCAGCGCGTGCGCCGAGCGGATGGCGACGCGCTTGGTCGCCCGCAGCAGGGATTCAATGCAGCCGTAGCCGCTGAGCACGCTCAGCACCAGCAGGAACGCGCCGATCACGGTGAGCGCGATCTGCGGCAGATTGGAGAACACGCCGGTCGTCGTCTCGACGCTCATGGCGGTGATGACGCGGTGCCAGCTCAGGCCCGCGTGGTAGAACATGCCGGGGATGACGTAGCCATAGACCGCGTACAGGATCAGGACGAGGTTCAGCACGAACAGCGGCAGGTGGCGCTTGCGCGAATACTCCAGGACCAGCACCGTCATCAGTCCGCCCATGAACAGGTCGGTCGAGTTCCAGTCGCCGGCGCGTGACGTGCCGAGCTCGTAATATTCGGTGTTCATGTAGTAGGCGACGAGCAACGCACAGCCGATATAGATCGCGGCGATCGCGTAGTTTGCGGCGGGTGGCAGGCCCGGATAGAGGTCGTCGTCGCGCAGCGCGGTCAAAACGAACAGCACGTAGGTGACCGGAACCAGCGTCATCGCCAAAAACGTCGGGCCGCCCGCGCTGGTCCAGAAATAGACGAAGAGATAAACGAAGAACAAAATCGCGGTCACGTAATAGATACAGTCGAGAATGATGCGCGGCCGATGCGCGGATGCGTCGGTCATGGTACGCTCACCATCGGCATGGAGATTGCCGCACGGGCGCGCGTGCCGGGCTCCCGTGTCATACTTCGCTCGAGCACGATCCTTGCCAAGACGCGCGCGTCAAACGCTACATCTTGGCGACCTTGGAATCCCAGCTCGCATCCCAGGCGCCCTTCTCGCGCATCCATTTCGCAAGTCCGGGATGGATCGGCACGAGATCCCACGACGACGCGACGCCGCGCTTCTGGAAATCCACCATGTTCTTGGCGATCTGCGCGAAGGTCGGATCGATCTTGGCGAGCTCGGCGGCGTTCTTCTCGATGATCGTCAGCATTTTGTAGACGTCGGCTTCCGGCACTTCGAGGCCGACGTCGAAGCCATAATAGAACGGCAGCTCGACCACCTTGTCGGCGTGCACATCGCGGTTGAAGACCTTCGGGGTCACCTCCGTGATGGAGAAGCCCTTGCTCTTCAGCTCGGCCAATTCATCCGGGGTTGGATTGAGCGCGGCCCAGTCGGCGGCGAGAGAGGCTTCGGCCAGCCATGGCGGAGGCGCGCTTTCGGAGCCGGTGTAGATGCTCATGGCGTCGAGCGCGCCCGATTCGAGTTGCGATCCGACCGTCGCCAGGTCCACTTGCACATAAGTGAACTTCACGCCAAGTGCGTTGAGGGCGCGCTCGGTCTGGGCGCGCGTGTCAAAGGGAAGCGGCCCGGTAAACACGCGCTTGCCGTTGAGGTCGGCCCATTTCTTGATCTTGTCCTTGTTTCGCACGTGGATCGCAAGACCGGTCTCGATCGTATTCGACCAGAACGACTGAATCGGCATGCGCTGCACGCGCGCCTTGAAGCCCTTGAAGCGGTCGGAGTCGTTGGCAAGCTCGCGGAAGGCGATGTCCGACCCGTAGAAGCCGTCGAGCTCCTTGGTGGCGTAGCCCTTGACGGTGGCGATGGCGCCGGCGGTCGG
>WNEY01000959.1_pt1 | contig 19443 bp, 19 predicted proteins | sample 5400531 | NCBI WGS metagenome assembly WNEY01 (sample SAMN13153338, study PRJNA577476) | soil metagenome | isolation source: 200 cm saprolite under Douglas fir tree site 1 | place: USA:California | collected 2015-04-18
AGCAGCGTAGACTTAACGATATCCGCAGGTGAGCATCCGGCCGCATTCAGAATCGCTTCGACATTCGCAAGCATCCGCCGGGTTTGCGCCTCCAGGCCCGCTTCCAACTTGCCGGTTTCGTCGTTGCGACCAGTCTGGGCGGTTACGAAAACCAGATCACCGGTGCGAATTGCCTGCGAGTAGGTGCCGGTGGCTGGGGCTGCTGCGTTGGTCATGATACGAATCTTGTTGGCCATCTGACGTACTCCTTCACTAAATGATTTGGGCGAACCCGGTGAGTCCTATTTATCGATCCGCTCCGCTCTAAGCGGGATTTCAAAGTGGACCTTCACAGGCCCGCCAGCAAGCGGCGCCAGATCCAGAAGTTGCGGCTGCTCGGGATGGATGATTTGCAACAACACTACGTTTGAGGTATCCGCGAACTCCAAATCGAAATAGTGGAATTGCGTGATGTTCGAAGCGTAGATCCAAAGGTTGTTTTGGTCGCGTATCCACTCGCTGAACGTCTCGCTCTCCATGGGCTCCGTGCGGATCTCAACCGGAACTTCCGATAACAGTTGCTTGGTCCAGTCGAAGTTCTCAAAGGCATACTGCCAGCTCTGCTCATAAGGGCGCTTGGTGGAGCCACGTTCGCGCGGTAGACATCCCTTTTGCTTCAGGCGGATGTTTTCTCGCACGAATTGTTCTTGTTCCGTCTCGGCAGCGTAGTCGGCGGTTGTAAGCCGATCCAGAAAATGCTTGACGTCTCGACTTGTCATAAACACGCGCCGGATGATCTTAAAGTAGGTGACTGCCGCGGGATTGATGTCGAAGATCGTAATCCGTTTGGGGCGCCAGAGCGGAATCAGGTTGAGACCGTACAGGCCGCCAACGACGCTGACCATATGAATATTTTCGCGCCTCTGCGGGGCAACACCTTCGTAGTGGGCCTGAAACTCCGCAAACTCACCAAAAGATCCGTCCTGACAGCCGTCATCGGTGCCGTAGAAAACCATTTCCGGATGGTCATGATATATCGCGCGATTAAATGCCCTGGGCGCTTCTGAGGTCACGATTTCTCCTGCTTCATGTTTGCTGGCGCTGAGAGCGTGTTCTGAAATGAAAGTCTGTGCCGGTTCGAGGGTCCTTAAACTTGTCAGGTAACGCCAGTGGACTTGCCGATACGTTTGAGCCTTCGGACATTGGCAGCCTCCTTCGACGGGGCTTCGGCTCGCCTGATAAGTGGCAGGACTTCGCGCCCGAAGATAAGCATCTCGTCGAGCTTGGGCCAACCCGAGATAATGAATTGCGTTATTCCAATCCGCTTATACTCAAGGAAAATTTCTGCCAGGCCTTGCGGAGACCCCAGGAGCGTCATCGCCGACGAGCCGTAGTACGGAACTAATCCGGCCCAAAGGTTCCGGTTCAGCCAACCCACATCGTCGGCCGCGGCCAGAGCCTGTTTCAACGTCTGCGAATCGCTTTTACTGAGAATGTCGCGCTCCTGCTTGCCGATCTCTTCGTCCGGCAGCATGGCCACTCCGGCCCTGACTGCTTCTTCATGTGTCGGCCTGCAAATAACGCACAGCCTAAGACTGACTTCGATTCCCTGATCGCGAAAACGACTTACCAGAGGAGCGAGCTTCTCAGGAGCATCAATCAAACGTAACCAGCTTGAACCACGAGTGAGAGCCAGCCGTTGCGCCTGCTCGGAGTGTCCCGAAACATAGATTTCCGGAGCGTCTCGATCCGGGGCGATGAAGGGCGTGTTGAGCTTGGCACGCTCGACTCGACAGTATTTTCCTTCGAAATCAACCTCACCATCTCTGCTCCAAAGCGAGCGACAGATTCCGAGGAATTCCTCGGCGCGAGCGTAGCGTTCATCGTGTTCCAGAAAGTCCCCGTAGCCATGTTGCTCCGCCGTCGAACTGCCGGCGACGATGTTCAAGGCCACACGTCCGCCGATCAAACCGGAGAGGGTGTTGATCTGCTGTACGAACGTCGTCGGCTGCATTAGTCCCATGCGATAAGCGACGATGAACTTGAGTTTTCTCGTCGCTCGTCCGACCGCACACGCGATCAGAATAGTGTCGGGCTCGTAACGGCTGAAAGAAAGCAACACCGACTCGATCCCCGATTCTTCCGCACACCGTGCGAACTTAACCCATCCTTCCATGTCTGGCAGCGCGGCCGGCGACGTGCTCCTGGTGGTGAGTACGCGATTGGTTTCCTGGGCCGTCTTCATGGCCACTTCCCCGCCCTTGGGAAGCATCCAGTGGAACCTCAGTTTCGTGTCCATGTTAAGTCAATGCGGAATTAGAAAACTTTCGAATGCTCTATTCAGCACGGGTGCTTCCGCTCGGCTTCCCTAATGAGTGGGAGAACCTTCTGCCCGAAAATCTCCACCTCATCATCCTCCGGCCAGCCTGAGATAATGAACTCGCTGACACCGATTTGCTTGTACGCAATAAAGGCGTCGGCAAGCTCTTGCGGCGAGCCTAAGAGCGTGGTCCAGACAGGACCGTAATGCGGCACCAAGCCGGCCCAAAGAAATGGGCTCAGCCAGTACGCGTCACTCGCAACCGCGGCGCCTTCCTTGTACATTTGTGAATCGTCTTTAAGCCGTGTCGTGTTTTCCTCTCTGTCCTTTGGGAGCAGCGCTTCTGCTGCTCTAACTGCTTCTTCCCGAGTGGGTCTGCATATCAGGCCCAACCTAAGACAGATCCTAATCCCACGTGCGCGCACGCGCGCCGCAACGGGTTGAAGTTTCTCCGGAGTTTCAGCGACGCGCAACCAGCAAGTGCCCTGTGAACAAGCCAATTGCTCAGAGGCCTCGGAGTGACCGGAGATATAGATTTCGGGAGCGGTTCGATCCGGCGCTAAGAACGGAGTGTTGAGCTTTCCTTGTTCGACTCGGTAGTACTTGCCCTCGAAATCGACTTCACCATTACTTCGCCAGAAGGCATTACAGACTGCCAGGAATTCCTCGGCGCGCGCATACCTCTCATCGTGCGAGAGAAAATCACCGTAGCCGTGTTGCTCGAGCTTCGAGCTGCCGGCAACGATGTTCAAGTCGATCCGACCCTCAATCAGACCAGAGAGTGTGTTGACTTGCTGCACGAAAGTTGTGGGTTGCATCAGCCCGGATCTATACGCGGCAATAAACTTGAGCTGCTTCGTCGCTCGACCAAGCGCGCAGCTAACCACTAACGGGTCAGGCTCGTAACGGTTGAGTGCTACCAGCACCGAATCGATTCCAGCTTCCTCCGCGCGCCGGGCAAAATACACCCAACCATCCATCTCCGGTCGAGCAGCGGGCGAGCTGCTGCTGGTTGACTCGACGCGGTAACTGGCTGCCTGTTGGGGCGTCTGCGGCACTCCGATAGCTACCTCGCCACTTTTCGGAAGCATCCAGTGAAATCTCAGATTCATGGTGATTTTATTCGGGGACCTGTCTATGCCGTGTTTCTTATCAAGCAGCAATGCTGCCATTCCGGGCTGACCGGTGGATGCACTGTTGCGTCCGGGAAGAGCGACGCCATATGGTCGGCGGTAAAATAGGAACAATAGGATTCGTAAGGTGTGGCCCGCCGATTCTGCTGGCAGAGTTCATCGTCGGGTTCAATATAAAGTGCGTCATCGACCTCAACACACCAGCGCGGATAACTCGCTGCCTCGACCATACTTGCGATCTCAGGCGAAAGGCCTTTGGCTCGCTGCCAATCAAACATCCCTATCACACCACAACCTGAAGGCAATGTGGGATCGGACAAAGACCTGTCATAGGACGGATCAGAGAAAGTAAATGCTAGCACACCCTGGGGTGCGAGCATGCTGCGCAGTTGCGCGACAAGCTCGAGCATTTCGTTTCGGTGGGTGTGTGTGAAAACTGAAAAGGCCATTATAATGTCGAACTTCAGTCCCAGGTCCGGAACAGGCAGGTTGCGGATCCCGTTCGGGTTGAAGTATGAGCTATAGCGGTTGTAGAAAACGAAATGAGCCTGAGGAAAATTGGAGCGCCCTTGTTGAATCGCACCTTGAACCACATCCAAACACCAGTAGTCGTTGTGGTCAACGTGGTCCCCTGAACTGACGAGGAAGCCGCCGACATTGCCGCCAAAATCCAGGATCTTACTACCCTTCCAAACCGGGCCGTCGAGCAGTTTGTCGAAGTAGCGGAATTGAGTTTCCCGCATCGAGATGTGCGTCGCCATAGTTCCAATCTACAACCGATCAAATTTGCGATTCATCGCTTTCCTTCTCGAGCCGTCCGCTTCCAGTCGCATGAGAAAGACTGCCGGTATTTTTTAGAATACAGCAGTGTTGCCATTCCGGGCTCACGGGTGGATGCACCGTCGCATCCGGGAAGAGCGACGCCATATAGTCCGCAGTAAAGAACGAGCAGTAAGATTCCAGAGGGTCGCCCGCCCGGGTCTGATGGCAAAGCTCATCACCCGGTTCCACATACAGGTTGTCGTTGATGAGAACCCACCACCGCGCTTGTTGGACTGCTTCATCGTCGGCACGAGAGTGGAAGTGACGTCGCACCTGTCGGGCCGAAGGGTGTGTGGGATCGGACTGGGACATATCAGAGTGTGGATCCCAGAAAGTAAACGCCAGAACACCCTCGGGCGCGAGCATCCTTCGCAGTGACCCGACCAGCTCAAGCATCTCGCTCCGATCAGTATGAGTAAAGACGGAGAAGGCCAGGATGATGTCGAACTTCACCCCACAATCCGGAACGGGCAGGTGGCGGACGCCGTTGGGATTGTATTGCGAGCTATATCGATTGTAGTGTACGAAGTGAGCGCGAGGGTAAGTGCGCCGGCCTTGCTCGACTACATCTTGATTCAGATCCAGGCACCAGTAGTCATCGTGGTTCACGCGGGAGCCTGCGCCCACCAGAAAGGTTCCGACGTTGCCGCCAAAGTCGAGCAGCTTACGGCCCTTCCATGTCGGATGTCCGAGCAGATCGTCGAAATAGCCGAACTGTGTTGACCGGGTAGAGACAAGGTTCCACGCGAACGAACGGCCCTCAACAAATGGAGATCCCGCCGCGGGAATATACAGCGCTTCGTCAGCGAATGACATCAATTAACCCCCTTCAAACCTCGACTGTCCAGGGCACTGTCTCCGGAAGGACGCCATGACGCTTGGCCCATCGATGTAAAGCCCAAGGCTGTGTGTCGACGTCACGATATTCACCCAGCAGTTGACGCGTAATCGGATCAGCCTTGGCCAGATGACGCCTGTCGAGCATTTCGAGGTAGACCTCTGTTTTCATCCAGCGGTAGGAATAGCCGTACATCAGCACCTTCGATACGCGATTACTTCGATTCGGAGTAGCGGTGTGAAAGATACGGTTCTCGAAGAGGAAAGCATCACCCGCATTCAATCTGAGATCGCATACCTCGACGTCCGTAGGGTCGGCCTGCCCTTTCGGTAGAGCCAAAGGCGTGGTTCTGAGTTGACTGCCGCGGGCCATCAGAGTCATGCCGCTGTTGGGTTGATGGAAATCCGTCAAACAGTAAACGATCTTGATACCCACTAAAGGCAAAGCCTGGTGTCCCAAGTCGCGCGGAATCCGGATATCGCGGTGCCACCCACGTCTAAAGGTCGGGGCGTTCGGATTTTCAGGTCTTTTATAGATGAGTGTGGTCGAGTGCAGATGAATATTAGGACTGAGCAACTGGACGACGAGCGGGACAGTAGAGCTATTGGCGACGAGAGCAAAGAGTGCTTCTTCTCTGAGCAAACCCGGCCGCAAATCAAGATGGTTATACTCCGGCTTGCCAGCCAGTTTTGGTTTGTCGAGCAACGATTTCGCCAGCCGATCCCCTGCATCGACGAGGCGCTCGACCGTTCCCGCCGAAAGAGCATTAGGAACCACCAGGAAGCCGTCTTCGGCGAAAGATCTTCGCTGCTCAGGTTTGAGGTAAACGAAATCCAATGGCGCTCTCCCATTTCCGACGTCAGATAATCTCCGTCTCCCAGCTCATAACTTTCTAATTACACAACAATGCTGCATCTCGTTGTTGACAGGAGGCAGAACAGTAGCATGTGGAAACAAGATCTTCATATACTTCTCGCTGTAAAAGGCATGACATGTTTTCTGTTGTTCCGGCTCATAAGATTGAATGTCTTCAGACTCGATATACAGATCGTCACTGTTTACGAGTATGAGCCAATCGGCATGTTGTGCTCTTCTAGTCAGGTCCCGCATGTCAATATTTAAGGTAGTGCCTCGTTCTCTCGCCAATTGCTTCTCTCGCTCAAGTCGCCACTCGAAGTTATTTCCGTGATATTGCCCCGGCCATGAAAAACAATGTGGATCTATGAAGGTAAAGGCCAACGCACCATTTTTCGCTAAGAGACTTTCTAGTTGGTTGACTAACTGAAGCATGTCGGTTTGGGTGGTATTCGCAAAGACGGAATAAGCAACAATGTAATCAAATGCCTGGTCCAGATTGGGAAGTGTTAGATTTGGAACTCCATGCGGGTTGAAGAAGAAGCAATAGCGATTGTAAAAAATCCAGTGCGACTTCGGGTAGAATTCCTGACCCCGCTCCAATGCGTCCTTGTCGACATCGATGCACCAATAATCCTCTTGTTCGATGGTTGAATTCGGATCTCTTAAGAGGTTGCCGATGTTCCCTCCGAAATCCAGGACCTTCTTCCCTCGCCAAACCGATTCGCCCAATTGTTGGGAGAAATAAGTAAACTGCCCCGTTTTCGTTGAGACGAAAGCCATGGTTATCCTCAAGCCGGGTTGTTCAGCGCGTACTAGGTTTCACTAACTTCTGGCGATTGCCTTGGGAAGGCGCACTGAACGAGTCCAACCCCCTATGAATGCTTCAAGAGAATCTGGTGAATTCGGTAAAGCCTCAATCCCGGCGATAAAAGAACTCGCGATTAAGGTAGTTTGATCTCCCACTGTCGTCCTGGAACGTCACGAAGAGCACGATCACCAGCACACCCTTGTTGACCCGAAGATAAGTCTCCGCTCTCATGAAGCCCAAGTCGAAAGTGGCCGCCAAAGCAGCGGCACGTTGCCCTGCTTCTTCTTCCAGATTCGCCAGCATTTCGGCGCTGGCCGTGGGCCAGTGAATTGGACTGTCCGGACCAACACCAAGCACACTGACGGCGAGCCGCTCGCCGTTCTGTTCGATCAGAATTTCTGCTATCCCCTGCGTACCCGGATTTGTATTCACCCATCGACCGGTGAGCTTGTCAGCGCTCAATTTTCTGGTCGCTGGATCCGTGAGCGCGGGGTCCAAATCACCGCTCTGTTTGAACGCAAAGGTTTCGGTCACGATGGGACTCTCAATCAGCAGCTTCCGTTAGCAAGTACTATAATATGGTGGTCCGTCTCCAATAATCCATCGGGTCAAAGCATTCCCGATAAATCAAGAACCTATGAAACAAGCATTAGGATACTACTTCTTATATTTCAGTACTTTATCTCAAAGGAGTCACTTTCACAAAGTGAAGATTAAGAGCCTTGTGGAAACTGTTGACGATATTTTGATGCATAAGAAAAGCATCAGCCGCTATGGCGACGGCGAATTGAAAATGATGCTCAATAAGGGGGAAATTGTCTTCCAGCCGGAAAGCCAGGAACTGTCTAAAAGACTTAAGGAAGTTCTCGTTTCCGATTTGGACAATCTGATCATCGGGCTTCCCGGCCCGCTGTGTTCTGTGAGAAAGGAAAACCTGAACTCAAAGTATTTCTGGATCAGGTTTATCAATCTGTATGGCAATTTGATTTCCGAATATTTAGACCCGAAAAAAGTGTATGGGAACGCAGGAATCTCGCGCTTTTATCTGGGCTTGAAAGATAAGAGACTATCCGCGCAAGTCCTGGAAATGCTAAAGAAGATATGTGACAAGAAACCAATACTGATCATAGAAGGCGAATTCTCAAGATTGGGTGTAGGAAATGATTTGTTTGAGAATGCAACCGGCGTGAGTCGGCTGCTTTGCCCAGCTGAAAATGCATTCGCAAAGTATCATGAAATTTTGGAAGCTGCCAAAAAATACGGGAAGGAGAAACTGATACTCATTGCCTTAGGACCAACGGCCACCATCTTAAGTTATGACCTGGCAAAAAACGGATACTGGGCGATAGATATTGGGCATATTGACGTGGAATATATGTGGATGCTCAGCAAAGCACAAACGAGAATCCCAATAAAAGGCCGGTATGTCAGCGAATGCAGCGGTGAAAGAGATTTTGAGATTCCTGAAGCCTACAGGGATCATTATTACAATAGCATCGTTGATACCATTGGCCTGTGAAACGAAGTTTTCCCTCACAAACGCATTCAACTTTTGCACCCCTTGATGGTACCGGCTTGATAGCTTCTAGTGTTGCCCGTGGCCCAGGGCAAAGTACTCACGCACAAAATAGTCAGCGCGGCCGCTCTCATCCTTGAAACTGTGTAATTGGGCGAGTACCAGCAGACCCTTCATGATCATCCCCTGGAGCCGTGTTTCCACGAAGCCGAAGTCGTAGACGCAGGTAAAACCCGCAGCTAAGTGCGAGGATGGTGTCGATGCAAAGACGTTGACGGCAGCCGTTCCCCAATCGATCAAACCGTCTGGGCCAATGGCGTATGTCTGCAACGAGAGCTGGCCAAGGGATTCTGACATCACGATTCGGGCAATGCCATTGGTATCGGGATTTGAGTTAATCCAGGTCCCAGGGAAGGCCCGAATATCAATCGGCCCCGCGGCATCGACATTAACACGATCATAGATTTGAGCGAACTCCATTTGCTAGTCCATTCAAGAAGTATTGATCCAACTGCGAAGCATCAAACGATCTGAGGCCTTGCCATCTGCGATTGGCGTGCGAGCATGAATCGTCCGTGTGTTGTCCGAAAACAGTAACTCACCTTCCCGCATCAGGAAATCCATCGTGCGCGTGGAAGCCGCAATGACCTCTTCAAAGGCGTCCAATGAAGTTAGCATGTTGTCAGAAAGCCTAGCGCCATTGACATCCAACGCGAGATCAATTGTGTATCGCCGCCAACACAAGCTGGTTTCAGATAACACGGGCCGCCATTTTAGTCCGCCTCCCCAACAAGCATGCAACTGCCACGGGACCGGAGTCTCAAGCAATTCAAGCGTATCGGTTCCCAGGTTTTTCTTGACCTCGTCTCGGATCGCGTCAATCTCCAAAACTCTTGACCGACCCCCGCCTCGACAATCCGGGCGCACGCACACCATCGAGATCAGTTCGATCGGTATTTCCCAATCAACGGCATCCGTATGTAATCTCTCCACTTCGCGACCTCCTCTCAACGAATGTATGTCGGTCGCGGGCTGGATATAGTGAACAAGTTGGGCCCGTGGCTCCTGGTATGGAAGACCCACCAATTCCCCAAAGGCCCTGTTGATTGCGACGAACAACCTGTGGCCCTCATCGAAGCGAAGGCCCTGCACCAAAACGCAGTAGGGCCACCTGGCAATTCGTTCTTTGATCAGACTGACAACCCAGTCGAAACCATCAGGCTGAGCTTCGCGAACTCTAGTATGTACCAGCGCCTGCAAAGCTGGGGAATAGAAATCCTTATTATCGTAATGGGGGAGGCGCTCCGCTCCCTCGAGTAGTTCGCGCGCCAGCGCGGACGGAATGTTGATTCTTGCCGTGTCTGGAAAAGGCGCGAGCATCTTGGGGTCTGCTCCAGTCCTTGAGGCTTCGGGCTCTAAAAACCTTTCACCTGTTACTTGGTTGCCGGCAGTGTAGGGTTTTGTTTTTGAGGCTGTCAACTCGAATCTGTTTCTGTCGTAAAGGATTCAGCGGCTTTGCAACAATCTCGACTTAAGTTAGATCATCTTCGCAAAATGCAGCAATGCTGCATTCCGCCGTTGACCGGAGGACGGATTTCCATTCGCGGAAACTCTCGTTGTAAGAAATCCACAGTGTAAAACACGTCATAGGTCATGCAAGTTTGGGGCTGGGCTTCGTTGCTCCAGACGCCGTTGCCATTGACATACAACTCCGTCCCGTCGACAAGGGCGCACCACGCCGCGCCGCGACTGCGTTCCAAAAGGCCATCGATATCGACACTGGGATTCGTTTCCCGCGCTCTTTCCAAACGCCACCTTAGGTTGTTTCCCTTGTAGGTTTCCGGCCAGGCCATGAAGTGCGGATCAATGAAAGTGAACGCCAGCGAGCCTCCAGGCGCGAGCCGTGTTTCCAATTGCTTGACCAGCTCACTCATTTCCTCCTGGGTGGTGTGGGTAAAGACAGAATAGGCCAGGATCATGCCGAACTCGATCCCCATATCCGGAATCGGTAGTCCGTCAATGCCCTCGGGGTTGAACGAACAATTGTAGCGATTGAAATGAACCCAATGGGCCTCGGGAAACCTCTTGCGCCCCTCTTCCACGGCTTCTCGGATGACATCTACGCAGTAGTAATCCTGAGGGCGTATCGTGCAATCGGGATTAAGCAAAAGATTTCCTTTATTACCGCCAAAATCGAGCACCGCCTGACCGATCCATTCGGGAGAGTCCAGTTGCCGGTCGAAGTAGGCAAACTGGCCTGACGCGCCCAAGTGAGAACGAAGCGCTCGTTGCGCAGCCGTCCCCCGCCAGAGATGAACTTCTTCCATTGTGCAGCCTCGTCGCCCGAGTTACTGTTCAACCGCCACCAGTCGAGCGAGTTTACGAGTCGTGTCCTCACGAAAGCGCTCAAGTTCAGCGGCTAAATCGGCATCAAGTCCGGTCAGCCAATGCGACCGCTCTACGACCGTGAGTCGATCACGCAGCAAACCAACTTTCTGTTCCCGGGTGAAGGGTTTCCCAGGGTCCCAGCGGCCGAGTCGCGCACCATCGTCTAAACAGCGAGCCCAGGTCCAGACTTCCGGCAATACGACGACTCGGCACCGATGATAGATACGCATCTGGAATTCCCAATCCTCGCACGAGAGGAGATCCTCGGCAAACAGAGTGCCTTCTATGTGGGCTAGCGCTTTACGACGCAGGATTACCGAAGACATCTGCACGGCGTTCCTACTATTGGTCCATAACCACTGGCATTCACTTACCCAGCGCACTTGGCCCTGGGCGGCGGCGAGCAAACCGGTTCGCGCGAAACGACTGTGATCCTCAGCTTGTCCCTCCACAAAGCACAGGCTATCCGACACCACTGCCTCCGCATCCGGGAACCGCTCCAACACGCGAAGTTCCGCATCCAGCTTCCCGGGTAGCCAGAGGTCATCGGAATCGAGAAAAGCCAGCAACTCCCCGCTCGCTAGGCGTATACCGGCGTTTCGTGCCGCGCCTACGCCTCGTCGGCTTGGCAGGCAAAGCAAATGGATGCGGGAGCCAAAATCCCGCATGAGCATGTTCGCCGTGTCATCAGTAGAGCCGTCATCAACGACAATGACTTCAACTTGTCCAATTCGTTGGCTTAGTGCGCTTTCGACTGCCTCGCATACCAGCCGAGCTCGATTCCAAGTCGGGATCACAACAGATAGGAGTGGAGTGGTCAAATTGAAGTCCTTCGCAACCTGAAAGAAACAACAGAGGTTTCAGACACCGGCTGGCGTCGAATTCAGACTGCCGTCAGAAAGCGGCAAATAATATCTGGCGGTCGCTGGCGCAGTAGGCAGCGGCTGCCTCCTCAAAAGTTGCGATAGCCGGTTTATCAATGACCTCAAAGCGGTAGTGCTCCTTGGAGCCATCGCCGCGACATACGACAGCACTGCGCCCTTTGTAGAGTTCCGGAGTTGAGTAGCTTGCGGACAATCCGATTCGAGGCTCAGTTGATAGATTCGGGTTTGAACCGTGAAGAATTACCGGGTGATGAATGCTCATATAACCGGAACGCATCACCAGATCAAACGGGGCTTCAAAATTTGTTGGGACGCTCGCGATCCTGCCGGAAAGCTCGTCCCCGTGCGCCTGGGACCAACTCTGTACTTGAGCAGACGTATCGGCGCCGGGAAGGGGTTTCAGATCAGGCTTCGAATAATGTTGAAGGAGACCAAAGCGATGCGAGCGCGGCACCACTCGCAAACAGCCGTTTTCTGCAGTCGCGGCTGTTAGCCCAAGCCAGACTGCCGGCGCGCGACCGTCTTCCAGTGTTTCCGTGATGCCATCCTGATGCCACCCGACGTAAGAATCGCTGCCTCCGTATTTGTAAAACAACCTGGTTGATTTGAGCAAGATGTTAGGGCCCAGGAGCTGTTCCAGACAATTCAGCAGGCGCGGATGTGTACTCAGGTCCCAGGCCCAGCGAAAAAAGTGGTGAACTCCGTCAAGCCTCGTCACCCGACCGCCAATGGCTTGGCAGGTCTTTTCAACTTCGGTGCGGTAGTGAACAACTTCGTCTTCCGATAGGATCGGGATCGAATGAAGGAACCCCAATTCCTCGTATTCCGCCAACTGCTGTTTAGTAAGAATGGGACAATCACCTTTGGCCATGTTCTTTTCGCCGCCTCGTGGGTTGAGTTCGTTGAGTGAACCAGTGTAGAAAATGGCTGGGCAATCGTCAACGAAAATGGCAAACGGTGTCGCGGTTCAGCGATTCTGTCCGGGTTAATTCGTCAGCGATCTTGTCAGCCTCCTCCAGGGCGGCGTTTTTTGGGGATAATACGCGCGGAAGCCGTTCTCCACAACCTGACGCTCCGAGCGAGGGGAGCGGGGTGGCAGGACAACTAAATCGCAACAGCGCCGGTGACCAGTTGCTGCGAGTTGCGGACGCTCAATATGCGCGCCAGGTCCTGTCGAGCAGCTGATTGACCTCGACGTGTTTGCCGGCATAACTGCGGTGGTGCGGGCTCCTTACTTCGATGACCTCGATGGGTCCCTAGATCTGCTCGAATGCGAAGACGTATGAGCATGGTCAAAAAAATGGTCTTCCGATTCCGGTGCCGCACGGCACGCTGCGGGGATATCGTGCCCGAGATCATCGATCTCGACAACGTGCCTGAAGTCAAGCAACAGACGATGGAACGGAAGGAGCGGCGCGACGAGTTCATGCAAGCTCAACGCCAGGGATACAATGACGCGAGAGTTGATTCCGCGGCGAGTGTGAGTCGCAACGATCCTGTCATCGGGCAGGACGGAAGTGTCTTGGCGTCGTTCCCGACCATGTCGCTGTTGCAGGGCGCTCGGATCATGGGTTAACCTCCAGTCGCACTGTATTCGCGGTCCATCCTGGAATTCTCGGGTATCAGCAGGCAGTCGAGCGGTATAAGGCTTTCATAACACGATAGGGGGTTTGCTGTGGCGGCAGAGGTCACCGTCGGGGTCTGCGCGATCCTCAAGAACGAGGCAGACTATATCGAGGAATGGCTTGCCTTCCACACCCTGCAGGGTGTTGGCCGCATCATCTTGTACGACAATAATTCCTCAGACGATACGTGCCAACGCGCAACATCGTTCGCCAAACATGTCGATCTGCAGATCGTCCACTGGCCCAACTTCGCGGACGGTTTTTACTGCACGCAGCTACTTGCCTATTTCAATGGCGCGTGCCGACTGGCTGGCCTGGCCGACTACGTTGCCTTTCTGGACATTGATGAATTCCTATTTGCCACTGATTATCGACCGTTGGGGGACGTCCTCGCGCGATTTCCCGCTGACGTCGCCGCTATAGCTGTTAATCAGCGGGTCTTCGGCTCAGCTGCTCAGCCGGCATCGACGGGGGATTTAGTGACCTCTCGATTCACCATGGCGGCCGCCGCCGATCATTCGGAGAGTCACTGGTTCAAGACCATCGCGAGACCGGACCGCATCGTCGAGTTCGACAGCTCGCACAGCGTCGTCCTGAACTCAGGCACGTATGTACTGTCGGACGGGCGCCCTTTGCCGCCTCCCCAATATCCGGGACATTCGAGCATCGTAGCCCAGGGTGCATTTCAGCTGCACCATTACATCCTGAAGTCTCGCCAGGAGTTCGAGCTCAAAAAGCTCAGATCGTCCGACCAGTATCTTCGCGACCGTTATACAGATGAGTATTTCGACCTTCGCGACAGATCGATCAATGCCGTGCGCGACGAGCGTTTAAAGCCGCTTGCGGCAAGCATTCACGGGATGATGCGCAGAGCAAGGACGGACGGAATGTAGCCCGTTGCTACCCTCTCGTCACGAGGACGTGCAGCGGCAAGTGGATGGACAAGATCAAAGACAACCACGCGTCCCCTGACGCTCAACATCGCCAACAGTCACGGGTGGGAGATAGTTTCGCCGTGCGCGTTCGAAGCGACGTGGACCGGCCGCACTCCGGCCAAGGCAATCACCACCACCGAGCCGCGCTGCTACACAACCGCGGAGAGGATGAGACGGCGCGCGCCGACGCGGGCAGGCCGCAGGCGGCGGACGGAAGGACATCTTCAAGAAGGTGTTCACGTTCGTGCTCAAGGTGGCAGTAGAGTACCGGTTGCTCAAAGGCAAGACGATTGCGGTGGATCTGCCACGCTGGAAGCTAACGCAGCGACGAAGTCGTTCTAACACAACCCTTGTGAAAGCCGACAATATGACCAAAGCCATAGCAAACCCGCCCACCGGAATAATCAACGAGACGTTCCCGTATAGGCTTTGTATTAACCTTGACCGGCGACCGGAGCGCTGGCAACACATGCAGCGCAAATTCGATCAGCATGGAATCCACTCAGTGCGGCGGTTTTCGGCGTTGGATGGAGACAAGATTAAGCTCCCGGCCAACTGGGTCCACACACCAGGCGCCTTTGGATGCTTGCTCAGCCATCTCGAGGTCGTTCGCGAGGCGCGTCGACTCGGCGTGCCCAGCGTTCTCATCTTTGAAGATGACGTTGTTTTTGATGAACAACTTGAGAAGAAGTTTGGTGTCTATATTGACCAATTGCCGCCCGATTGGGACATGCTGTTTTTCGGCGCCCTACATAGGGACGAGCCGATCAGGGTCGCTGATAATATTGCGCGCATCACACAAGCGTATTCTACTTATGCTTATGTCCTGAGGGACACGACGTTTGCCGATTTCATCGAATTGAATCGCGAAACCGAACGGGAGTTGGACAACAATAGTCTGATTCTGCAACGACGTTTCAATTGCTACTGCTTCATGCCGCATTTAGCGTGGGTCGAAACTGATTACTCAGATGCCCAGCAACGCCTCGTGGACCATTGGTATTTGCGGGAGTCCCTGGTGTTATTTGGACCCCAGATTGATCGCCTCTTAAGCGAAACCACGATTGTCTTCGCGCACGGAGATCATGGCGGGGTCGGACACGCCACCGAGAACCTGATATATCTGGCGCATTATTATCACAAGCATTTTTCACCACATATCGACATGGTGATCGTCGAGCACGGCGCTCAACCCACGGTTGATCCGGCGACTTTACCCGGAAATTGCAAGTATGTTTTTTTGCCGGATATTAATCCCTTTGATAGAGAGCAGTGCTTTGCTAAGGGGATCAAATGTTCGGATCCGAGCAGAAAGTTTGTCATCCTCTCAGACAACGACATCTATTTAGACACGCTGCATATCCGAGCTAATCTGCGGATGTGCGAACGGTACGATTACGTGACCGGCTTTAGTAAGATCATTGACCTGAGCAAGGAAGACTCTCGCCGCCTTCGTAACACGAAGATGACGCAAGGGATCGACATCATCAAGAACCATTCGCGAAACAATGGGCGGCAGGGTTATTGTATTTTTCTCAATCGTGAGGCAATTCAGATGGCGGGGCAGGACGGAGAAGGTTCAGAAAAAGGAGCTTCCCTGCTTTCTTTACAGGCGTCACCGCAATCTCACGTTTTTCAATCGCCCAACCATGCCTTACGTCTGCAATGAGATTGAACTTGAATGAGTCTGAGGCAATTGCGAGACGAGAGTGCTCGCTAGCCTCACGATTACCGCCTGGGTCCGTGCTGATCTCCTCCAGAAACGAGATCGTACTTAGACCGAAGTGTAATGATAGAGAGTCTTAGTTTTGACGCAGCGCCGCGTCCTCAGGCACGATTTTTTCATGCCGCATCCAACCGAGCACGCGGCGGTAGAACTCGTTATCTGCAAAGCTGCTGATGTCGATCGAGGGCCAGATCTTCTTGTTGAATTTTTTATCGACGCTGTAGTGGGCGATGTAATGGTCTTCCTTCAGTTCATTGATGCCGGGTACGTAACACAGATCCATTGCACGCATCCAAACGGTGTTGTTCTCACAGGCGGCCTGAAGTGAATACATGCCGGCCCACCACTGCAGGTTGCCGTCGGTCTGCGCGTCCGCGATCCGTTTGTGCAGCTCGATCCAAGCGGGCAGAATCTTTTTGAACGTTTTTACCTTGCCGATGATCGGGACAAAGCCGCCGTTGTAGTACTTCCCCTCGTTCTTGAAAAAGGGCGCGATCACGTCCTTATGGTCCGCTAAGCTCTTCAGGTGCCATTCCTCGTAGATGTCGGCGACGACGAGCTCGTTATCGGCGATAGCCAGGGCAGGCGGTACCCTGAGGTGAAACATGTCGCAATCGAGAACCTCGATTACCTGCTCGTCGTCGAAGGAATCGATAACCTGACTCAGGCCCAGTTGGATATTGATCGGAACCAGGTAGACAGATTTCCTCAGATCTTTTCTGATATCAAAATACGTTTCGGCCATTACATGCGGGATATCGCTCGCCCATTCACATATGTCCTTCCTTGGCTCGGCAATGGTGTTGCGCTTGACGATCACGGCGCGAAGCTTTTCCCTTGCAACGGACTCCCCGTAGGTTACCTTGTGATTGAACCAGAGCAGCTCGAGCTGCATTTTGAAATAGTCGTTGTTGACAGCGATGGGGACGCTGATCATCGAAACGGTATCCATAGATTCCTGCCAGGGTGTAGATTCAGTGCGGTACTGTCAGATCAAAAAAGAAACGAGAGCCTCTCAAGTAACGCTCTATTGGTTTCTATAGCTTCCATATAGTCATTAATCTCGTTTTCCTCGTAGGCCTTTTCCGCGAGCATCTCTTTCTTCTTGTCTTTCCACCTCGAACTCTCTGCGGTATCGGGTTTGTGCCGGAGGTAACCCTTGACAAGCTTATTCCAGTCGAGAAGTCGATTCACAAATACCGGATCAAATAATGCTCGCAGCCTTGGATTGCGCGACAATGCGCGTTGGGTCTTTTGGTAAGCTTTTTTCACCGCGATTCGGGCCAGCACTAGCGTTTGCTCATGAAGCTCATCGCTGATCCGATAAATTTCCCGCAAATGCCCAACTGCGCCGAGGACCGAGCCCGGCCTACCCCAGATATAAGTTTCGTCCAATGTCATGCCTTGAAGCGCGTTGGGGGCGTAAAAATCCCTCTCCTTGAAACCGGGGATCACTACAGAATCATGATCCATAAAGATGATCTTGACTCGCCATTGACCCTCGTCCCAAACACTTCTCAAGCCGACGTTCCTGGCGACAAACGACTCACCTCGAGAGTAACCTTTGACGCCCATTAATGTCCCCCATAACTTTCCGATTTCTGCTAGTAGTGATCGATAAACCGAATCGGCTTTGGCACGGTTCTCGGGTACGGCAAACGCGGCGGCCAGATACTGCTTGTAGCTTCGACACCGGACATCAGGTGGTTGGTAGACCCCCAGGACTTCTTCTAAAATCGCATCGGCTAATCTCCGCATAGCGTCGGTTGAGTAAGCGGCGTTCAATCCCCTTTCGAAATACCGTTGGGCTCCATCACTTGAGAGGTATTCAGCAAGCCTATCCAGTCGAAAGGAACTGGTACCATTAAGAATTGCCTGCCCGGGAGAAACGATTGATATGAATTGCGCGGTAAGGCCTAAGTCCCCTGGCAGGTCAGGCATTTTCATGTAGCCTTCGGCTTTGAACGCGGCCACAGTAGCTGCCATCGCCTGTCGCATCTCATGAAATGACTCGTCAAACACTGCGGGCTCCGTGAAATAGGTCAGCGTCTGCACTTGACCGCCGCCTGCCGGAACCGAGTATATGGTGGACCTCGAAACATAGTTCGGTATCGGAGCTTCAGTGCCATGCACGAGGCGATAAATAAGGCCGAGCCTGGCAGCCGCTTTGGCTTCATGTCTTAGGAGCCACAGCATATTCCCGCCGTCGAGCCGATGAGAGGGTGCGACGTCGTATCCGTTACGTGCATGGACTACGTTCAGACTGAAAGGGCTTTTCCTGCCGGCCCTTTTGAACTCAAACTCGACATTGCTGCCGGGCGGCTTAATAACGAGAGCAACCGTCGTTAGCGGATACTCAACGAGGGCATTGATTTCAGAAGCAGTGACGTCGGACACCCAGTAGATACGTGACGACGCGCAGAGTTTCTTAAGGATCGTGGCTTCAAACTCAGGCAAGCGGCCTGTGGCACGTTCTGCTTCAGTTTCAACGAACAACGGCTGTGAAGTGTCCAAATCTTGGGCGCCATCCGTAACGAGCACCTGGCGAAGAATTTCGTCGACGACTTCTTCAGCCGTGAATAAATATCGTGCAAGAGTCAACTTGCACTCGTGACGCGACAAATCTATGAAGTCGCGCAGTGCCGCGTCAGAGGTCCTCCACCCTCTGATCTTTGCGTGAATGCGATCCAGTCTTTGGAGTCGGCGTCGAAACTGGTGAATGAAGTGCCGAAGATTGGTTGTAGAGTAACCTTCTTTCAGCACTGGCCCTATGAGCGCTGCCTTGACTGCCGGTGATTTCTTAAGATTCAGCTGTGTGAGCAGAAAATTAAATTCGTCCAAATTGTCCGGATGAATCTTTAGCGTCTGATGTTCGAGCATCAGGACTGCCAGTCGCCTGATATCCCAGGCCGATCCGGTTCTATCTTGAGCCACGGCAGCGAGTTTCAGACCAAGAGATTTGCTGAAACCTTTATTGTCAAGGAATTCAGCAAAGAGATCATACGCTCGAGACGCATCGTCAAACTGGGTTCTGAGGAGACTGAGTAGGCGGTGCTGCGCAGAAGTGCTCGACGGCCGTCCAAGATTTTTCATAATCTCAGATTTCAAGGCCCGCCGGAAATCAGCATCGTCATAACTGATAGGAATACAGCCGCAGGGCCGAGCAGTTTTGGTTGTGCGCGTATCGACTTGCCGATGAGTAGTGACTTCTACTCCTTCGGCATGCACCCTCAGGTGGTCGCTGAAAGACGTTGCGGCCGGATTCGCTCACCCGGTCGCTGCGAGAAGGAGCGCGATAAGAGTTCTTTTCTTACCGCGCTCGTTCTTTATGGCACTCTAGCTCTCGCTAGGGCTTTTTTCCACCTTTGCCCTTCCCCTTCTTTCCCGGGGGCGGCACGATCCCAAGAGCGATAATCAACGCGTTAAGTAACTCCACAGCACAGTACTTCCTGATGTTGATCTGCACTATTTCATCTGACGCGTAATCACCGTAGTAGGGGGGACGACCCGGAGCCGGTGGCTTGCCCGGAGCTGGTGGCTTACCCGGAGCCGGTGGCTTGCCCGGAGCCGGTGGCTTGCCCGGAGCCGGTGGCTTGCCCGGAGCCGGTGGC
>WNEY01000960.1_pt1 | contig 19435 bp, 16 predicted proteins | sample 5400531 | NCBI WGS metagenome assembly WNEY01 (sample SAMN13153338, study PRJNA577476) | soil metagenome | isolation source: 200 cm saprolite under Douglas fir tree site 1 | place: USA:California | collected 2015-04-18
CCGACATCGAGGGGGCCGCATGGCCGTCGAAGCGCCGCGTGAATTCGAGAACGGCGGCATCGCCGCGGGCCCGCACGTCGGCGAGGATCTCGTCCACGGCGCGCTGGATCGAAGAATCGACGTCGGCCGGCGGCCGGGCCAGGAGTCGCACGACTCCGTCGAGACCGAGCTGACGGGCATCGAGCGTCCTGATCATTGGAGCGGGGTCCGCGAGGCCGGCGCGCTCCGTGGGTGGCCTGCCCTGGATGCCCGGGGCTTCATTGGAGTTGTCCACCGGCAGGGCCGACCCGCGTCGCATGAAATGAGGTAGAGTCACGCCGAGGCGTCGGCACCGAGGTCGGCCTCGCATTGGTGCGCAGAGCCCGTATTGGAGTTGGACCCGGAGCCCCGCGAGCACCCCGTACTGCGGCCACCGGCGACTCGCCGGAGAGCGCGCCTTCTAGACTTCGCCGACGCGGGCTCCACGCCGTCGCCATCTCGCGAAGGAGGTGGCTATGGATGTCGTTCATCCGCAGTGTGCGGGCCTCGACGTGCACCAGCAGAGTGTCGTGGCATGCACGCGCACGGGCGCCGGTAAGGCGGTCGCGTACGACGTCCGCACGTTCGGCACCAGTACCCCGGATTTGCTGGCGCTGAGCGACTGGCTCACCGCGCATCGCTGTACCCACGTGGCCATGGAGTCGAGCGGCGTGTACTGGAAGCCGGTCTGGCATGTGCTCGACGGCCAGTTCGAGCTGGTCCTCGCGAACGCCATGCACATCCGCAACATCCCCGGTCGCAAGAGCGACGTCAACGACGCCACGTGGATCGCGGACTTGCTGGCCCACGGCCTGATCCGGGGCAGCTTCGTGCCGCCCCCACCGATCCAAGAGCTGCGGGATCTCACGCGGACGCGCAAACAACTCGTACGGGAGATCGCCCGGCACACGCTGCGCATCCACAAAACCCTGGAAGACGCCAACGTCAAACTGACCGCGGTCCTCACTGACACCCTGGGCGTCAGCGGCCGCGCCATCCTCCAGGCGCTCGTCGCCGGCGAACGCAGTCCCGAACGCCTCGCCGCCTTGGCGAACGAGCGGATCAAAGCCTCGCGGGCCGAGCTTATCGCCGCCCTGCACGGCCGCGTGACCACTCACCACCGCTTCATGCTCAAGCTGCATCTCACCCACATCGAGGCCCTCGAAGCCGCCGTGCGGGAGGTGGAGGCGCGCTTGGGTGACGCCCTCGTGCCCTTTCGGGCCGCCGTCGACCGCCTGATCACCATTCCCGGCATTAGCGAAACGGCGGCGCGCGTCATCGTCGCCGAGATCGGCGTCGACATGACCCGCTTCCCGACCGCCGCCCATCTCGTCTCCTGGGCCGGCCTCTGTCCGCGCCTTCACGAGAGCGCCGGCAGGCGCCTGTCGACCCGCACGCGATCGAGCAATCCCTGGCTCAAGACAACGCTCGTCCAGGCCGCGTGGTCCGCAGCCCGTAAGCGTGATAGCTACCTGCGCGCCCAGTTCCTGCGCCTCAAGAACCGGCGAGGACCCAAGAAAGCTGTCCTGGCCGTCGCGGCCTCGATGCTCACCGCGGCCTATCACATGCTCAAAGATGGGGTCGATTACCGCGATCTCGGCGCCGACCACTTCGATCGCCGGGACAAGGCCAAGCTCGCCAAGCGCCTCATCGCGCGGCTCCAGGAGCTCGGCCTCACCGTCGAGGTGCGGGCGGCGTGACATCACGGCGTATTTCTTTCTAGCGGGGTCCGCGAGGCCGGCGCGCTCCGTGGGTGGCCTGCGCGCGGCTGCGTTCGTTTCCCCAATTCTTCTATGAGTTGCGTGACCGCCGCGTACTCGGTCTTCATCGAGGCGCGATTGACGATCAGTCGCGCCGTCGAGCGTGCGATCTCCGCCACCTCCACGAGCCCGTTGGCCCGCAGCGTCTCGCCCGACTGGACGAGGTCGACGATGCGCTCGGCCAGCCCGACCAGCGGGGCCAGCTCGATGGAGCCGTCCAGTCGCACGATCTCCACCTGGATGCCGCGCTCCGAAAAGTACCGCTCCGTCATCCGCGCGTACTTCGTGGCGACCCGGACCCACGACCACTTGGCGGGATCGTCGCGCTCCCACAGCTCACGCGGCTCCGCCACGACGAGCCGGCAGAATCCGAAGCCGAGATCGAGTGGCTCATACACGTCGGGCTCCTGCTCGAGCAGGATGTCCTTGCCGACGATGCCGAGGTCGGCGGCGCCATACGTCACGTAGGCCGGGACGTCGGCCGGCTTGAGGAACAGCAGCCTGAGCCCGCGCGCCGGGTCGGTGAAGATCAGTCGGCGGGAGTCGGCGTCGATCCCGTCGACGCCGATCTCGCGCAGGAGCGCGAGCGCGGCGTCGAGGAGGCGGCCCTTGGGCAGCGCCAGCGTGAGCCGCTCCTTCATGTCCGCCGCTCGATGCGCGCGCCCAAACCGGCCAGCTTGGCCTCCATCCGCTCGTAGCCGCGGTCGAGGTGGTAGACGCGAGCCACCTGGGTCCGACCGCGCGCGGCCAGCCCGGCCAGGACCAGCGCCGCTGAGGCCCGGAGATCGGAGGCCATCACCTGCGCGCCCTGGTAGTGCGGCACGCCGCGGATGATCGCCGTCGACCCCTCCGTCTCGATACGTGCCCCCATGCGCACCAGCTCGGCCGCGTGCATGAAGCGGTTCTCGAAGATCGTCTCCGTCACCCGCGACTGGCCGTCAGCGAGCCCGAGGAGCGTCATGAGCTGCGCCTGCATGTCGGTCGCGAACCCCGGAAACGGGCTCGTGATGACGTCGGCCGCGCGCGGCCGCTCGGGCCCGCGCACGCGGACCCACGTCGGGCCGACCTCGACCGCCACGCCGCACTCGTCGAGCTTGTCGAGCACGGCCCCGAGGTGGGCGGGCACGAGATCGCTTACCGTCACGTCGCCGCGCGTGATGGCGCCGGCGACGATCAGCGTCCCGGCCTCGATCCGGTCGGGCACGACGCGGTGAGTGGCGCCCCCGAGGGCCGGCACGCCCTCGATCTCGATGCGCGAGGTGCCGGCGCCGCCGATGCGGGCCCCCATCGCGTTGAGCAGCGCGGCGAGATCCGAGACTTCAGGCTCGCGGGCGGCGTTCTCGATGATCGTCGTGCCCTGGGCGAGCGCCGCCGCCATCATGAGGTTCTCGGTCCCGGTGACCGTCACCATGTCGGTGGCAATGACCGCGCCCCTGAGTCGGGTGGCGCGGGCCACGACGTACCCGTTCTCGATCGCGATGTCGGCGCCGAGCTTGGCCAGGCCTTTGAGGTGCTGATCGATGGGGCGCACGCCGATCGCGCACCCGCCGGGCAGGGCGACCCGCGCCGAGCCGTGACGGGCGATGAGCGGGCCGAGGACGAGCACAGAGGCGCGCATCGTCGACACCAGCTCGTAGGCCGCCTCGTCCTTGGTCACTCGCGCCACGCTGACCGTGACGCGAGCGCCGTCGCGCTCGATCATCGCTCCCAGCGTTTCCAGGAGGCGGACCATCGTGCGCACGTCCTGGAGGTCGGGAACATTGGGGAAAACCAGCGGCTCGGCCGTGAGGAGCCCGGCCGCCAGCGCCGGCAAAGCGGCGTTCTTCGCCGCGCTGACCCTCACCGTGCCCTTCAGCGGAAGGCCGCCCTCGATCTCCAATCGTGCCGGCATAGAATCACCCTCCGCCGTCTTCGCCCGACGGCACAGATCCCGCAATGAATCGCTCGATCCCGGCCAGATCGCGACGCGTCGAAATATTCACAAAGCCGGCCGCGCGCATCAGCGCGGCAATCTCTCCGACCTGGGCGCCACCAGCGGTCTCGAGGACAAGCGCCCCGCCGGGCACGAGCCACGCCGGCGTCTCGGCCACGAGCCGGCGGATCACGCTGAGACCGTCGAGGCCGCCGTCGAGGGCGAGTGATGGCTCATAGACGACCACCTCGGGCGCCAATCCGGGGAGTACCGGTGCCGGCAAGTACGGCGGGTTGGCGACGACGAGATCGGCGCGCGCGCCGTCGAGGTCGGAGAAAAGGTCGCTGTCGACCACCGTCACGCGGTCGGCCAGCGCGAGAACCGATACGTTGTGCCGTGCGACCCGCACCGCCGCCGGCGAGGTGTCCACACCGACGACGCTGAGATCGGGCCGCGCTACGGCCAGGGCGCACGCGATGCATCCCGAGCCCGTCCCGACGTCGATGGCCAGTCGCCTGACGGCGCCGGCCGGTGGAAGCAGCGCGAGCGCCCACTCGACGAGCGTCTCCGTCTCGGGGCGCGGCACCAGCACGTCCGCCGTCACCGTGAAGCGCAGCCCGCAGAACTCTTCCCAGCCGAGGATGTGCTGGAGCGGCTCCCGCCGCTCCCGGCGACTCACCGCAGCGTCGTAGCGGAACGTGAGCGCCGGCGTCAGCTCGCGTTCGAGATTGGCCGCGAGCGAAGCGCGGCCGATGCCGAGCAGACCAGCCAGCAGCCACTCGGCGTCCACGCGCGGGGTCTCGATCCCGGCCTCCCGCAGCCGCGCCGTGGCCGCCTCGACGGCGGTGCGGATCGATGCTGTCGTCACGGCGCTCATTGAGCGACCCGTTCCAGGCGCTCGGCCTGCTCGGCGGCAGCGAGCCCCTCGATCAGCTCGTCGATGTCGCCCTCGAGAACCTCGGGCAGCCGGTGGAGCGTGAGGCCGATGCGGTGATCGGTGACCCGGTTCTGAGCGAAGTTGTAGGTGCGGATGCGCTCGCTGCGCTCCCCGGTGCCGACCTGGCTCCGCCGGGCGGCGGCGATCACCGCCTGCTGCTCCTCCTGCGCCCGCTCGAGCAGACGCGCCTTGAGGACGCGCATCGCCTTCGCGCGGTTCTTGAGCTGCGAGCGCTCGTCCTGGCACGTCACCACGAGGCCGGTCGGGATGTGCGTGATGCGCACCGCCGAGTCCGTGGTGTTCACGCCCTGGCCGCCCGGCCCCGACGAGCGGTAGACGTCGACGCGGAGGTCCTTCTCCTCCACCTTCACGTCCACGTCCTCGGCTTCGGGCAGCACGGCCACCGTCACCGTCGAGGTGTGGATCCGGCCGGCGGATTCGGTGGCGGGAACACGCTGGACGCGATGGACTCCGCGCTCGAACTTCAGCCGGCTCCAGGCGCCCTTGCCGTGAACGAAGAGGATCGCTTCTTTGTAGCCGCCGACGCCGGTGATGCTGGCGTCCATGACCTCGACCTTCCAGCGCTGCTGCTCGGCGTACTTCGTGTACATGCGCATGAGGTCGGCGGCGAACAGCCCGGCCTCGTCGCCGCCGGCGCCCGCGCGGATCTCGACGAAGACGTTCTTGTCGTCGTTGGGATCGCGCGGCAGCAGCAGCCGCTTGAGGTCGCTTTCGAGCGTGGTCTGGCGGACGGAGAGCTCGTCGATCTCGGCTTGGGCCAGCTCGGCCAGCTCGCGGTCGCCACCCTCGGCCAGGAGATGCTGGGCCTCGCCGAGGCGGCGCAGCACCTCGCGGTACTCGCGGAAGCGCTCGACGACCTCGACGCTGTCGGCGCGCTCTTTGCGAAGACGGGCGAACTCCGCCGGCTGCCCGTAGATCTTGGGATCGGCGAGCGCGCGCTCCAACTCCTCCGAGCGCTCCTCGATCTGCCGTAGCTTGTCAAACAGCATCGTGGATCACCCGGCGAGCGTCACGCCCGGCCGGCCGCTCAGCTGGCCGGGGTCGTCTGGCGCTTGTACTTCCGCTGGAACCGCTCGACGCGGCCCGCGGTGTCCATGAACTTCTGCTTGCCGGTGTAGAAGGGATGGCACTTCGAGCAGACTTCCACCCGGATGTCCGGCTTCGTCGAGCGCGTCTGGATGACCTCACCGCAGGCGCAGGTGATCTTGGTGTCCATGTACTCCGGATGAATGCCAGCCTTCACGGCCCACCTCCTTCGCGAAGACCTGAGAATACCAGGGCGGCCCGAAAAACGCAAAAACTCCCCAGAATTTCAGGGAGTTTCACGCCACCGGGGGAAGCCCCGCGGAGGGTTACCCCATGGAATGCATCGAGGCCAGGAACTCCTTGTTCGTCTTCGTCAGCTTGAGCTTGTCGAGCAGGAGCTCCATCGCCTCGACGGGGTTCAGTTGGCTGAGGGCCTTGCGGAGCAGCCACACCTTTTGCAGTTCGTCCTTCTCGAGGAGCAGCTCTTCCTTGCGCGTGCCCGACTGCTCGATGTTGATCGTGGGGAAGATGCGCTTGTCCATCAGGCGCCGGTCGAGGTGGACCTCCATGTTGCCGGTGCCTTTGAACTCCTCGAAGATCACGTCGTCCATCCGGCTGCCCGTGTCCACGATCGCCGTCGCCATGATCGTGAGCGAGCCGCCCTCCTCGATGTTGCGCGCCGTCGCGAAGAACCGCCGCGGGCGTTGCAGCGCGTTGGCGTCGAGACCGCCCGAGAGCACCTTGCCCGACGACGGGATGATGGCGTTGTGGGCTCGCGCGAACCGCGTGAGCGAGTCGAGCAGGATGACCACGTCGCGCTTGTGCTCGACCAGGCGCTTGGCCTTTTCGATGGCCATGTCGGCGACCTGGATGTGGCGTTGGGGGGGCTCGTCGAAGGTCGAGGAGATGACCTCGCCCTTGACGGTCCGCTGCATGTCGGTGACTTCCTCCGGCCGCTCGTCGATCAGCAACACGATGAGGTAGACCTCGGGGTGGTTGGCGGCGATGGCGTGGGCGATCGACTGCAGCATCATCGTCTTGCCCGTGCGGGGCGCGGCCACGATCATCCCGCGCTGGCCCTTGCCGATCGGGCAGAGCAAGTCCATGACCCGCGTGGTCAGGTTCTCGGTGGTGTGCTCGAGCCGCAGCCGCTCCATTGGGTAGAGCGGGGTAAGGTTGTCGAAGAGGATCTTGTCGCGCGCCGCTTCCGGCCCCTCGAAGTTGATCGACTCCACCTTGAGCAACGCGAAGTAGCGCTCGGAGTCCTTGGGCGGGCGCACCTGGCCGGAGATGGTGTCGCCGGTACGGAGGTCGAAGCGACGGATCTGTGAAGGCGACACGTAGATGTCGTCGGGACCGGGCAGGTAGTTGTAGTCGGGCGCGCGCAGGAACCCGAAGCCGTCGGGCAGGACCTCGAGAACGCCCTCGGCGTAGATGAGGCCGTCCTTTTCCGCCTGCGACTGGAGGATCTTGAAGATCAGCTCCTGCTTGCGCAGGCCGCCGAGATTCTGGACGTTCATGTCGCGGGCAATGGCGTTGAGGTCGGGGATGCTCTTCTCCTTCAACTCGGAGAGGTTCATCCCTCCGGTGGAGGACTGAGCGGAATTCTCGGTGGTCGGGTTGCTGCCTTGGCCTCGTTCTCGGCGGGCGCTCATGAGACGGCTCCGGGGGCGGCGTTCGTTGCCGCGTCAGTTAGTGGTTCGCGTAGTCGCTCGCGCGTATCAAGCAGGGCGTTGCGGGGTTGGACTGCTAACAGCACAGTGATGCTCTCATCCGGGTCCCAATCTGTCAACGTTTTTGTTCACATTCGCACCTCGATGATGGCCCGGTCCTTCATTTCCTTGATCCAGGTCTCCAGGCGCGCCTCGTACTTCTCGCGGTAGAGGATCTCCTTGACCTGCTGCCGAGCCCGCTGGAGGCCCTCCCCTTCGAGCACGTCCTTGGACTCCAGCCGGAAGACGTGCCAGCCGAGCGCTGACCGGAACGGCGGCGAGAGGTCGCCCGGTCCGAGGACGAGAATGCGGCTCTCGATCTCCTGAGTCAGCTCGCCACGCTTCAGGATGCCGAGATCTCCGCCGTCCTTGGCGCTGGCGTCCCTGGAGTTATGCCGGGCCAGCTCGGCGAAGTCGGCGCCGTCCCTGATCTGGGTGCGGATGACATCGGCGCGAATGCGGGCCGCCTCCCAGCCGGCGTCGGTCGGGTCGTCGGGCACGATGAGGATGTGGCGGGCGTGGTAGCTGAGGCCGGCCTCGAGCTTGTCGCGGTTGTCGGCGACGTAGCGGTCGATCTCCTGCTCGGTCACCGAGATCCGCAACGAGACCTTCCGCCGCATCACCTTCTGGATGAGGATCGCGTCACGGATACGCCTCTTCACGGTGTCGTAGGACAGCCCCTGCGCCTTCACGAGGGCCTCCAACTCCTCCGGCGTCTTGGTGCCGAAGCGCTTCATCCGCTCGGCCAGCTCCTCGTTCAGCTCGGCGTCGTCGACGGTGATCTTCTCGCGCCCGGCCTCCTGAACCTGCAACCGCGTGTCGATGAGACGACCGAGGAACTGCTTCTGCAGCTCCTCCTCGGACGCGCTCACCCGTCCCCGATTTTCCTGGCGGTAGATGGCGATGTTCTCCTGCAGCTCGCCGAGCGTGATGGCGTCGTTGTTCACGACGGCGACCACGCGGTCGGCGACGTCGTCACGGTCCACCGGGCGCGGCCGCGGCGTCGCCGGCGCCGTCTCGGGAGCGGGGGTGGCCGGCCGCGCGACCTCCGGCTCCGGCTTCTTCTTGCCGAAGTAGGGCACCCACCCCGGCAGGGCACAGCCGCCGAGGGCAAGGGCGAGCACGAAGGCCAGCCAGCGCCCTCTCATGCGCGACCGATCTCGGCGAGCAACGCGAGCAGCGCGTCCCGCCCCGTCGGCCATTCACCGCGAGCGATCATGGCCTCGAGGGTGAACTCACGCTTCATGGCCAGACGCCCGCGGCTCTTCTGCACGAGCCGGACGAGAGTGGCGGGCTCGACGCGGGTGGACGGCGCGAACGTGAGCAGCGCGCGGCCGTCGCCGGCCTCGATACGCTCGACGCCGAGGGCCTTGGCGGCCACGCGGAGACGTACGATGTCGAGGAGCTGCTCGACCTCGGGCGGCGGGGGACCGAAGCGGTCGGCCAGCTCGGCGCGGAGATCGGCGACGGCGTCGTCGCCGCTGGCGCCGGCCAGGCGCTTGTAGAAGGCCAGTCGCTGGTTGACTTCGGGGACATAGTCTTCGGGTAAGAATCCTTCGGTATTGACGCTGACCACCGGCTCGACGGTCGCGGCGGCCGGTTCGCCCTTCAATTCTGCCACGGCCTCGGCCAGCAGCTTCGAATAAAGATCGAACCCCACGGCCGCGATGTGGCCGTGCTGCTGGGCGCCCAGGAGGTTCCCGGCCCCCCGGATCTCCAGGTCGCGGAGCGCCAGCTTGAAGCCCGAGCCCAGCTCCGTCAGCTCCTGCAGCACGCGCAGCCGGCGCTGGGCCTGCTCGTCGACCCGCCCGTCGGCCGGGACGAGCAGGTAGCAGTAGGCCTGCTGGCGCTCGCGTCCGACCCGGCCGCGCAGCTGGTAGAGCTGCGCGAGCCCGAACCGATCAGCCCGGTTGACGATGATGGTGTTGGAAGCGGGAATGTCGAGCCCGGACTCGATGATCGCGGTCGACACGAGGACGTCGGCCTGGCCGCTCACGAACTTCACCATCGTCGCTTCCAGCTCGCGCTCGCGCATCTGCCCGTGGCCCATGACGACGCGGGCGTCGGGCACGAGCTCCTGGACGAGGCGCGCCATCGACGTGAGCGACTGGACACGGTTGTGGACGAAGAACACCTGGCCGCCGCGGCGAAGCTCCCGCTCGACCGCCTCCTTGATGACCGCCTTCGAGAACCGCCGCAGCACGGTGTCCACCGGAAGCCGGTCGAGCGGCGGTGTTTCGATCACCGACATGTCGCGCACGCCCGAGAGCGACATGTAGAGCGTGCGCGGGATCGGCGTCGCCGTGAGCGCGAGCACGTCCACCGCGGCCCGGAATTGTTTCAGGCGCTCCTTGTGGGCCACGCCGAAGCGATGCTCCTCGTCGATGATGAGAAGGCCGAGGTTCTTGAACTCCACGTCCTTGGAGAGCAGACGATGAGTGCCGATGACCACGTCCACCGTGCCCTGCCGGAGTCCCGCCACCACCGCCTTCTGCTCGGTCGGCGAGCGGAAGCGCGAGAGCAGCTCGACCTTGGCCGGGAAGGCCGCGAAGCGATCCACGAACGTCGACCAGTGCTGCTGGGCCAGCACGGTGGTCGGCACCAGCACGGCCACCTGGGTGCCGTCGGCCACGGCCTTGAACGCGGCGCGGAGCGCGACCTCCGTCTTGCCGTAGCCGACGTCGCCGGCGACGAGACGGTCCATGGGACGCTCGCCCTGCATGTCGCGCTTGGCGTCCTCGATGGCCCGGAGCTGATCGGCCGTCTCCTCGAACCGAAACGCAGCCTCGAACTCTCGCTGCCAGGGTGTGTCGGCAGCGAAGCGATGGCCCTCGGCGACCGTGCGCTTCGCGTAGAGCTTCAGGAGCTCCTCGGCCATCTCGCGCAGCGCCGCGCGCACGGAGTCCTTCACGCGCTGCCAGGAGGCGCCGCCCAGCCGGTCGAGGCGCGCCGCGGTCGCGTCGCCCCCCATGTACTTCGAGATCAGGTCGAGACGATCGACGGGCAGGTAGAGACGGTTGTTCTCGGCGTACTCGAGGAGCAGGAAGTCGCCTTCGCGCTCGCCGACCGCCATCGTCTTGAGACCGAGATACTGGCCGATGCCATGGTCCTCGTGGACGACGAGGTCGCCCACCTCGAGGTCGGTGAATGCGCTGATGGGCGAGCCGCGCTGGTACTTCGGCCTCCGCAGCGTGCGCCGGCGCGCGCCGAACAGCTCGGTCTCGGTGAGGAGGATCAGACCGAGGGCGGGGATCGAGAAGCCCGACGAGCATTCGCCGACGACGATGGCGAGGCCCTCGGGACCGTCGATGCCGGCGGCGCGGAGCGCTTCCACGCCGTGCTCGCGCAGGATCTGCTGGACGTGCTCGGCCTGCCGCTCGTCGGCGGCGGCCAGCCGGACCGTGAAGCCCTCACGTCGCCAGCCGGTGATCTCCTCCGCCAGCTGCGTGAACTTTCCCGCGTACTGCGTCACCGAGCGGGTGTCGAGCGTGAGGCCGGCGGGGCCCGTGGCCCCTTCGACCAGCTCGAGCTCCAGGCGCTGGCGGCCCGCGATGCGCTCGCCGAGCGGCGACCGCTCGGGCGCTTCCTCGTCGGTGGCGTCGAGCAGTTTCGGTGAGTCGACGACGACGGCGGCCACCCGCGGCAGGTAGTCGAGCAGGCCCGGGGCTTCGCTGGGCTGATCGTCGCCACCCTCGTGCAACGGCAGGACGACCAGCTCGTCGAGGGTGGCCTGCGAGCGCTGCGACGTCGGGTCGAAGAGCCGGATCGACTCGATGTCGTCCCCGAAGAACTCGATCCGCGCCGGCGCGGCCTGGGCCGGCGAGAAGATGTCGACGATGCCGCCACGCACGCTCCACTGCCCGACCTCGACGACGGTGTCCGTCCGCTCGTAGCCGGCCTTCCCCAGCGCCTCGACCAGGAGCTCGCGATCGAGGCTGTCGCCGGGCGTGAAGCGCAGGGTCCCCTCGCGAAACTCCGCCGGCGTCGGGAGGGCGACGTCGAGGGCGCCGGGGGTGGCGACGACGACGAGCGGCTCGGCGGCGAGGAGCCGCCGGCAGACGACCGCCCGCTCGGCGTCGCTCTCCCGCTGCCGTCCGCCCCGCCACAGGCGGGGCTCGCGCTCGGGAAATTCCACGACGGCCGCGCCGAAGAACTTGAGGTCCTGGGCCCAGCGGTGGGCGTCGGCGAGCGTGGCGACGACGACGAGCAGCGGACGGGGATGCGTCTGGACGAGGCCGGCGATCGCCAGCGCTCGGGCCGAGCCGGTGAGTCCCGCGACGCGGAGGCAGACCTGTCCCGCGGCGAAGCCTTTCGCCAGCTCGCTGAAGGCGGTCCACTCACTCAGGATCACGAACCTATTTACGGTACCACGCCGATCCTTACCGTGACCCCTTCGCCAGGTAGAAGCTCAGGGTTTCGAGCTCGATGGAGAGGTCGACGTCCTTGAGCCGTACGTCCCGGGGCAGCCGGATCCGCGCCGGCGCGAAGTTGAGGACCGCCTTGATCCCGGCTGCCACGAGCTGATCGGCCACCGACTGCGCGGCCTCGGCGGGCACCGCCACGATGGCCATCTGCACGCGGCGCGCCTGGATCTCCCGCGCGAGATCGCGCGTGGCAAAGACGGGAACTCCGCTCACCTCGCGGTCGATCTTCCCGGGATCGTCGTCGAAGATCACGGCGATCCGGAACCCCTGCCGCCCGAAGCCCTTGTAGTGGAAGAGCGCCGAGCCGAGATTGCCGAAGCCGACGAGGGCGACCGGCCACTCCCGATCCAGCCCGAGGATGCGCCGCAGCTCGGCCTTGAGGCCGGAGACGTAATACCCGATGCCGCGGACGCCGAACTCGCCGAAGTACGCCAGGTCCTTGCGCACCTGCGCCGAGTTCAGGTTGAAGCGCTCGGCCAGCTCCTGCGAGGACACCGTCTTCACGCCGTCTTCTTCCAGCTCCCGGAGACACCGCGTGTACACGGAGAGCCGGCGCACGGTCATCTCCGGGATCTTCGGAAGCCGATAGCTGGGGCGGCGGGGCATCGTCGGGGACGCGGGCGCCGCCGGGGCGCCCGCGCCGGCCGGACCTCCTACCCTTTGATCGGTTGCACGAACAACAGGATCATCGCGACGACGAGGACGTAGATCGCCAGGGACTCGATGAGGGCCAGACCGATGATCATCGCGGTCTGGATGCGCGCCGCCGCAGCCGGCTGCCGTGCCATCGCATCGACCGCCGCGGCCACCGCCCGCCCCTGACCCAGTCCGCACAGTCCGGCCGCCAGCGCCATCCCGACCCCGGCCGCGATGACGGCGAACGGGCCGACCCATCCTCCGGTTTGCGCGGCGGCGGGCGCCTGAGCGGCCGCCAGCCCTGGAAACGCGAACACTGCCCCGAGTGCCAGCATCAGTGAACGTGACACGACCTTCCTCCTCTCAGCGTGGTGATCCGCTAGTGGTGCTCCGCCTGGTGGTGCTCGGCATGCTCGGTCGCGCCGGCGATGTAGAGCATCGTCAGCATCACGAAGATGAACGCCTGAAGGACCGAGACCAGGATCTTCAATGGATAGAGGAAGCCGACCGTGAAGACGACCATGATGAGGCCGCCCAAACCGCCGACGATCGCTCCGGCCCCGCTGCCGGAGAGCGCCCAGCCGATCAGGCCGTCGAGGCCCATCAAGAAGAAGATGATGGCGAGCAGGATGTGACCACCCGTCATGTTGCCGAAGAGCCGGAGCGAGAGCGACAGCGGCCGCGCGAAGTGACTGATCACCTCGATGGGAATCATCAGGGGCGCCAGGGCGGGGACCGGGCCCATGAAGTGCTTGACGTAGTTCACGGGCCCCTGCGTGCGGATGCCGATCGCGTGGTACGAGACGAACACGATCAGCGCGCAGGCCGCGGTCGTGTTGAGGTTCGCCGTCGGCCCGGCCACGCCGGGGATGAGGCTGAGCAGGTTCCCGGTGAGAATGAACAGGCCCAGCGTCGCGATCAGCGGCAGGTAGCGCCGGCCGGCCGGGCCGATGACGTCATCGATCAGCGCCTGGAACTGCTCCAGCACCACCTCGAGGAAGTTCTGGGCGCCCCGCGGGACGAGCTCCATCCGGCGCGAGGCCACGAAGGCGGCGCCGGCCAGGATGATCATCACCACCCACGTATAGGTGACGTGGTCGGGGATCCCGGGCAGGCGGAAGATCGGCGCGTGCTCGATGGCCTCCATCAGTCGCTCTCCCCGACGCGGGCCAGCCGCAGGCCCTGAGCCACCAGGTCGCACGGCAGGATGGTGAGGCCGAACACGAGCGCGGCGGGATGCGCCCAGTCGAGGACGAGGAGCCCGGCGGTGACGACGGCGAGTCCGCCCAGGCGCAGCGCGCTGGCGATGAGCCAGCGACCGGAGGCCGTCGTCCCGGCCGAGGCGCCCGCCGCATCGCCGGCCAGCCGCCAGAAGCTGCCGACGGCCAGGGCGCCGCCGGCAAAGACGCCGAGGCCCACGCGGGCGCCGCCGAACAGCGTGGCCACGAGCGCGAGCCCGACGACGATCGCCGCGCTCTCTGCCGTCACGCGCACTCGAAGCTCACTCGCGCTCATCGAGATCCCGCTCCGCGTCCTTCGCCGCCCGAAACAGGCTCACGAATCCCGCGGCAATCCCCAGTCCGAGACCGACCAGAAGAAGCGCGGGGCTCGTGCCGAACCATCTGTCGGCGTAGTACCCGGCGACGAGCCCGAGCACCGTCGCGAGCACCATCGTCATTCCGATCGAGGCGAGCTCTCCGACGGACTTCCAGGCAGGTTCGCCCGGCGCCATGTGAAGACGAACACTAGCACAAGCGTCCGGGCGCGACAAGGAAGCTACCCGAACATGCCGCCCATTCGCGTGCCGGCGACGCCGTTGATCACGAACACGGTGACGGCGGCGACCACGATGAGGATGACGCCGAGCGCGGCCGCTTCGCTGGCGCTGCCGGCGATGTAGAAGGAGAAGATCCCCACCGTGATCGTCTCCCAGCCGCCCAGCGAGAGGAACAGCACGGCCGACGCTTCCTGGAGCGACGTCATGAACGAGAAGAGCGCACCGACGAGGATGCCGCGCCACATCAGCGGCAGGGTGACGTCGCGGAACGATCGGAGGCGTCCGGCTCCGACGCTGGCCGCCGCCTCCTCCATCGAGCGATGGACGAGCAGGAGCGAGGCGTACGAGCCCCGCACCGTGTAGGGCAACCGCCGGATGGCGAGCACGAGGGGCAGGATGATCCACAGGCTCGTCAGCCCCCGCTCGAATCCGGGCGGGGGCTCGTGGAAGGAGCGGATGTACGCGATGCCGATGGCGGTGCCGGGGACGGCGAGGATCAGCGTGTTGAGCCCATCGAGCACGTCGCGTCCGGGGACCCGGGTCCGCGCGAGCAGCCAGGCGATGGGCACGCCGACCACGACGCAGATCATCACGGCCAGCCCCGAGTACAGGAAGCTGTTGACGATGTACTTGGGCGTCTCCACGATGACGCGCTCGAAGAACTGCAGCGTGTAGTGCAGGGGGATCGGCGTCATCGACCACCCGCGCCCGACCGAGGCGAGGAGCACGCCGAAGTACGGGATGAAGGACGCGAGCATCACCAGCGAGAGGAACCCGACGGCGAGCGCCTGGCGGCCGGGTGAGAGTCGCCGCCGCGCCACCCGCGAGTACGAGAGCGACGAGTAGTCCTTGATCGCCACGTACCGGCGCGCCGCCACCAGGAACAGCACGGCGAGCAGGACCATGAATGCCGAGATGACGATGCCCATCCGGAAGAGCCGGCGGTCCACGAACTGGACGATGTTGAGATAAGCCTGGGAGGCCAGGAGATCGTGGACGCCGAGGACGAGCGGCGTGGCGAAATCGGAGAACGTCCAGATGAAGACCAGGAGGGCGCCGGCCAGGTAGCCGGGCGTCGTCAGGGGCAGCGTGATCGTCGCCAGCTTCCACCATCCACGCGCGCCCACGCCTTCGGCGGCTTCTTCCAGCGCGGGATCGATCTTGCCGAGCGCGTCGACCACGTTGAGCGTGATCATCGGAAAGAGGTGCAGCGTCTCGACCAGGAGCACGCCGTGGACGCCGTACACGAAGTTGATTGGCGTCGTCCGATCGAACCAGTCCATCAGGAGGACGTTGACCGTTCCCGCCCGGCCCAGGATGAAGGTGAAGCCGAGGACGCCCACCAGCGGCGGCGAGATGATCGGGATCAGCGTCAGGTAGCTGAACAGATTCCGCCCGACGAAGTCGTAGCGGACGAGCAGGAAGGCGATGGCGAAGCCGAGAACACTGGTGGCCGCCACCGTCCCCAGCCCGAGCAGGAGCGAGTTCCAGAGCGAGCGGCGATAGAAGCCGTCGCTGGCGAAGTCGATGAAGTGGCGGACGGTCAGCCGGCCGGCGTCGTCGGAAAAGGCGTCGTAGAAGATCCGCGCCAGGGGGTACACGAGGAAGACGGCGAGAAAGATCCAGATGGCGGCGACGCCGAGCGCCGGCCACCACACGGAACCCGCCTCGTCGCGCGGGCGCGCCTCAGCGCGCGCTGCCGTCATCGGTCAGGACGAGCGCGTTGGCGGCCGGAAAGGCGACGCGCACGCGCTGGCCGGCCGCGAGCGCTTCGTGATGCAGCAGGTCGCGCACGTCCACCTTGAGATGGAGGCCGGCGGCGGCCTCGACGTCGTAACGGAGGGTGTTGCCGAGATAGGAGGCGAGGACGACACGCGCCTCCACGGTGTTGTCGCCGCCGTCCCCGAGCGCCAGATTTTCGGGGCGGACGGCGAGCACGCAGCGGCCGCCCGTCGTCACACCGTCGGCGGCGACGCCCCGCACGGCGCCCAGCACCGTGTCGATCGTCGCGCGGCCGCCGGCCACGTCGCGGCACACCCCGGGCACGAAGTTGTTGACGCCCACGAAGTCGGCGACGAAGCGGCTGCGCGGCCGCTCGTACAGCTCGCGGGGCGGCGCCGTCTGGACGATGACACCATCACGCATGACCGCCACCCGATCGGACAGCGACAGCGCCTCCTCCTGATCGTGGGTGACGTACACCGTCGTGATGCCGAGCTCCTTCTGCAGCGTGCGAATCTCCGCCCGCACCTGGACCCGGATCTTGGCGTCCAGATTCGACAGCGGCTCGTCGAGGAGCAGGATGTCGGGGTTCAGCACCAGCGCGCGGGCCAGCGCCACGCGCTGCTGCTGGCCGCCGGAGAGCTGGCCGGGATAGCGGTCGGCGAGGCCGCCCAAGTTGACCTTGCGCAGGCCCTCGGTCAGCCGACGCCCGATCTCGGCCACCGCCAGCTTGCGCAGCTTGAGGCCGTACGTGATGTTGGCGGCCACCGTCATGTGGGGCCACAGCGCGTAGTTCTGGAAGACCATGCCGATGTTGCGCGCGTGGGGCGCCAGTCCGTCGACGCGCCGCTCGCCGAACCAGATCTCGCCGCCATCGGGCCGATAGAACCCGGCCATGAGCCGGAGGAGCGTCGTCTTTCCGCAACCGGAGGGCCCGAGCAGCGTGAAGAGCTCGCCGTCCCCGATCTCGAGCGTGGCGCGATCGACGGCGGCGGCCGCGCCGAAGCGCTTGGAGACCGAACGAAGCGTGATGTTCATGGGAGCGGGGGCCGCGAGGCCGGGTCAGGACGTGGGTGGCCTGTTCGAGGTGCGCCGTGGCTGCGTTCATCTTCCCGATTGATCAATTCGGAGCCTGCCGCCCAGGCGCCCCGGATGCCATGCGCGCCGCGACCTTCAAGGGTTGATCCCCTTCACGCGCCTACTTCTTCCAGGTGGCCTCGATATCGGAGCGAAATCGCGTCTTCAGCGCCTCCGAGCGCCTGGCCGCGACGGTCTCGTCGTAGACGTTGGCGATCTCCCCGTCGAAGTACGAACGGATGCCGCCCGTGAACTGCACGGCCAGCTCGGCCGTCGAGCCGGGCGGTCCCTGGACCTTGTACTTCGGCGTCACCGGGAACAGGCCGCGCTCCATGAACACTTTCTGGCCGCGCTCGGTGAGGAGGAACTCGATGAAGGCGCGGGCCGCCTTGGAATTGCGCGAGCCGGCCAGGATGGCCATCGGCTCCGGCGTCACGAAGGCGTTCCTGGGCGCCACGTAGCGGATGTCGAAGCCGGCCAGCTTCTCCTCGAAAGCCATGTACGACGGCACCGCGAAGCCGGCGGCGTACTCGCCCTTGGCCACGACGTTCGGCACGTCACGGCTCCGGGCGGTGAAGTGCCCGGTGTTGGCGGCGAGCTTCTTGAGCCACTCCCAGCCCTTGTCCTCGCCGTTCAACGACAGGATCACCTCATAGGTCGCATTCGACGACGACGAGCGCGTGGGGGCGCACTGCGCGACCTCGCCCTTCAGCTTGGGATTGAGGAGATCGTCCCAATCGCGCAGGTCGGCCACGCCCAGGCGCTGGAGCTTGCGCGGATGCCACACGAGGCCGTAAGGCTCGAGCGCCGTGCCGACCCAGTAGCCGTCCTTGTCCTTGAGCGGGATGGGCTTGGGCTTGCCGATCGACGCCGGGATCGAGTCCCACGCCTCGCGCGAGATCTCCAGCTTCTGGAGCAGCTTCTGCTCGGCCAGCTTCTCGAACAGCGCGGACTCGCCACCCCAGAAGATGTCAGCCTCGGGCCTGCCCTTCCACTCGACCACCCGCCCGTACGCGATCGGCGTCCCGGCCGGGATCGCGTTGACCTTCACGACCACGTTGAAGCGCTCCTTCGCGTACTCCGCGAAGGCCTTCAGGGCGGCGTCGTGGATGAACTTCGAGACCGGCGTGATCAGCGTCAGCTCGCCCTCGATGGGCGCCTGGGCGGCCGCAATCCCGACCGCGCTCAGCGCGATCGCGATTGCCAGCAGGACCGTTCCGAATCGTCGCATTCACCGCCTCCTTATATATGTGCGCCCCGGGGCCCCTACGCCTCAGCCCAGTCTCGCGCTCGCTCGACCGCGCGGCGCCAGCCTTCGTAACGACGACCGCGCGTGGTGGCATCCATCGCGGGTTCGAACGTTCGCTCGATGCTCGCCCGCGCGGCCAGCGCATCGAGCGAGCGCCAGAGGCCGGCGCCCACGCCGGCCAGATACGCCGCGCCCAGCCCCGTCGTCTCCGTCACCGCCGGTCGCACCACGGGGATGTCGAGAATATCCGCTTGGAACTGGCAGAGGAAGTCGTTCGTGGCGGCGCCGCCATCGACGCGCAGCCGGCGCGCGGCGATCCCGGCGTCGGCGGTCATCGCCTCGATGACGTCACGGCTCTGATACGCGATCGCCTCCAGCGCCGCACGCGTGAGATGCGCGGCGGTCGTGCCCCGCGTGAGCCCGACGATGGCGCCACGCGCCCGCATGTCCCAGTAGGGCGCGCCCAGTCCCACGAACGCGGGCACGAGATAGACCCCGCCGGTGTCCGGCACCGATTCAGCGAGACGCTGGCTCTCGCCCGCCGTGCGGATGACGCCGAGGCCGTCGCGCAGCCACTGGATGGCGGCTCCGGCGATGAAGACGCTCCCCTCCAGCGCGTACGTGATCCGTCCGTCGAGTCGCCACGCGATCGTCGTGAGCAATCCGTGGCGCGAGGCGACCGGCGCCTGGCCGGTGTTGAGCAGCAGGAAGCAGCCGGTGCCGTACGTATTCTTGGCGTCGCCGGGGGTGTAGCACGCCTGGCCGAACAACGCCGCCTGCTGATCGCCGGCGACGCCGGCGATGGGTACGCCGTCGGGCAGCCAGCCGAGCCCGCGCGTCTCACCGAAGACGTGAGCCGACGGACGCACCACGGGGAGCAGCGCTCGCGGAACACCGAGGATGCTCAGCATCTCGTCGTCCCAGTCGCCCGTGCGCAAGTCGAGACAGAGCGTTCGCGAGGCGTTCGTGGCGTCGGTCGCGTGGACCTGGCCGCCGGTGAGCCTCCACAGGAGCCAACTGTCCACCGTCCCGAACGCGAGGTCACCAGCCTCGGCGCGCTTGCGGGCGCCCGCCACCTCGTCGAGCAGCCAGCGGATCTTCGTGCCCGAGAAGTAGGCGTCCAGGACGAGACCGGTCCGCTCGCGGACGCGAGGCTCGAGGCCG
>WNEY01000961.1_pt1 | contig 19418 bp, 15 predicted proteins | sample 5400531 | NCBI WGS metagenome assembly WNEY01 (sample SAMN13153338, study PRJNA577476) | soil metagenome | isolation source: 200 cm saprolite under Douglas fir tree site 1 | place: USA:California | collected 2015-04-18
ACAAATCGGGCGGCCTGTCGATCTACGCGAACGAGGGTTGGCGGAAGTACACGACGCTCGTCGGGCCGATCGCGACATTCGGCTACTGGATCGGCTGGTCGGTGGTGCTGGCGTTCCTCGGACTCTTCACCGGTTCCATCGCCCAGGCCGCGTGGTTTCCCGGTCAGCCGTACGGAACGAGTGCGTTCGGCGGCAAGACGCTCGACAACGGGTACTTCAGTACCGGCACCGTCCACATCGGGCTCCAGCACCTGATCGGCATCGGCCTCATCGTCGCCGTCTGGATCTTCAACGTCTTGGGCACGCGGATCGCCGTCTCGTTCGCCTACCTCGCCGGCCTCCTGCTCATGGTCCCGCTGTTCTGCTTCACGCTGCTGCCGTTCCTGAACGGCGACTTCCACTCGGCCAGCCTCACCTACAAGCTGAACGACCCCGGCCTCGCCTGGGGAGGTTGGCAGCTCGCGCTGGTCTGGATCTGGCTCATGATCTGGTCGACGGCTCCCGAAGCCGCCGCGACCTTCGCGCCCGAGTACAAGGACACCGTCCGCGACACGAGAAAGGCCCTGCTGTCGTCGGCGGCCTTCATCGTCCTGATCAACACGGTGGTGCCCCTCTCGCTCACCGGCGGCGTCGGAGAGAAGACCGTGTCGACGTTCGACTACGTCGGCGCGCTTGACAAGCTCGTCGGTTCTGGCGCAACGAACTTCTTCGTGGTCGTCATGTGCGCAAGCTTCATCCTCTCGATGAACACGGCCACCGCCGATGGCAGCCGCGCCCTCTACGCCATCTCCAAGGATGGCCTGACGATCAAGGAGCTCGGCGTGCTGAACCGCTTCAACGTGCCCGGAAACGCGATGTCACTCGACATGGTCATCAACATCCTCTTCGTCCTCTTCGTCGGGAACATCTTCGGCATCCTCGCCGCGAGCAACATCGGCTACGTGCTCGCGAACGCCTTCGCCATCGCCGCGTTCGTGCTGCTGCGCAGGGACCGCCCGAACTGGCCGCGGCCGATCAAGCTCCCGTCCTACTGGATACCGATCGCGGTGGTGCTCTTCGCTGCCTTCATCGTCTTCAGCGTCGTCGGTATCGGCTGGTTCCAGATTGCGGCGGGTGGTTACGGCAGGGGCGCGCAGATCAAGATCATCGGCTTCGCCGTCCTCGCCATCTCTTTCCTCCTCTTCCTGTTCCGGCGAATCGTCCAGGACAAGGAGCGGCCGCACTGGCGTGAGGAGACGCCGACGATGCCCGAAGAGGCGCCGACTCCGGCGGTCGTCGGCGCGCCGGGCGTCCCGGCGACGTAGTAGGCCTCAGCGCAAGGAATGCGAGAGAGGCGGGCTCGGGCCCGCCTCTCTCGCTCTCGGTTGCAACGTCGTCCGTTCGGACGGAGAATCGCTCCCGGAACTGCTGCCAAAGGAGGCTCATCGCGATGGCGCGTGACCCGAAGTACGACGTCCTCTTCGAGCCGATCCAGCTCGGCCCGAAGACGATGAAGAACCGCTTCTACCAGATCCCGCACTGCAACGGCTTCGGGTCGGAGAAGCCGCTGAGCCAGGCGTACTTCCGCGCGATGAAGGCCGAGGGCGGCTACGGCGCCTGCTGCACGGAGTACTGCTCGATCTCGCCGGAATCCGACGACACCCACCGGGTTTCCGCACGCCTCTGGGACGACGAGGACGTCAAGAACCTGTCGGTCATGTGCGACATGCTGCACGAGCACGGCGCCCTTGCCGCCGCCGAGCTCTGGTACGGCGGGCCCCACGCGCCGTGCATGGAGTCACGCTCCGTGCCGCGCGGCCCCTCGCAGATCCCGAGTGACTTCGAGCACCTCACCTACGCGAAGGAGATGGACAAAGACGACATCCGCGAGGTGCAGCAGCTCTACGTCGATGCCGCGAAGCGCGCCCGCGAGGCGGGCTTCGACATCGTCTACGTCTACGGATCGCACTCGTACCTGCCGCAGCAGTTCCTGACTCCCTACTACAACAAGCGAACCGACGAGTACGGCGGCTCGTTCGAGAACCGCGCCCGCTTCTGGCGGGAGACGATTGAGCAAGTGAAGGAAGCCGTCGGGGACGACACCGCGATCGCCGTGCGCATGTCCTGTGACATGTTCATGGGCGAGGCCGGCACGCAGCTCGAGCGGGATTGCCTCCCGTTCGTCGAGCTCTGCGACGAGATCGTCGATGTCTGGGACATCAACGTCTCGGGCATCTCGGAGTGGGGCGAAGATGCGACGCCGTCGCGCTTCTATCCCTCCGGGCGAATGCTGCCGTGGCAGGAGGCGGTGAAGAAGATCTCGAGGAAGCCGGTGCTCGGCGTCGGCCGCTTCACGAGCCCGGACCTGATGGTCGACGCGATCAACTCCGGCAAGCTCGACATCATCGCCACCTGCCGCCCCTCGATCTCTGACCCATTCCTGCCGAAGAAGATCGACGAGGGCCGGCTCGACGACATTCGAGAGTGCATCGGGTGCAACATCTGCATCTCGCGCTGGGAGATCGGCGGCCCGCCCGTGATCTGCACGCAGAACGCGACCGCAGGTGAGGAGTATCGACGCGGCTGGCACCCCGAGAAGTTCGACATCGCCGAGAACGCCGACAACGACGTGCTCGTGGTCGGGTCCGGACCTGCGGGGATGGAGTGCGCGATGATCCTCGGCAAGCGCGGCATGCGCCGTGTCCACCTCGTCGAGACCGAGGCAGACATGGGCGGGATCATGCGCTGGATCCCGCAGCTGCCGGGGCTCGGCGAGTGGGCTCGCGTCGTCAACTACCGCAAGATCCAGATCGACAAGCTGCGCAACGTCGAATTCGTCCCCGGCACGACGCTCGATGCGAACGGTGTCAAGGAGTACGGCGCCGAGATCGTCGTGATCGCGACCGGAGCGTACTGGGTAACCGACGGGCTCAACGGCTGCACGCACGACACGATCTCCGGCGCCGATGCGTCGCAGCCCTGGTGCTTGACGCCCGAACAGATCATGACCGAAGGCAAGGAGGTGCCCGGGACGAAGGTCGTGATCGTCGACAACGACGGCTACTTCATGGGCGTCTCACTCGCCGAGAAGCTGGCGAGTGAAGGCAAGCAGGTCACGCTGATGACGCACCTTGGGCACATTGCGCCCTACATGCACTTCACGCTCGAGGCCCCGAACCAGCACCGCAAGCTGCACAAGCTCGGCGTCGACATCGTCACGTACCACATGCCGAGCCGCATCGAGCAGGGCGCCGTCGCGGCGACCCACGTCTACGACGAGGACGCGCACGAGCACACCTGGGAGGCCGACGGCGTCGTGCTTGTCACGCAGCGACGCTCGAACGAGGCGCTCTACCGCGAGCTCAAAGACGGGATCGGTTTCGACGCTCTCCGCGAGGAGGGGATCATCGGCTGCTACCGGATCGGCGACTGCGAAGCGCCGCGGCTGATCGCCGACTGCGTGTTTTCGGGCCACCGCCTCGCGCGCGAGATCGACTCAGAGAACCCGGAGGTTCCGAAGCCGTTCATTCGCGAGCGGCGCGTCATCGAGCGTGAGCTCGCGGTGGCATAGAACGGTCGTGAAGGTGGCATAGCGGCGGCGTGAAGATCGTCGTTTGCGTGAAGCAGGTCGCGGTTCTCGGTGACGAGGTCGAGTTCACCGACGACTCGTGCGACGTCGACCCGGACTATCTCGACTACGCGCTCAACGAGTGGGATTCCTATGCGACCGAGGAAGCGCTGCGCATCCGGGAGAACCTCGGTGCAGCGGGCGACGAGGTCGTCGTCGTCTCCGTCGGGGATCGACAGGTCGAGGATGCGATGCGACGATGTCTCGCGATGGGGGCGGATCGCGCGATCCGCATCGATCACGCGGGGACAGCCGACCCGATGACCCTCGCAAGACTGCTTGCGCCACTCGTCCAGCGCGAGTCGCCCGACCTCGTCTTCTGCGGCGTCCAGTCGAGCGATGCCGTGCAGGCGGCGACGGGGACCGCGCTCGCCGAGCTCGTCGGGCTCCCGCGCGTTGCGGTGGTGACGCGTATCGACTGGGACCGGAGCGCAGCCCGTGCCACCGTGCAACGCGAGCTGGAGGGCGGCCTCATCGACCTGACAGAGGTCGACACGCCCGCGCTGCTCACGATCCAGACGGGCATCAACCAGCCACGCTACGCGACGCTGCGGGCGATCAAGCAGGCCGAGCAGAAGGAAATCGAGGTCGTCGCGCCAGGCGAGGTGGGCCAGCCCGCGTACCGTGTCCGCCGCATGTTCGCGCCGCCGAAGGGCGAGGGAGCTGAGATGCTGGACGGCGCCCCCGCAGACATCGCACGGCGGATCAAGGAAATCGTCGAGGAGCGGCTGAAGTGAGTTCGCCGTGATGAACGGCACGCTGATCGTCGCCGAGCATCTGAGGGGCGCGCTGCGCGACATCACAGGCGAGCTCGTCACCGCCGCGCAGCACCTCTCGCAGCCGGTCGCGGTCGCTGTGATTGCACGGGACGCTTCGCGCTTCGACGCGAACTTCCAAGGAGTGGACGAGATCGTCAACGTCCCAGTCGAGCAGGACGAGTTCGAGAGCGATGTCTACCAAGGCGCGGTCGAGGCGCTCATCGCCGAGCGGGAGCCGCAAGCGGTGCTGTTGGGCTTCACCGTCAACTCGATGGGCTACGGCCCGGCAGTCGCCGTGAAGCTCGGTCTCGGCTTCGCGAGCGACGTGCACGGGCTCGCGCGTGAGAGTGAATCGCTGCGTGCGACTCGCTCGTTCTACGGAGGCAAGGTCGACGCCGAGCTCGAGTTCCCGGCAGAGCGCCCCGTGCTGCTTCTGATTCGTCCGACGGCGTTCGCGCTCGCCGCGACGGGTGGGAGCGCGTCGAAGACGGACTTCTCGGTGGAGCTGCCGGCCTCGCGTGCACGCCACCTCGAGTTTGAGGAGGCTGCCGTCGGTGACGTCGACATCACGACAGCGGAGTTTCTCCTGTCAATCGGTCGAGGCATCGGCGGGGAGGAGGCGATTCCCCAGTTCGAACAGCTTGCCGACAAGCTGGGCGCGGTACTCTCGGTTTCGCGCCCGCTCGTCGACGCCGGCTGGATGCCGAACGCGCGCCAAATCGGACAATCAGGGAAGACCGTCAAGCCCAAGGTCTATCTCGCGCTCGGCATCTCCGGTGCAGTCCAGCATCTCGCCGGAATGAAGACGAGTGGCACGATCATCGCCGTCAACACCGATCCAGAGGCGGCGATCTTCAACGTTGCGCACTTCGGCGCCGTCGCCGACCTCTTCGATGTCGCGGAGGAGCTCGACAAGCTCTCTTGACGCCGACCCGCTCGACGTTCGCCGGCCTGTCCACGTGGGAGATCGTCTTCTGGTACTGCCTGATCGCCCTCTCGACGGCGATCTTCGTCTGGGGCGTCGTGCGCCTGCTGCTCAAGTACCGCCGCGGGCGCGGGCGCTTCCGATTCGATCGGCCGCTCGCGCGCCTTCGGCGGACAGCGGCGGTCGTCCTCACGCACTCGTGGATCAAACGGCGCGACCCGCTGGCGGGCGCGGGACATTTCTTGATCTTCTACGGCTTCGTCGTCCTCTTCATCGGGACCGTCATCCTCGCCTTCGAGGACGACTTCGCAAAGCCGGTCCTCCATTGGAGCTTCTTTCGGAACGGGTTCTACGAGGGGTACTCGCTCTTTCTCGACCTCTTCGGCGCCGCTCTCATCGTCGGGCTGGCGATCATGGCCTACAAGCGCGGGATCCAGAAGCCTTTTCGGCTGCGCTACTGGCGCCCCGACCGGACTGAGGGCGAGGACGAACGGCGCGTCTACGTGATCGGCGACTGGACGTTCCTCGGCATCCTCTTCTTCCTCGCCCTCACCGGCTTCTTGCTCGAGGCGTTCCGTATCGCCGAGACGAACCCGTCATTCGAGGTCTGGTCGCCTCTGGGATGGGCTGCGGGTCATGCGTTCCGCGCGCTCGGTCTCACCGGGAACGCGGCGGCCGACGCTCACTTCGCCCAGTGGTGGGTGCACGGGGTCGTCGCACTCGGCTTCGTCGCCTCGATCCCGTTCACGAAGGCCGTCCACATGCTCGCGAGCCCGGCCAGCGTTGCCTCCCGCGACGAGCGAGGCGGACGAGAGCTTCCGCCGATTCCCCCGGACGCGAAGTCGGACGAGGTCGGGTACGGCACGATCCTCGACCTCCCGCCGCGCTACCTCCTCCAGCTCGACGCGTGCACGAAGTGCGGCAAGTGCCACGAAGCGTGCCCCGCCACGAACTCCGGCTATCCGCTCTCGCCCCGCGACGTGATCCTCGACCTGCGCGAGGTCGCCGAGGGTGCGTTCGGACTCCGGCACGAGCTGCACCTCCCGCCGTTGCACGACCCTGCAGCGAGCATCCTCGGCGATCCGATCAAACCGGAGACACTCTGGTCGTGCATGCAATGCATGGCCTGCGTCGAGATCTGTCCGGTGGGGATCGAGCACGTGCCGATCATCACCCAACTGCGCCGGCGGCTCGTCGAGCGCGGCGAGATGGATCCGCTGCTTCAGCAAACGCTGGAGACCATCTACGACTCGGGCAACTCGTTCGGCGAGGCACGTCGCAAACGTGCACGCTGGACAAAGGAGCTCGATTTCCATGTGAAAGACATTCGCGAGGAACCTGCGGAGATTCTCTGGTTCGTCGGTGACTACGCATCGTTCGACCCGCGCAACCAACTCGTGACACAGACTCTCGCTCGCCTGCTTCGCAACGCCGGCGTCGACTTTGGGATTCTCTACGACGCGGAACGCAACGCCGGGTGCGACGTCCGCCGCGTTGGCGAGGAGGGTCTTTTCAACCACCTGCGCGAGGAGAATGTGGCGACTATCTCGGACTGCACGTTCGATCGGATCCTGACGTGGGACCCGCATTCGTTCCACACGCTGCGGAACGAATACCCGGCCTTCGGTGTCGACTGGACCGTCGTGCACCACTCGCAATTCCTGCTCGAGCTCCTCGACGACGGCCGGCTCACGCCCCGGAAGCCGCTGGGCTACCGGGTCACCTACCACGACCCTTGCACGCTGGGTCGTTACAACGGCGTCTACGACGAGCCGCGCCGGGTACTCGCGGCGATCGGCGTGGATCTCGTCGAGATGCCCCGCACCCGCGACAACTCGTTCTGTTGCGGCGCCGGCGGCGGGCGGATCTGGATGACCGAGCTGAAGCGCGAAGACGTGCCACGGCCGAGCGAGCAGCGGATCGACGAGGCGGTGGCGCTCGGCGGCATCGACTACTTCGTCGTCTGCTGCCCCAAGGACGTAACGATGTACGAGGACGCGATCAAGACTTCCGGCCATCAGGGCGAGATCGAGTTGCGAGAGCTGACGGAGCTCGTCTGGGAGTCGCTGGACCTGCCGGTGCCGGCGGCGGTGGGCGGGCGAGGCGGAAAGGAGGAGCAGACATGAGCATGGAGACGGCCTTCTACCCGCGGCTGAAGGCGCTGACGGATGACTGGATGGATCTCTTCGGCTACTGGGCGCCGCTCACCGTGACCGACACGCTCGAGGAGTACCGCGCAGTGCGCGAGGCGGCGGGGCTGATGGATTTCTCGATGCTGCGCAAGGTGGACCTCGACGGTCCGGGAGCGCTCGACCTCGTGAACCAGGTTGTCACGCGCGACGTCTCGAAGCTCGAGCCGGGGCACATCGCCTACGGGGCGCTCTGCGCCGAGAACGGCAAGATGGTCGACGACTGCACCGTCATGCGGAGAGACGCCGCCGGCGAGCACGTTCGCTTTTGCGGTGCAAACGACCGCGACTACGACATCTTCTTGCGCTTTGCCGAGGGAACCGAGATCCGCGTCCGCGAGTTCACCGACGACATGCCGCACCTGTGTCTCCAGGGGCCACGGAGTCGGGAGATGCTCCAGCCGCTCGCGAACCAGGACCTTTCCAACGCATCGTTCCCCTATTACCGCTTTCGCGAGGATGTCGAGATCGCAGGCATCCCGATCTTCATGACGCGCCTCGGCTACACGGCTGAGCTCGGCTATGAGCTCTGGGTCGAGCGCGAGCGCGCGCTCGCGCTGTGGGATGCGCTGGTCGAAGGGACGCAGCAGCACGGCATGAAGGTGATCGGGATGGCCGCGCTCGACCTCTTCCGGATCGAAGGCGGCTTCATCATCGGAGGCATCGAGTACGACGCGAGCGTGTCGCCGTTCGAGTGCGGTCTCGGGTGGTCGGTCGCTTTCGACAAGGGCGATCTCCACGGACGTGCCGGTCTCGAGCGCGACCGCGAGGGGACCTCGCTCCGGCTCACGAGTGTCGTGCTCGAGTCAGGTGGCGACGAGGCAAGCGGGGCGACGCTCTCGGCAGACGGGGCCGACGCGGGCCTCGTGACACAGGCGATCGTCTCGCCCCATCTCGGCGGCAAGACGCTCGGTCTCGCCAAGGTACGAAAGGAGTTCATCGAGCCCGGCACGGAGATAACGGCGCGGATCGGCGACAAGGCAGTCCACGGCGAGATCGTTTGCCACCCGGTCTACGATCGGGAGCGCACAAGAGCGAAGAAGAGCTAGTAGAGGCTTGATGTGAAACTCGCCGGGGGGATCGTCTTGTCACCCCGGCTACGAGGCTGCCACCCTCAGGGTGGCGAGAACCCGGTTTGCTTGTTGCAGCAGGTGGGCGGGGGCGGGGCGAACGTCGAACTGCACCCAGAGCATGAACCCGCGCCCGTGTGTCGAGATCAGGCGCCGTGCGAACGCGTGGCTGGAGGGTACGCCCTTGAACAGGGGCAGGAAATCTGAGCGTCGGATTCGGACCGGCAGTGCGACAACCTTGAATTTGAACCCGGGCGGGCCACCGGTCGCTCCACCGGTCGCCACCTCAAGCAGCACGACCAGGATGTTGTTGCGGTTCATGCGGCGCATCGCCTTGGTACCGGGGTCGTCGTCGTTCGGCGGGAGGGCGAAGTTCCCTGTCTGGAGGATCGGAAGTCCCCCCGGTCGCTGGTAGATGCGCCCGTGCCATCCGGCTGGCAGTGTGAGACCGAGGCCATGATCGCCAAGGTTGTGGGCCTTGCCTGCGTCGGCGCAACCAGTGAGGACAGCAAGCAAGCCGAAGCCGATTAGCGAGACGGCAAGGCGCGCCATTCCTGAGGAATACGGACGTGCAGCCTCACAGGTCCGCGGAATATCACATGAGACCTCTAGTGCGCTACGACCACGGGTACGGAGAGTGCGAGACCGGGTGCAGATCGCCGGTAGCGAAGCGCTCGAAGCGGAACGGGTAGAGCAGGCTCGAGTGTTCGCCGACGAGCACCTTCGCCACCTCGCGGCCGACCCCGATCATCTTGTAACCGTGGTTCGAGTCCAGGATCGCATAGACGTTCGGCCTCAGGTAGTCGAAGACGGGGAAGTTGTCCGCGGTGAAAGCGCCGACGCCGCCCGAGCGTGCGTTCTCGTAGGCTCCGCGGCAGCCGGCGAAGCGGCTCAGCGCATGTGAGAGGCCGGCGCACCACAGGTCGGCGAAGCCGGGATCGACGTTCGTCGTCTGCGGGTACGGATCGAGCTCGACGTCGTCATCCACGACGAGCGGCGAGGCGCCGCCCTGGACGCCGTTCCGGTCCCGCTTGAAGTAGATGCCCCAGAGCTCGTCGGTGACGAGCTCGCCGTTGTCGGTGTACAGCCGTGCATCCGTGTCGAGGTGGATGACGGGCGGCGCACCGCCGTCGGCCGTCGCGAAGACGAGCGGATCGACGCGGATCTCGCCTTCCTGGAGATTCCAGTACGTCCACATCGGCTGGTCTCGGATGATCTCGCCCGAGGGCGTTCGGACGTCAATCGTCATCGGGAGCCCGAGCATTCTCCAGAACTGCTTTGCCCACGGACCCGGAGCAATGACCAGCTGCTCGCCGACCTCGATCCGGCCACGGTCCGTGAGGACGGCCGTGACGGAGTCGTCGGTACCGAACTCCAGCTCGCGGACCTCGACGCTCGAGAGGACCGCGACGTTCTCGGACTCGCACTTCTCGACGAGCCCGATCACCGAGGCCATGTTGAAGGCGAAGCCGCCTTGGTACTCGTGCAGACACACTGTGACTCCCTGCGCGCGCCAGTCGGGGAAGAGCGCCTTCATGTGCGTCTCGACCGCCTCGGGGCCGACGATCAGCTCTGAGCGGTAACCGATCGCCTCTTGCCGCTCGTAGGTGGCGACCAGATCGGCCTGCTGGACGCCGGCGCCGAGGGCGACGTAGCCGACGGGGTTGTAGTGGTAGGCGGCCGGGTCGGACTCCCAAACCTCCACACACGCCTGCATCAGCTCGCTCATCGCGGGCTGGAAGTAGTTGTTGCGGACGACGCCGCAGGCGATGCCGGAGGCGCCGGACCCGGGCGAACGCTTGTCCAGGACGGCGATGTCCGCACCCGAGCCGACGCCGCGCGATCGCAGCTCCTGCGCGAGGTGGTACGCCGTCGACAGGCCGTGGATGCCGGCGCCGACGATCACGTAGCGGCGGTGCTCCGGTATCGTCACTTATCGCCCTCTCGGCAACGGTGTTTCAAAACGGTCGCCAACTCTACCATGCCCATCCGAAGCCGAGCCTCCGACATCGACGGACTCAGTGGCTCGGCGGCTCCCAGCCCTCGAGCACCGGCGGTGTCCAATCCGTCCCGACCGTCCTCGAGTCCTCGACCCACGGGCCCAGCTGCGGCTGGAGGAACTTCGTGTGCTTTTCCTTGAGCTGGATCCCGTACGAGTTGCCCGACTGGAGGTGCTTGATCAGCATCTTGCGCGCGAGCTCGTCCTCGTGCCCCTCGGGAATGGGGAAGTAGATCTTCAGGAACGAGTTCGAGTAGCGGTCGAACACGGCGGGGATTCCGTCCTCTTCGAGCAGCTCGACGTCCTCGAGCCAGTTGATGTCGTCTCCAGGGGTGGCGGCGAGCAAGTCGACGTCCGCGACGAGCGCGATGTCCTCCTGGTACGGAAAGCGGTGACCGGCCAGGTACTCGGCGTCGAGCGCGACCTTCTTCTCGGGTTCGTGAACGCTCAATCCGACATCACCTCTGTCTCCTGCGGCAGGTAGTCGACCGGGTACTCGAGGTGCCTCTCGAGCAGGCGCTTGATCTCGGTCAGGGCGCGCTCCTCGCTGGTCCCCGGGATGTAGTCCGTCCCCGCGAGCGGAACCTTCGCCATCGCCGCGGCTTCCACCGTCAGCGCGCAGAGGTCCTCCGGCTCGAGCGAGTGGACGTTCGTCTTCCCGCAGGCGCGCGCGAGCATCTGCAGCTCCATCGTCATGGTGGTCAGCAGGTTGTAGACCCGTTCGGCTCCCTCCTCGACGACGAGGCGCTTACGCAGCTCCGGATTCTGGGTGGTGATGCCCACCGGGCAACGGCCTGTGTGGCAGTGGTAGCACTGCCCGGCGGGGACACCCACCGTTCCCTCGTAGTCCGTGACGCCGGGGATCTCCTTGTTGCAGTTCAGCGCGATCAGCGCGGTCGTACCGATGGCGACGGCCTTCGCGCCGAGAGCGAGGCACTTGGCTACATCCGCGCCGTTACGGATTCCGCCGGCGACGACCAGGTCGATGTCGTCCGCCAGGCCGACATCCTCGAGGGCACGCCGGGCTTCGGGGATGGCTGCCATGAGCGGGATGCCGGTCTCCTCCGTGGCGATGTGGGGGCCGGCGCCGGTGCTTCCTTCGGCCCCGTCGAGGTAGATGATGTCGGGGCCGCATTTTGCGGCCATGCGGACGTCGTCGTAGACGCGGGCGGCACCGAGCTTGAGCTGGATCGGGATCTGGTAGTCGGTCGCCTCCCGGACCTCCTGCACCTTGAGGGAGAGGTCGTCGGGGCCGAGCCAGTCTGGATGCCGGGCCGGCGAGCGCTGGTCGATTCCCGGCGGGAGCGACCGCATCTCCGCCACCTGCTCGGAGACCTTCTGGCCCATCAGGTGGCCGCCCAGGCCGACCTTGCACCCCTGGCCGATGAAGAACTCGCAGCCGTCCGCGAGCATCAGGTGGTGCGGGTTGAACCCGTACCTGCTCTGGATGCACTGGTAGTACCACTTCGTCGAGAGGTCGCGCTCGGGCGGGATCATCCCGCCCTCGCCCGAGCAGGTCGCCGTGCCGGCCATCGAGGCGCCCTTGGCGAGCGCCATTTTCGCCTCGAGCGAGAGCGCGCCGAAGCTCATTCCCGTGACGTAGATCGGGATCTCGAGCTCGATCGGATTCTTCGCGAAGCGCGCTCCGAGAATCGTCTTCGTGACGCATTTCTCCCGGTAACCCTCGATCACGAAGCGCGTCAACGTGCCGGGCAAGAACATCAAGTCGTCCCAGTGCGGCATCTCCTTGAAGACCGAGAAGCCCCGCATCCGGTAGCGGCCGAGCTCGGCCTTCACGTGGATGTCGTTGATGACCTCGGGCGTGAAGATCTTCGACCGTCCGAGGACGGTGCGCCGGTCGGGTGCGGTTTCGTCGGCCATCAGAGGACCAACTTCCTTTCCGAGGGCTCGAGGTTGTCGTAGTTGTAGAGCTTCTTTCCGCAGACGAACTTCTCGAACTGGGGCGGGGAGCCGAGCCCATAGATGCGGAACTTGCGCTCGATCAACTCCGTGTCGGCGTCGTTCCACTCGCCCGGGACGCAGTCGATCCCGAGCGACTTGACCTTGCCGGCGACGTAGATCATGCCGTCGTACATCGAGTCGCCGAGGCCAGGGCCGACATCGCCGCAGAGGATCTGCCGGCCGCGCTGCAACATGAAGCCGGTCATCGAGCCGGCATCGCCCAGCACGATCACGGTGCCCCCCTTCTGATCGATCCCGGTCCGCGCGCCGACTCGTCCCTTGACGAGGACGTCGCCGCCACGGATCGCAGCAGCAGTGAGCGAGCCTGCGTTCGAGTCGACGACGACGACGCCCGACATCATGTTCTCGCAGGCGGACCAGCCCACACGCCCCTTGACGTGGATCTCGGGCCCGTCGATCAGGCCGCAGCCGAAGTAGCCGAGCGAACCGTCGAACGTGATCTTGCAGCGGGTGAGGATGCCAACGCCGAGCGAGTGCTTGGCGCCTGGATTGAGGACTGTGACGTCCTTGACCCCCCGCTCGTACAGCAGCCAGCGCAGCTCGAGATTGATCTGTCGGGTCGAGAGCCCTTTCGCGTCGAACCGTGCCGTTTCACCCTCGATCTCGGAGATCTTCGGAACCTCCGCGAGCGGCTCCGCGAGCCCGCGCGCGTCGTACGTGATTCGGCGTTCACCGACTAGCGCTCCCATACCAGCACCTCGCGCTCGTACGGATCGTAGGTCTCGATCTCGTGGTCGATGATCGCGCGGATGGCGATCTCCTCTGAGGCAAGGGCGACGAGTCCGTTCGACTCGTAGAGCACGAGGGGTTTGGCGGCCATCTCGTCCTTGGCGACCCCGAGCGCGTCCTCCGTGACGCAGATGTACGTGAAGACGCCGTCGAGGTCGTCGAGGCTCTGCTGCATGGCGTCTTCGAGCCTGGCGCCCTCGACCATCTTCTCGGCGAGATAGACGGCGATTACCTCGGAGTCGCACTCGGAATTGAAGCGGTTGCCCGATCGCTCGAGCCGTCGACGCCAGTAGAAGTAGTTGGTCAGCTGCCCGTTGTGGACCACGGCTACGTCGGAGAACGGGTAAGCCCAGTACGGATGGGCGCCTGAGATGTCCACATCCGATTCCGTCGCCATGCGCACGTGCCCGATTGCATGCGTGCCGCGGATCTTCTCGAGGTGGTACTGCTTCGCCACCGTCTCGGCGTCGCCCAGGTCCTTGACGATCTCGAGCGCATGCCCGAGCGAAAGCACCTCGCAGCCCCGCACGTCCTCGACGTGGTCGGCGATCAGCTTGAGATCGCCGTCGTAGCGGAACTTGACCCGGTACGCGTACTCGGTGTCGGCGTCGACCTCGTCGATCTTGGCGCCGAGCGCCTTCAGGCGACGTTCGACCTCGCGACGGTTGCGCTCGAGCCGCCCTTCGAAATCGAAGTCGCGCGGGTCGTTCGCGTCGGCGAGCTTGTAGCGCATGAGCACGTCCGTGGTCGGCGGCAGGTAGAGCGCATAGCCGGTCGAGTCGGGGCCGCGGTGCTTCATCGACTGGAGCATCCGGGTCATGTCGACCCCGACCTCGTGCGCGGAACCGTCGCGGTAAAAAATCCCCGCGATCCCGCACATTACGGCAGCACGTCCAAGTACTTCATGCGCTCCCAGTCCGTGACGGCGGCGAGGAACTGCTCCCATTCGTCACGCTTGTAGTGCATGTACACATCGTAGAGACGGCCGGGAAGAGCGCTGCGCACGACGTCATCCTCGGCGAGCGCCTGCAGCGCCTCGCCGAGGTGCTCGGGTACGCGCGGGATCTCACCGCCCTCGGCCAACACGTCGTAGACGTTGCGTTGCTGTGGTGAACCGGGGTCGAGCTTGCGCTTCACACCGTCGAGGCCGGTCTTGAGCAGCGCCGCCTGCGTCAGGTACGGGTTGCAGGCCGAGTCGACCGCACGGAACTCAAAGCGGCCGCCGCTCGCCACGCGGACGAGAGTCGTGCGGTTCTGCCAGCCGTAGTCCTTGTAGATCGGCGCCCAGAAGCCGAAGTCCCAGAAGCGCTTGTACGAGTTCACCGTGGAGGCGGTGATGCCGCAGAGGCCGCGGTAGTGGTCGAGCAGGCCACCCATGAACTGGAGGCCGATCTCGGACAGCTTCGCCGGCCCGTCTGGGTCGTAGAAGACGTTGTTCCCGTCGTCGTCGACGAGGGTGAAGTGGTGGTGGGCGCCGTTCGCCGAGACACCCGTAAACGGCTTCGGCATGAAGCTGGCGATCACGCCGTGCTTGCGCGCTACCGCGGCGCAGATCTGCCGGTAGGTGGAGAGGTTGTCGGCAGTGCGAATCGCGCGGTCGAAGAGGAAGTTGAGCTCGAGCTGTCCGGGCGAGTCTTCGTGGTCGCCGTAGGTCGGGCTGATGCCGATGCGCTCGCCGTAATCGATGACGTCGAGGATGATGTCCCGGAGCTCCTCGAACTGGTTGATGTGGTAGCACCACGGCTTCGTCAGGCCCCGCGCCTCATTGGGGTCGTCCGTCTTGCGCATCCACATCATCTCGGGCTCGATCCCGCACAGGAACGTGTAGCCGAGCTCCTGCTCGACCTCGTTCATGATCCGCTTGAGGTTCTGCCGCGGGTCGGATTCGAGCGGCTCGCCGGTCTCGGTGTCGTAGCAGTCGCAGAACACGCGCGCGACACGCTCGTCCCACGGCAGCTGCGCGAAGGTGTCCGGGTCGGCGACTGCGGCCAGCTCGGATTCCTCGGGCCCGAAGCCGATGTAGCGGTCTTGCCGATCGACGAACAGATCGGCGGTCGCGCCGTAGACGAGCTGGTAGCCCTCCTCGGCGACCTTCTCCCACTGTGTTGCGGCGACGCCCTTGCCGTTGACGTGGCCCGAGACCGAGACCTGCTGGAAGAAGATGTACTTGATCCCCCGCTCGTCGATGAGGTTCCGAATCTGCCGGATCTTCGCGTGGCGGCCTGGATCGTGGCGAGCGTCTTCCAGCGTCGGGAAGGGATCGGGAACGGGGCCCTTGGCGAGCACCCGCTGCACCTGGGTCGGACCTGATTCAACGACTGCCATAGCCGGACTCCTTCCTCTGCGCGAGGGCTCGCCTCCCGGAGATCACCGCAACTCGATGGAAACGGACGAGCGGCGCCGCCGACCCCGTCGCACCTCCGACACGGACGCTTGGCCCGGGCGGTGGTCTGCCCCCGGCTCCCAGGTGAGCACGCATCGTACGCGTCATAAGGCGGTGTCTAGAGCGGAAGAGGAGGCGCTGTCAAGAGCATTATGCTCTAGATGGCAACGGCGTTGCACGACCCGCGGCGTCGGGCGAGAACTGGTGGAGCTGTCGCTTGCGCGCCCCTCCCCTGTTCGCGAAGATGGCAATGCTGTTTTCCCAACGGTGATTTCCGGAGTCGCTCGGATGTCGTTTCTGTTGCCCTGTCCGAACTGCGGCCCGCGCGACGTCAACGAGTTCGTCTACGCGGGGGAGGTGACGATGCGTCCGGCTGGCAATCCGAGCCTGCGCGAGCTGACCGAGTACGTGTACTTCCGGCGCAACGTGGCCGGTGTGCAGCGCGAGTGGTGGCACCACCGCTTTGGTTGCGAGCGTTGGTTCTTGGCCGAGCGTGACACACGCACGAACGAGGTGCTCCGCGTCGAGCTGCCGGCGTCGGCCGAGCACAGCGCTTCGGCGCCGGAGCCGGCCGTTCCCGAGGCGCCGACCGTGTGATGCGACTCCCGCCCCAGCCCGGCGAGCGGCTGGATCGTTCACGGCAGATGACGTTCACCTTCCGGGGGCGGCCGGTGTCGGCGTTCGCCGGGGACACCCTCGGTTCCGCGCTCTTCGCCGCGGGCCAGCGCGTCTTCTCTCGGAGCTTCAAGTACCACCGGCCGCGGGGTTTGCTCTGCTGCTCGGGCGGCTGCCCGAACTGCATGATGACCGTCGACGGAACGCCCAATGTGCGGGTGTGCGTCGAACCGGTTCGCGAGGGAGCGGTGGTCGAACCGCAGAACGTCTTCGGTTCGCTGGAGCGCGACCTGCTTTCCGTGGTCGACCACGTAGGGCGGCCGTTCACCCCGGTCGGGTTCTACTACCGGACGATGATCAGGCCGCGCTGGCTGTGGCCGTACTATGAGAAGGTCCTGCGGAATCTGGCGGGGCTCGGGCGGATCGACCGGCGGGGCCGCCGTCAGGGCCGCTACGACACGGAGCATTGGAACGTCGACGTGCTCGTCATCGGCGGTGGCCGCTCCGGACTGCGGGCGGCCCGGCTGGCCGCCGAACGAGGCGAACACGTCCTGCTCGTCGACGAGAACGGGCCGCGCGAGGAGCCGGACGGTGTGGACCTGATCGCGCCTGCACGCGCGATCGGGATCTACGAAGGCGGGCTCGTACCCATCGATGCGGGCCGTCTGCTGCTGCGCGTTCGCGCGAACCGGATCGTGGTCGCGACCGGGGTGGTCGAGCAGCCGCTGCTCTTCCCGGGAAACGACCTCGTGGGCGTCATGCTCCCAAACTCCGTTCGGCGTCTGACCAGGGAGTGGAGCATCCAGCCGGGCGCGCGCGCCGTCGTCGTCGCCGCAGATCAGCGGGCGCTCGAGGTCGCGGACGATCTCGGGCGCGCGGGAGTCGAGGTGGCCGAGGTCGTCGACCTCCGCGGGCGTAACCCGCATGCGATCGAGGCGAAAGGCAAGCGGGGTCGACTACGACAAGTCACGGTCGATCGCGCGGCGATCGACTGTGACCTCCTCGTCGCCTCCGGCAGTCCCCAGCCGGCCTACTCACTCCTGGCGCAGGCGGGCGCGACGATCGCCTACGACGCGTCCCGCGGCGTCTTCGTCCCGACCGAGTTGCCGCCCGGGGTCGAGGCCGTCGGCCGGGTCACCGGCGAGGTCGGCGCCGTGGGCGTGCCCCGAGCGAGCTACGACGGGGCCGGTGGCGGGAAGTGCTTCGTGTGCATCTGCGAGGACGTGTCCGAGAAGGACATGAAGAGGGCACTGGCGGAGGGATTCGACTCGATCGAGCTCGCGAAGCGCTACACGACGGTGACGATGGGCCCCTGCCAGGGTCGCCTCTGCCACCTGCCTGCGATCCGTTTGTACGCGCGGGACCAGGAGACGGACGAGGACGCGATCGGGAGAACGACCGCGCGCCCGCCGTGGGCTCCCGTGAGGCTCGGCCTGCTCGCGGGCCGCGGCCACGAGCCGGCCAAGCGCACGTCGATCCACCACCGCCACAAAGAGGCCGGGGCGACGATGATGTGGACGGGAGCCTGGCGACGGCCGTACTCGTACGGGGACGCGCAGGCCGAGGCGCGCGGCGTCCACGAGGCCGTCGGGGTGATCGACGTCTCGACGCTCGGGAAGCTGCTCGTGCTCGGGCCGGAGGCGGCGGTTTTCCTGGAGCGCATCTATCCGAACCGCTTCGCCGACCTCAAGCTCGGACGGGTCCGCTACGGCGTTCTCTCCACCGACGCGGGCCGGATAATCGACGACGGCACGATCGCGCGGCTCGGCGACGAGGAGTTCTACGTCACGACGACCTCGACCGGCTCGGAAGGAGTGCTCGAGTGGTTCGAGTGGTGGAATGCCGTGTGGGGGATGCGCGTCGAGATCGTCAACGTGACCGGCGCGCTGGCGGCGATCAACGTGGCGGGGCCGCACGCACGGAAGCTGCTCGCACGCCTGACCAGCACCGATGTCTCGGGCGAGGCGTTCACCTATCTCGACGCGCGACAGGCGCACGTCGCCGGCGTGAAGTGCCTGATCCTTCGAATCGGCTTCGTCGGCGAGCTTGGCTATGAGCTCCACTTCCCAAGCCCCCACGGGGAGTTCCTTTGGGACACGTTGCTCGAGCAAGGCGCGGACCTCGGGGCGAAGCCGTTCGGCCTCGAGGCACAGCGAATCCTCCGGCTCGAGAAGCAGCACATCATCGTCGGTCAGGACACTGACTCCGAATCGGACGCGCTCGGCGCGAACATGCCCTGGATCGTCAAGTTCGACAAGGACGACTTCGTCGGCAAGTGGGCGCTCGGGCACGCACGGGACCGCGGCAACCGCGAACAGCTCGTCGGCTTCGAGATGGCCGACGGCACGGTTCCGCCCGAGGGCGGCCAGGTCGTCCGCGACGGCCGTCCGGCCGGCCGAGTCACGAGCGCCCGCTGGAGCCCGCAGCTCGGCAAAGCCATCGGCCTCGCTTGGCTGCCCGCCGAGCTGGCACACGAGGATTCGGAGTTCGAGATCAGGGTCGACGGCCGGCTCGAACGCGCGCACGTTCGGCTGCGCCCGTTCTTCGATCCCGACGGAGAGCGGCTGCGCGCGTGAGCAACCTTGCCTTTCTCTCTCCCGACGAAGCACGGCCGGAGGGCGGGTTCGCGCCGCTCGCGCGGTCGCCGCTCGAGCGCGCACTCGCCGGCGCCGAGGGGATCCGAGACCTCTCGTTGCTCGGCAAGCTCGAGCTGCGAGGGTCGACCGGCGGTCTCGATGTCGAGGGCGACGTCATCACGATCGAGCCCCACCGCGCGCTCGTCGTCTGCGCGACGGAGCGGTGCACCGAGCTACGCCGCACCCTGCCCGGCGTGGTCATCGATCTCACCGGCGCGCTGGCCGGGATCGAGATCGAGGGAGATGTACTCATGCGGCGGCTCACCGACCTCGATCTCGCCCGCCTCCCTGCCGTTGGGAAGCTCGCCGGCGTTCCAGCGCTCGTGAGTCGACACGACACGCGCTTCCACATCTTCTTCCCGCAGGAGTACGGCGATTCCGTGGTCGGCGTCGTGCGCGATCTCATGGAGGGCCTGTGAGAGGGCTGTTCAGGGCCGGGCGCATGTGGCGCCCGCGCGGTGAGCTCAAGCCCCGCTACGAGGTCGTCGTCATCGGCGGCGGCTCGCACGGCCTCGCAACCACCT
>WNEY01000962.1_pt1 | contig 19411 bp, 21 predicted proteins | sample 5400531 | NCBI WGS metagenome assembly WNEY01 (sample SAMN13153338, study PRJNA577476) | soil metagenome | isolation source: 200 cm saprolite under Douglas fir tree site 1 | place: USA:California | collected 2015-04-18
CCGTCCCTGCGGTTCCTGCTCGACCGTTCGACCTTCTCCGGCAAGCCGTCGACGCCGTACTCGCCGGGTTCCGTCCACGACTACATGCACGCCAAGGTGACCGTGTGCGACGACACCGTGTTCATCGGCAGCTTCAACCTGTCGCACTCGGGCGAGACGAACGCGGAGAACGTGCTCGAGATCGAAGATGCTGCGCTCGCCGACCGTATGGCCGGCTTCGTCGACGCGATTCGTTCGCGCTATCCCGCGCTAGCGCTTGACTAGCTCGCGCGGGTTCGGGAGTGGCGTCAGGAGGGGCTCGACGCGCTCGCGCAGGTGTTCGTAGTCGGGCGGGAGCGAGAGCTTCTCACCGAGGTGCTCGAGCGGCTCGTCGACGATGAAGCCCGGGCCGATCGTCGCGATCTCGAAGAGGACGCCGCTCGGCTCGCGGAAGTAGACCGAGCGGAAGTAGAAGCGGTCGATGATCGGGGTTGGGTGAGCTCCGGCTGCGGCGACGCGTTCCTGCCAGGCCTCGTGCTCCTCCGGCGGGGACGCCCACGCGACGTGGTGGACGGTGCCGGCGCCCGGGACGCCCGGCTCGGAGGGCGGCTCGTCGTAGGCGTAGTAGGAGCCGCGCTTTGCGCCTCGGACCTCCCACGCGCCGTTGTTGGTGGGCTCGAATGCGAGCGTCTCTTCCAGGAACTTCCGGCTCGGGCCGGGATCCGCGTACGCGCGCACGGCGTCGAAGCCCTGCAGCGCGAGCTCGTGGGGAATGTCCGGGTGCTCGGCGACGAGCGGCTCGTCGTCCGTCTCGACGACCGCGAGCTCGAGGCCGAGGCCTTCGGGGTCTTCGAAGCGCAGGCGGCCGTCGTCGCGCTCGACCGCGACGCCCTCGTCGGCGAGCCGCTCGCCCCAGAAGTCGAGTGCTTCTTCGGAGGCGACGCGGAAGACGATGCGGTGGATCATGCCGCGGCCGGCGCGCCCTCTGTGTGCATGCGGATACTCGAAGAACGTGAGGTCGCTGCCCGCGCTGCCCTTCTCGTCCGCATAGAAGAGGTGGTAGACGGTCGGGTCGTCCTGGTTCACCGACTTCTTCACGAGCCGCAGCCCGAGGACGCGGACGTAGAAGTCGACGTTGCCGGGCGCGTCGGCGGTGATGCAGGTGATGTGGTGGATCCCTTCGAAGCGCATCGCCGCCCTCGACTCTACCCCCACGGTCATGATCTAGGCATGGCGCTGACCGCGCGCGTTCGTCCAGCCGTCGGCGAGCTCGAGGGCGCGCTGGTGTTGTTTCACGGCCGCGGCGCCGACGAGAATGACCTCTTCCCGTTGCTCGATGCCCTGGATCCGGAGTGGCGTCTCGTTGGTGCGACGCCGCGCGGGCCGCTGTCGCTGCCGCCCGGCGGCGCTCACTGGTACATCCTGGGGGGAATCGGGACGCCGGAGTCCACTACGTTCCACGCCAGCTTCGCGGCTGCTGCGGAGTGGCTGGACGCGTTCCTGGCGGAGCACGGGGTGGGTTACGACCGGCTCGTGCTCGGCGGCTTTTCTCAGGGCGGCGTGATGGCGTACTCGCTGGGACTCGGTGCCGGGCGCCCGCGGCCGGCGGCGATCTTCGCGTTCAGCAGCTTCATTCCAACCGTCGAGGGCTTTGAGCTCGACCTGTCGCCGCCATTGCCGCCGGTTGCGATCGGACACGGCACGCTCGATCCCGTCATCGAGGTGGAGTGGGGCCGGCGCGCACGTGAGCTGTTGGAGAGCGCCGGCGCCGAGGTGCTGTACCGCGAGACGCCGATGTTTCACCAGATCGACCCAGAGTTCGCCCGCGAAGTGGCGGAGTGGCTACGCTCGATCACTCACCCGCACGAATGAACACCGCGAAGCGTTCGCGTGCCTCCTGCAAGTTGCGACCGAACTGGCTGATCAGCCACAGGGAAAGGCGCGGCCCGTCGTAGGTGGCGCCGACGGTCCCCCGGTAGCTACTCCACTTCCAGTCGAACCATTGCGCGTAGCAACTGTTGAGGTATTGCATCCCCGCGGAGACGGTCGGATCCACGGTCGTGACGAGCAGATGGAAGTGGTTCGTCATCAGGCAGTAGGTGTGAAGCTCCCACCGATAGCGAGCAGTCGTCGCGTCCAAGAGGCCGAGGAATCGCTCGCGAGAAAGGTCGTCGGTGAAGATGGGCAACTTCCGCACGCCGCGGCTGACGAGGTGGTAGATGCCTCCTTCGACCTGGACACGGGTTGGGCGTGGCAAACCTGGCCTTTCGTGACACTGTCTTGGGGTCTGACCCGAGGGCTTGGCTGGGGAGGACGGGTCTCGCGGTTTGCGCGATGGGATTTCCACGCTACCGCGTACGCTGTGACTCGACTGTGTCGGGTTTGGGACGAATGTTTGGCGTGGTTGGCCTGCTCGTGGTGGTCGGTGCACTTGCTGCGACCGCGTCGGGCACGTCCGGGGCGATACCGACCTGCACGGCCAAGTCGCTCGAGGCCAAGGTGGACACCAATGGAGCCACCGGAAAGATCCTCATCTACGTCACGCTCTGGAACGTCGGCGGCCGCGCTTGCCTCGCGCAAGGCCACATGCTCCTCTCGCTCCACGACGCCAAAACGCACAAGCTGTTGCGCGTCCTCGGCAATCCGCACGGCAGGAGGGTCGACGGCCGCCTCCGTGCCGGAAGGAACAACATGTTCACCCTGCAATGGTCCAACGACTGCGGCCCCGGACGGCCCATGCTGTTCGAGGCGCGGTTCGGCAAGCGACGGGCCACGGAGCGCAGCAACTATCCGGGCGCCCGCTGCGACGAGAAGTCGCAGCCGTCGCGGCTCGAGCTCTTCCGGCTACCTCGCTAGCGGCGAGTTGACGGCGCCGTCGGGCGTTCCGCCGGCGAGGACCGCCCTCACGGAATCAGCCGCACGCGCGTAGCGCTCGCCTTCTGCGGCCGGGCTGTACCACGCAGCGTGCGGCGTCACGATCAGGCCCGGAGCGTCGAGCGGCTCGACCGGCGGCTCGACCGGGAGGACGTCGAGCGCCGCACCCGCGAGCCGGCCGGACCGGAGCGCCTCGAGCAGCGCCTCGAGATCGACGACCTGCCCTCGCGCCGTGTTCACAAGGACCGCCCCGGGTCGCATCAGGCCCAGCTCGCGGGATCCGATCAGGCCGATCGTCTCGCCCGTCAAGGGGACGTGGAGGGAAACCGCGTCGCACTCGCGCAGGAGCTCGTCGAGCGCCGCCGGCCGGACTCCCGCCGCCGCGATCTGCTCGGCGGGGACGAGCGTGTCGTTCGCCCATACCTCGCAACCGAGCGCGCGCACACGCGCCGCGACCGCGCTACCGATGCGCCCGAAACCCACGACACCGAGACGAACGTCGCGCAGACGGCGCATCGAAGGAACCGCGCGCGGATCCCACCCACCCGCGCGGACGTTCAGGTCGTGCGTGACGATGCCGCGCACGAGCGCGAGCAGGAAGCCGATCGTCGTCTCGGCCACCTCCTCGGTGCAGTAGTCGGCCACGTTGCACACCCACACTCCGCGCGCGGACGCCGCCGCAACGTCGACGTGATCGAACCCGGTGGACGCCGTTGCGATCGCCCGGAGCGCAGGCAGCCGCTCGAAGTCCTCCTCCCCAACCGGGATGTGTACGTCGATCAGCAGACCAGCCACGTCGTCGCCGGCAAGCGCGCCGCCACGGACGACCTCGAGTCCCTCCACGTGGCCCGCGTAACCGTCGTCAAGGACGATGACCTTCACTCGACGAGCGCGAGGAACCGCCGCGTGCGTTCGTGGCTCGGCGAGGAGAAGAACTGATCCGGGGGCGCCTCCTCGACGACCTTCCCCTCGTCCATCATCAGGATCGAGCTCGCGACGTGGTGCGCGAACCGAAGCTCGTGGGAGACCACCACCATCGTCATCCCGTCGCGCGCGAGCCCCTCCATCACGTCGAGCACTTCTCGCACGAGCTCGACGTCCAGAGCCGACGTCGGCTCGTCGAAGAGCATCGCCTTGGGTCGCATCACGAGGGCGCGCGCGATCGCGACCCGCTGCTGCTGGCCACCGGATAACTCCTCCGGATAGCTGTTGGCTTTGTCCGCCAGGCCGACCCGGTCGAGGAACTCGAGCGCGCGCTCGCGCGCCTGGCGCTTCTTCAGCCGCCGCACCTCGACGAGCCCGCACATGACGTTGGCGAGTGCAGTCATGTTCTGGAAGAGGTTGAAGCGCTGGAAGACCATGCCGACCTCGGAGCGGTGTGTCGCAAGCTCCTTCTCGCGCAGCCCACTCAGCCGCGCTCTCTCGAGATACACGGCCCCGGAGTCCACCGGCTCGAGCAACGCGAGGCAGCGGAGCAGCGTCGACTTGCCGGACCCGGAAGGTCCGATGATCACCTTCACCTCCCCCCGCCCCACTTCGACCGACACGCCGCGCAGCACCTCCAGCCCGTCGTAGGACTTGTGCACCTGCTCCGCGCGGAGAACGGCGTCGCTCATCTTGCATCGTGCGGGACGGCGGGGATGGCCGGTGCGGCAGTTGGCCTCCGCCTACGCGCGGCGGAACTCCACGTGAACCGCCTTTCGAGCTGAGCCTGCAGCACCATCAAGATGCTCACGATGCCGAGGTAGTACACGAGCGCGGCCGTGTAGGCCTCGAGGTACCGGAACGTCGCGCTCTGAAGGTCCCCCGCAGCCGTCAGCAGCTCATGGAGCGAGATCACAGACGCGAGGCTCGTCAGCTTGAGGAGCGTGATGAACTCGTTGCCGGTCGGCGGGATGATGATGCGAATCGCCTGCGGCACGATCACGCGACGGAGAATCCGCGCTCGGCTCATGCCGAGCGCGCGGGCGGCGAGCTCCTGGCCAGGGTCGACCGACAGGAGGCCCGCACGAATGATCTCGGACATGTACGCGGCCTCGTTCAGCGACAGCGCGATGAAGGCAGCCATGAACGGCTTGAACCAGCTCCCGGCGAACACGTGCCAGAGCTGCGGCAGCGCGTTCCAGACGAACAGGAGCTGCAGGAGCGTCGGGGTCGCGCGGAAGATCCAGTTGTAGAAGAACACCCCCGCACGGACGCTCCGATGCCGGCTCGCCCTGCCGAGCGCGAGCAGGAAGCCGATCACGCACGCGGTGGCGAGCGAGACGAGCGTCAGCTCGAAGGCGAGAAGCGCCCCCTTCCAGTACGGACTGGAAGAGAGCGCCTCCCAGAAGATGTGGGTGTCGAAGCTCGCGAGCACCCGGGTGACGAGCCTACTTCACGTCTGAGGCCGGAATCTGCTGCTTCGCTGCCAGCTTCTTCATCGTCCCGTTCTTCTTAAGCGTCTGGATCGCGCTCTTGAGAGCCTTGCCCAGCTTCGTGTCGGACTTGCGGTAGTAGATCCCGAATGTATCCGTCTCAGGGAAGAGATAGCCGATCGCCAGCTTCCCGGGATGCTGCTTCTTCTGATACGCACCCTCGGTGTCCTGGGTCAGCACCGCGTCGGCGCGGCCGACCAGGATCTGGCCGATCGCATCGGTGTCGCCCTTGTAGCTCTGGATGTTCATCTGCGGCTTCCCCCCCGCCTTGAACTGGTCGTTGAGGGTCTTGAGGTACTCCTCGTACTTCGTTCCGCTCTGAACGGCGACCGTCTTGCCCGAGAGATCGTCCGGCGATTGGATGTGCTTCGGGTTGCCGCCTGCGACGACGAGCGCGCGGTGCGTCTTCATGTAGGGAACCGCCGGAAATTGCTTGAGGCGGTCCGGCGTGATGAAGATGCCGCTGATCACGACGTCGCACTTGTGCGAGTCGAGGGCCGGCAGCAGGCCCGGGAACGCCGTCTGGACGAACTTTGCCTTCACCTTCCAGAGCTTCGCGATCACGCCGGCGAGGTCGATGTCGAAGCCGACGGGCTTGCCGCTCGTCGTGGTCGACTCCATCGGCGGGAAGGTCGGGTCGCTGCAGTACTTGAGCGAGCCCTTCACGGGCGAGGTGACACGGTGGCTCGCCCCGGCTGTCCCGACCACGGCCAGGGCCGCGATCAAGGCCAGCAGGGAGAGTGGGCCGACAAGGCGCTTCATCGCTCCTCCTCTCCTCGCCTCGATCCTCGGGGCGAGCTTCAACAACGCGAACCCCTGACCCTAACGTGAATACGTGATGAGGAAAAATGCAGGTTCGGCTAGCCGACGCCGGTGAGGAGGAACGCGCGCTGCTCCTTCAGCATCTCGCGCGCGATCACGAGCCTCTGGATCTGGTTCGTCCCCTCATAGATCTGGGTGATCTTCGCGTCGCGCATCATGCGCTCGAGCGGGTACTCCTGGATGTAGCCGTAGCCGCCCAGCACCTGGACGGCGTCGGTCGTCACCTCCATCGCGACGTCCGTGCAGTACAGCTTCGTCATCGCGGAGAGCTTCGTCAGATCTGGCCCGTCGATTCCCTCGTCGACCGCGGCGCCGAACTTGTAGAGGAGGCCGCGCGCCGCCTCGCACTTCGTCTCCATGTCGGCCAGCATCGCCGCCACGAGCTGGTGCTCCCCAATCGGCTTGCCCATCGTCTCGCGCGTCTTCGCGTACTCGAGCGCGTAGTCGGTCGCGCCCTGGGCGATCCCGAGACCCTGCGCCGCGACGCCGGGCCGCGAGCGGTCGAGGATGCGCATCGCAATCTTGAACCCCTCCCCCTCCTCGCCGAGGAGGTTCTCCGCGGGGACGCGGCACTCCTCGAAGACGAGCTCGCCTGTCGTGGAGCCCTTGATACCCATCTTCGGCTCGACGCGCGCGACCTCGAAGCCCGGCGAGTCCGCCTCGACCACGAACGCGGAGATGCCGGCGTGCCCGGCCTCAGAGTCCGTCTTCGCGAAGACCGTGTAGAGCTGCGCGACGCCGGCATTCGTGATGAACCGCTTCGCGCCGTTGAGGACGTACTCGTCGCCCTCGCGCCGCGCGGTCGAGCGCATCGCCGCCGAGTCCGAGCCGGACCCGGACTCCGTCAGCGCGTACGCGCACAGCCATTCCCCCGCCGCGAGCTTCGGCAGGTACCGCTGCTTCTGCTCCTCGTCGCCTGCAAGCTTGAGACCGAGGGAACCGAGCTCCTGCACGGCAAGGATCAGACCGCTCGTCGCACAGACCTTCGAGACCTCCTCGATCGCGACGAGCGAGAGCAGCGTGCCGGTGCCGAGACCGCCGTACTCCTCGGCGAAGAAGAGCCCGAAGAGGTCGTTCTCACGGAAGAGCTCGACGACGTCCCAGGGAAACTCGTGGCTCTCGTCGATCTCCGCGGCGCGAGGCGCAATCCGCTCGCGCGCGAGCTGCCGGACGAGGTCGCGAATCTCGCGCTGGTCGTCGGTCAGCGGCTCGTACGGCACGGCCGAAGTGTAATCGGCGTCTACAGTCCCGCTGGTGATCCTCGAGAACGGCGTCGTCCGCACGATGGAGCCGACGGTCCCGCTGGCGCGCGCCCTGGCGATCGCCGGCGACCGGATCGCCGGCGGCGTCGGGACGCACGAGACCGCGCTCGCGAGTCCGGAGCGCATCGACCTCGGTGGACGCTGCGTGCTCCCCGGCTTCAACGACTCTCACGTCCACTTCCCCACGTGGGCGCTCGCACAGCGACAGGTTCGGCTCGAGGGGACAGGCTCGCTCGACGATGCGCTCGAGCGGGTCGCCGCGGCCGCACGAGAAGCTAGGCCCGGCCATTGGCTGCACGGGACGGGCTGGCGAAGCGGTGACTGGTCTCCGCCGGTCGAGCCGACGAAGGAAGCGCTCGACCGCGTCACGGGCGACACGCCGACCGCGCTGATGGCGCGCGACTACCACTCTCTCTGGCTCAACTCGGCGGCGCTCGCGCACGCAAACGGCGACCTCGAAGTTGCAGGCGGCGTCGTTGTACGGAACGACCGCGGAGAGCCGACCGGAGTGCTGCGGGAAGAGTGCGCCTGGCACTTCCGCGACCTGTACGTCCGCCCGACCGAAGACGAGATGGTGGAGGCGTCGCGCGAAGGGGTGCGAATCGCGGTCGCGCGGGGTGTCACCGCCGTGCACGACAAGGACGGCTGGCTCGGCGCGCTCGGCGTCTGGCAGCGACTCCGCGACGAAGGCTCGCTGAACCTCCGCGTCTTGCAGTCCCTCCCGGCAGAACAGGTCGAGGAGCTGGCCGCGCTCAACGTTCGAAGCGGCTTCGGCGACGACCTCGTCCGCTTCGGCTACCTGAAGGCATTCATGGACGGGACGCTCGGCTCGCAGACGGCGCGGATGCTGGACGGTTCAGGTGTCCAGATCACGAGCCGCGAGGACTTGGCCGACATCATCCGCCGCGGCACTGCGGCCGGACTCCCCATCGCCGTGCACGCGATCGGCGACCTGGCCAACCGGGAGGCGCTCGACGCTTTCGAGGAAACCCGCAGCGCGTGGCAGCCGCTCGGCTTTCGACCGCGCATCGAGCACGCCCAGCTACTCACGCCCGAGGACATCCCGCGCTTCGCGCGCCTCGGGGTGGCCGCCTCCGTCCAATTCAGCCATGCCCCGTCGGACCGCGACATCGCCGACCGCTTCTGGGCCGGGAAGACTGACCGCGCGTACGCGCACAGGTCTCTCTGGGATACGGGCGCCCTCGTGGCGAACGGTTCGGACGCCCCCATCGAGGAGCTCGACCCGTGGGCCGGGATCTGTGCCGCCGTGATGCGTGACTGGCACCCGGAGCAGCGGCTCACCCTCGAGGAGGCGCTTCTCGCGACGACGGTGAATCCGGCCTGGCTCGCGCGCGACGAGCGGCGCCGCGGCAAGCTGATCCCGGGCTTCCTCGCCGACCTGGTCGTCCTCGACCGCGACCCGCTCGAGCTTGCGCCCGAGGAACTCCCCGAGGTCCGTGTGGTCGCGACCATGCTCGGCGGGCGCTGGACACACAATCCACCTCCGTGGGAAGATCGTACTGCGGGGTAGTTCGAAGCAGGAGGCCATTCGATGGAAGCCGGCGCCGTTCCCACCCGTTCCTTCGACCATCTGCGGGAGAGCTCGATCGGGCTGCCGCAGGTTCTGTTCCAGTCGGTCACGCACATGGCCCCAGGGGCGGCGATCGCGTTCTCGATCCTCTTCTCGGTTCAGTTTGCAGGACCAGCGCTGCCTCTCTCCGTCCTGTTAGCGCTCGTGGCGTGCGTCCTCGTCGCGAGCTCGATCGGACAGATGGCGAAGCATGTTCCCTCGGCCGGGGGCCTCTATGCGTATGTGGCGCGCGCGCTCGGCCCCCGGGCCGGGTTCATGGTCGGCTGGTCGTTCCTCCTCTTCCAGCCGCTCGTGGCGCCGCTCCTGTTCCTCATCTTCGCCTGGTCTACCGCGAACGTCGTCAGTGCGGACAAGCATGGGCTCGGCTGGCACTACACAGGTCAATGGTGGATCTGGGTCGTCGTAGCGGCGGCGATCGTCTTCTTCCTCACCTACCGCGACGTCCGCCTCTCGACCCAGGCCGGCGTGCTGCTCGGCGTCTTCGAGATCGCCGTCTTCGTCGCCCTCTCCGCCTGGATGCTGATCTCGAACGCCGGCGACCTCACGCTCCAGACCTTCAACCCGAGCCATGCGCCCCAGGGCACCTACAACGGCATCTTCAAGGGGATGGTGTTCGCCATCCTGGCCTTCATCGGATTCGAGGCGGCGGCGCCGCTGGGCGAGGAGGCGCGGCGCCCGCGCTGGGCCATTCCGCGCGCCGTCGTGCTCTCGGCCTTCGGGATCGGACTCTTCTACGTCTTTTGCTCGTACGCGTGGGTGATCGGGACCGGGTTCGGAAACTTCACGAAGGTGACAACGGCCTCGGCGAATCCCTGGCAGGACCTCGGCGTGATCTTTTGGGGCAGCGGCTGGGTGCTCGTCTTCTTCGCCATCATCAACTCGGCGCTCGCGAACGCGAACGCGGGCGTGAACGCGGCGACGCGGATCATCTACGCGATGGGGCGCAACGGGATCCTGCCTGGAGTGTTCGCGCGCACGCACCGCGTCCACAAGACGCCGCACGTGGCGATCTTCGCGCAGACCGCGATCGGCCTCGCCGTCGCACTCCTGACCGCGTGGAAATGGGGACCGCTTGTCGCCTTCTCGATCATCGCCGTCGCGGTCACGATCGTCGTGATCACGGTCTACATGACCATCTGCTTCGCGACCATCATCTTCTACACCCAAGGGGAGGGGGAGCGCGAGTTCAGTCCCTGGCTCCATTGGGTCTTCCCGCTCCTGGGGGCCGCGGCGTTTATCCCGCCGCTCTACTACCAGTACTTCCCACTGCCTCCGTACCCGCTCCGCTACGCCAACTGGATCGCGCTCGGCTGGTTGGCGGCCGGCGCGCTCATCACTGCGTTCGTGCCGCGTAATCGGCTCGCGAACGCCGAGCGAGTGTTCATCGAGGAAAGGGTCGTTGGCGTGGCCGGGCCCGACGTCCCGCCGCCCGAGCCTGCGCCCGCACCCGCAAGCTGATGGCCGTCGCCACCGTCGACCACGTCATCACGCGCGACCAGATCGTCTGGGCCTTCGGCCCGGACATGGAGCCCGTGCTCGAAGTGGAGCCCGGCGCCGTCGTCTCCTTCGAGACGAACGACTGCTTCAGCGGGCAGATCCGGAGCGAGGCCGACCTGGTCACCGAGATCGACTTCAACCGCGTCAACTCCGCGACCGGCCCGGTCGCAGTCGCAGGCGCCGAGCCCGGGGACTCGCTCGTCGTCGAGCTGCTGGAGGTCAAGCCTGCGGAGACGGGCTTCGCGACGCTCATTCCAGGCTTCGGCCAGCTGATCGACCGGGTCGAGGCGCCGGTCACCCGCATGTTCAAGGTCGAGGGCGACTGGATCGAGATGAGTGACCGCGTGCGGTTCCCCGCGCGCCCGATGGTGGGCGTCGTCGGCGTCGCGACCGACGGGGAGACGCTGACAAACGGTCTCGCCGGTCGGCACGGCGGCAACCTCGACAACCACCTGCACGGGCCGGGCGCGCGGATGTATTTCCCCGTGCGGCAGCCCGGAGGCCTCTTCGCCGTCGGGGATATGCACGGCTCGATGGGCGACGGCGAGATTTGCTTTACCGGCGTCGAGATCGCCGGCGAGGTGACGGCTCGCTTCGACCTGCTCAAGGGGAAGCAGGCGACCTGGCCGGTGACAGAGCTCGAGGATCGCTGGGTCGCCCATGCGACAGCGGAGGAGTTCGACGACGCGCTGAAGCTTTGCTCGGAGGAGGCGGCCCGGCTGCTCGTCGACCAGTGGGGGTTCTCCACGGAGGATGCGTTCATCTTCCTCTCGGTCGCCTGCGACGCCGGGATCGCGCAGGCGTGCAAGCCGGCGCCGGGATTCGGGACGATCGCCCGCTTCTCGATCCCGAAGATCGACGCGACGCCGAAGCCGTTCCGCGCGTAAGCCGGGAAGGCGCCCGTCGACGGCCATGGCCCCTTGGGGGCCGCGGCTTCGGGTCTGACCCCGAGATGGGTCCCGCTGGGCCAGGGTCGATCCTGGGCGGTGAGTAAAATGGGTCTATGGCCATGCGCACGATGAATCCAATCCACGAGGCCACATCCTGCGCTGTCGCCGCCTGCGCGGAGATCATCGGCGCCAAGTGGACGGCGCTCCTGGTGCACGATCTGTCCGAAGGGCCACGCCGCTTCTCGGAGCTGGAGCACTCCTGCGCCGGCATCAGTCCCCGCACACTCTCCGAGCGCCTACGAGCCCTCGAGGACGAGGAGATCGTCGAGCGCCGGAGCTACGCGGAGTCGCCGCCGCGCGTTGAGTACGAGCTGACCCAGAAGGGCGCGGCCCTGCTGCCGATCATCGAGGAGATGCGGCGGTTCGGCCACGCACATCTGACCGAGTAGCCCAGTCGGGCTCGGCCCAGAGCTTCACGAGCTCCACGATCGTCGCGGCCGACGCGGCCATGTCCTGAACCGAGGCCCACTCCAGCACGGAGTGGAACTGATGGGCGCCGGTGAAGATGTTCGGCGTCAGCAATCCGCGCGCGCTGAGCATCGCGCCGTCGGTGCCGCCGCGGATTGGCTCACGCCACGGCTCGATTCCCGCGCGCCGCGTCGCCTCGTCGGCCGCCTCTGTCACGCTCGGATCGGCATCGAGGAAGTCCTTCATGTTGCGGTAACTCTCCTCGACGCTCACGGTCACGCGGGCGCGGGGCTCTTCCGCGGCAAGCTCGTCGGCCAGCCCGCGCAGCAGATCTTCGTAACCCGCCAGCTTCGCAGCGTCGAAGTCGCGCGCGATGAGGCGGACCTCCGCCTCGGCGGTCGTGCCGGTGATCTTCGTCGGATGAACGAAGCCTTCTCGCCCCTCGGTCGTCTCCGGCGAGAGGACGTCCTTCGGCAGCCGCTCGACCAGGCGCGCGGCGAGCTTGATCGCGTTCACCATCTTCCCCTTCGACGTCCCGGGATGGACGCTGTGGCCCTCGATGCGGATTCGGATCTCGGATGCCGAGAACGTCTCGTCGTCGATGCGACCGAGCTCCGAGCCGTCAAGCGTGTACGCGAAGTCGGCGCCGAACTCCTCGAGGTCGAAGTGGTCGACTCCCCGCCCAACTTCCTCGTCGACGGTGAAGCCGACGCGGATCGGCGCGTGCTCGACCTCGAGATGTGCGGCCAGATACGCGACGGCGCCCATGATCTCGGCGACGCCGGCCTTGTCATCGGCGCCGAGCAGGGTCGTCCCGTCGGTCGTAACGATGTCGTGACCGACCCGCTCGGCGAGGATCGGATTGTCGTCGACACGGAGCACCTTGCGCGGATCTCCGGGTAGGACGATGTCGCGGCCGTCCCAGCCGCGCACGACTTGCGGCTGGACGTTCGTCCCCGACTCGTCCTGGCTCGTGTCCATGTGCGCGACCAGACCCACGGTCGGCCCCGCCGAGCCGGGGAGCGTGGCGAAGACGTACCCGTGCTCGGTCAGCTTGACGTCGAGGCCGAGCTCGCCCAGCTCCCGCACGAGCAACTCCCCGAGGTCACGCTGCTTCGCCGTGCTCGGGTACGTGTCGGAGTCATCGTCCGACTGCGTGTCGATCCGGACGTAGCGCAGGAAGCGCTCGAGGACGTCCTCCGCAAGCTCGGCCGCGAGCGGCGTCGGATAACGCGGATCAGCCAAGCGCAGCGAGACTCCGATAGAGCTCCAACGCGGCCGCGACGGCGCGGTCCACGTCCTGTACACGAAACCGCTCGTTGGGCGAATGGACGTTGCTCTCGCGCAGCGCGAAGCCCGTCCCGATCGTCGGGATGCCCTTCTCCGCCAGGGCGGGATAGATCGGCAGCGTGCCGCCGATCCGTACGAGCAGCGGCTTGACGCCGATCGCGCGCTGGAACGCCTCCATGCCGAGCTGAATCGCCCGCGAGTCCGGCGAGAAAACACCGGGCGGAACCGAGTGCTCCCGCTCCATCGTCACCTCGGCGCCTTCGGGCAGCGCCCGGCGGAACAGCCGTTCTGCGGCGCTGCCGATCTTGTCGGGATCCTGTCCCGGCGCGAGCCGGATCGTGAAACGCGCCTCCGCCTCGACCACCAGCGTCGTGTTCACAAACTCGGGCTTGCCACCGCGGATTCCGTTCACGTCCAGCGACGGCTCGGCCCAGGTGCGGTCGTAGAAGTCCTGTTCAGCCCTCGGATCGAGGGGTGTTGCACCTGCGTCCATCAAGACCTCCGCGCCGGAGGGGAGGCGCTTCAGGCTTTGCACCTCGAGCTCGCTGAGCGGCGTCCGTCCAATGCGTAACTGGTCGGGAAGCAGGCCGTCGCGGGCGACGAGTGCCGACAGGCCCTGCATCAGCGCGTGGATCGCGTTGAGCGCCGCGCCGCCGTAGTACCCGGAGTGCAAGTCGCGCTCGCCGGTGCGAACCGTGACGCGGTAGCCCACCAGGCCCCGGGTCGCGAGCCCGAACTCGGGCTGCTCCGGTCGCGTCATGCCGCCGTCGAAGATGATGCACGCGTCCGCGCCGCGCTCGTCCTCGCGGATGAAGTCCACGATCGAGTGTCCGCCGATCTCCTCTTCGCCGTCGCAGACGACGCGCAGGTTGACCGGCAGCGCGCCTTGGGCGCGCAGCAGCTGCGCGGCCTTGAGCAGCGTGAAGAGCTGGCCCTTGTCGTCGGCGATACCGCGCGCGTAGAACCACCCGTCGCGTTCCTCGAGCTCGAACGGCGGCGACTCCCAGAGATCCAGCGGCGCGGGCGGCTGGACGTCGAAATGCCCATAGATGAGAACCGTCGGTGCGCCGGCACCGTTGGTGCTGGCCGGGATGTCGCCGATGACGAGGTCACGCTCGCCGTACGGAACGAGCTCGGCCTCACCGCCCGCGCGCTTGACGAAGTCGCGCACCCATTCGGCGGCACGACGAACGTCGTCCTGACGAGCGGGGTCCGCGCTCACGGACGGAATCGCGACGAACTCGCGCAACTCCTCCAACCAGGCCTGGTCCACGGCCCGAGACTCTACGGGAGCAGACTCAGGCTACGTCTCGGAGCTTGATCGCGTCCGCCAGCGCGCGCAGCTTCTTGAGACTCTGGTTCTCGATCTGCCGGATGCGCTCTCGGGTGACGTTGAACGCCCGGCCGACCTCGTCCAGCGTCCGTGGATGCTGGCCGTCGAGTCCGTAGCGAAGCTCGAGCACCTGGCGCTCCCGGCTCGAGAGCGTGCCGAGGATCTTTCGCAGCGTCTCCTTGCGAAGCGTGATCTCGGCCTCCTCGTCCGGGAGGGGGAGGTTCTCGTCGGTGATGAAGTGGCCGAATTCCGATTCGTCCTCGTCGCCCACGGGCTTCTCGAGCGACACCGGCGTCTGCGCGCTGCGGCGAATGTGCTCGACCTCGTCGCCGGTGAGATCGAGATCGAAGCCGATCTCCATGGCGGTCGGCTCACGCCCCAGCTCTGCGCGCAGCTTCCGCTCGGAGCGCACGATCTTGTTCAGCTTCTCGACGACGTGGACGGGCATGCGAATCGTCCGCGCCTTGTCGGCGAGAGCGCGCGCAACTGCCTGCCGGATCCACCAGGTCGCGTAGGTCGAGAACTTGAAGCCCTTGCGGTAGTCGAACTTCTCCGCCGCGCGGACGAGGCCGATCGTCCCCTCCTGGATCAGATCGAGGAACGGCAGACCCTGGTTGCGGTACTTCTTCGCGATCGAGACGACGAGGCGGAGGTTCGCCTCGACCATCTCCTGCTTCGCCAGGTGGTCGCCGCGCTCGATCCGCTTCGCCAGCTCGACCTCCTGCGCCGCGGTGAGGAGATCGACCTTGCCGATGTCCTTGAGGAAGAGCTGCAGCGCGTCGGTCGAGACCTCGCGCGGCTCCTCGGCCGGCTGCTCCTCCTCTTTCTCGACCTCGGCGACGACCTCGATGTGGAGCTCCTCGAGGGCGTGGTAGAAGTCGTCGATCTGAGCGGGCTCGAGGTCGAGCTCGTCCAGGGCCACCGCGATCTCGTCTTGGGTCAGGTGGCCGTTTTCCCGCCCGACCTCCAACAGCGCCTTCGCGTCCTCCGTCTCCAATACGTCGGAGACGCCCTTGGTTGCGACCGCTTCCTCGGTTGCGCTCACTCCGTTCCCCCCTCGTGGACCGGCGTTATGCGATGCCGCACTGTGCCAGTTGGGCCGGACGAGCGCCATAGGCCGAATGGCTCATCTTTGTGGCAAGTGGTCCTAGGGTTTTCGACCCGCCTCAAGAAGCGTTTCGGCCCTCTTTCCAAGGCGGGTTCGTGGGCCTTCCGAGCGAGCCAGGGCCAGCTCGCGACGGGCACGAGGCATGTCCCCGAGGTAGATCAGGAGCAGGCCGAGGTGGAAGCGGACCGTCTGGGCATGCGGGAAACGGCGGGCGAGCGGGCCGAGCTGGGAGAACGCAAGGGCCGGCCGATCCTTGTCGTAGAGGCCGACCGCCGCGGCGGTGAGCGCCTCGGGGTCGTTCGGGGCAGCCTGCGCAGCGGCGGCGAACTCGCGTTCGGCCGAGACGGGCCGCAGAGCCTGCTGGAACGCCGCCCCACGGAGAAGGTGCGATTGCGCGACGGTCGTAGGGCGGTCGAAGCTGGGGACGAACGGCGGCAGGCCCGGCGCCGCGCGGGGGTGGCGGAGATCCTGGGCGCGCACGGCCGACGGCGAGTCGGGCTGGACGCGCTCGGCCTCCTTCCAGGCGCGCACTGCGTCGGCGTTCTGCCCGGAGAACGCAAGCGCGAGGCCGAGCTCGAGGCGGACGAGCGCGCTCGCGGGATTGCGGGCGGCCAGGATCCGGAGCCGGCGAACCGTTCCGGCCGGCCAGGCGCGGAGGGCGTCGCGGACCTCGCGCGCGACCTCGGGCGGCGCCGTCGGATCGGGCGCGAACGGCGGCGGCTTGCTCGTCCGCTGATCGACCTCCGAGCGGGTCGCGAGCGTCACGCCCACCGCGGTGCCCGCGGCGGCCGCCGCCGCGACCGCGACGACCAGCCACGCCCGTGCTCGATCGCTCATCGCCGCGACGCTAGCCGAGACTTGCGACGCTATATTTCGGATAGCGATGCCGAACTATCGAGAGCTGCTTCAGCAGGTCCGCGCCGAGATCGCCGAGGTCGACGCAACGCGCGCGCGGGAGCTGATCGACGCGGGCGACCCAGTCGTCGTCGACGTCCGCGAGCAGGACGAGTGGGACGAGGGTCATATCCCCGGCGCGGTTCACATCCCGCGCGGGTATCTCGAGTCCCGGATCGAGCGCGCGGCTCCCGATCCGGGCCGCCCGATCGTCGTTTACTGCTCAGCTGGGAACCGGTCGGCGTTCGCCGCCAAGACCCTCGCCGAGCTGGGCTACGACGACGTCGTCTCGCTCGCCGGCGGTTTCACGGACTGGAAGCGGAACGGCTTTCCGGTCGAGCTGCAGGCGGGGCTCGACGCGCCGCGGCGCGCCCGGTACAGCCGCCATCTCCTCATCCCCGAGGTCGGCGAGGAGGGCCAGCTCAGGCTGCTCGACTCCAAGGTGCTGTTGATCGGCGCGGGCGGCCTCGGCTCCCCCGCCTCCCTCTATCTCGCCGCAGCGGGCGTGGGTCGCATCGGGATCGTCGACGCGGATGTCGTCGACGAGTCGAACCTGCAGCGGCAGATCGTCCATTCGACCGACCGGCTCGGCGAGGCGAAGGTCGAATCCGCCAAGCGGACGATCGAGGCGCTGAACCCGGACGTGCAGGTCGTCACCTACAACGAGCGGCTGACCTCCGAGAACGTCGAGCGGATCCTGGCGGACGGGTGGGACGTGATCGTCGACGGTGCCGACAACTTTCCGACGCGTTACCTCGTCAACGACGCCTCCGTCTGGCACGGGATCCCCGTCGTGCACGGCTCGATCTACCGCTTCGAGGGGCAGGTCACGGTCTTCAAGCCGCACGAGGGTCCGTGTTATCGCTGCCTCTTCCCCGCGCCGCCGCCCCCCGAGCTCGCCCCGTCCTGCGCGGAGGGCGGGGTACTCGGCGTGCTGCCCGGCGTGATCGGGTCGCTGCAGACGAACGAGGCGCTGAAGCTCGCGCTCGGGATCGGCGAGCCGCTGATCGGGCGCCTGCTGCTCTTCGATGCGTTGGCGGCGGAGTTCAGCGAAGTGAAGCTGCGGCGCGATCCGAACTGCCCCGTCTGCGGCGAGCACCCGACCATCACCGACTACATCGACTACGTGGAGTTCTGCGCAGGAACGCGGGAGCCCGCATGACAAAGGTGCGGATCCCACCGACGCTGCGCGAGCAGACAGGAGGCGAGCGCGAGATCGCCGCCGAGGGCGATACGGTCCGCGACCTCCTCGACGACCTGATGGGCCGCTTCCCGGAGCTGCGAAGGCAGCTCGTCGAGGACGACGACCTCGCCCCGTTCGTGAACGTCTACGTCGAAGGCGAGGACGTGCGCACGCTCGACGGCCTCGAGACCGAGGTCCGTCCCGGCTCGACGGTCATCCTCTTGCCGGCCATGGCCGGTGGCTAGAACGCGGGTCGCGCAGAACCTCCTCGAGCTCGTCGGCAATACCCCGCTCGTCGAGCTGAAGCCGGTCGGCGACGTCCGGATCTACGCGAAGCTCGAGGGCCAGAACCCGACCGGCTCGATCAAGGACCGCATCGCGAAGGCGATGATCGAGGCGGCCGAAGCGTCCGGCGAGCTGGAGCCGGGCCGCGAGCTGCTCGAGCCGACGAGCGGCAACACCGGCATCTCGCTCGCGCTCGTCGCGAACCTCAAGGGCTACCCGCTCACCTGCGTGATGCCGGAGAACGCGACCGAGGAACGCAAGCGCCTGCTGCGCCTGTTCGGGGCGAAGATCGTCTTCTCGCCGCCGGACGAGGGCTCGAACGGAGCCGTCCGGCTCGCGTTGGAGCTGGCAGAGCGCGAGCCCCGCTACTTCATGCCGTTCCAGTACGCCAATGAGGCGAATCCGCGCGCGCACTACGAGGGAACGGGCGCTGAGATCGCCGAAGCGCTCGACCGGGTGGACGTTTTCGTCGCCGGCCTCGGTACCGGCGGGACGCTCATGGGTGCAGGGGAGCGCCTGCGTGAGAGCTTTCCCGACGTCGTCCTGGCAGCCGCGGAGCCGCTCCCCGGCGATCCCGTGATGGGCCTGCGCTCGCTCGACGAGGGTTACGTGCCGCCGATCCTGGACGTGTCGAAGCTCGACCGGAAGGTGCTCGTCTCGAACGAGGAGTCGGTGCACGAGGTCCGGCGCCTGCTCGACCAGGAAGGCATCTTTGCCGGCGTCTCCGCGGGAGCCGTGGGCCACGTCGCGCGCAAGCTCGCGGCGGAGCTGGCCGGTGGCGTCGTCGTAACCATCTTCGCGGACGCCGGCTGGAAGTACCTTTCCGCCGACTTCTGGGAGGCCGAGGACGTGGAGCAGGCGATGGAGCGCAACGTCTGGTGGTGATTCCTGCCGACGTGCGCGCGGCGCTCGTCGCGCACGCCGAATCCGAGGCTCCCAACGAGGCTTGCGGGCTCGTCCTCCTGCGCAACGGCCGGGCCGAGCGGTACGAGCCGGGCCGCAATGCGGCTGCGTCGAAGTACCGGTTCGAGCTCGAGTTCGACGATCCCGAGATCTGGTTCGCGGAGGACGAGGGTTACGAGCTCGCCGTCTTCCACTCGCATGTGTCCGCGCCGGCGCGTCCCTCACGCACCGACGTGGAGAACGTCGGCCTCTGGAGCGGCAGGCCGTACCTCGTCTACTCCATCCAGCATGACGACCTGGCCGCCTTCCGGATCGAAGGCGGCCTGATCGCCGAGATCCAGTTGAGCTCGGGCTAGGAGGTCACCTTCACGAAGCCGAACATCTGCGGCTCGTGCACCGCGCAGTAGTACTTCCAGGTGCCTGGCTTGAGTGTGACGGTCACGGTTTTCGTACCCACAAACGGCGTGCTCGTCAGGTGCTTCTCGAACTTCCCGCCCTTCTCCTGCTCGAGCGTGAAGTTGTGGAGCGACGACTTGTCGTTGATCACGAAGGTGTACTTGCCCGCCTTCAGCGTCTTGACCTTCTTCGTTCCCTGCTTGAGCGTGATCGTGAACG
>WNEY01000963.1_pt1 | contig 19411 bp, 16 predicted proteins | sample 5400531 | NCBI WGS metagenome assembly WNEY01 (sample SAMN13153338, study PRJNA577476) | soil metagenome | isolation source: 200 cm saprolite under Douglas fir tree site 1 | place: USA:California | collected 2015-04-18
GAGCTGCGACATGAACCGGTACGGCGAGGTCAAATCGATAGTCAACGGCGGAACGGCGACGGTCGGAAGCTACGGGCCGACGATCACTGAGCCGAATCGAAACCGCTGCATTCAAGGGCTCGCGCGCAATCTCGATTTTCATCCGACCTGAGCACGTCGCCGCCGCTCAATCAGGAGCCGTACCGCAACGTCGTGTTTCCGTTCGAGATCAGCGCGGCGGAGGAGCAGGTCATTCGGACGGTCGATCCGGACTCGACCGATCCCACGCGCGTGCATGCCGCAGTGATGCATCTTGCCGAAGGGACCGACGCCGCGGCGCGGCGCGAGTTCCGTCTGTTTCGCGCGCATCAATATCTTCGCAAAGGCGTGAGCGTCGTCCACGGCAGGGCGCTGGAGCCGGATCAGATCCGCGAGCTCGCGCGTGGAGGCGTCGGCTTCGTGTGGTCGCCGCACAGCAATTTCATCCTCTACGGGAAGACGGCCGACGTGCTGAGGGCGCTCGACGCCGGGATGACCGTCGCAATCGCGCCGGATTGGAGTCCGACCGGCAGCGCCGGCATGATCGAAGAGCTCGGCGTCGCGTACCGCTACTTGTGGTCCGCAATAATTCCAGAATCCCCAAATGCTGGCGAACCTTGACGGCCGCAGCGTCCCGATCGGATGGCGGATGGCCTGGTAATCCATCGCCGTGACGAGCCACGACATCTGCGCCGCCGTGGCTCCGCGATCTATCCGAATGCCACCTTCGCTGTGCGACGCGTCGTAACCGTCATGCCGCACAGCCCGATCAAGGCCAGCCCAAGTCCTAACGGTGGCGGAATCATCCGGAGAAGCGCTGCCGCGCGCACCCGAACTGTCGTGTGTTCCCCGCAGTGGCCGTCGTCCTGTCCGCACGACGACGCTTCGTGGAAGACGCTGCGCGATTGCAGAATTAACCGCTCGCGGGTCTTGTCCGCGAACAGCCTGCCTACTCGGGTGCTCGGCCTACTCCGATCGCAGCGCGAACATCGGCGGGATGGACGCCGCGCGGCTGGCGGGGATCAGCGCTGCGACGAGCGCACACAGCGTCAATGAGCCGGCGGCGACCGCGAGCGCGATCGGATCCCAGAACGTCACGCCGTACAACTGGGCGGCGATCAGTCTTCCTGCGCCGATCGCGAGCGGCGCGCCGAGGATCAATCCACTCGCGACGCGCGTGAACGCACTGCGCAGGACGAGGTTCAGCACGGCTCCTCTGTCCGCGCCGAGCGCCATCCGGATCCCGATCTCATTCGTCCGTTGCGCGACGGCGTAGGCCGTGACGCCGTAGAGGCCGATGGCGGCGAGCAGCAGCGACACGACGCCGAAGAGTCCGGCGAGGCTCGCGACGGCGCGCTGCTGATCGAACGACAGCGCGATCTGCTGCTCCAGCGTCCGCGCGGACATGAACGTCAGGTTCGGATCGACGTCCGCCATCGCCTTCGTCACGAGCGGCTCGAGTTGCCCCGGCGGGATCTTCGCCACGAGCATCAGCCCGCTGATGAAGTGCGACTGGTATTCCACGCGCGTCATCACGCTCTTCACGTAGTTGACGTTCTGCGCGAGCGGCACCCAGAACATCGGCCGCGCGGGCCGGTCGAGCTGGAAGCTCTGCCACCTCGCGTCGCGGACGACGCCGACGATCGTGTACGTGCCGACGTTCTCCGGTTCGTCGAGGCCGAAGTGCTGGCCGAGCGGATCCTCGTCGCTCTTGAAGAAGCGTTTGGCGAACGCTTCATTCACGATCGCGACCGGCGCGGTCGTTTCGTTGTCCGCCTCGGTGAACGCGCGCCCGCGCTTCAGCGTCACGCCGAGATCCTGCAGGTAGTGCGCGCTCACGCGATCCCACGACGCGCCGGCGTTCTCGCCGGACTTCGGCGGCGGATGGCCGGCGACGAGAATCAGCTCGCCCCAGTTGTCCGTCAGCGGGTTGTAGAGCGCGAGCCCAGCTCGCTGTACGCCGGGAATCCGGTTCAGGCGATCTTCGAGCGTGCGGTACATCGCCGTCAGCTGCGGCACGGTGTAGTTGGACGGCGGACGATTGATCGCGACGAGGACGCGGTCCTGCACCGCGTAGGCGAAGTCCTGATGCTGCACATTGCTCAAGCTGCGGCCGAGCATCGTCGCGCCGGCGACCAGCACGACGGACAGCGCCGCCTGCAGGACGAGGAGCGACGTCCGCGTGAAGGACGAGTGATCGCCCGTCGAGCGGCCGGAGCCGCGCAGCGCGTCGATCGGATCGGTCCGCGTCGCGAGCCACGCGGGCACGGCGCCGAAGATGATACCGGTGAGGACGGAGACGCCGAACGCGAACGCGAGGACGAGCGGCGACGGCAGCGTGCTGATCGGTAAGAAGGTCGACACGGAGAACGCGAGCGAGAGCAACAGCCGCGCAGCAGCGGTAGCGACGAGCAGGCCAGCGACGCCGCCGGCGACCGCGAGCAGGATGCTTTCGACGAGCGCCTGCGTCACGATTTGCGCGCGCGACGCACCGATCGCCATCCTGACTGCTGTCTGCGTCCGTCGCGCGACCGAGCGCGCGAGCAGCAGGTTCGCGACGTTGGCGCAGGCGATCAGCAGCACGAGTCCGCACACGGCCATCAACAGCTGCAGGCTGCTGGCGTACTGCTCTTTCATCACGCCGACGCCGGCGCCGGCGGGAACGATGCTGATCGTCTGCTTCGGCAGCCAGCGGTCGCGGTCGGACAGCCAGTTCGCCGGGTAGCCCGAGTCGTGCTGCATCCACTGGCGCAGGATGCCGGTGAGCCGCGGCGCGACGCCGTCGGTGGACGCGCCGGGTTTGAGCCGGCCGATGACGCGCAGCCACGCGGAGATCGGCTGGCGCAGCAGCGAGTTGCCGCCGGTGATCATCGGCTCGTGCTGAATCGGGATCCAGAGGTCGGGCGGATTGTTGCGGAGCGTGTCGCCGAAGAATCCCGGCGGCGCCACACCGGCGACCGTGAACGGATGGCCTTCGATGACGAGCGTCGCGCCAACCAAGGATTGATCGCCGCCGTAGGTCGCCTGCCAGGAGTGATGGCTGACCACGACGACGGGCGGTGACGCCGGCGTGTCATCGTCTGGGGTGAAGACGCGACCGCCGAAGGCGCCGATGCCGAACGTCGTGAAGTAGTTGCCCGTGACGTATTCCGTGCGCAGTGAGCGCGCGGCGACGTCCACGCCGGGACGGCGAACGCTGACGCGGAAGCCGCCGGCCTGAAACGCGGTCAGCTGTTCGAATTCGGGCGCGTCAGCCTTGAGGCGCTCGAAGAGCGGGAAGGAGAACATGCCCCAGCGATCCTGCGGTCCGCCCTGGACGCAGCAGTTGTCGCCGTCGCCGATGCGGTAGAGGGTTTCCGGGTCCGCGACCGGCAGCGAGCGCAGCATCACGGCGTGGATCAGCGTGAAGATGGCGGTGGTGCCGCCGATGCCGAGCGAGAGCGTCAGGACGGCGGAGGCTGTGAAGACGGGCGAGAGGCGGAACTGGCGAAGCGCGTAGCGGATGGCGCCGACCGGGTTGTCCATGTGGATCGGTTAGACGGGGCGCGCCAGCGATCCGTTGACAACCGGCCTGGAGACGCGAGGCGATGAGGCGCGGTCCGATAAGGGATCTTCCGTAACGGCTGTCAAGATGGTTCGGCCTAAACGGAACCCCAGGCACTGCTGGAGCCTGTCGGCGGATGAGTGGCTTCGGAGGCGGGAACTAGGGAAGGCGCGAACTGATGTGACTGGATACCGTGGGGCGTCGAACCGCGAACAGCACCAGGACGGCGACACAGGCGAGAACAGGAACCAGCTTGCCGATCGATTCTCCTCCGACCGTGACGATCCAAGCCGACGTCCACCAGGCCAACCCCGAAATGGGTGTGACCGTATAACGGGCTGCAACCATCCAGCCGAGGATCGCGGCGGTCAGGCCAAGGGCAGCCAGGAAGAGCCGATTCAAGATCTCCTGGCGATGGAGGTGCGGCAGCATCGCGTCGCCCGGCGCGACGTAGCGTGGATAGCCTGGGTAACGGTGCGTCGGCCCACGAAGGGCGCCGCGAATCAACGCGGGCCACGACTTCGATTCAGGTGATCGGTCGAGCGCCCATTCGAGCGGGTCGATGTACAGGCGCCCTCCAGTGGCGCGGATGTACTCGTCGTGGCTGCGGATGGTGCGCTGACGCGCCACCGCGGGCGCCAGCCAACTCGTTGACGCGAGCGTCAGCAGCATCGCCGCCGCGCAGGTCGTGAACGCCGCGGCCGCGCTGGATCGCCTGCTGCGCGCTCGCGCATACAGCAAAGCCGGAAACATCGCCAGGGGCACGCCGAACTCGAGCGTCGTCGTGGTGCTGAGATAGCTCCAATACAAGTACGGCACATGCATGGCGAGGCGGTGGACTGCTACGCTGGTCCCGAACAGCAGGTACTCGCTGCTGGCCGTTGCTCCCATGGCGACGAGGAATGCCGTGGCCGCTGCCGCGTGGAATGCGCGCGATTCCGGCGAGATCGCGTCGCGCACCAGGCACGACGCCAGCGTCTGCCATACGGTCGCGTAGCCGGCGACGAGCGCGTGGATGCGCGCAGATGTCCCTGCGGCCGCGGCGTACTGATGTTGGAAGTCGGCGATCGCCGGCGCGACGACGTTCTCGCGCAAGCCGTCGCTGCACAATGTGCAGGCAAGGCGATAGAGATGGCGGCCTGGCATGTCAGGCTTCCCGAGGCCGGAGCCGCGCAAGGGCGCGCGCGGCGCGCGTCAGCGTCTCGAGTAAGGCGGCGCCGTACGTCGTCGGTCGGTAGAGACGTCGTGGCAGCCCAATCGCGCCTGGCATTGGCGCCTCAGTGCGTGACGCGACGAGACCTTTCTGCTGCATGCGACCGAGCGTCACGTACACCGTGCCGCGCTTCACGCCGCCGCGCGATCGCTCCACGATTTGGAGGCCAAACGATTCGCCCTGCGCGACGAGGTGTTCCAGGATCGCCCGCTCGGTTCGCGAGAGGCGCGGAATAGGGCTATTCACAACAACTATTATCGGTCTTACATAATGTAAGTCAACACCCAACCGCTCAGTTCGCCCATCCATGGAAATCCTCGTCAGCGTGCTTCGAGGGGGGATCCGTCTAGCGGCCCCGTGGTCCAAGTGGCGCTTTCAAACACACGCAACGAATCCGTTCAGCCGCGGCATCAATAGTGTCGAACGGTCGGTCAGCTGCCAGATCGGCGCGATCGCCTCGTACACGAAAGTCGACAGCGCACTGAGCACCGCCATGAGCACGGCCACATGGCCCTGGAGGCCGCGTGGCGTTCCGACCCCGAACATCGTCCGCATCCACAGCCCATGATTGAAGGCGCCCGCGTGCACGAGCAGCCGCCCCACATGCGCGGCTGTCGATCGCGTTTGCGTTTTCCCATGGCCCTGCGCGAAAGCGTAGTACCAAACATATGAGGCGGCGTGCGCTGGTGCTCGGGGCGGGCGGACACGCCGCGATCGCGTGGGAGATCGGGCTCCTCGCCGGCATGGCCGATGTCGGTGTCGACGTTCGCGACGCCGACGTCATCGTGGGCACGTCAGCCGGATCGCTGGTCGGCGTCCAAATCACGAGCGACCTGACGCTGGAGGAACTGTTCCAGCGGCAGGTCGATCCGGATCTGCAGACGAAGGAATCTCCGCCGCCGGTCGACTTCACGCGGTGGCGCGCCGATTTCATGCGCGCCAAAGAGGGACCAGGAGACGCCACCGCGGTCCTCAGGCGCTTCGGCGTGCTGGCGTTGCAAACGCCGGCGGATGCCCAAGAGGCGCGACGGAACATGATCGCTGCGCGTCTGCCGTCGCACACCTGGCGCGAGCGCGGCCTGTTGATCGTCGCCGTCGACGTGGAAAGCGGCGAGCGGCGCGCGTTCGATCGGTCGAGCAGGGTTGACCTCATTGACGCCGTGACCGCGAGCGGTGCCGTGCCGGGGATCTGGCCCGCGGTCGCACTCGGCGGCCACCGCTACATGGACGGCGGCGTCTATTCCATTGACAACGCGGATCTCGCGCGGGGGGGGACGAGGTGTTGATCTACGCTGCCCGCACGCGTACCGCCGCTGTGCGTCGCATCGCTCGATGCAGCCGTCGACACATTGAGGCGCGGCGGCACGCGCGTCGACGTCGTCCATCCCGACGAAGCGTCCCAAATGGCGTTTGCCTCAGTTGGCGGGAATCTCCTCGACCCTTCGGTTCGCGAAGCCGCCGCCCGCGCCGGACGCGAACAGGGCCGAAGGGTATCCTCGTCGCAGCAAAGCGCGGTTCCCATAAACGCACCCTTCACCGTACAGGCGCGCGGCAGAGCACCGGCCGGGGCCGCCGCGGCATCTACGGTTGCAATTGGCCTCACGGGATCCGGGCAGGATTTCTTTCGTCCGTGCCTGCAGTACCTCTGCGATCGACAGCAGTGTGAGACCATTCACCCGCCGCGAGCTCGCCAGAGGCAGTTCTGAGTCTTCCTTTGTGTGCAATCGAGTCGTCAACGTCGTCGGGAGGCCGAACAATTCATTCGGTCCGCGACGTGTTTGTTTGCGTGGTGATTCCGCACGGCCGTCGGAATATTGGCGAGGCACAACTGTACGGTTGTGGGAGGAGCTTTCGGCGCTTGTCCGAAAACGGCGACTCCCCCGAGCACAGCGGCGAGCGACACGAACAGAGCCATTCGATGCACGGGAGCTTAGACGCCCGTCCGGCGGCGTTGGCTTCGCTGAACCGACGAACTTCATTTCGAACGCGCGCTCGTGTCCGTTCGAGCTCAGTCGTACTCGTCGGGCGCCGAATTCTCTCCGTTGGTTTGACGAGCGTCTAACGTTTTCCTCTCCATGGAGTCCGGCAATGAGTGGATGCACGCGACGCCGCCATGAACGAAATGTGGCCGACGTTTCCCGCATCCGGGAGATCCACATGACGATGATCCGGTTGACCCTTTGCGTGTACTTCGCGTTGGCAGCCACTCCGGGCTTTGCCCAAGTCATCCGGATGGTTGATGACGACGGCCTAGGCAGCGCGGCGAATTGCGATGATTCGACGCCTGCGTTCGCAACCGTCGGCGCCGCCATCGCGGCGGCGGGGTCCGGCGATGCGGTCCTCGTTTGTCCCGGCACCTACGTTGAGAACATCGACTTCAACGGCAAGGCAATCGTGGTCCGGAGCGTCGGGGGCCCTGCTGTCACGATTCTCGACGGCAATGCGGCCGGCTCGGTCGTGACGTTTGCGTCCGGCGAGGGTCCGACATCGCAGCTCGAGGGGTTCACGATTCGAAACGGGCGTTCAGGTTTTGACACACCGGGTTTTGGCAACGGCGGAGGTATTCGGATAGCAGGCGCATCACCTGGTATCCGCGGCAACGCCATCGTGAGCAATCAGGCCTGTGTCGGGGCGGGCATCTCCGTCAGCTTCGGGTCTCCAGTCATCGAAGGGAACACGATTGCGAACAACGTTCAGGCCGGCTGCAGCGGCGGTACGGGTGGAGGCGGCATTCTCATCGGTGGCGCGTCCACGGCGGTGATCCGCCGCAACATCATCAGAGACAATATCCTGACCTCCGCCGACGGTGGTGGCATTTCGTTGTTTGCTGCGGGTTCTCCGACGATCGAGCTCAATGTCATTTCCGGCAACAGCGTGAGTGGCCTCAGCCCGTGCGCGCAAGGAGGCGGGATATCGATGTTCAACCAGTCGGACGCGACGATCGCCGGGAATCTCATCGTACGCAATCACGCCGGATGCGGCGGAGGCATCTCCTGGCTGGTTCCGTCAGGCGATCGAGGCCCGCTCCTCGTTAATAACACGCTGGCCGACAATGACAGCCCGGTAGGCTCCGGGATCCTGGCCGACGGATTCGATGCTTCCGTAACGTTGATTGACAACATCATCGTGGCTCGCGCGGGACAGACGGCGGTGTTCTGCGGCGGCGTGTTCGATCCGAACCCGCCACAGTTTCGATTCAATAACATGTTCAGCGTATCCGGCGCAGCCTATGGTGGCATTTGCGCCGACCAGACGGGCGTGAACGGTAACATTTCGGCGGACCCGTTGTTTGTCAATTCAGCCGCAGGTGATTATCACCTGCTGCAAAGTTCACCGAGCGTGGACGCTGGCGAGACCGCCGCCGCTGCGTTAGTCCCCTTTGATCTCGATGGCGATCCCCGTGTGCTCGACGGGAATGGCGATGGTCTTCCCGTTGTGGATATGGGAGCCGACGAGGTAGTGCCCGTAGCGCAACTGATCTCCGTCGTCATCGACGTGAAGCCCGGAAGCGCCCCGAACACCATCAACCCTCGCAGCCGGGGAGTGCTTACCGTGGCGATCCTTTCGACGGAGAGCTTTGATGCGACGCTCGCCGATGTATCCACGGTTCGCTTCGGACCAGCTGCAACGGCCCCCGCGCGCGCAAGATTCAGCGATGTGAACGGCGACGGGTTGCTCGATCTCCTGTTGCAGTTCCATATGGAGACCACCGGCATCGCCTGCGGTGCTCGCGACGTGGCTCTCGCAGGCAAGACCGTGAACGGCAAGTCGTTCCAAGGTTCCGATTCGGTCAGGACTGTCGGCTGCAGGTGAAGACATGACTACGATCATGGGTGTGCCTCGCCAATATTGCGCCCTTCCAAAAATCATTTCGAACTGACAGATTATGTAGCGACGCTCGACCACAGATGCCTGAGCTCGTCCTCGACTTCTTCGGGCGACGATACTGTCTGGGCAATCTCGTCGCGGATCAGATCTCGAAAGCGTTTTCGCAACCGATGGACGGCAACCTTGATCGCGCCCTCCGACATGCCTAGAGCGCTGGCGCTCTCCGCGTAGCTCAATTGCGGCTGATCGCCGATCAAGTATGTCTTGAGCCGTTCGAACTGGGGCTCCTTGTCGGCTCGAATCATCTCCGTCCGCAGTCTCGTCAGGACGCGATCGAGAAGCGTGAGCGCCCATCGCCGGTCGAAGATTTTTTCGGGCGTTTCGTCGGTCGCCGGCTCGAGCTGGAACCGGCCCTCGGCATTTTCGAATTCGAGCGACACGGCGGGAATGCCGCCACCCCGCTTCTTTGCCGCCTCTTTGTCGTGTTCGTTCGCCGCGAAATGGGTCAGGGACGTGAGCAGGAACGATCGAAATCGGCCCCGGCTCGGATCGGCATGCCGAAGCGCGTGTTTCTCGAGCAGGCGCGCGAAAAACGCCTGCGTCAGGTCTTCAGCGTCCTGGGCCGAGTGGCCGCGGCTTCGAAGAAACGCGTAGAGCGGATACCAGTACGTTTCGCACAGTACGGTGAGTGCCTCGCGCGCGCCGGTCGAGGTGGCGTCCGCACCGGCGGCGAGCACCATGCTCCATCGCGTCGTCGCGAAGTGGCCCTGCCTCAGCCGCTCCGTCACGGCGTGAGTATAACGTCGCTATACCGACGCGATTGCAGCTATGCTCCCATTCATTGACTGAAATGGCGGCGGGCCGGCGGGCGGCGCATATTGTGGTCCTGCTGCTTGGGACAGTGCCATCAGCCGCGGCTCAGGTTGCTGCCGGGAAGCCTCAGGAGCCGGCCGCTCGCGTCGCCGATGTGGTCAGCGACGATATCGTGGTGGTGACGGCATCACGGCGCGAGGAACAGCTCCTGAACGCGCCCGCCACGATGACCGTGCTGACCGAGGATTTTCTGGCCACGGCGCCAAGCCAGAGCGTGACGGACCTGCTGCGGCTCGTCCCGGGCCTGAACACCATTCAGGCGTCCGCTCGCGATGTCAATGTGAACAGCCGCGGCGCGACGAGCACGCTATCCGACTCCATGCTCGTCCTGATCGATGGTCGATCCATCTACCAGGACTTTTTTGGATCGGTGCTCTGGGATTTCCTGCCGGTCGACACGACCGAGATCAAACAGGTCGAGGTGATTCGCGGCCCGGCGTCTGCGGTGTGGGGCGCCAATGCGATGACCGGCGTCGTGAACGTCGTCACCAGGATGCCGCGCGAGATGCAGGGATCGAGCCTGGCGATTCGATTCGGCCAGTTCGACCGTTCGCCACGCGGCGGTCAGTTCGATGGCGGCGGGCTATTCTCCATCAGCGGGATGTATGCGCAAGCCCCGAGCGACCGGTTCGCGTACAAGATTTCGGCCGGTCTGTTCACGCAGGAAGCGTTCCTGCGTCCGACGGGCACGCTTCCGGGCGCTTCGACGCCGTATCCGGCGTTCGCGAATAGCGGAACCAGGCAACCGAGGCTCGATGCCCGTGTGGACTACGACCTCGAGGACGGGCAGCAGAAAATCGTCCTCGCCGGCGGCATCTCCGGCACCGAGGGGATCATCGAAACGGGACTCGGCCCGCTCGATGCGCAGCGCGGTTCGGCGCTCAAGTACGGGCGCATGACATATACGCGTGGCAAGTTGAAGCTTCAGGCGTTCGTGAACGCGCTCGACGGCGACGCGGCCGTGCTGTTGCTGACCGGTGTCGACGGTCATCCTCTTGATTTCAGGTTCGAGAATCAGGCGTACGACGTCGAGCTCTCGGATTTGCACTTGATCCGCGCGCGTCACCTGGTGTCATACGGCGGCAATTACCGACACAATGACTTCGCTCTTTCATTTGCGGCGCGTGGAAACCGTCGCGACGAAGGCGGCGCGTACGTGCAGGATGAGATCTTCCTGTCCGAGCGCTACCGGTGGATCGTCGGCACGCGTATGGACCACTTCGGCGAGCTGAAGAAGGCGGTCCTCTCGCCGCGAACGGCGTTTCTCATCAAACCGCGCACCAATCACACGTTTCGCATCTCGTTTAATCGCGCGTTCCGGGCACCGTCCATGGTGAACACGTTCATCGAGACCAGTTTCCTGAACCGGCTGGATCTCGGAGACGCCGGCCCCTTCTATTTTCCGACGACTGCGATCGGCAACGATCAGTTACAGGAAGAACGCCTCACCGCGTACGAGGCCGGCTACATCGGCCGAGTGGGAGGCGCGACGCTCGGGGCGGCGTGGTACGTGAGTCGCACCAAGAGCTTGATTCAGTTCACGCAGGCGGCCAGCTATACGAGCAGTGCTCCGCCGCCCGGCTGGCCGTTGCCGCCCGCGTCGCTGGATGCCCTGGTTTCACAAGGCCGTGGCCTGCCGTCACGATTCACCTACTTGAATTTCGACCACGTCACCGACCGCGGTCTCGAGTTGTCGGCGGACGTGCGCATCACAGGCGCCGCTTCGGCGTTCGCCAACTATTCCTGGCAGGCCAGGCCAACGCCGACCGGGTTCGACATCTCAGAGCTCAACCTGCCGCCGACTCACAGGTTCAACGCTGGCGTGAGCGTGACGCGCGGGCGCTGTTTCGGCAACCTCTGGGGCAGCTTCGTCGACAGCGCGTTCTGGCAAGATGTCCTTCCCGGCTATCAGGGACTGACCGACGCGTACACGCTCGTCGATGGCGGATTCGGCGTGCACTCGGTCGACCGCACGATGACCGTCGCCGTCCGCGGCAAGAATCTCTTCAACAAGCCCATTCAGCAACATGTCTTCGGCGATGTCATCCGACGCACGGTGACTGGCGAAGTCCGATTTGAGTTCTGACGCGCACGAGATGGAGCACGGCGATCGCGACGGGACGACGTTCTGCGTAACCTGCGGCGGCGTGCTGAGGCCAGGGGCTTCGGCGGCCGGGCTGTGCGCCGGCTGTCTGCTCGCGACCGCGCTGGCGAGCGACCCGGATGACCCGGCTTCCCATCAGGACAATGACCGATCGCTCACGACCTTTGCGGCCGGAACGATGCTCGGTTCGTTTCGGATTATGCGGGTCCTCGGAAGAGGTGGGATGGCGACGGTGTACGAAGCGTACGACGGCCGGCTCGAACGGGCAGTCGCGCTCAAAGTGCTGCCGCCCGAGTTCCTGCACGACCTGAGATTCGCGGAGAGGTTCGAGCAGGAAGCGCGGGTCGTGGCCGGCCTCGAGCATCCGAACATCGTGCCGATCTATGCGAGCGGCATCGACAATGGCATCCCGTGGATGAGCATGCGACTGCTCAGTGGGGGGACGATCGGCACGCTCCTCGAAAGCGGCCGTCCTGACGCGCGCCAGATCGTGCGGCTGCTGCGATCGGTCGCACGCGGGCTCGATTACGCGCACGCGCACGGAGTGGTGCATCGGGACATCAAGCCGACCAATATTCTGCTCGACCGCGCGGATGGGGTCTGCGTCGGCGATTTTGGACTCGCCTACATGCTCGAAGTCAGCCCGCGGGTGACACGATCGGGTCTTCTGGTCGGGACGCCCCAGTACATGGCGCCGGAGCAGGCGCTTGGCAAAGCCGCCGATCATCGCTGCGACATATACAGCCTCGCCATGGTGGCGTATGAAATGTTCGTCGGCGTGACGCCGTTCACGGGCGACTCACCGGTCGCCATTCTGCTGAAGCACGTGAACGAGACCCTGCCCGAGCCTGCCGAGCATGTTGTGCCGCGGCCCGTCATGCGCGCGATCCGCAAAGGCGCCGCAAAAGAACCGGGAGAACGGTGGCCGTCAGCGACCGCGTTCGTGGACGCGCTCGACGCCGCCGTCGGCGCTCGACCAGACAGGGGTGTGTACGGTTTCATTCGAGCGATTCAACGCTCGCCCCGGCTGCGAATCCGGTGGATGAGCGCGGTTGGCGGCGTAGCGCTCGTGGCGGCGACCGTCGGATGGTTGGCCCCTCGCGAGCCACGCGCTCCTGCACAATCCGATCGCAATCCGGTCAATGCTCCAGCGTCCGCAGAACCCTCGAAAGCAGCTCCGGTGCCTTCGCTCGCGCTGGAGTTGGTCGCGCCGGCGGAAATACCCGGAGCATCGCCACGTGCAGCAGGGAACGGAACGCAGCCATCCGGGGCGACACAGAAAGCCGCTTCGCCAGTCACGGAATCCACATCGCCGCTGACTGCGGCGCCCGTCGCCGTCAGTCCGACACCAGCGCCGACCCCGCAGCACGCCACACCGGGCGGTGCCATTCCATCACCGCCGACGGCCGATGGGCTGATTCCGGGACTGGCGAGTACCGCATCCGCGCCATCCGCGATCACCGACATCGTCACGGCGCCGGTGCGGATCCGAACCGTCAGTCCCGAGTACCCGCAGATTGCGCGCGCAGCGCAGCTCGAGGGCGACGTGCTGCTCGAAGCGGTCGTGACGGCCGATGGCAAGGTCACCAACGTGTCCATCGTCCGATCCGTGCATCCGCTTCTCGACGAATCAGCTCGCAAGGCGGTGCTGCAATACGAGTTCACGCCGGCCCGGCGAAACGGTGTGCCCGAGTCGACCACCGTCCGCCTGACCGTTTCCTTCAGAATGCGCTGAACAATCGACCAGTGGCGGGAGCTCAGCGCGTCACCGCAGCACGTTCGCCGTCTCGAGCGCGAGTATCGTGTGACCGGCCTTGGTGGGATGGATGCCGTCCCAGAACAGGAACTCGTCAGCATGGTTACAGGTGAACGACGGAATATTGGGAGTCACGCATGCCGTCGTCACATTGGTCAGATCGAACGCGGCGGGATCCGCGACGATCCTTTTCTGGATCTCATAGGCGTCGAGCCGCGCGACGCTGATTCCGGGAAGTCCGAATGACAACTGGCCCAGGACCTGGGCGAGACCGCCATTGAACGCCTGTGTCAGCGCCGTCGCCAACGCCCCGGCGGCTGGACCGAGGGTGCGAATGGCGGGCGTCAGCGCGACGTTTGGAGCGACCCAGACGAGAAACTCCCTCGCTCCCGCCGCGTACAACCTTTGGATATTCCCGGCGATCGAGCCTAGCGCTGCCTGTAGGATGGGGCCGCCGTTGCCGCCGCTTGCATAGACCTGGAAGGCATCGCGGATGTCATTGCCACCCATCTCGATGGCATAGAGTGCCTTGGACGACGCCACGCCGCCGGAGCGTTGCAGGAACGTGTCCACCTGCCGGCTCAGGTCGAAGTTGACGCCGTCGTCGTAGGCCCTGGCGGCGCCGACCGCAAAGTTGGTGACGCGCGGGTCCGTCGTCGCCAAGGCCGCGCGGACGCTGTCGCCCAGACCAACGGACCGCGCAAACTGCTCGACCCACGTCGCACCGTTGCTGAAGTGATGGCCGCCTCGCGCGTAGGGTGCACTGGGAATCAGGAGCGGATCCAGCATGAAGTCCGGCGGTGTGGCCGCCTCGCCCGACAATGCGAATGCGTTGCCGGGGTCGGACAAGCTGGTGCCGAAAACCACGATCCCGGAGAACCGTGATTGCGCCGCGGCCTCCCCAGGCGCCGCGAGTACCCAGGCCACACAGACGGTCAGCACGAGCGACGAGCGCGCAATTGTTTTCATATCAGGTCCCCTGTGAAAGGAAACGTGGACGATCTGCTGCCGGCTATCTAAAGCGGCGCAGCTGAATGGTTACAGGCGGCGGCACGCGTCCGGTCTGTAACCTATCCAGGCGCCTGCTTTATTGCCTGCAGTGGGATGCCATCACTCCTTTCCAACCGCTTACCTCGGGACAGCCCTTCCGATCACGAGCTGTTCTGCCCGCGCACATCGCACGACGACGTGGGGAAAGCAGCGATGACTTCCGCGGCGGTTCGATTTTTCTGGGTAGCCGTCCTCCTCGCGACAACGGGTTGTTCGGTCAAACGATTCGCCATCAACAAGCTCGGCGACTCGCTCGCGAGCAGCGGCACCACCTACGCCGCCGACGACGATCCCGAGCTGGTCGGCCAGGCGCTGCCGTTCAGCCTCAAGCTCGTGGAAGGGCTGCTAGCCGAGAGCCCGAAACACCGGGGCCTGCTGCTCACGGCCGCCAGCGGCTTCACCCAATACGCATACGCGTACGTCCAGCAGGATGCCGATGCGGTGGAGGCGGAAGATCTCGCAAGGGCGGCGCCGCTGCGCGCACGGGCACGGCGGCTGTACCTGCGCGCGCGCGACTACGGCATCCGCGGGCTCGACGCACGGCATCGCGGCTTCGCGGACGCGTTGAAACATGATCGGACGGCCGCGGTGATGGCTACCACCGTTCAAGACGTGCCCCTTCTGTACTGGACGGCGGCCGCCTGGGCGTCGGCCATCTCGATTTCTCGGGAAAACCCCGACCTGCTCGCCGACCAGCCGATCGCCGAGGCGCTGATTGACCGCGCATCCGCACTCGACCCGGACTTCGACGTCGGCGCCATTCACGGCTTTCTGATCGCCTACGAACCGGCACGCCAGGGCGTTGCGGGGGATGTGCTCGCGCGATCGCGCACTCATTTCGATCGTCAGGTCGCACTCACGAAAGGGCAGCTCGCGTCGTCGTTCCTGTCGCTCGCGGAAACCGCGTCGGTCCAGACACAGAACCGGGCGGAGTTCGAAACGTTGATCAAGCGCGCGCTGGCCGTCGATCCTGACGCCAGGCCCGAATGGCGCCTGCAGAACCTCATCGCGCAGCGACGCGCGAGATGGCTGCTGACGCGCGCCGACGACTTGTTTGCGAAATGAGGAGAGCTGTCATGCGCCGAAGCCTGCCGTGTCTCGTCGTTGCCTTGATCCTTGCCGCGGCCGGCATCGCGCAACCGCCGCGCTTGACCGCGCAGTCGCGCTTGCGCATCAAGCTCGCCACCGCCGCGCCCAAGGACACGTCGTATCACCGCATCCTCCGCGAGATGGGGGACAGATGGCGCAAGGTCACGAACGGAGAGGTGGAGCTCGCCATCTATCCTGGCGGCAATCAGGGCAGCGAGGCGGACGCCATCCGGCGGATGAACATCGGCGAGCTGCAGGCGGCCATGCTGACCGCCGGCGGCATCACCGAAATCGATCCCGCCGTTGCCGCGCTCGAAGAAATCCCCATGCTCTTCCGGTCGCTCGACGAAGCCCAGTACGTCCGCGACAAGCTGCGACCGGATCTCGACAAACGCCTGCTCGCGAAGGGCTACGTGCCGCTCTTCTGGACCGACACCGGCTGGATGCGGCTCTTCTCGCGCCAGCCCGCCGTGACGCCAGACGACTTCAAACCGCTGCGGATCTTCGTCACAGCCTCCGGCAGCGAAAAGCAGATGCGCATCATGCAGGCGCTCGGCTATCGGCCCGTGCCGCTCGATTTCGCCGACGCGCTGCTGCAGCTGCAGAACGGCGGCGTCGACGCGGTGCCGACGATTCCGATCGTGGCGCTCGTGGGGCAGTACTACACCGCCGCGAAGCACATGACGGAGGTGAACTGGACGCCGGTCGTCGGCGCGGCCATCGTGACGCGTCAGGCGTGGGACGCCGTGCCCCAGGCGTCGCGTGACGCGATGCTGCAGGCGGCGGCCGCTGCGGGTCGCGCCATTCAGGAGCAGAGCCGGCTCGAGAACGAGCAGGCGGTGGCGACGATGAAGGCGAAGTGGGGCTTGATCGTGCACCCGGTGGCGTCGGACCTCGATCAGCAATGGCGCAGCTTCGCCGAGAGCGTCTATCCGAAGATTCGCGGCTCGATGGTCCCTGCCGACATGTTCGACCGCGCGTGCCAGCTGGTCGACGAATATCGCGCTGGGCGCAAATGACGTCGGTCGCCCTTGCACCAGCGGCGGCCACGCCACGCTCGCCGGTGCATGCGGTCGAAAACGCCGCCGCCTCGATCGTGCTGACGGCGATGGTTGTGCTGCCGCTCCTCGAGATCGTGCTGCGCGCCACGCTGCGCTCCGGAATTTCGGGGGCGCTGCTGATCGTGCAGCATCTGGGGCTGATTCTCGGAATGGTCGGCGGCGCCATCGCCGCGCGCGAAGGCCGCCTGCTGGCGCTGTCGACGCTCGGCGACCGATCGCGGTCGGGCGCGGTCAACACCGCAGGCCGTTTCGTCGCCGCGGTGATCGGCGGCGCGTCCACCTTCTTTCTGGCCGCGGCGAGCTGGCAGTTCGTGGCGACCGAGCGGCAGTTTGGCAAGACTCTCGTGTACGGCCTGCCGGTGTGGGCCGTCGAGGCGGTGCTGCCCGTCGGGTTCACCATCATCGCCCTTCGAGTCGTGTGGCGGGAGTCCGATCGGTGGACAGGAAGGCTTGCCATCCTTGCGGCGACGGCCTTCGCGATCGCGCTCGCCGCGACGACGGGCGCCGATCGGTGGCTCTTCACGCCGGCCCTCGTGGCGCTGACGATCGCCGTCGTCTTCGGCGCGCCCGCCTTTGTCGCGCTCGGGGGCACGGCGTTGATGCTCTTCTGGCGCGTGCACGAGCCGATCGCGGCGATCCCGGTTTCGCATTACGCCCTTGCCGTCAATCCCGCGATTCCCACGCTACCGCTGTTCACGCTGGCCGGCTACGTGCTGGCCGAGAGCGGCGCTCCGAAACGGCTCGTCCGCGTCTTCACCGCCCTGTTCGGCCGCTATCGCGGCGGGCCCGCCGTCGTCACGGTGCTCGTGTGCACTTTCTTCACGTCGTTTACCGGCGGCTCGGGCATCACCATCCTCGCGCTTGGCGGGCTGCTGATGCCGATCCTGCTCGAGGCGCGATACTCGGAGAAGCACGCGCTGGGGCTCGTCACCGGCGCCGGATCGCTCGGCATGCTGCTGCCGCCATGTCTGCCACTCATCGTGTACGCAATCGTCGCGCACGTCCCGTTGAACGCCATGTTTCTCGGCGGCCTGGTGCCGGCCGCCTTCATGACGCTCGTCACCGCGTGGTGGGGCATCCGACAGAGTCCCCCGCGGCTCGTCGCCCAGGGCGCATTCACCATCGCCGAAGCGCGCGCGGCGTTGTGGGACGCGAAGTGGGAGCTCGGGACACCGCTCGTCGCCTTTGCCGCCCTGTTCAGCGGCGCCGCCACCGCCGTCGAGTCTGCGGCGCTGACGGCCCTGTACGTGCTGATCGTCGAAACCGTGCTGCACCGCGATCTGCACGTCGTGCGCGATCTCCCGCGCGTCATGACCGAATGCGCGCTGCTCGTCGGCGGCATCCTCCTCATCCTCGGGGTCGCGCTCGGCTTCACCAACTACCTGGTGAACGAAGACATCCCCGCGCGCGCCATCGAGTGGACGACGAGCGCCGTGCGGTCGCCGCTGCTGTTCCTGCTGCTGCTGAACCTGTTTCTGATCGTGGTGGGCTGTCTGATGGACATCTACTCCGCGATCATCATTCAAGTGCCGCTGCTCGTCCCGCTCGGCACGGCGTACGGCATCGACCCTATTCAGCTGGGCGTCATCTTTCTCGCCAACCTGGAACTCGGCTACCTTACGCCGCCTGTCGGCCTGAACTTGTACATGGCGTCGTACAGGTTCGGGCGGCCGGTGCCGACGGTGCTCGCGGCGGTGCTGCCCATCATCATCGTGCTGCACATCGGCGTGCTGCTCATCACCTACGTGCCCGCCCTGACGACGACGCTGCCGCGCTTGTTCGGATATTGAGGGGGCGGCGCCTTGAGACTCAGCGGTTATCCAGTCCAGAACCGAATCGGATACCGGTAGGGACCGGCCTTCAGGCCGGCCCATTCTCGATCGGGACGGTGAGAGGGCCAGGAGGTTCCGGCTCTTGGAATCCGAAGGCGTGAGCCATTGGGTTTCTGAACGAGCCGTAGAGAATCGCGGCACCCTCGTCACGGTTGTTGGTCGCGCCTACCGGCTCCGCATCCCAGGGATAGAAGCCCGTTACGGTTTCCACGAACTTTCTGCCGGTCGCTTGCCTGTTGGCCGGTGGTTCGTACAAGATGATCGATACGCCGCTGATCACGTTCATCAAAACAGCCACGATCGAAAAATTGCAGCCCTCCGCGATGTTTACCTCGGGACGCGGTAGGCGCAACATGGCGTGAATGTCGGCAAGATAAACATCCGTAACCTGACTGATAAAGGCGCGCACTGCGCGCGGCGTAGCGGCATCAACGATCGTCGGATGGAACATCGCTGCCTCCTCGTCTCTTGACCATCATGTTCGAACACACACGCGACGACGGTTCTCGGGCGAGTTCATCGCCTCCGCGGTCAGGCTCGTTTTGGATGATCGGATCAGGCTCAAGAATCACTTCACGCGACAACCACAGGCTCCTGCTGGAAGCCGCCGCCGGCACGCCATCCAACAACGCGTTGTACCTGACGGCCGCTAACGGTACCGCATGCGAAGCCAGAGCGAGAACCGACCTGACCTCGCTTTCGACAGTGGGACCGTGGCGGGTACAATAAGGCTATGGCGTGGCAAGACCACATCTCGGTGAATCCGACCGTTCGCAGTGGAAAGCCCTGCATCAAGGGGACGCGCATCACGGTGTACGACGTATTGGAGTACCTCGCCGGCGGGATGACGGAAGGCGCGATCCTGAACGATTTCCCGGACCTCACGCGGGGTGACATTCGCGCCGCCTTAGCAGCCCGGGGTACAACTTGCTGCCGCTGACGAATTGACAAGGAACGTGGTTGGTGCGAGTCGGTCGCGCACGGCCGCGATGAACCGATGCGATGTGCCGATCGCGGCGAGTCGGCATCGACGAGCGCCAAGG
>WNEY01000964.1_pt1 | contig 19408 bp, 18 predicted proteins | sample 5400531 | NCBI WGS metagenome assembly WNEY01 (sample SAMN13153338, study PRJNA577476) | soil metagenome | isolation source: 200 cm saprolite under Douglas fir tree site 1 | place: USA:California | collected 2015-04-18
GGCGTCGGGGGGTTCGGTCCGGTCCGCGGCCATGGCGTGCCCGACGATGACGCCGTCGGCGACGGCGACCACGGCGTCCACGTTGGCCGCCTCGCCGGACAGCAGCCGAAGCAGGGCGTGGGTCGGCGTGACCGGGGCGAAGAATCGCAGGTAGCGGGTCTGAGGAGACAGCCTGGCGAAGAAGTCGCTGAGCGCGGTCAGGTCGGCCGGGCGCACCGGCCGGACCGCGGTGGCGTGGCCGCCGGCGCACGAAACCTGGGTTCGGTTCACGAACCCAGGATGGCCGGTATTGCTGAGTCTGTCAACTAGACTTAGCATACGAGCATGAGACGGCCCTGGATTCTGGATTACGACTCGGCCAACTGCGCGATCGGCGCGGCGGTCGGGATCCTCGGTGAACGCTCGACGTTCCTCGTGCTGCGCGAGGCCTTCAACGGGGTGCGCCGCTTCGATGACATGCAGCGCCGCACCGGCATGCCCCGGCAGGTGCTCAGCCAGCGGCTGGCCCGCCTGGTGGACGAGGACCTGCTCCGTAAGGTTCCCTACCAGCAGGCAGGCCAGCGCAGCCGGGCCGAGTACCGGCTCACCGACAAGGGCCTTGACCTCTACCCGGTGCTCGTCGCGCTGATGGAATGGGGTGACCGGTACGAGGTCGGCACCGACGGTCCGCAGGTGCTGCTGCGGCACCGCGACTGCGGCGAGCCGGCGCGGCTGCAGTTGGCCTGTGCCGCCGGTCACGTCCTGGAGTCAGCGCGGGAGGTCACTCCGGTGCCCGGTCCCGGCGCCCGCAAGATCGCCTGACGGCCGGGCGGCCCGCGGGCATAGGGTGCTGCCATGCTGTTTCCCACCTCCCTGGTCGGTAGCTATCCGCAGCCGGACTGGCTGATCGACCGAGCCCGGCTGGCCGGCCGGTTCCCGCCGCGGGTGCGCGCCAGGGAACTGTGGCGGGTCGATCCCGCGTACCTGGAGCAGGCGCAGGACGACGCGACGCTGCTGGCGATCCGGGCCCAGGAGGCGGCCGGCCTGGACATCCTCACCGACGGCGAGGCGCGCCGAGAGAGCTACTCCAACCGGTTCGCGACCGCGCTGGACGGGGTGGACATCGATAACCCAGGCACCGCGCTCGACCGCAGCGGCCACCCGAACCCGGTGCCCCGGGTCACCGGGCCGGTCCGGCGGCGGCACCCGGTCGAGGTGGACGACGTGAAGTTCCTGCGCGCGAATACCGGCCGGATCATCAAGATCACCGTGCCCGGGCCGTTCACCATGGCGCAGCAGGCGCAAGACGACTACTACGGCAGCACCGAGGCCCTCGCCCTCGGGTACGCCGAGGCGGTCGGCGAGGAGGTCAGGGACCTGTTCGCGGCGGGCGCCGACATCGTCCAGCTGGACGAGCCCTACCTGCAGGCCCGCCCGGAGCCGGCCAAGCAGTACGGCGTGAAGGTGATCAACCGGGCGCTGGAGGAGGCGTCAGGGACCACCGCCGTGCACCTGTGCTTCGGCTACGCCGCCATCATCCACGACCGCCCGGCGGGCTATTCGTTCCTGCCCGAGCTGGCCGCCTGCAGCTGTGACCAGATCTCGATCGAGACCGCCCAGTCCGGCCTTGACTGCTCGATGCTGGCCACGCTGGAGGGCAAGACCGTCATCCTGGGCGTGCTCGACCTGAACGACATGACGGTTGAGTCGCCGGAGACGGTGGTGGCGCGGGTCCGGCGGGCGCTGCCGTACGCGCCGCCGGAGCGCATGGTGCTCGCCCCGGACTGCGGCATGAAGTACCTGCCGCGCGAGGTCGCCTTCGGCAAGCTGACCGCGCTGACCGAGGCGGCCGCCCGGCTCCGGGCCGAGCTGAGCTGAGCTGAGCTGAGCTGAGCTACCGCTTGCGGGCCACACCGCCCCCACATGGCCGAACGGGCCGCGGCTTCGAGCTCGGACCCGCGCCGCCAGCGCTGGACCGGGACGACGCCCGGCGCGAGCAGGTCCAGGCCGTCGAAGAACCGCGTGACCTCGGCGTAGCTGCGGTGCCGCCGGGTCTCGCGGGCGAGGCGGTTGTACCGCCGGGCCGCTTCGGCTATCTGCTCGGCGGCCAGGAACGTCTCTTCCCCCGGGGCCAGTCGCGGGAGCACAATGAGGCGTGACCCATGGCCAGGCAGGCGACGTGTGCCCGCAGTGCGGCAGCGCGGCCGCCGTACACTCGGTCGGGGAACTCGCGGCGATGGCCAGGAGCCAGCTGGGCGAGTACCCGCCGGGATACCCGCCAGCTCCGGGATACCCGCCACCCTCGGGGTCCCCGCCAGCTTCGGGGTTCCCGTCACCCTCGGAGTACTCGCCGCCTTCGGCGTTCCCGCCACCGCCGCCGCCGGACTGGCAGGGGGCCCCGCCGCCGGGGTACACCGGGCAGGCGCGCCCCAGTCGCAGGTCGTCCAGCAGCGGGGAAGGCTCGGGTACGGACGTCTCGTTCGGGGACGATGTCGCCGATGTCGTGCTGGACGCGGCCACGAAGTTCATCGGCCGGGCGATCGGCCGCCGGGTGAAGCGCGTCCTCACCGAGCGCGTGGCACCGGCCATGGCCGCCAGGCAGCAGGAGATACTGCGCGAGCAGGTCGCGATCGCCGAACGGCATCCCGACCTGCGGGCCTGCCTGAACGATCATGTGATCTTCCTGGCCGGCGGCAGCCGCGTGCTGCCGCTGCCCAGCATCGGCCCGGGGCTTACCGTCCAGCAGGCCGACGCCCTGGTCGCACAGCTGCGGGACGGCTGAACCGCGCCGTCAGGCCATCACGAGAAGTGCGTCTGAGGACGGTCGAGGAGCTGGCCGCCGACGAACGTGTCGACCTTCTCGTTGTAGAAGGCGATCATGCCGGTGATGGGCAGCAGCTGCCGGGTGGGGAAGTCGTAGGACCACGCCAGGTCCCTGTGCACCGTGCCGTCGGCCCGGACCGACCAGTAGCCGCTGGTCGTTCCCTTATAGGGACACGCGGTCACCGTGTCGGTGGGGACGAGGTGCTCGAAGCGGACGTCGGTCCGGCTGACGTAGTACCGCGTCGGCAGGCCGGTCTCGAACACCATCACCGGGGACTGCGAGTCGGCCAGCACCACGCCGTCGATTTCGACGCGCACCGGGCGGTTCGAGCGCAGCGCGTCGACCCGCGTGTACGGGCTGCGAGGATGCACGAACACCTGCTCGTCCTCTTCGAACCAGGCGTCAAGCGCGGCCCATTCGAAGCGGACGGTGCCGTCGAGCCCGTCGATCGCCGTCTCGGTGATCAGCCGCGCCGCCCGCGGCCGGTGCGCCTCGCCCACCCGCAGCCCGTGCAGCTCGGCCACTCCGCGGCCGGTCCGCTGCGTGTGTCCCTCGCTGACCAGCAGATTGCGGCGGACGTCGTCCAGCGGAATGTAGTACTGCGGGTAGTGCGGCCACTCCCAGACGTACAAGGCCCTCGTCGTGTCGAGAACCGTCTCGCCGCCGAGGTAGGCCCGGATGCGACGCGGCACCGGCTCGACGTGGTTCACCGGGACAATGTGGGCTGGATAGTCGTTCATTGCGGCTCCTGGCGCCAGTATCGCTTATACGTCCAGGATGAAGCAGGCGGCCGGGCTCAGCCGGGCCAGGGTTTCCGGCCGTAGGTACTTCCTCTGGTCGAGCTGCTGCCGGTTGGCGCGCCGGGTGAAGTAGGAGTGCAGCGCACGGCGTGGCCGACCGCTGCGGTTCTCGGTGCCGCCGTGCCACAGGTGGCTGTTGAGGACGACGACCGTGCCGGCAGGCGCGATGAGCCGAACCTCGTCCGGGTGGTCGGCGGACGGGTCGTCCAGCGCCTCGCGCGCCGCCCGGCCGAACCGGTGGGAACCGGGCACCACGCGGGTAGCGCCGTTGCTCGCGGTGAAGTCATCGAGCAGCCAGATCGAGTTGCAGACCTGGTAGCCCCCGGCTGGGACCGGACCGCCCCAGTCGGCGTGCAGCGGCTGGCGGCCGTGGCCGGGCCGCGCGGCCCGGAAGTTGAGCGAGGAGAGCCTGAAGTCGCCCAGCACGCGGGCGACGCAGGCCAGCACCCTCGGGTCGGTGAAGCAGGCGTCGAACATCGCGCCCTTGTTGATGAGATCGGCGAGCCGGTCGGCGCCGGCTTCCTGGTGCACCTCGATCCCGGCCTGGTCGCCCTCGGCGGCCAGGAGTTCGGCCAGCCGGGAGCGGATCGCCGTGAGCTGCGCCTCGGACAAGACATCTGGCAGCGGCGCGTAGCCGTCGCGGTCGAGCCGTGCGGCGGTCTCCGCGTCGAGGCTGGCCTCGGTGACGCCCAGCCCGGCCAGCGCGGTCGCCATGTCCATGCCTGCACCCTACGGGACTCAAGAACCCGGCCTGATTTGAACGTGTTCAAATCGCTTGGTCAGACCGGGTAGCGGGTGGGTTCTTTGGTGTACTGGCGGCGCGGTCAGGGCGTCGTCGAGGGGACCGGGCCCTAGAGCAGGTCGGCGGGGATGGGGACGATGCGGGAGCGCAGGTACTCCCCTAGGCCCTTGGCCTGGGCGTCGGGCCTGGTGGTGGCGGACACGCCGGGCGCGAGCAGGTCGTGGACGACGAAGTTGAGAGCCAGCAGGTTCGGCAGTTCGTAGCGGTCGACCGGCAGGCCGGACGCCTCGGTCAGCAGCTCTTTCAGCCGGTCCGTGGTCAGGTAGCCGCGGAGCCAGGCGTACGCGCGGGGGCTGACGGCCCACAGGCCCACGTTGGCGTCGCCGCCCTTGTCGCCGGAGCGGGCGCCGCACAGCCGTCCGAGCGGGACGTCCCTGGCCGGGCCGGACGGGCCGGCGGGGACGACCGGCTGGGGTTCGGGGAGGGGCGCGGACGCGGCGTGCAGGAGGACCGATGTGTGCCGAACGGTCCGGGTTTCACCGTCCGGCAGATGAACCTGCTGCGTGACCACGGCGGCCGGGATCACCGCGGGCCAGTAGACACCGAACGCGCTCGCCCCGGCGGGCGGCGCGGTGGTGTGGAATCCGGCGTAGCCGGCCAGCGCGAGCTCGGTGGCGGCGTTGGAGAACGCCCGGCCCGCCTTGCGCTCGTCCTGGTCCTTCACGGTGATCCGCAGGTGCGCGGTGGCCTGCTCGTTGGTCGGCGCGTCCGGGCAGTCGAAGCGCAGCAGGCGGACGTCGAAGTCCTCGAAGTGTTCGGTGCCGCCGAGCACCTCGGTCAGCAGGGCGACGGCGTGCTCGGCCTTCTGCTCGATGTCCAGGCCGGTCAGGACCATGGTGGTGGTGTTGCGGTAGCCGCCGAGCATGTTGATCGCGACCTTGAGGGTGTCCGGTGGCGGGCTGCCCCTGGTGCCGGTCAGCGCGACCCGGTCCGGGCCCTGCTGGGCGAGCTGGATCGTGTCGAAGTGCGCCACGACGTCGGGGTTGAGGTAGGCGGGCTCGCCGATCTCGTAGAGCAGCTGGGCGGTGACGGTGCCGGTGGAGACGATCCCGCCGGTACCGTCGTGCTTGGTGATGACGCTGCTGCCGTCGGCGGCGACCTCGGCGATGGGGAAGCCCGGGTAGCGCCGGTCGGCGATCTCGGCGAGGAAGCTGTAGTTGCCGCCGGTCGCCTGCGGGCCGCACTCGATGACGTGCCCGGCCGCGACCGCGCCGGCCAGGGCGTCCCAGTCGTCGCGGCGCCAGCCGTGCCACCAGGCGGCGGGCCCGGTGACCAGGCTCGCGTCGGTGACCCGAGGGCAGATGACCACGTCCGCCCCGGCCTGCAGCGCCGCCGTGATGCCCCAGCCGCCGAGGTAGGCGTTGGCGGTGACCAGCGGCAGGTCCGCCTTGGCCAGCGGCAGCCCGGTGTCGAGGTTGGTGAACTCGTGGCCCGCGGCCTGCAGGTCGCCGATGACCGGGGCCAGGTCGTCGCCGGTGATGTAGGCGACGCGGGCGTCCAGGCCGAGTTTCCCTGAAAGCTCGGCGATCTTGGCGGCGAGGCCCGCCGGGTTGAGGCCGCCGGCGTTCGCGACGACCTTGACGCCGCGCTCCAGGCAGGTGCCGAGCACGTCCTGCATCTGCGTGAGGAACGTGGTCGCGTAGCCGAGGCCGGGGTCCTTGCGGCGCGCCTTCCACAGGATGAGCATGGTGAGCTCGGCCAGGTAGTCGCCGGTCAGCACGTCGACCGGGCTGGAACCCTGATCCAGCATCTCCCGGGCGGCGGCCAGGCGGTCACCGTAGAACCCGGAGCAGTTCGCGATGCGGACCGGCCTAGCCATCGGCGCGCCTCCCCGGGGGCCGGCCGGGACCAGGGGCGCCGGCGAAGGCCTGGGCGATCGTCATCCACTCGGTCGCGGCGGGGCCCTCGACGGTCAGGTCGAGGTCGTCGCGGTGCCTGCGCTGGGTCACCAGCAGGCAGAAGTCTAGGGCCGGCCCGGTGACCCGGTTGACCGCGTCCTCGGGACCCCAGGCCCACGGCTGGCCGTCGGGGCCGGTGAGCTCGACCCGGACCGGGGTGTCGGGCGGGGTTTTCCCGCGGGCGGCGTAGCTGAACGCGCGGGCGCCGACGCCGATGTGCGCGACGTGGCGCAGTCGCGTCGTCGGCTCGCGGGTCACGCCGAGGGTGTCGGCGATGTCCTGGGTGTGCGCCCAGGTCTCCATGATCCGGGCGGTCAGCGACGAGGCGGCGCTCATGGGCGGGCCGAACCACGGCAGCCGCGCCCTGGGGTCGAGGTTTTTGAACGTGTTCAACAGGTCGGCGCGGGCGGTGTCGAACCAGTCGAGCAGGTCCGCTCCGCTGCGGCCGCGGAACCGGGCGGCGATCGCTTCCGGGTCGACCGTGTCTGCGGCCGCGGCCAGTTCGGCCTGGAACTGCTCGGGGTGGACGGCGGATCGTACGGCGACCTCGTCGAAATAGGCGAGGTGGCTGACCTGGTCGGCGATGTCCCAGCCGGCCGCGGGCGTCGGCGTGTGCCAGCCCGCCTCGTCGAGCCCCGCGACCAGGTCGCGGGTGACGGCCGATTCGGCGGCCAGGTCGGCGGCCAGTGCGGTCATGTCTGCGGGCATGTCAGCCTCCGTCTCCGTCTGCGGCTCTGGGTTTGGCTTCGAGGATCGCGAGGACCTGGCCGGTGCTGACCTGCTCCCCCGCCTTGGCCCGCAGTTCGGCCAGCACGCCGTCGGCGGGCGCGCTGACGGTCTGCTCCATCTTCATCGCCTCCAGGACCAGGAGCGGCTGACCCGCGGTGACGACCGCGCCGGGTTCGGCCAGCACCCGCAGCACGAGGCCGGGCATCGGGGCCAGCAGCGACCCGGCGGGCGCGAGCTTCTCCGGGTCGCCGAACCTGGGGGTTTCGGCTAGGGCGCTCGAGCCGTCGCTGGCGTCGACGTACGTTCCTGCGCCGGCCTGGTGGACGCGGTAGATCCGGCGGGTGCCGTCGATCTCCAGGTCAACCTGGTCCGGGGTGGCCTCGCGGACGTGCGCTTCGAGCGGCGTATCGTTGACCGCGGCGGTCACGGTGTCACCGTGGACGCGGTAGGCGACGGCGTACTGCTCGCCCGCCGCGGCGTAGGTGACCCGCTGCGGCGCGGAGAAGACGTTGCGCCAGCCGGAGGGCAGCGTGCCCAGGACCGGCGCCTCGGCGCGGTGCCGCGCCTGCCTGGCCAGCGCCGCGGCCAGTGCGTGAACCCTGACCGTGGTCGCGCCGGGGGCCGCCGACGCGGCGAGCGCCGCGGGGTCGTGCCGGGCGAGGTAGCCGGTGTCGGTGGCGCCGTCCAGGAAGCCGGGCTCGCGCAGGATCGCCACGAGCAGGTCACGGTTGGTGGTGACGCCGTGGATCTCGGCCCCTTCCAGCACGCGGGCCAGCCGCCGCGCCGCGTCGGCCCGGGTGCGGCCGTGCGCGATCACCTTGGCCAGCATCGCGTCGTAGTGCGGACTGACCACCGAGCCGTCGCGGAAGCCGGTGTCCACCCTGATGCCCGGCGCTTCGGGGATGGTGAAGCGGTGCAGTGTGCCGGTGACGGGCACGAACCCCGCCCGGACGTCCTCGGCGTACAGCCGGACCTCGATGGCGTGCCCCTCGATCCCGGGCCGGCGGACCTGGGGCGGCAGCGGTTCGCCCTCAGCCACGCGCAGTTGCAGTTCCACCAGGTCCAGGCCGGTGACCTCCTCGGTGACCGGGTGCTCGACCTGCAGCCTGGTGTTCATCTCGAGGAACCAGAACGATCCATCGCGGTCCAGCACGAACTCGACGGTGCCCGCGCCGGTGTAGCCGACCGCCCGGCCCGCGGCGACGGCCGCGGCGGCCAGCGCGAAGCGCAAGTCCTCGCCGACGGCCGGCGAGGGGCACTCCTCGACGATCTTCTGGTAGCGGCGCTGGATGGAGCACTCGCGCTCGAACAGGTGGACCACGTCGCCGTGGGTGTCGCCGAGGATCTGCACCTCGACGTGACGGGGGTCGGTCACGAACCGCTCGAGGAACACGGTGCCGTCGCCGAACGCGGACGCCGCCTCGCTGCGCGCGCTGCTGACCGCCCCGGCCAGTTCCGCCGGGCCGGCGACCAGCCGCATTCCCCGGCCGCCGCCGCCGAAGGCCGCCTTGACCAGCAGCGGGAAACCCACGGCCGCGCCCGCGACGTCGAGGTCCGTGGTGTCGGTGCCCTCGGCCGGGATGGTCGCGCTGGGCAGCACGGGCACGCCGGCCTCGGCCATCACGGCCTTGGCCCTGACCTTGTCGCCCATGGCCGCGATGGTCTCGGGCGCGGGGCCGACGAAGATCAGCCCGGCGTCGGCGCAGGCCCGCGCGAACGCGGCGTTCTCCGACAGGAAGCCGTAGCCGGGATGGACCGCGCCCGCGCCGGTCGCGGCGGCCGCCGCGACGATGAGGTCGCCGCGCAGGTAGGTGTCGGCGGGCGCCGCGCCGGGCAGCCGGACCGCCTGGTCGGCCAGCGTGACGTAAGGGGCTTCGGCGTCCGGGTCGGAGTAGACGGCGACGGTGGCGACGCCCAGCGCGTGCGCGGACCTGATGATGCGCGCCGCGATCTCGCCGCGGTTGGCGATGAGGAGCCTCGTGATCGCCATCATCACATCCGGAAGACGCCGAAGCCGCGGCGGCCCGCGACCGGGCCGGAGTGCACGGCCGAAAGAGCCAGGCCCAGGACGGTGCGGGTGTCGCGGGGGTCGATGATGCCGTCGTCGTACAGGCGCGCGGTGACGAAGAAGGAATGCGACTCGGCCTCGATCTGGGCCTCGATCGCGGCGCTGCCGGCCCGGTCCGCCTCCTCGTCGAACGGCCTCCCTGTAGCCGCGGCCGAGGCCCGGCCGACGATGGACAGCACCCCGGCGAGCTGGGCGGCGCCCATTACGGCGAGCTTGGCGCTGGGCCAGGCGAACATGAAGCGGGGGTCGTAGGCCCGCCCGGACATGCCGTAGTTGCCCGCCCCGAACGAGGAGGCCATGGTGACGGTCAGGTGCGGCACGGCCGAGTTGGTCACCGCGTTGATCATCTTCGCGCCGTCCTTGATGATGCCGCCCTGCTCGTAGCTGGCGCCGACCATGTAGCCGGTCGTGTTCTGCAGGAACACCAGCGGCGTGTCGGTGGAATTGGCCAGCAGGATGAACTCGCTGGCCTTCTTGGCCTCCTCGCTGAACAGCACGCCCCGGTGGTTGGCCAGCACCCCGACCGGGTACCCGTGCACCCGCGCCCAGCCGGTCACCAGCGAGGTGCCGTACAGCGGCTTGTACTCGTCGAAGTCGGACCCGTCCGCCACACGGGCCAGGATCTCGCGCGGGTCGAACGGCACCTTGACGTCGGCGGACACGATGCCGAGGATCTCGTCCGGGTCGTAGCGCGGCTCGGTCACGGGCCCCGGCGCCGGTCCCTGCTTGCGCCAGTTGATCCGGGACATGATGTCACGGCCGAGGCGGATGGCGTCGAGTTCGTCGACCGCGAAGTAGTCGGACAGGCCGGAGACCCGCGAGTGCATCTCGGCGCCGCCCAGCGACTCGTCGTCGGATTCCTCGCCGGTGGCCATCTTCACCAGCGGCGGCCCGCCCAGGAACACCTTGGCCCGCCGGTCGACCATGACCGCGTAGTCGCACATGCCGGGCACGTAGGCGCCGCCCGCGGTGGAGTTGCCGAACACCAGGGCCACCGTGGGCACCCCGTTCGCGGACAGCTCGGTCAGCTCGTGGAACGTCCGCCCGCCCGGGACGAACAGGTCGGCCTGCGTCGGCAGATCGGCGCCGCCCGACTCCACCAGGTTCACCACCGGCAGCCGGTTGACGCGGGCGATTTCCAGCGCGCGCAGGGTCTTGCGCAGCGAGTACGGGTTCATCGCGCCGCCGCGGACGGTCGGGTCGTGCGCGATGATCACGCACTCCACGCCGCAGATCACGCCGATGCCGGTCACCACGCTGGCCCCGACGGTGAACTCGGTGCCCCACGCGGCCAGCGTGGACAGCTCGAGGAACGGGCTGTCCGGGTCGACGAGCAGCTCGATCCGCTCCCTGGCCAGCAGCCGGCCCCGGTCGCGGTGCCGCTGCTGGTAGCGTTCCCCGCCGCCGGCGATGGCCAGCTCGAGCTGCTTGTCCAGCTCCTCGAGCAGGGCGATTTGCGCGGCCCGGTTGGCGCGGTAGGCCTCGCTGTGGAGGTCGACGTGGGAGGTAAGAACCGTCACGTGCGTCAGCCCTCTAGTAAGACCGGGGCAGGCCCAGGCTGTGCTGGGCGACGTAGTTGAGGATCATCTCCCGGTTGACCGGCGCGATGCGCAGCAGCCGGGCCAGGCCCCAGTAGGGCATCAGGCCGTACTCGCTGGACAGGCCGTTCCCGCCGTGCGCCTGGATGGCCGCGTCCAGAGCGGCGAGCGCCGCCTCGGCCGCGGCGTACTTGGCCATGTTGGCGGACTCCCCCGCGGGCTGGCCGTGGTCGTGCTGCCAGGCGGCCTGCCTGATCATCAGCGCCGCCAGCTCGGTCTCGATCTTGGCCTTGGCCAGCGGGTGCGAGACGCCCTGGTGGGCGCCGATCGGCTCGGCCCAGACCCTACGCTCGTTCGCGTACCTGGCCGCGGCGCCCAGGGCATAGCGCGCGACGCCGACGCCGAGGGCGGCTCCGGTGACCCGTTCGGGATTAAGACCGTGGAATACCTGCCGGAACCCCTCCCCTTCCGCGCCGACCAGCGCGCCCGGCCCGACGCGGACCCCGTCGAAGTGCAGGGTGAACTGGCGCTCCGGCAACAGCAGGTCCACAGGGAGCAGGTGTTTCTCCAGGCCCGGGGCGTCCGTCGGCACGATGAACAGGGACAGCTGGCCGCCGCGCTCGTCCTGGCCGGTCCGCGCGACCACCAGCAGGGCCTGCGCCTCGTCGACCCCGGAGATGTAGTACTTCGTGCCGTGCACTACCCAGTTGTCGCCGTCCTTGCTCGCGGTGGTCGAGATGCGCAGGGTGTTGGAGCCCGCGTCCGGCTCGGTGATGGCGAACACGACCTTGACGGCACCGCTGGCCAGACCGGGCAGCCAGGCCTGGCGCTGCTCCTCGGTGCCGAATTCGGCGATCATCTCGGCCGAGATCGCGGCGGAGACGAGCAACAGCAGCAGCGGCGTCCCGGCGGCGGCGATCTCCTCGCAGACCAGGGCGAGTTCGGTCAGCCCTCCCCCGCCGCCGCCGTACTCCTCGGGTATGTTCACGCCGATGAACCCGGCGTCCCCCAGGGCCTGCCAGAGCTCGTCGCAGGGGCGGCGGGCGGCGGCGTGTTCGGCGTAGTAGCGCGGGCCGAACTTGGCGGCGATGCCGGCTACCGCGGACCGCAGCGCCCGGTGTTCTTCCGATTCGGCAAAGTCCACGCCGGCCATCCCTTATTGTGACTCGTCATTCACTAGCGACCTTAGCGTCTGGATGCCAGACTAGCTAAATGACGGCGCGGGCGACATCGGCCCCGGGGGCTTCGGCGCGTGGAGCCGCGGCGCGTGGAGCCGCGGCGCGGGCGCCGCGGCGGCGGGATCCTGAGCGCAAGGAACGGATCCTGGTGGCGGCCGCGGCGCTCGTCGCCGCGCGGGGCTTCGACGCGATCTCCATGGCGGACATCGGCGCCGAGGCGGGCATCGTCGGGTCTGGCATCTACCGGCATTTCGACAGCAAGACGGCCATCCTGGTAGCCATGGCCGACCGGGTGATGGACCGGCTGATGACCAGGGCGGCGCGGATCATCTCGGCCGGGCCCGACGAGCGGCAGAGCCTGACCCTGCTGGTGCGGGACCACATCGAGGTGGCGCTGACCGACCACGACGCGCTCGCCGTCTACCACCGCGAGGTGCGCACGCTGCCCGAGGACGAGCGGCGCAGGCTGAGCCGGGCGCAGCGGCACTACATCGAGGAGTGGGTGACCCTGCTGGCCCCGCTGCGGCCGGACCTGGCCGACGGGGAGGTGCGCCTGGCCGTGCACGCGGCGATCGGCGCGATCCAGTCGACCCTGTTCTTCCGCAGCGGGCTCGCCGCCGAGCGGCTCACCGAACTCCTCGAGGTAATGGCGCACGGCTGCCTCGGTACGGTTCCTGTGCCGGTAAGTGAAGTGTCACTCACTAAGTAAGTCAGGGATGGGCGTCCCAGTGGCGGCGCAGCGCCGAGGTCAGCTCGGCGGCCCGCTCGTCGGGGAAGAACAGGCGCGCCCCGTCGAGCTCGACGACCTCGGTGGCACCGGGGATGGTGTCGCGCAGCCAGTAGGCCCACGTGACGCGGAAGAACCTGTCGCCGGTACCCCAGACGATGAGGGTCGGCACCTGCAGCCGGCGCAGGGCGGGTTCGGCCGCCAGCAGGTCGCGGGCGTGCAGCGAGAGCAGCAGGCGCTGAGCCTGGCGGGCCCCTTCCGAGGTGAGCTGCGGTTCCATCCAGGCGCGGGCGATCTCGTCGGGCAGGTTGGCGATGTCGGTGTAGACGCCGCGGTACATGCGCTTCTTGCCGGTCCGGATGTCGCGGGCCAGCATCCGGGGTGTGAGGCGGGCGAGCAGGCCCAGCCGCGCGAGCAGCACCGCGGGCAGGAGCGCCTTGGGCGGCACGTTGTTGTGCGCCTCGCAGTTGGTCAGGGCCAGGGTGTGCAGGCGTTCGGCGTGGCCGGCGGCGAAGACCTGGGAGATCGCGCCGCCGGTGTCGTTCGCGACCAGGTCGATGTCGGTCAGCTCGAGCGCGTCGCAGCAGTCGGCGACGAAGCGGGCCAGTCCCGGCAGTGAGAAATCCTGGTCGGCGGCGGCGGGCGTGTACCCGTGCAGCGGCAGGTCCACGGCCACGCACCGGCGCTGGCCGTCGAGCTCGCCGATCACGTTCCGCCACAGGTAGCTGCTGCTGCCCACACCGTGGACGAACAGCACCGGGCGGCCCGGGCCTCCGGTGTCGACGTAGCTGGCCGGACCGGACCGGGTGTCCAGCTGGCCGCGGTGCTTGTCGAGGCGTTCCATCTGGCTGGTCATGGCTTCTCCCTCGTTGGACGGCCGGCGGGGTACAGTGACGAAGACCGACCGGCGGTCTAACTCTTACCGACCGACGGTCGGTCTGTCAATTGAATTCGGGGGGCGGGGAGGCGGATGAACAAGAATGTCAAGCGGGGCCTGGCCACCCGGGCGCGCGTGGTCGAGGTCGCGACGCGACTGTTCGCCGAGCATGGCTACGACGGCACGTCGATCGAGGCGGTGCAGACCGGTTCCGGGGTCAGCCGCGGCTCGCTCTACCACCACTTCCCGGGCAAGGAAGCGCTGTTCTGGGCGGTCCTGGAGGAGGTCGGCGCCCGCGTCGGCCGGCAGGGGATGGACCTCGCCCGGGACGCACCGGACCCGGTGGCCGTGCTGCGGATAGGCGGCCTGGCGTGGATCCGGATGGCTGTCGACCCGGTCGTCCGGCAGATCATGCTGATCGACGCGCCCGCGGTGCTGGGCTGGCAGCGGTGGCGGGAACTCGACGAGCAGGGCCCGCTGGGGGCGATCAGGGACTGCCTCGCGTACGCCGCCGAGACGGGCCGCATCGAGCACCGTCACGTGGACACGTTCGCCCGCATCGTGCTGGCCGCCGCCAACGAGGTGGCGATGATGATCGCCCGCGCGGACGACGCTGCCGCCGCGCTCACCGACGGCGAGAGCGCGTTCGCCGAGTTCCTGGACCGCCTGCTGGGTGAAGTTCCCGTGCGCCCACGCGAGTAGAGCGCTCCAACCCGGTCGTGGCACCGCATTGGGTCAGCTAGCGCGGTACAACTCACGTTTGTCCGGTGCTTGACGCGGCGAGGGACGGAACTGGCACCTTGACATGGTCACCCTGATAAGGCACGATTAGTCTGTTGGAGCGCTCCAACAGGGTCGGGGCGGGCAGGCCGTGTGGCGCGGAGGGTACAGGAATGGGCAGTGGCGCGGCGGGCACGGGCACGGGAACGGGCCGGGAACGGCTGGAACGGTACAGCCTGACGGGCCCGGAGAACCGGGCGGCGGTGGACGCCGGGCTGGCCGGCGGGGCGTGGTTCCGCAGCGCGGTGCCGCGCAAGCGGATGAAGGAGCTGATGCAGCGCTCCGACTACCCAGCGGTGCGCGACACCATCATCTGGATCGGCCTGATCCTGCTGACCGGAGGCCTCGGCACCGCCTTCTGGCTGGTCTGGCACAGCTGGTGGGCGGTCCCGTTTTTCCTCGCCTACGGCGTCCTGTACGGGTCGACGTCCGATTCCCGCTGGCACGAGTCCGGGCACGGCACGGCGTTCAAGACCCGCTGGATCGACGAGGGCCTGTACCAGCTGGCCTCGTTCATGATCATGCGCGACCCGACCACCTGGCGGTGGAGCCACACCCGGCACCACACCGACACGCTGGTCGTCGGGCGGGACCCGGAGATCGCGGTGATGCGCCCGGCACGGCTGGCCAGGCTGCTGGCCAACTACTTCGGCCTGATCGACGCGCCGGTGGCGTTCTGGCTGATGCTCCAGCACGCGGCCGGGCGGCTCACCGCCGACGAGGCCGACTACGTACCCGAATCCGAACGGCACCGGGTCTACCGGACCGCCCGGATCCACCTGGCCGTATACGCCGCCACGGTCGCCTCGGCCATCGTGTTCCGTAGCTGGCTGCCGGTGGTGCTGATCGGCGGTCCGCGGCTCTACGGCGGGTACATGCTCCAGGTCTACGGGTTCACCCAGCACGCCGGCATGGGCGAGAACGTGCTCGACCACCGGCTGAACACCCGCACGGTGAAGATGTGCGTAGTGAACCGGTTCCTTTACTGGAACATGAACTACCACGTCGAGCATCACATGTTCCCGATGGTCCCCTACTACCGGCTGCCTGAGCTGCACGAGGAGATCAAGCACGACTGCGCGCCGGTGTACCCGTCGCTGTGGGCGGCCTACCGGGAGATCATCCCGGCGGTGCTGCGCCAGCTCAGGGACCAGGAGTACTACGTGCGCCGCGAACTGCTGCCCGGCGCCGCCCCGTTCAACGAGCCCACGCCCCTCAACGACGGCCGCGCGCTGCCGTTGCCCGCCGCGACCGCAGCATAAGGAGACACCGGTGCCCCAGTGGATCGCCGCCTGCGAGACGGACGACATCGACCCCGAGGACGTCATCCCGCTCGAGCACGACGGCAGCGACTACGCGATCTACCGGTCGCCGGACGACGCGTACTACGCCACCGACGGCCAGTGCACGCACGAGAAGACGCTGCTGTGCGACGGCCTGGTCACGGGCGGCGTCATCGAGTGTCCTAAGCACAACGGGCGGTTCGACTACACCAGCGGCAAGGCGCTCGGCGCGCCGGTGCTGGTCGACGTGCGCACCTACCCCACCAAGGTCATCGACGGCACGGTCTACATCGAGGTCGGATGATGCCCCTCCGCGACGACGACGCGCCCGTGGGCGCGTAGCATCCGCAGGGATAACCCAGACGAGGAGTTGTTCATGCTGCGTTTCGGTTTGTTCGGCGCGGGGAGGATCGGCCGGGTGCACGCCGCCTCCGTGGCCGCGCACCCGCGGACAGAGCTGGCCATCGTGCACGATCCCATCGAGGCCGCGGCGCGCGAGGTCGCGGCGCAGTACGGCGCGGTGCCGACCCAGGACGCGGACGTCATCCTCGGCGACCCCGCCATAGACGCGGTCATCATCGCCTCGCCGACCGCCACCCACGTGGACCTGCTCACGGCCGCGGTGCGGGCGGGCAAGGCGGTGCTGTGCGAGAAGCCGATCGACCTGGACCTGGCCCGGGTCGACGCGTGCCAGGATGCCATCAAGGGCCTGGACGCCACCATCATGATCGGGTTCAACCGCCGGTTCGACCCCACCTTCGGCGAGATCCGCGACCGGGTCGCCCAGGGCGAGATCGGCCGGCTCGAGCAGCTCATCATCACCAGTCGCGACCCGGCCCCTGCGCCGGCCGCCTACATCGCGACCTCGGGCGGGCTGTTCCGTGACATGACCATCCACGACTTCGACATGGCGCGCTTCTTCCTGGGGGACGTCGTCGAGGTCCAGGCCACCGGGGCGAACCTGATCGAGCCGTACATCGCCGAAGCCGGCGACATCGACTCGGCCGTGGTGGTGCTGCGCGGGGCCGGCGCCGAGCTGTGCCAGATCGTGAACAGCCGGCGCTGCGCGTTCGGGTACGACCAGCGCCTCGAGGCGTTCGGCGCCGAGGGGATGCTCAGCGCGGGCAACCAGACGGCGACCAGCGTGCGCCGTTCCGGTTCGGCCGGCACGGAGACGGCACCGCCGTACCTGAACTTCTTCCTCGACCGCTACACGCCCGCCTACCGGGCCGAACTCGACCACCTGGTCACCTGCGTCGAGCAGGGCCTGGCGCCGAGCCCCGGGTTCGCCGACGGGCGCGCGGCGCTGGTGCTGGCCGACGCGGCGAACGAGAGCCTGCAGACCGGCCGCGCCGTGCGGGTCGGCTTCTAGGCGGGGGCGGGGGCGCTCGATCCGCGCACCTCGAGGCACGGGGGCATCAGGATGGTCTGGCTCGGGGTGTCGGGGCGGTCGATGCGCGCCAGGAGCATGCGCGCGGCCTGCTGGCCCAGCGCGTGAGCGGTGGCGTCGACGCTGGTGAGCCACAGCGCCCGCAGCCGGGCGAAGACGGAGTTGTCGAAGCCCACGAGAGAGAGCTCCTCGGGGACCCTCACGCCGAGCGCGGCGGCGGCGGACAGGGCGCCGACGCAGGTCAGGTCGTTGGCCGCGAAGATGGCGGTCGGCCGGCCGGAACCGCCAAGCAGGCGGACCGTGGCGCGGTAGCCGCCCTCTTCGCTCATGTCCCCCGCTTCGATACGGACGCTGCCGCCGAGGCCGGCCGCGCGCATCGTGTCCTCGTAACCCTGCATGCGCAGGCGGGCGGCCACGCTGGGCAGGCCGTGGATGTGGGCGATCCTGGTGTGCCCGAGCTCGATCAGGTGCCGGACGGCGAGCGTGCCGCCGAGGTGGTTGTCGTTGGCGAGGATGTCGGCGCGGGGAAGATCGACGTCGAGGCCGCGCCCGCCGACGGCGACGGTCGGGATCTGGCTGGCCGCGTCGATAATGGCTTGCGACATGGGGATCGACCCGGCCAGGACGAGCCCGTCCACGCCGAGATCGATGAACGACCAGGTCAGGGTCTCATCCAGCATCCGGTCGATCCGGCCGTCGCCGAGCAGGATGTGCTTGCCGCCCGCGTGCAGCGCCGGGGTCAGGCCGTCGAGCATGTCGGCGAACCAGGGCTGGCGCAGGTCGTTGAGCAGAACCCCGATCGTGTGCGACTGCCGTTCGGCCAGCAGCCGGGCGGCCGCGTTGGGCCGGTAGCCGAGTTCGGCCACGGCCCGCATGACGGCCTCGCGGCTGGTGGCGCTGACCTTGGGTGAGTTGCGGAGCACGAGCGACACGAGCGACTTGGACACCCCGGCCCGGGCCGCGACGGTCTCCAGGGTAGGTTTCCGGGCGACGCGCCCCTGGGTTGCCACGTGACCCTCCTCGCCCGACCTTTTGGAGCGCTCCAACACTAGGGGTTCGGGGAACGGGTGTCAACGAGTGCGCGGCGGGAGGGCAAGACGTGCGCGGCGAGAAGGGGCAACACTGCGCAGCGAGAGGAGATTGGTTTCCTTATGACGGGCCTGGCCGGTGGGACTTCGGACACAAAACTTGGATTATTCGTTGTCTTGAATCGTTCGCGTTAGGACGATAGGTTGGGCGGCATGACCGTATCCCAGGGTCCGACCATCGCCGAGGAGCTGCGGGGTGCCGGCCTGCGGGTGACGGCCGCCCGCGTCGCACTGCTCGAGACCGTCAGGAACGGTGACCACCTCGACGTCGAGGCGATCGCCTCAGGGGTGCGCGATCGCGTCGGCCATATCTCCCTGCAAGCCGTCTATGACGCCCTCCACGCGCTCGCCGCGGCGGGACTCATACGCCGCATCGAGCCGGCCGACAGCCCGGCCCGGTTCGAGGGACGCGTCGGGGACAACCACCACCACGTCGTGTGCCGGTCATGCGGCATCGTCGCCGACGTCGACTGCGCGGCCGGCGAGGCGCCCTGCCTGACCGCGTCCGACGACCACGGCTTCTCGATCGACGAGGCCGAGGTCGTGTACTGGGGCCTGTGCCCCGACTGTTCCACCGCCCGCACTTCATGAGCACCGTGATCCGACTAGTCCGGAAGGATTCCCATGTCTGAGAACCATGATCCAGTAGTCGCCGAAGGGCCGACCCCGGAAAGCGGGGGCTGTCCGGTCGTGCCCGGCCTCACGCACCCCACTCAGGGCGATGCCAACCAGGACTGGTGGCCGAACAGGCTCAACCTGAAGATCCTGGCCAAGAACCCCGCCGTGGCCAACCCCATGGGCGAGGACTTCAACTACGCCGAGGAGTTCAAGACCCTCGACCTCGCCGCGGTCAAGCGCGACATCGCGGAGGTCCTGACGGACTCCAAGGACTGGTGGCCGGCCGACTTCGGCCATTACGGCCCGCTCATGATCCGGATGGCGTGGCACCTGGCGGGCACCTACCGGATCAACGACGGCCGCGGCGGCGCCGGCGCCGGTCAGCAGCGCTTCGCCCCGATTAACAGCTGGCCGGACAACGTCAGCCTGGACAAGGCTCGCCGACTGGTGTGGCCGGTCAAGAAGAAGTACGGCAAGAAGCTCTCGTGGGGCGACCTGATGGTCCTCACGGGCAATGTGGCCCTGGAGACGATGGGCTTCAAGACCTTCGGCTTCGGCGGCGGCCGCGTGGACGTCTGGGAGCCGGACGACGACGTCTACTGGGGGCCCGAGACCACCTGGCTCGGGGACGAGCGCTACAGCGGCGACCGCGAGCTGCAGGAGCCGCTGGCCGCGGTCCAGATGGGGCTTATCTACGTCAACCCGCAGGGCCCGAACGGCAACCCGGACCCGCTCGCCGCGGCCCGCGACATCCGCGAGACGTTCCGCCGGATGGCGATGAACGACGAGGAGACGGTCGCCCTGATCGCGGGCGGTCACACCTTCGGCA
>WNEY01001525.1_pt1 | contig 19390 bp, 23 predicted proteins | sample 5400531 | NCBI WGS metagenome assembly WNEY01 (sample SAMN13153338, study PRJNA577476) | soil metagenome | isolation source: 200 cm saprolite under Douglas fir tree site 1 | place: USA:California | collected 2015-04-18
TTCTCTTCCCGACATACGCGAGCCAGGTAGTACGAAATCGGGAACGCGATGACGAGCGACCCGAGGGCCGCGAGGAACGCCACGAAAATCGTGCGGCCGAACAGGGTGGCGACGGGCCCGAACGGAGCGAGCGCTTCGAAGTAGTTTGCACCCGTGAGCTGCGAGTACGAGATGGTGAGGTCCTTGTTAACGGTCGTGAAGCCGAAAAAGACGACGATCAGGACGGGCACGAAAAGGAAGATTAGGAACCAGGCGGATGAGACGAAGGCGAGAAGCTCCCCTTTCGACGAGGCCTGCGTGGAACCGAGTCGCGCGATGCGACGGAAAAACGCGCTCGTAAACGTCGGGGCCGCCATGGCTCACACCGACGTCAGATTGAACCAGAGCGGGTTGTACTGCTTCACGAGGACGTGCGGCAAGTCGCATCGGTACCAATCGTCCGGGGCGAGGAGGTTGGGGTACAGTCTCGCATCGGCGCGCATGTCGTATCCGTTCGGGAAGGGCGTGAGGAGATCGAAGCACGCCTTGTTCGGCGTCGGGTACAGGTTCCACTTCGTCAGGAGTTGGTTCTCCTGCCACACCGTGTTGCCCGTCGTCATGTCCACGCTGTGAATGAAATTGATGAAGCGATGAGCGAGCCAGAGGTTCCGACACTGGCTGGGAATCACGCACGTGTCCTGCCACCACCGGGATCCCTGATAGGGAATAATGTAATCGGCCGGCTGCGGGTTGCTTTGGTCGGGCCGCTGTGCGTAGGCGATATCTCCCGACCACGCTTGGTTCAGCACGGCGGTGCCGGCAATCAAGGAGGGCGTGTCGCCCGTGCTGTTGAAATCGAACAGGTGGGGCTTGCATTGGAAGAGCCACGCGCCCATCGCATTCACCCGCGCCGGGTCCGTCTCGTTCGATGTCCACTGAATTCCCGCCCAGGGCTTTCCCGCCGTGTCCGTGTAGGGCATGACGTAGGGAGAGAACGGGATGGAAGGGGTTTGAGACGCCTGCCACAGTTGCCCGGCCTTCTTGAATCCGAACGTGAAGACGTCGCGCAGGTCTTCGAGCATCCGCATCTTGCCGTCCAGGGTGACCGTCGTCGGGTAGTTCGCCGCGTTCGGGCTGTAGGAATCCATCGTGAAGAAATCGAGGCCCACCGCCTCGACCTGGTCTTTCGGGATCTGGTCGACCCGCCACGCAATCCCGGTCGTCCCCCAGAAGTACGGGATGCTGACGTAGTTGAGGCCGTTCGGATCCTGCCGCTGATCGAGGTTGTCCGGCGAATCGATGTGATGCGGTACCTGGATGAAGTCGCTCCACAGGTTCGTAAAGTTCTCGATCCACGCGAGGTTCAGATTGTAGATCAGTCCCGATTTCTTGATGTTGTCCACGATGTGGTTTGTCGGGAAGATCACGTCGTACTTCTTGCCGCCAAGGGTGATCCACTCGAACAGCTCCTCGTTGCTCGTGAACGTGTCTTGCTCAACGGTCACGTTCAAGCCGTACTGGAGGGCCATGTAGTTCTGGAAGTCCGTCTTGAACGAACCCGGCCAGTAGTCGTACCACTGCGCGACCTTCAGCTTGTCCGGGGTGGGCCCGGTCAATTGCCGTTCCGGCACCTTCGTGTAGTCGACAACCCCGGGATGACCGGGGATTTCCCACGGCGGCGGGACGGGCGGCCGATAGACGAACCGCAGACCGGAGAGCGCCCCGAGTCCTAACACGCCTGCGATTGCGCCGGCGCCAGCGGTCAGCTTCAGGAAGCGACGACGCGTGAGCGAGCGAGGTTCGAGCGCGCCTTCGTCGGAGGATTCGGTGGTCTCCGTGGGCTCCAAAGCCCTCCAGTCCCGCGAGACGCCATCCCGAGGGCACAAATAGGCTTTTGGGCCCGCGGTCCCGCGGCCCCGCAGGGTCGGCCGACCGAGGTCCACAATTGCGCGGACCCGCGCAAGAGGTCCGCTCGAGAAAATGACATCCGAGAATATTGGCCCGAAAGGCATATCCACCCCCCACCCGCTCGCCGTCCGTATGAAGGTCGCCCTCGTCGGGTTCGGCGGGGTGGGGCGTGTCCTCGCGCACGAGCTCTCGAACAATCCGAGGGTCTCCTCGCTGCAAATCGTCGACAAATTGAAAATCACCTCTCGGGGACTCGCCCCACTGCGGGACCGGATCGAGGTAGGTGTCAGTGAGTTGGATGCAGCCCGCAGCGCGGACCTCGTCCGAGCGGTGCGAGGCTGCGACATCGTCGCGAACACGAGCGTTTCGGAGCTCAACGTGGGAATCATGCGGGCGGCTCTTCGGGTCGGGGCCGACTATCTCGATGTGGCCGCAACGGGGCCCCGGAGGCCGGGAGGGTTGCCCGGCATCCTTGAGCAACTCACACTGCACGAATCATTCGAGAGGGCGGACTTGCGGGCGCTCCTCTCGATGGGACTGGATCCCGGAATGTCGAACGTGATGGCCCGCGAAGCTTCAGCCCGACTCGAGACGATCGACACGATTCGGATCCGATCCGGCGGTACCGTCCGGGTTCGCCACCGTCGTCCCTCACCCACGTTTGTCCCCCTGTATTCGCGCGAGGCGTTTTTCTCGGACGTGCGGATCCGGCCGACCGTGTGGCAGCGCGGACGTCTCGAGGAGCGGGACCTCTTGAGCGAGGAAGAGGAGTACACGTTCCCGGACCCGGTCGGGACCCAAACGACGTTCCTCATGGCCCACGAAGAGGTCAAGACGTTGCCGCTCTACCTCGGGAAGCCCGTAGGTCAGGTCGATTTCAAGTATGCAATCAACCCGGACCTCGCGCAGGCGCTCAAAGCGCTCGAGAACCTCGGGTTGTTTTCTCGAGACCGGACGATCCCGGTCAATCACCGACGGATTCCGTTCCGGGCGGCGTTCGAATCCGCGTTCCCAGAGGTCTCCTCCGTGGCACAAGACTTGGTCGGGACGAAGTGCCTCAGCGTCGACGTCGAGGGGACGTCGCACGGCGTGCGCAAGCACCTTCACGAAGACATCGCGCTATCTCACGAGGAAGCGGCTCGACGGCTCGGGACCACCGCGGTGTATTATCTGACCGGTGTCGCGGCATCGATTGGGATCGACCTCCTGGACCGGGGCGCGCTCCCGTCTGCGGGAGTTTGCCGATCCAGAGGATTGAACGTTCGGCGTCCAACTGATCTGCCACCATGCCGGGAGAGGCATGGATTCCGTGACCGAGGCGCGACCGCGCCGGGGTTGGGACCAATGAAGGTGGCGATCGTCGGGGTCGGCGGAGTCGGCAGGACGCTGGCTCAACTCCTCCGCTCGGAGGCGGCGGTCGACTCCCTCCTCCTGATCGACAAGGACGAGAACCGGGCCCGGTTCTTCACGAAGATGATGGGGCGGGTGAAGGTCGATGCCTGGCCCTTCGACTTGAACGCTCCCTCGGATCTCCCACCCCTTCTCAGCGGATCCGCGGTGGTCGTGAACACCGCGCCGCCGACGTTCAACCGCGTCGTCATGGACGCATGTCTCCTCGCCGGCGCGCACTACATCGACGTCGCGGCGTCAGGGCCTCGAGCGCCAGGAGCGCCCACGGGCATTCTGGAGCAGTTGCAACGGCACGACGCTTTTCGTGCGAAGGGTCTGCGGGCCCTTCTGTCGATGGGCCTCGACCCCGGGATGTCCAACGTCTTGGCGCGGGAGGCCGCCGACGCTCTCGATTCGATCGACGCGATCCGCATCCGGTCGGGTGGCACGGCAAAGATTCCCGGCTACGTCTCGGACATCTTCCCACTGTACTCGCGGGAGACATTCGTCTCGGACATGCTCTTGCCCCCTTCCTTATGGTCCGATGGCGGCCTTCGGGAGCAAGCGCCGCTTAGCGATTCGGAAGACTTCGATTTCCCTCCTCCTGTCGGCATCCAGCGGACCTTCCTCGTCAGTCACGAGGAGGTGAAGACCCTCCCTCGGTACCTCGGAAAGCCGGTTCGACGCGTTGACTTCAAACAGGCGTTCGATCCGGAGCTGATTCAAGCCGTTGTGTCTCTGAACCGCCTGGGGCTGCTGACCGACGATCGGAAGATCTCTGTCGGGGGGTTACACGTGCCGTTCCGTCGTGCGTTTCTTCAGGCACTTCCGGAACCGTCGGCCCTCGTGCATCCGGTCGGGGGCGCGAAAGCACTGAGCGTGGAAGCGGAAGGGACCGCCGGTGGGACACACAAAGTCGAACGTCGAGACATCGTGATAGACCACCGAGAAGCGGGCAGGCGCGCCGCAATCACGGCCGTCATCTATCTGACGGCGGCCGCCGCCGCGATCGGTACGGTGCTCATCGGCGGGCCCGCCTTCCCCGGTCCCGGGGTCTATCCTCCCGAAACCCTCGACCCCGGCGTCGTCCTGAAAGAATGGGTCGCCAGGAATCTGCCGATCGCACGTTCCTCGCGTTCTTTGCCTACGTCTACCTAGGATCTCCAAGAGCCCATTCGGGAGGACATCGTGCATGCGGTACGGGATGTTCCACCGCGAAGCCCATGCAGCGTCACGACGTCCGATACGTTCGACTCGCTGGCCGGAGCACTCTCCCGACCCAGTACGAAACCAGAGGGACGTACCACACGTACAGCCGGGTGGGGACCCCGAGGAGGGTCCATTCCCAAAATTGGGGCGCGATGGAGACGGCGACCAGCGCCGCCAAGACCACCAGCCGGTTTCTCCCGTTGCGGAACAGTTCCGCCAAGTCCCGCGCGACGAGTTTCTTCTCCTCCAAACTGATTACGTGAGCAAAGGCGGCCAGGATCACCATGATCCCCGCGAGGTCCAGGGTGAACAGGGTCGACGAGTAGTCCCGTAAGGCCGAGGACTCCGCGGGGCTCAGTGCGGGGTTGGCGAGCTCCACGCTGTTCAGCAAGTACGGGACGAGCGCGACGAGGAGCAGGAGCGCGACGTTGAGGAACGTGACCGATTTCGTCTCCGAGGGGAGCACGGACATGTAGGTCGTGTAGATGATCCAGGCCGTGATGAGGACGAGGAAGGTGAAGGCGAAGGCGAGGATGTGGCTGTTGATCTCGCCCGAGCTCGTCGGCGCGTCCGCGATCAGGCCGATCGCCCCGATCGACAGGGACAGCCCGAAAATGAGGTCCGCGAGCGTCTCGATGCGGGGACGCGGACGCCGGTCGCTCAGCGACGGCTCCATGCGCCCCCCTTGGACAGCCGGCGCGGTCCGGTCGTTCTTGAAGCTCGCCACGACGGGACCGAGGAACACGGCAGGGGCTACTTGAAGCCGTGCTCGGCCGCCTTGGAGTCGATACGGGATCCGCGCGGCGTCCGGCCTACAGGACTTCCAGGACCTTCACCGCGACGATGAAGGCGAACGCGACGAGGAGCGGCGCGATCGGGACCAAGAGCGTGTGGGAGAGAATCCTCGAACGCGGGCTGCCGGTCTCCTCGGCATGGGCGCTCGTCAGCTCGCGCATGATCAGGAAGAGGATGAGGGAGGCCACCGCCGCGGCGCCGAACGTCCCGGCGAGAAACGTTGATGTGACCGTGACCACGGTTGTAATCATCGCGCCTTCTCTCCCTTGACGTAGGCACGATTGCGACAAGGTCTATTTAAAGACATCTCCGACCGGTCGTCTCTTGAGAACAGCGAGAGTTAGAATCGAAGTCTTTCGGCCTACTTCCTGGAACTGACGAGGGCGGCAACCGTCGCCGCGATGAACGCACCGATTCCGAGCCAACTGTACCCGATTCCAAGGATGAGCGCGGTGTTCAGCCCGAAATTCGTCTGGTCGAAGCTGTCGGAGCCCAAGAGCATGATGCCCGAGATTCCCAGGACGGTGGCGGCGACGACCCCGGGCCCGAGTATGAAACGGGCCAGCAGTTTCTGGCGCTGGGAGAGGCGATCCTTCCGAGCGGCAATGGTGCTCCCCGAGGCCCCGACGGACGTCGCCGGGGCGCCTTCGATCACCTGGGACTCCCTCACGGCGGTCGCCTCAACCTCGCTGAGGCTCTCCAGGAGTTCGTCGATGTCTCGGTCCACGTGGTCCCGAGAAGCCGTCGTCTCGACGAGCGGCGGCGGGAGCGTCTCCGAGGTCTCCATCGCGGATCCTCGCGAAGTTTGAGACTCGAACTGGCGGATTTGTCTCGAGAACGAGCGTCGGATACTCACGGCCATCCCCGCGAGCCCGACGAGGAAAATCGCGGAGACGAGCATGTACGTCGTGTAGATCCAGCGCGTGATGACCGAGTCGTACCATTTCCCCGGCTGCGCGGTCCCGAACGTCCATGCAAAGTAGGCGATGAGCAGGAAGTAAACGCCGAAAGCGATCGCGAGGGTCCGTGGCCGGACGGATCGTGCCATTTCGACTCTCACCTCTTCGTACCGGGGCTGCGGATATACTTCACCCCCTCCTTTTCATTTTTGATACCGCGAAGCAAGTCGGCCAAAGGTATTTCCCCCTCGGAGACGTCCCGACTTTGGAGGAGGACGCCGCGGCGTTCCTGCGTCGTGTCCCCCGGAGAGATGCGATGGGCCGATTCGCGACGCGGGAGGCGCACTTCGCGTTTCGCGAGGTGTTGATCCTCGCCCTCGCCGGGCTGGCCGCCTTCCTGTTCCTCAATCACGAGAACCTCTACCTGACGGGACCCTTCGCGCTCTCGAAAGCGCCGCTCGAAGCGTACTTCCTCGCGACGACCGTGATCTACCTGTTCCTGCGGCTCGTCGCCATCGCCTTAGCAATGCGCATGCCGGGCGCCCGCGCCGAGCTGGTTCGGTGCCCGGAATGCGGGCGATGGATCGACGAGTCCACGGCCGAGAGTCGCGAGGCCCATCACCGGATCGAGCTGACGCCGAAGCCGTCGCCGAAGGCCATCGTCTCGACCGTCGCGCTGCGCAAAGCAGTCGATGCCGCGCGCGTCGCCGGTAAAGCGTCCGAGGCAATCCCCCAGCCGAAGATCCCGGCCGCGGGCGATCCGGAGAACGTGTCGAGCGCGGACCCCCTCGCGGCGCTCCGCAATCCGGATTTGCTTGAGCGACTCCGGCACAGCCCGAATCCGCCGCGCGATCCGCGGCTCAGGCGCTGAGCCCGACGAGCACGAGGAGTTCCTCGAGGATCCGGTACGTGAAGCCCCAGATCAGCCGGTCGTCGTAGGTGAACGACGGAACGTTCAGTTCGCCCAGAATGGTCGGGACGACCCGACGCGCATGGGTCGGGGGCAGATCGCGGAGCGGCGTCCAGAACACGGACGCCATTTCGGGTCCGGGCGTCGCTTCGATCGGACTCCGGGCCACGGCCACGTACGGCACGACCAAGACCTCCGGCTTATTGCCCGGGGCGCGCGGAGCCATGTGACCGAGGATGTCCGCATGGCCCTCCAGGTCGATTCCGACTTCTTCCCGCGTCTCCCGCACCGCGGTCGCGAGCATCGTGACGTCCTCCGAACGACGCCGGCCGCCAGGCAGGCCAATCTGACCGGACCATGGATCGCCCTCGCGCTTCGAGCGTTCCCCCAGAAGGACCTCGAAATCCCCGGTCCCATTCCGTAGGAGGACTACGACGGCGGCCGCCGGCTTTGCTTTCAACTCCGCCTCTGCGAGTTCCAAGGGTAAGAGGAACTTGCGCAGTCGCTCGATGGAAGCTTCGGACATTCGACGACGCAACGCATCGCTCGGTAAAGGATTGACGCCCCGACTCAATGGACCCGACAGAAGCCCGCGTCGGGCGCGCGTCCAGCAGGCACACCCCGTTTGCAAGACGCCCGCGACAAGGCAGGTGTCGTACTCTCCCGAACGAGGATCGCTAAAGGGAGAAGAAGGTACAAGTATGTATAGTTACATGTGTGTCATATGGCGATGAAAACGATCCCAGCACCGAGCGAAGGCCCAGGACCCTCCCCCCTCCTCCGAACGTTGCACGAGGTAGAAGCCGTGCTCCGGAAAGCCGTCGCGGACGATGAAGGACCGTTGAGCCTGGCTGAGATTGCGCGACGGATGCCCGCAAAGAGCATCCGCCACGGGACCATCCGAGCATGCGTCGACGAACTGAATCGACTTCATCTGGTTACGGAGGACCGCCGGCGCGGAGTCATGTGGACACTCCATGAGGATCCCAAGTTCTGGGACCACAAGGGGCTCCTGAAAGTCTGAACCGCGTCTCACGGAGGTGGGCGACTGCCGGAGGCGGAGGTCTTCGTCGAGGAGGGCGAGTTTCGCGCCGTGGGCGATCCACAGAAGAAGAAACTTCGCGAACTCGCCCGAAGACTGCGTCGAGAACCTTTCCTGGGCGAGCGAATTCGCCGAGACCGGATCCCGGGGCGATACCGTGACCTACCGAATCTCTTCCGTCTCGAGCTGCCAGAAGGTTGGCGAGCCTTGTACACGGTCGCAAGCCGCCCTCCGCATGGTTCCCAGGTTCGCATCGTTTGGATAGGCGACCACAAGCGATACGAGCGACTCCTCGGATACGATTGAACCGAGTCCTCCAGCCTGACGGTACGGATGTATCCGACGGGAGCGATTGTCGGAACACTCCTTCACCGATTCGGATCCGGCAAGATCCGGAGACGGCGGTTTCACCACCGGTTTAGCAGGCGGTCCACGCTGGTATCGAGCCGCGAGTCCGCCAGGAGGTCCTTCGCTCCACCGTTTGCGTATCCCTTCGGCGCGGTTCGCGGGCCGCAGTAGTGGTACAGTACGATCGGCGAGGTGACGAACGGGATGAGCCAAAGGACGTTGTAGTAGAGCCCGACCGGGTTCACGAGCAAGAGGCCGAAGCTCATCAGTCCGATCATCGCGACGGTGCCGCGGCCTATGAAGAGGATCTCCCGCATCGTCATCGGGGGCTCATCCTTCGGGGTTACCGGGAAACGTCGGGTGCGATCCAGGAGGTACATGATCATCGAACAGACCTCGTGCGGAAGCATGATCGCCCCGATCGCGCGGCTCAGCGTGCGCGCGCGGTAAAAGTCGAACAGCTTCAGGCGGACCTGCAGGATCTTCGCGAGCGTGAAGACAGACGTGACCGCGGTCAGGAGGATGATGAACCGGAAGAGCGGGATCGACCAGATGTACTCGATCGGCGCGGAAGCGAGGTTCTGGCTGAACGCGAGGAACTGGTTGAACGATGAGTAGCGGCCGAAAATCGCCAGGAGAATCGCCGCAAAGATCGCGACGTACGCCAAGTGGCCCATCGGGATCATCAGGAGGACGACCTTCTTGGACAGCGGGATCTTCGCATGCGGCACGAAGGAGAAGAACTCCATCGAGCCGCGCGTCCACTTGTTCTGACGCTTGATGAAGCCGCGGACGTTCTCCGGCATCGCCTCCCACGAGTGCAGGGGCACGAACGCGGAGCCGTAGCCAACATTCGCGAGCTTGATGGCGGTTGCGAAGTCCTCCGATACGTAGCGCTCGTCGAAGCCGCCCACCTCGATCAGCGGCTTGACCCGAATGAGCACATTATGGCCGTAGCAGACCACGGTGCCCAGGTAGCCGGCGAGCTTCCGCTCCCATTCGTCGCGGCTCATCACGTGCGCCGGAGCGAGCGCGCCCGGGAACGGCCGGTCGGTGTTCCAGATGTTCACCATGCCCTGGAAGATCGCGAGGTCCGCGTTGTCCGGATGCTCCGCGTACCGCAAGGCGCGCCCGACCCAGTCCGGCGGGAGAGCCGAGTCCGCATCGAGGAGGACCAAGTAGTCGTATTCGGACCCGTAGGCACGCAGCCAGTTGTTGATCGCTCCCGCCTTGAACGCCTCCCGGTTCGGGCGCCGCAGGAGGCGGAAGCCCATCTCGACCGCGAGGCGGTCCACGATCGTGCGCTTCGCGGGGTCCGAGGAATCGTCGAGGATGTACACGTCACACGGGTATGCCTGCCGGATCGCGCGGACGCAGGCCGGCACCACGTCGTTCATCGTGGCGTAGAGGACCGCGACTCTCGGCTGGCGAGGGAGGCGATCCAGAACCGGCAGCTGATACGGCGGCAGGAACAACGACAGCAGCCGTTTCGAGAAGACGAAGGCGAAGCTGAACAGGAACAGGACCATCAATCCGAACTGGGCGAGGCTGACATGTAGATACCAGTTCACCGCGATCGCGCCGAACGCAAGTACGGTCGTGATCCAAATGCCGAAGACGACCGCGAAGAAGCGCCGGCCCCATCGACGTTCGGCCTCGATGCGAGCGCTCGAGATGAGGAATCCTCCGGACCCGGGGTGCCTACGGTGATCCGGGGTATAGTTTTGTTTGAACATTTGTCGAAATGATAATGACTATGCAACTAGTAATCTCGCCCGGCAGGTCGGATCCGGCGCCTCGGAATCCACGTGGTCCAGGGGAATTCGAAAATTGTTCAATGGCCTTGATAAGCCGATCACGCCGTACTTCGGATGGGGCGGTCCATCCGGAGGGCATGTTTCGGGCCCGATGGGAGGGAGTCAGCATCCGTCTGGAGAATCGTCTCGGGGAGAACGCGGTCAAATGGAGCAAACGGTAGCGGAATTTCGAACCGTTTTGGAATCGGTGTGTGTCGTGGGCCTAGGGACCGTCGGGGGACCGACGGCTCGGTACTTCGCGCGCCATGGGTTCCCCACGTACGGGTGTGACATCAACCCGCAGGCCGCCGCCGGCCTCGGGGACACCCTGCTTCAGAGTTCCACGTCCCTTGCCGACCTACCGCTCGCGGATCTCTTCATCGTCACCGTGGACACGGGCTTCCGGGGGGAGGAGCCCCTCACCGCGAACGTCTTCAAAGCCTGCGAGGCGATTCGCGCCCGCGGAACACCGAAGCTCGTCTCGATCGAGAGCACGGTCCCAGTCGGCACGTGCCGGCGAGTCCATCAGGAGGTCTTCGGAGGCCGGCAGAGGCTCGTCCACGTCCCCCACCGCTGGTGGGCGGAAGACGAGGCCCGACACGGGGTCGGGCAGACGCGGGTCGTCGGCGGCGTCGACGAGGACAGCGTGCGTCTAGCCGTCGAGTTCTACGCCTGGGCCGGGATTCCCCTCGTCCCGCTGTCGGATATCCGCGTCGCGGAGTTGTGCAAGGCCGCGGAGAACACCGACCGGTACCTCCAGATCGCGTACGCGGAGCTCCTCAAGATGATCTGCGATGAGAACCGCCTCGACTTTGAGGAACTGCGGCGCGGCATGAATTCGAAGTGGAACGTCGAGGTCCTCGAGGCCCGTGACGGGATCGGCGGGACGTGCCTCCCGAAAGACATCCTGTACGTGAAGGCGGCCGCCCCCGAGGTGTGCCATCTTCTCGACGGCGCGCGGAGCGTGGACAAGATCTACCGCGAACACTTGGGGAAGTGACGTGGCCTCATCCCGCCTCGTCATGGGCCTCATCGTCGCCGCCCTCGCGGTCATCGTGGTAGGCAAGCTGTTCTTCCACGTCGGCGTGGACCCGTTCCTCTGGCTATACGGCGTCCTCGTGACCCTCGTCACGTTCGCGACGTTCCTCGGCGCGTACTACTATTACAAGGACCCCGCACTCGATCCGCCGGACCCGCGCGTGACGAATCGAACGCCGACGGTTTCGTTCGTCGTCCCAGTGAAGAACGAGGAGCGGCTGATTCGACAGTGCGTCGAGTCGATCGTGAACCAGACGTACAAGAACCTCGAGATCATCGTGATGGACGACGGGAGCACGGACGGGACGGCCGACGTCCTCCGGGCTCTCAAGGCCGAGTTCGGGATCAAAGCCTACCGGTTGCCCGTGAACGTCGGGAAGAAGAAGGCGATTGAAGCCGCGATCCGACACGCGACCGGCGAGATTTTCGCCTTCGTCGATTCCGACAGCGTGCTCGCGCCGGACGCGATCGAACGACTCGTGGCGGCCTTCAACGCACACCCGGATGCCGGGGCCGTGTCGGCCCATGGCCGGGCGTTGAACGCCGACAAGAACCTCCTCACGAAGATCCAAGACACGTGGTACGAGGGCCAATTCCGCCTGTCGAAAGGCCTGGAGAGCGTCTACGGTGCCGTGACGTGCGCCTCGGGCTGCCTCTCCGCGTTTCGTCGGGAGGCGATCGAACCGCACATCCACGCGTGGGCGAACGATCGGTTCCTTGGCAAGGAGTTCCGGTTCGCGACGGACCGCACCATGACCGGGCACGTGCTCCGTCAGCGCACCGCGGAAGGTGCACATGACGCGCCCGTAGCTGCGAACGGCGGGACGCACGAGACACCGAGACAATGGGACGTGCTGTATTCCGCGAGCGCGCGCGTTTGGACCGAGGTTCCCGCTACATGGAAGAAGTTCTTGCGGCAACAGACCCGCTGGAAGAAGTCGTTCATCCGGAATTTGTTCTTCACGGGCCGGTTCTATTGGAGACGTCCCGCGCTGGCCGCATGGGCGTTCTACCTGGGGGTCCTGTTCGTCCTGGTCGGCCCGATCATCGCGTTCCGCGCGATCTACTTCTTGACGGCGAACGGCGATTTCCTTTCCGCGCCGCTCTATCTCGCCGGGGTGACGTTTGTCGGATTGCTGTACGGGCTCGATTACAAAACCCGAAATCCGGATTCGCACTACTGGATTTTCCGACCCTTGATGAGCTTGGTCTCGACGTTCGTCCTCTCTTGGCTGCTGATCTATGCCGCCCTCACGATCCGGAACCCGAACTGGCTGACACGATGAAGCTCAAACTGATTGAGGTCCTGGTCCTCTTGCTCATGGTGGTCGTCTTCGGCGTCCTCATCTGGAAATTCTTCCTTTGAGCGGTCGAATCGACCGGACGCAGAACGATCCAGCCTAGCTGGGCCGGACCCGGTCCAGGAAATCCCGGACCACTTCGATGTACCGCGCCCGTTCCTCCCACATCGCCAGATGCGCACTCTTCTCGAACCGTACGAGCTTCGAGCCACGAATCCCCCGGTGGATGCCCTGTGCAACGCGGGGCGTGACCTCGTCGTAGCGGCCCACCGTGACCAGGGTCGGCAGCTTGATCGAAGGGAGTTGGTCGGTCACGTCCCAATCTTTGATCGTGCCGATAATCGTGAATTCGTTCGGTCCGTTCATCGTGAAGTAGACGGGCCGGCTGATGTGCTCGAAGCTGTACGTGACCTCCCGGGGCCACACCGGAAGGCGGCACACATGCCTCCGATAGAACTCCGACACCGCGGCGAGGTATTTGGGGTTCTCGTAGTCTTCGGTGGCCTCATACCTTGCGAGCGTCGCCCGGGTCCGGGGAGGCAACCGATTCACGAGCCGCCGCATCTCGCGCACGGTGAGCGGAACGCTCGCGAGGCCTCCCGTGATAATCAGACTTCTCAGGTTCCGCTGGTATTTCAACGCCGTCGCGATGGCGAGGGCACCTCCATAGCTGGACCCCATGAGGTGGATCTTCCCGAGTCTCAGGGCCTTGCGGACGCCTTCCACTTCTTCCACATTGTGAGCGATCGTGTAGAGCGAGGTGCCGCGAGGGCGGTCGGATTTCCCGCAACCGAGTTGGTCCATCAGGACAACGCGATAGCCGAACTGGGCGAGGTCCTCGAGGGAGAGGAGATAGTCGTGTGTAGCTCCCGGTCCTCCATGCAAGCAGAGGACGGTCCCTTTCACGGGCGTTCCGTACGAGCGATAGAAAAGGTTGAACCCGAGAATCTTGACGTGGCCTTCAGCCGGCTCCACACGACCACCGCCAGGCGGAATACGAGGGTCGACAGATGACTGTTTAGGTATGGAACCGCGAGCCCGGACGGGCATCGTCGAGCGACGCCGGCCGTCGAGCCGAGGATGCCATCCCCACGGGCGTAGGCTCCGGGGGTGGAGCGGCGACTAATGTCCCCGACGAGTCGCCGCAGTCACGCGCTGCTTCGCTTTCGAGCCGGAGGGCTTGAGCCTCGAAGACATCGTCGACACCGTCCGCGTGTTCCCAACTCATAGTGAGGCGATCAAGCTGGCCGCTCTCCCGTTCTTCAAGGACGTGCACAAGCTCACCTGCTGCGCACTGTTGCGGATTCCGTCGTCCCGTCTCGGCGCTCAATCCTCGGTCGGCGTGCCGAACGTCGTGATTCCCGCGAGCGGTGTGTCGAAGTTGAACTTCGACCCCGCAAGGGTTGCGCCCTCTTTCGCCGTTGGCGGGGGATTCCCGACGCGACAGGTGATCGCCAGCGTCGCGTGTACGTCGGACCCGCCGTCGAAGTGGAGGGTGACCGCCACCACGAGGAGCCCTCCTTCCGCGCGCAGGTTCGCGACCCCGTACGACGTGAAGCTGACCAACCCGGTGACTTCCCACGTCCCCGAGGCCACGCTGTTCGTCGAGCTAGGAGGCAACCCCGTCGAGATGGAAAAGATTCCATTCCCCTGGGCGTCGGTTCCTTCGAACGTGCCCGATCCGAACATCGCGATGAAGCAGCCTCCTTGGAAACATCCGGCCCCGGTCGCATTCTTCGTCGCGACCGAGAAGTAGAACGCACGTCCCCCTTGGTCGTCAGATCGTCCGAAGAGGCTGAATCCGCCAACCGTCGCCGTAGCCACCACGAACAATGCCAAGCCCACAACGATAACTCTCGTTCTTCGCATGAGAAACGCCCTGACACGTCATATCATAGTTGGCGAAGGATTTTTCTCCGGAGTTTCTCGTGCAACGGTGGAAAGTATGCAGGCTCAGAGCGAAGGGCGCATTGGAAGCTTCGTTACGCGCCTGCTTTCGAAACGGTCAGATCGCTCTCGGAGAGGTCGAACACCTCCGGAGCTTGCCCAAGCCGGTCGCGCAAAGATCCCTTCTCGGCCCGCGGTAGCCTCACGTCGGCGCTGGGGCGCCCAGGGCGCGACTCGCGCCGATCGCAGGAGGTAGGCCCGCCATGCGAACCCCGTATGAGCAGCAGGACGGATGGCCGGGAACGCCACGTAGCCCGTCGATCGAATGAGCATAAATCGCCATCATCCGGGCGAACGGTCGGATGAAAATCCGGCGGCGTGGTCCGCAAAAGTATTTGCGGCGTGAACCCGCTCCGGGGCGGGGGCTAGCCTTGGAGCAATTCGCCATCATCGCGTCGCATCCGCCAGACCAGTGTCCGACCGCCAACGAGACGATCCGAAAGTTCTTCCTAAATCGGGCTCCCGAGATGCCCAAACTCGCCGAGCGGCTCGGGGTCGAGTACCTCGCCGGGCCGATCATTTCGACGGAGCACAAGAGCATCGCGATCGTCAGGGCGAAGAACGTGGAGTCAGTCCGGAACCTCGCGATTGAGAGCGGAATGATCCAGTGGAACACCGTGGAGATCCTCCACGGAGTCTCGATGGACCAGGCGCTGGAAGAGATCAACAAGCTGAAGCCCATCTACTGAACGGACTTGGGCGAATCGACTCCGACCGCGTTGCGGTCTTCGAGGTGGAGCTCGGATCGTTCGGAGAAAGGTTGTGGCTTCGCCCTCTCCGTCCAACGGACTGACCACGCCGTCAGAGACCCAACCGCTTCTCGACGCGTTCGTGGTCAACTACGCGACCTTCTTTCAAATCAAGTCGGGCGCTGAGAAGGCCGACACGAAACGACTGACTGTACACGCCCTCCTCGTCTCCTTCTGACACGAGTGCGAGGAGCTTGTTCAGCACCTCGTCGTACGTCTCGCGGGACGTCGACTTAAGACGAGCCAGCCTGTTTCGAGTCTCAGAGCTGAGTCGAATCATCGTCGCCATAGCAGGCCGTCGATAGCACATCGCCTCTGTATAACCTAATGGTGGGAGAGGGTCGGTGGACTGACCCTCGACCGGCGCCAACGTGGCGCCAGCACGCCAGGTCCGCGTTCCCTACACCGGACGTCGAAGGACGGCAAGTCCGAGGAACAATCCTTCTGAACCGATGCGTTCGGAGGGCCTCGGGCCGATTACGGGATCTTCGTCAACAACGGCAACGCGGCGCGGGCGGCGAGCTTCGCCGTCGCCGGCGAGGTCGCAAGGATCCGCGTGTGGAATCGACTGGAGACGGCCGTGCTCGCGAGCGAGAGCCCCAACCACGTCAGGGACCCCTGTGCGCCCGTGACGAACGCGAGGCCGGACCATCCGTACAGCAAGAGGAACCAGCCGCCAAGGAACACGAGGAGCTGGGCCGCGATCAGGACGGTGCGGACCGCTAAGGCGAGGAGGACCGATGCCACGACCCCACCCGCCAAGATGACATACACGATCGTTTGACTTTGCCCCTGTCCGGGGCCAGACAAGGCGACCCAGAGCGTTCCCACAATGCCGAGCGCCACGATGAGGTATCCGAGCGCCCTCCGGATCAGTCCCAGCAGGACCCCGAGCGCGATCAGGACCGCGCCGAAGAGGTCTGCATACGTCGTCGCCACACTCGTGATTGAGTTTAGATCGACCATTCCGTCACCACCACACTTCTTGGTAATCCTTGGTTCGCTAGGGAGCGAAGGACCGCCGGCCGATCCCGACCGCGAGCGATTCCTCCGTCAAGAAGGCCGACGACACAGACGGAACCCCCTCCGCCCCCTGCCCCGGTCCATCATCCCGATGTGCGGATAGATAGGTTTCGCCCGGGCGTACATAACGATTGCGGGCCGCGGCCATCCGGCAATGACGTGGTTGCGACTTCGGGGGCGGAAGCTTTATTTGCATGCATTGCATACAATGCATGCATGACCGAAATCACGATCTCCGCCCGAATCCCCCGCGACATGGAGCAGGAGGTCGAACAGCTCATGCGCGAGGAGCGACTCGAACGATCCGCCGCCATCCGGAAGCTCTTACACCTCGGGCTCGACCGTTACCGCCAGGATCGCGCACTGCGACTCCTCGCCGAAGGCACCGTCACCCTCTCGCGGGCCGCCGAGATCGCCCGGCTGAGCCTCTGGGAATTCGTGGACGTCGTCCGGGATCGGAAGATCGCCTGGGTGGCCGACGACGCGCTCGAGGACTTGAGAGCCCTCTCCCGGAAGTGAGGCGGTGGGCGTTTGGCCCGCGCAGAGACGTATGTTTTCGATTCCACGCCTCTGATCTATCTCGCCAAAGCGGAGCTCCTCGAATCCCTGTCTCGCCTTCCGAATCCGTTCCTCGCCCCTCCCCGGGTCGAAGCGGAAGTCCTCGAAGCGGGCCGGCGACAGGGGGCCGCTGAGGTCTGGCGCCTCGAGCGCCTCGTGTCCGAAGGACGGATGCGTATCCGGCCGCTCGCCTCGCGGCGGATGCTTGAGCGTCTCCGGGAGGAACCGCGTCTATCAGATGCGGACCGAGAAGCCGTCGCGCTCGCCGCGGAGAGCCACGGGCGGCTCATCGCGGACGAGACCCCGTTGCGATCCGTCGCCCGAGTGCTCGACATCCCCGTCGGCGGATCCATCTTCCTGCTGGCGCGACTCGTCGAGATGGAATTCTTGTCCCGATCACAGGCGCGGGCCGCCCTCGATCGGACGGTCGCAGCGGGGTGGTATTGCTCTCCGGCCCTTTACCGATCCACCGCGGCTCTCTTTGAATGATTCGTCTGGCGGAGCCCGAGCCCGACGCCGACAATCCCCGCCGCCACGAACGGCAAGCCGATCCCGAGGAGCTCCGGCTGGACCCCCGCGACCCGATACGAGACCCGGACGGCCTGCCCCCAATACTGGAAACCGTCGCCGTGCGCGAGGACGAGGTAATAGGTCCCGGAACCCGGGAGGTCCGCGGAGAATGAGCCTGACGCACCCTGGGCGGAATACAGGCTCGGCCCGGTGCCGTCGAGCCGGAAGCTCTCATATTGCGCCGCCCCGAACACGAACAGGTCCACGAGGCCGCCGGCGGGATCCGCGAACTCCCCGAACACGCGGCCCGCCCCGAGGACCTTGATCGGGTAGACGTACGCCCACGTGGACCCGGCCGGGATCGTCGCGACCGCGCCGTTGGCCCCCTGGAAGAATGAGGCCGCAAAGAGCCCTTGCCCGGAGAGGAACATCATCCCACCGACGAACAAGAGGACCGTCGGCACCTTCAACGTACTCGCGATCGAACTCATTGATAGAAACGCTCGGCCTCTCTCCACCGCGAACTCCTCCCCCGGCAGAGATGGGCCGGAAGCTATTTGGCGGTTCGCACTGCGCCGGACGAGGACGGGCGACGAAAGGGGCCGGTCAGCGGCGGATTGGAGCCGAGGGTTCATGGCCTAAGCGAAAACGGGCGGCCGGCCCGACGGCGCCGAAAAGCAGAGGGGAAAGCTGATATACGTTCTCATGTATGCGTGTATACAGATGACGACCGTTCGCTTGACCTCGGCCGAGAAGCGGAAGCTTCAGAAGGCTCAAGAAATCCTCGAGAAGGGCTCGGCTCGGAAGTGGTCCCAGGGGGAAGCGGTAGCGGCCCTCGCGGAATTCGCCCTCCGGCATCGGGTCCTCCTGGCTAAGGCTTCCGAAGACGTGAAGCTCGTCTCGGAGGGCGATCCGTTCTACGATCTCTCGATCACCTTCGACATTGGAGCCACGGACGCGCGCGCCCACGATCGGGTCTTGTACGGACGGCGTTGACCGGTGGACCACGCCTTTGTGGACACGAGCTTTTTCATCGCGCGCTTCAATCGGAGGGACCGGAACCATCGCCTCGCTTCGAAATTCCTCCAGAGTCAGCAGGAACCCGGAGCCGAGGTCCTCCGGCTCGCCTTTAGCGACTACATATTCGACGAGACGGTCACAACCCTCCTATTCCGGTCACGTCGGCACGACAGCGCGGCCGCAGCGGGGAAGGCAATCCTCGAATCGAAAGCGTTTGACCGGGTGTCGGTCGACGCGCCGGTCTTCGAGGCCGCATGGTCCCTGTTCCTCGAACGCCCGGACAAGAGTTGGTCCTTCACGGACTGCACGTCCTTCGTTCTCATGGAGAACCTCGGTCTGCGCAAAGCGCTCAGCTTCGATCGTAACTTCGCGGAGGCGGGTTTCGCGATGATCCCCTAGACGGGATGCGTCGCTTCGGGTCGGTGCACCTTCGGACCGGTAGAATCGCAACCACCTTCCCCAATGACAAAAACCGCTCCAAAGATAGCAAATACGACGCGCACCACTGATTCACCGGAGACGGCTATGGTGGAGGAGCGACCGGGTTCGAGCGAAGAGGGGCTGGAGCCCGTCGCGGCGCCGTATGTGCGGTTCTCCGCGGGGCTTCAGGCGGTCCGAGGATATCGCCTCGATGAGGACGGGGACTCGTTGTCGCTCGCGTTCGAACCCTGGTTTGTCGAGTCGGAGAATCCCCTTTCCGTCCCCTGCGTGCGAATCACGTTCCACCGAGTGGGCGATCGAATCCTCCTGGACCGCTTCGTCATCGAGGACGCGGACGAGACGAGGTCCGTGAGCATCGATGCCGCCCACGATGCGCTGCAGGCCTGGATGGATTACATGTCAGGCTAGGGACGACTCTCCATTCGCTGGAAATCGTCCTGCCGTTGTCCACAATCGGAGCGCGTGCCAGCGGGATCCCCGACGAGGCTCATGGAGCTCGAAGCTGGTCCGATCCGGTTCCACTTCGCG
>WNEY01000966.1_pt1 | contig 19387 bp, 18 predicted proteins | sample 5400531 | NCBI WGS metagenome assembly WNEY01 (sample SAMN13153338, study PRJNA577476) | soil metagenome | isolation source: 200 cm saprolite under Douglas fir tree site 1 | place: USA:California | collected 2015-04-18
GCCGGGCATGCAGCCGCCGCTTGCGTGGCCACTGCCTCCGGCCGCCTCATTCGGATACCGCCTCGGGAGCCAGCGAGATGACCTTGCGCAACTCAGCCACGGACAGCTCGGTCAGCCAGCCCTCGCCGGTACCGACAATTCGCTCGGCCAGCGCCTTCTTCTCCTCGATCATCACGTCGATCCGCTCTTCCACCGTGCCGACGCAGACGAACTTGCGTACCTGGACGTCCTTGCGCTGCCCGATCCGGAAGGCCCGGTCGGTGGCCTGATCCTCCACCGCGGGATTCCACCAGCGGTCGATGTGGACGACATGATTGGCGGCGGTCAGATTCAGCCCGGTGCCGCCGGCCTTGAGGGACAGGATGAACACCGAAGGATCCGTTATCTCCTGAAATCGAGCCACCATCGCATCGCGCTGCTTTTTCGGCGTGCCGCCATGCAGGTAAAGCACCGGGTAGCCGAGCCGGGCGGCCAGGTAGGGCTGAAGCATCCGGCCGAACTCGGCGTACTGGGTGAAGCAGAGCGCCTTTTCGCCGCCGGCGATCACCTCGTCGCAGATTTCCTCCAGCCGGGCGAGCTTGCCGGAGCGGCCGTCCAGCCGGGAGCCATCGCCGAGCAGGTGGGCCGGATGGTTGCAGGCCTGCTTGAGCTTGGCCATCGTAGCCAGTACGAGGCCGCGCCGCTCGATGCCGTCGGGGGCTGCCTCGATCTTGGCGAGCATGTCCGTCACGGTCGCCTGGTACAGCGACGCCTGCTCCGGGGTGAGGTTGCACCAGACCTTCATCTCCAGCTTGTCCGGCAGATCGGAGATGATCGCCCGGTCGGTCTTCAGCCGGCGCAGGACGAACGGGCCGGTGATCCGCTTCAGCCGGGCGGTCGCCTCGGCGTCGCCGCCGCGCTCGATCGGGACCGCGTACCTGGTGCGGAACTGCTGCGCCGGGCCGAGCAGGCCGGGGCTGGTGAACTCCATGATCGACCACAGCTCGGCAAGGCGGTTCTCGACCGGGGTGCCGGTCAGCGCGATCCTCGATCCGGCGGGCAGGCTGCGTACCGCCTGGGCCTGCCGGGTGGCGGAGTTCTTGATGTTCTGCGCCTCGTCGCAGACCACCCGGCGCCAGCCGATCTCGCTCAGGGCATCGCGATCCCTTGCGACCATGCCGTAGGTGGTGATGGCGAGGTCGGCGGCGTTCAGCGCGGCGGCCAGTTCCTGGCCGGTCAGCCGGTCCGCCCCGTGATGTACGTACACCCGCAGGTCCGGGGTGAACCGAGCCGCCTCCCGCTCCCAGTTCCCGACCAGCGACATCGGACATATCAGCAACGTCGGCCCGACCGGTGCATCCGACGATTCCCGCTCGTGGGCCATCAGCCCGAGCAACTGGATGGTCTTGCCGAGGCCCATCGAGTCCGCGAGGATACCGCCGAGTCCGAGGTTGCCGAGGAAGGACATCCAGGCGAGGCCACGTTCCTGGTAGGGACGCAGTTCGCCGCGGAACGACGCCGGGGTGCCGGCCGGGGCGAGCCGCTGGTCAGCCTGGCCGGACAGCAGGTCGCCGAGCCAGCCATCGGCAGCCACGCCGACGACGGGCAAGTCGTCGTCCGCCCCGTCCACGCCGCGCAGCCCGGCCAGCATCGCGTCCGCGGCGGTCATGGCGCCCGTCCGGTCCCGCTGCAGGAATTTCAGCGCCGCCTGCAGGTGCCGGTCGTCGAGTTCCACCCACTGGCCGCGAAGCCGCACAAGCGGGACCTTGAGCCTGGCTAGCTCGGCCAGGTCCTCGGCGTCCAGTTCCTGATCGCCGAGGGCCAGGTCATAGCGGAAGTCGACCAGGTCGGCCATGTTGAACTTCGGCTCCGCGGCGGCGCTGCCCGCCGCCTGCCGCGACCGGGTCGTGATCTTGAGGCCGAGCCGTGCCTTGCGGACCCAGTCCGGCAGCAGCACGCCAAAGCCGGCGCCAGACAACAACGGGCCGGTGTGGCGGAGGAACCGGAACGCGCCCTCGGTATCCAGCGTGACGCTGGCCGGCGCCGCGCTGCGCAGCTCCTGGTCAAGCTCGGGGAACAGCCGGGAGGCGCGGCCGAGCCCGGCGAGCAGTTCTTCCTCCGGGTGCCGTATCCCGGCTGCCGCCCAGCCCCCGGCGCTGACGCCGGACCAGACATCGGCCGCTGGCAGCAGCAGGCTCGGGTCGTCGGTCGACTGGAGCGCGAGTTCGACCAGCCAGGGCGATCCCGCTGCCGTGCCCGCTCCGGCCGTGCCCGCTCCGGCCGTGCCCGCTCCGGCCGTGCCCGCTCCGGCCGTGCCCGGGTCGGCGGGCCACGGCTCGACCAGCCGGAAGCACGTGCGGACCGGCCCGGCCGGCACCTGCGCCGCGGTGCGCCAGGCCGCGAGATCGGCTTCGAGCGCTGCCGCCTCCGCCTCGTCTTCCGGCGTCACCACGGCGACCTGAGGGTTCATGCTGGTCAAGGCGGCGGCCCAGCGTTCGGCAACGGGGATGCGGGCGGGCCGCCTGCCACGCCGCGGGGTCAGCAGGGCGAAGCCTGGCTGACCGCTCAGGTTCGCCCGCGCGGCTGCGTCAGTGAGCGCATCGAGAGCATCGGTGAGCACCAGCGCCGACGGCTCTCCGCCGGCCGTCGTGGCCCGGCAGAGCGGCGGCATGGCGACAGCTAGCTCACGCGCCCGCTGCGCGTCAGCGCCGGACAGCACCGGCCGCCACCTGGCGGCATAGCTACTACTGCCGTCGCCGTCGCCGTCGGGACCGGCGCCGCCCGCGCCGTTCGCCCCGCTGTCCCGAGCCTCGGCGCCGTGCGCTGCCCCGCCGTCGCCGGCGACCAGCGCAGGCAGGACGCGGCCCCGGGCGGCAAGGTCCCCGGCCAGCTGCGCCAGCGCCGCAAGGTAGCGAACCGATCCGCCCTGGACGGCCTGCGGGCCGATCGGGCGGGTCTCACCCAGCACGCTGAGCAGGTCAAGCGCTGCGGCTGGCTCGAAGGTCAGCGCGGGCACCCGCCAAACCGCGAGCGCGCCGCGGGCCTGGCCAGCTGCGGGCTGGTTCTCCGGCGTCCTGATCAGCTCGGGCGAGGCGAGCGGGCCGGCCGCGGTGCCAGGCAGCCACAGGGTCAGCTCGTCATCGACGGCCTTGACCACCAGGTCGGCGACTGGCTCGGCCAGTTCCGCCGCCGCGGCGGCGATGACCTCCGCCGCAGCGGCGAACGGGTGCGGGCGCGGGGCCCGTGAGGGACGGCCCAGCCGTGGCTGCGCCGTGGCCGGGCCATCGGCGTCCTCTGCCCACAGGAAGAGCGCGCCGTACGCCCAGATCCCGTGGATTGCCAGCATGATCAACGCTCCAGCAGCGGCCCGACTTATCTCCGCACGCTAGCAACGCCTACCGACGGTCGGCGCGCAGATCGCCACTAACACGGCGGTCTGGCGCCCGGCAGGCATCATGCTACGAACGGCTGCGCGCCCGAGTCGGTAATCATCGGACGGCCAGCGGCCGCCCAGCCGCGCATTCCATCGTCGACATTGAGTGCCTGCCAGCCCGCCGCGTTAAGGGCCTGAGCCGCGCGCGCCGACCGCGCGCCGGACCGGCAGATCACGTAGACCATGGTCTTCGAGATCTCGGCGCTGCGCGCGCCGAGCTGGCCAAGCGGGATGTGCTGGGCGCCTGGCGCATGACCTGCTTCCCATTCGTCGGGCTCGCGCACATCCAGCAGGTATGCGTCGTCCGGCAGGTCGGCCGCCGGCACCCCGGGAACTGCATCCCACATGCTCACCTCGCTGCTCCCTTCAGCATCCGGCCGGGCTCGCAGCCGCCTGCCGCGCCAGGACCACTTCGGAATAGCGCCGCGGGACTCTGCTGTTGCCGCGGGACTCCGCTGTTGCTGTCTGCGCAGCAATATGCCATCGACGGCACCTAGTTGTCGTGCTGGCGCGGTTCTTCCGGGGCGTGGTGCGTTCCGACTCCTGCCGGGAACGGGCATCGGGGAATCGGAGGCAGGAAACGGTCACCAGTGCTGGTCCTGCGCCGCGGGCGCGGTTTCGGGCCGGAAAACAGGTCATCAGTGCTGGTTCCTGCGCCGCGGGCGCGAGTCCGGGCGCGGGCACAGGTCTGGGCGCGGGCGCGGGTCCGGGCACGGCATGTCCGGGCGCAGCTGCGCGCCCATGGCCGACTCCTTCCCAGTGAGGAATCTTCTCCCAGCCCGGCATGTTGGGCTTCAGCGTGATTATTCGTGCGGCGCGGCCTGGCGAGCTCGCCGAGATCGGCGACCTGCGGGTCGCTGCCTACCGGGCTGACGGATTCTTGTCGGCCAACTCGGAGTATGAGTCGACCCTGCGCGACCTGGGATCCACCGGAGATGGCGAGATCCTGGTCGCAGTGCAGGACGGCCAGCTACTCGGAACCATCATGCTGCAGCGGTGGCCAGATGGCGGTGAACTCCTGCACGGTCCGGATGAAGCCGAGATCCGGGCGCTGGCGGTGGTCCCGGGCGGGCGGCGTAGTGGCACCGGTCGCGCGCTGGTGCAGGCCGTCATCGACCAGGCCGCGGGCAGCGGCGTGCGGCACCTGATTCTCTGCACCCGTACCGACATGCGCGCCGCGCACCGGCTGTACGAGCAAGCCGGCTTCAGCCGCCTTCCTGACCGGGACTTTTGGCCCTCGCCGGAACTGCCGCTGGTTGCCTACGGCCTTACCCTGGACGACAAGCGCAAGCCAGCGCGTCAGGAATCCGCGCCGGAACCCTAGTCGCCGTCAATCTGCGCGAGAGCCGGAGCCCTAGTCGCCGTCAATCTGCGCCAAGGCCAGGGCCAGAGCCCCTAGTCGCCGTCAATCTTCGCCAGAGCCAGAGCCGCCGTCGTTCGCCTGGCCGTCGCTAACGCTGTCGCCAGTCGCCACGCGCCCCGACGCTGCGCGGCCAGGCGCTGCGCGGACGGGCGCTGTGCCATTGGCTGGCGTGCTGCTGGCCGCGACCGGATCCTGGCGCGGATCGACGGCGACCTTCCTGAGGTGCTTGGTCATTGAGCGGAAGAGGAAGAACAGGACAACGCCCATCCCCGCGAAAACCAGGAACCCCAGAACGCCAGGCGCGGCCTGGCTCGCCGCCGATGACGCCACGAGGTGCATCAGAGGCACACCCTCTCCCTGACTCCGGCGAACAGGTCGTCCTCCAGCTTCTCAGTATCCACCAGCGACGTGTCCACCAGCGACCTGGCCAGGTGATAATCTTCGGTCGGCCAGGCTGCCTGCTGCGCATCGAGCGGGCACGCGAACCAGGAGCTCTCCGGGTCAATCTGGGTGGCGTGGGCGATCAGCGCCTGATCGCGGATCCCGAAGTAGTCGCCGCAGGGCACCCTGGTGGTGATCGGCCACTCTGGCCTGCCGGCGTCGTCCTCGTCCAGCCAGGCCAGCCGGTCCGCGAACGGCGACTCCAGTCCTCGCCGCAGCATCTCCTCGTGCAGTGCGGTGAACCTGGCCTGGTGGAAGCTGACGAAGTAGTAGAGCTTGAGCGGCTGCCAGGGCTCGTGCGGGCCGGGGTAGCGGTCGGGATCCGCGGCCGCCTCGAACGCCTCGACCGACACCTGGTGAGTCTTCACGTGATCCGGATGCGGGTACCCGCCGGACTCGTCATAGGTGAGCATCACGTGCGGCCGGAACTCGCGCACGGCCTGCACCAGCGGCGCCGCCGCCACGTCCAGCGGCTGCAGGGCGAAGCAGCCGTCCGGCAGCGGCGGAAGCGGGTCACCCTCGGGCAGGCCGGAGTCGGTGAACCCGAGGAAGCGCTGCTGCACGCCGAGGATCTCCCTGGCCCGGTCCATCTCGGCACGCCGGACTCGGGCGAGGTCGGACCGGATCTCGGGTCGTTCCATTGCCTTGTTCAGGATGTCGCCCCGCTCGCCGCCGGTCAGCGTGCAGACCAGCACGTCGACGTTCTCGCGTGCGTAGCGGGCCATCGTCGCCGCGCCCTTGCTCGACTCGTCGTCCGGATGAGCGTGTACCGCCATCAGCCTGAGCGGCTCGATACACGGACGCCCGGGCTCCTCGGCCACGGTCCTGTCCTGACGAGCGGCATTGCCAGCTGGATCGATGGTCACGGCAGACAAGAACGGTCCCCTCGGTACCTTGGCGTTGAAAATGACCGGCGGCGCGCAATCCGGGACGGTCCGCGCCTCCCTGGCGCCGTAACCGGACGGCGCCAAGAGGTCATTGTGCAGGACAACAAGGCGGCCGCGCGCACGCATTCCCGGGCCCGCGAGGCCGGGGAATGCATGCTGGGCGGTTATGACCGCGATTGTGCGGCCGGGCTCGCTGAAGACCACCCCGGCCGCTCGGGCAGGCAGCTTGGGGCCGGGCGCTTAGCGGCCGCCGCACCGGGGTAGCCTTACCGTCCGGCCGGAAGTCACGGCTCGCGGCGCCGCCAGGCACGGTCCTCCGGACCTCAGGCGCAGCGTGCCTGGGCCGCCAGCCGGTGCGGCGGGCGTCAGCCGGACGCCTGACGGAGGGCCACCGGTTCTGTACAGCGCCGTGAATAGTCCTTTACGCTCTCTTACCGACCCCATGTCCATCCTGCACAATCGTTAGACCGTGTTAAACACGCCGCAACACCCCGGATCCCCAAGATCATCAAGGCTTGGGCCTGCGATTTGTCGGTGTGTGTACGCTCGAAGAATTACCCCCAGGGCCCTGCCAGGGCCCGGCGGACTTCCGTCCGCACCGCATGCGAGGAGTACCCGTGACCGAGACCCGCGACGACACCGTCACCTGGCTCACCCAGGAGGCGCACGACCGGCTCAAGTCTGAGCTGGACTACCTCTCCGGGACCGGCCGTATCGAGATCGCTAAGAAGATCGAGGCGGCCAGGGACGAGGGTGACCTGCGCGAGAACGGCGGTTACCACGCGGCGAAGGAGGAGCAGGGCAAGCAGGAGGCCCGCATCCACCAGCTGCAGCACATCCTGGATAACTCGCGCGTCGGGGAGCCGCCGCGGACAGATGGCGTGGTCGGTCCTGGCATGACGGTGACGATCCGGTTCCAGGGCGACGAGGACGAGGTGACGTTCCTGCTCGCGTCCCGCGAGGAAAGCGGCGCGCCGATCGACGTGTACTCGCCACGGTCGCCGCTCGGCAGCGCGATCGCGGGCAAGAAGGTCGGCGATACTGCCACCTACACCCTGCCAAACGGGCGTGCGGCCTCCGTCGAGATCCTCGAGGCGGTGCCGTACGGCGGGATCTGACCCGGCCGACTTCCCGCCCGGCCGGCTCCCGCCCGGCCAACATCCTGCCCGGCCGACTTCCCGCCCGGCCGACCTGCCTCCCGCAGCCCGGCCGCCCTCTCGCCCGGCCGGGCCGATCCCGCCTGGCGTCAGTGCACGAGTTCAGGTGAGGAGGCGGGCGCCTCGCCCGGGGTCCCGGCCTGGCCGCGCAGCGGGATCTCCTTGATGAACAACGCCACCACCAGCGCGGCCGCCATCGCCGGGAGGGACCAGATAAAGACCCCGTCGATGGCGTGTGCGATGGCGAAGAACACGCCGTGCCGCACCGTGGGCGGCAGCCCGGCCACGGTCGCCGGGTTGAGCTGGCCGCCCGACGCATTAATGTGCGCGCCCGGCAGCCGCGAACTGAGCGCGTCGGTCAGCCGCCTGGCGAAGATCGCGCCGAACAGTCGGCGGGTCGGTCAGCCGGCGGCGGCTGCGGCGCGGACTAGGGGGAGGACGCGGTAGCGCACGGGCGTGTCTAGCGCGATCACCGTTGACGCCCGCAGCACGCCGGCCACGTCGACGATCGCGTCGATCACCCGTTGCAGGTCGGCGTTGGTCCTGGCGACCACCCGGCAGAGCATGTCGCCCGGGCCGGTGATCGTGTGCACCTCCAGCACCTCGGCGATCGCCAGCAGGCCGTCGGCCACCGGGTCGTGCCCGCCGGCCTGGCGGATCTCCAGCGTGACGAACGCGGTGACCCCGTGGCCGAGCGCGCCGGGATCGATGTCGGGGCCGTATCCGGTGATCACGCCGCGTGCCTGCAGCCGGTCGAGCCGCGCCTGGACGGTGCCGCGGGCAACGCCAAGCCGGCGTGAGCCCTCCAGGATGCCGACCCTCGGCTCCGCGGCAAGCAGTTCGATGAGCCCCGCGTCGAGTTCGTCGATCATCATCAGCCTCCTGAGACAGGTGCACAATCCTACCGCCATATTGACGCTAACTCTATACAATATGTTCAGCATAGTACGTAGGTGTTGCACATCTTGCCGCACTGACCGATGCTGCGAACAGTGGCCGTAAACTTCCGCAGGGGAGCGTGCACGATGACAGCAACGCAGCAGGCTGACCTGATCCGCGCGAGCGACTTCCCGGTGACCGGCATGGACGCGGTCGTCTTCGCGGTCGGTAACGCGCGGCAGGCCGCGCACTTCTACTCGGCTGCGTTCGGCATGCGGTGCGTGGCGTACCGGGGCCCGGAGACCGGCTGCCGGGACGAGGCGGCCTACGTGCTGGAGTCCGGCGCGGCGCGGTTCGTGTTCCGCGCGCCGGTCCGCGCCGGGACCGCGCTGGCCAGGCACGTAGCCGCGCACGGCGACGGCGTCATCGACCTCGCCATCGGCGTGCCGTCCGCGGAGGCCGCCTACGAGCACGCAGTCGCCCGCGGCGCGCGGGGACTTGACCCGCCGCGGATGGTCGAGGACGCCAGCGGCAAGGTCGTGCTCGCCTCGATCGCGGCCTACGGGGACACCAGGCACACCCTGGTCGAGCGGGCCGGCTACGCCGGCCCTTACCTGCCGGGCTATGTGGCGGCGAAGCCGCTGACCGCCCCGCCGGACCGGCCGTTCTTCACGGAGATCGACCACTGCGTCGGCAATGTGGAACTCGGCAAGATGGACGAGTGGGTGACCTTCTACCACCGGGTCATGGGCTTCACGAACATGAAGGAGTTCGTCGGCGACGACATCGCGACCGAGTACTCCGCGCTGATGAGCAAGGTCGTCGCGGACGGCAGCCGCAAGGTCAAGTTCCCGATCAACGAGCCGGCGGCCGGCCGGCGAAAGTCGCAGATCGACGAGTACCTGGAGTTCTACGGCGGGCCAGGCGTCCAGCACATCGCGCTGGCCACCGACGACATCGTGGCAAGCGTCCGGGCCATGCGAGCGGCCGGCGTGAATTTCCTCGACACCCCGGCCAGCTATTACGACACGCTGGGCGACTGGGCCGGCCATACCCGGGTCCCGGCGGACGACCTGCGGGAACTGAGAATCCTCGCCGACCGGGATGAGGACGGCTACCTGCTGCAGATCTTCACCCAGCCGGTTCAGGACAGGCCGACCGTATTCTTCGAGCTGATCGAAAGGCACGGGTCGGAGGGGTTCGGCAAGGGCAACTTCAAGGCGCTATTCGAGGCCATTGAGCGGGAACAGGCGCGCCGCGGGAACCTCTGACCCGATTCCGCGAGTAGTGCCGCTGAGCTGATCTTCGGGACGGTAGTTGATCTTTGCGGCCGGGTTTCGGATGTGCGGGCAGGCTTAAGTTAGCGCGCCATCGCCCGCTCGCGGCGGCACGGCATTCCGGCGGCGCCGACGCTTCACCGAGGTCCGCATCGGCGTCGCCCCGGCCATCATCTCCGTCGTCTGCCTGCCCAAACTGCGTCGCGCGGACGCGTCACGCCATTTGCCTGATGGCTGACTTTATTGCCTGACATTGCGATATTTAAGCAGCTCAAAGCGGAGTAGGGCATCATAGCCCGGTGACCCAGCCACCGCAGGATCCGGGCGATGCACCCTATGACGGTGCATATCAGCTCCCGCCGTATGCCCCGCCGTCCCCGCCGCCCTACGGCCAGCCAGGTCCGCCGCCCCACGGCCAGCCAGGTCCGCCGCCCCACGGCCAGCCAGCCCAGCAGCCATCCGGCTCGCCCTGCCCGCCCTACCCGGCCCAGCCCGGCGGTGACCAGGGCAAGGACCCGAGCCTGGCCGAATGGTGGCAGCGGCTGCTTGCCCGGGTCATCGACTGGATCGTGCTGACCGTGCTCACCGCGGTGCTGTGGGTCCCGGCCGTGGCGGCATGGATCCGCCGACTGCGGCAGATCGTCCTGCAGTACCCCGACACCAGCACGCCGGCCGCGCAGGCCGCGCTGAACAGGGCGGGCACCATCCTGCTTCGCGACATCCTGGCGCTGGCCCTGGTCAGCCTGGCAGTCTCGTTCTGCTACGACTGGCTGCAGCACGCCCGCTGGGGCCAGACACTCGGCAAGCGCGCGCTCGGCACCATGGTCGTCACCGCGGCCGGCCGGTCGAAGATCAGCGGCGGGGCAGCGGCCGGGCGGGCGGCCGTGTTCATCCTGGCACCGGCAGTCCCCTTTGTCGGCGGGATCTTCTCGGTGCTCGACGACCTCTGGCTGCTCTGGGATCCGGGCCGGCAGTGCCTGCGCGATAAGGCGGCGAGCACTGTCGTGGTCAAGACCAGGGCGCCGGCGGCGCCGGCCCGGCAGCCAGCAGCCTGGTGAGTGCCCAGGAACGGCGCGCGCCAGGCCGGCCGGGACCGGCCGACGACAATCCGTTTCAGCAAAAGGTGATCAGCAGCGGGCTGCTAGTCAGCCGAAAATAAGGGTGTAACGGGACTTCCGGAGATGGCCGATCACCGCATCGCAGTGGCCGGGGCCGCGGGTCTCCACCTGCAGCTGGACCTCCACCTCGTCCACCCGCAAGTACGGGGTGAACCGGGCGTGCACCACGTCGAGTACGTTGGCGCCGAGCTCGGCAAGCTCCGTGAGCAGGGTCGCCAGTGCGCCGGGCCGGTCCGGCAGCCGGCAGCGGAACGTGAGGTAGCGGCCGGCCGCCGACAGGCCGTGCCGCAGCACCTTGGCCAGCAGCAACGGGTCGATGTTGCCGCCGGACAGCACGACCGCCACCGGCGGCTCGACCGAGCGCGGGTCATCGAGCAGCGCCGCGACGCCGGCCGCGCCGGCTGGTTCCACGACCTGCTTGGCGCGCTCCAGGCAGAGCAGCAGCGCCCGCGACAGGGCCTCCTCCGAGACCGTGACGATCTGCGCGGCGAGCTCGGCCAGGATGCGCAGCGCCAGTTCCCCCGGGCTGGCGACCGCGATGCCGTCCGCCATCGTCGGCGCGGATTCCACCGGCACCGGATGACCCGCGGCGAGTGACGCTGGGCACGGCGCCACCGCCTCGGCCTGCACCCCGATGATCCGGATCGAGGGATCCGAGCCCCGGGCCGCGGTCGCGATGCCCGCCGCGAGCCCGCCGCCGCCGACCGGGACCACGATCGTGCGTACCTCCGGGCACTGCGCCACGATCTCCAGGCCGACCGTGCCCTGGCCGGCCACCACATCCGGGTGCTCGAACGGGTGGATGAAGACCGCTCCCTGGTCCTGCGCCAGGGCGGTGGCGTAGGCCAGCGCGTCCTCCACCCGCGCGCCGTGCAGGATGATCTCGGCCCCGTACGACCTGGTCGCCGCGACCTTGGGCAGCGGGGCGCCGGCCGGCATGACGACCGTGGCCTTGATGCCAAGCAGCGCGGCCGCGAACGCCACGCCCTGGGCATGGTTGCCTGCGCTCGCCGCCACTACCCCGCGGCTGCGCTCGGCATCGGTCAGCCGGGAGATCCGCAGGTAGGCTCCCCTGGCCTTGAACGACCCGGTCCGCTGCAGGTTCTCGCACTTGAGGAAGACGGGACCGCCAACCCGCTCGGACAGCACCCAGGAGTGCAGCATCGGCGTGACCGAAATAATCCCGCGGAGAGTCTCGCTGGCCTTGACCACGTCATCGAAGCCAACCTGCCAGGACGCCATCGTCATGCCAGCATCCTCGCACCGGCAGCGCGGCAGCGGGCAGCGGCTCGCTGCCCGCGCTTCAGCCGCCGGACCAGTAGCGGTCCGCCGCGAAGATCAGCGCTGCCGCGCCAACCAGGCCAGCCCCCTGGCCGAGTTCGGCGGGCACCACCCGGACCTGCTGGGTGAACGCCATCCTGGTGTGCGCGCGCAGCGCCTCCTGCAGCGGGCCGAACAGCAGCGCACCCGCCTGGGAGAGCCCGCCGCCGACCGAGACCACCTCGACATCGCACAGATACATCGCGGAAGCGACGGCAATGCCGATGGCCTTGCCCGCGCGGCGAATGGCAGCCACGCCGACCGGGTGACCGGCCGCGCCGTCGGCCGCGAGATCCTTCGCCGCGGCGTCGGCCTGGCCCGACCGCCAGCCCTGCCGCTGCGCCCATTTCACCAGGGCGGGCCCGCGGGCGATTGCCTCCAGGCAGCCGACGCCGCCGCAGACGCACGGCGGGCCGTCATCGGGGTAGACCACCACGTGGCCGATGTGTCCCGCGTTGCCAGACGTGCCCTCGATCAGCCTGCCCTCCAGGATCAGGCCGCCGCCCACGCCGGTGGACACCACCATGCCGAGCATGTTGCTCGTACCGCGTCCCGCGCCGCGCCAATGCTCGCCCGCCGCCATGCAGATCGCGTCGTTGTGCACCCGGACCGGCAGCCCGCTAAATCGCTCCGCCAGCCGGCCGCGCAGCGGGAAGGCGCGCCATGCCGGGATGTTCAGCGGGGAAACCACGCCGGACGGCCATTCCATCGGGCCGCCGCAGCCGCACCCGACGCCGGCCAGCGACTGCTCTTCCCCGGCGAAGCCAGCGCTTCCGAGCGCCCGGCTGATCAGCGCGTCCAGGGTGCGCCACAGCTGCTCTGCGTCCAGGTCCCGGCGGGTAGGCGTGTACTCCCAGGCGATCAGCCGCCCGCCCGGCTCGGCTACCCCGGCGGCCAGCTTCGTGCCGCCGATGTCGACCGCAAGGGCCGGTCGGTCAGTGTCCACGGCCAGCCTCCCAAGATGCGCGTCGAGCCAACATGCACATAGTGTCGAACGGTGGACCCGAACAACGAATCCCAGTCAGTAGTCACCCTGCCAGGCCAGCCGGCCCGGTCAGCGCCGCCAGCCGCCTCGACGCTGGCGCAGTTGCGGGCCGGGCGGCATAAGTTCGTCACCGTCAAGCAGGAGATACGGCAGAACCTACTAGCTAGGCTGCGCGCGGGCGAGGATGCCTTCCCCGGAATCATCGGATTCGGCCAGACCGTGCTGCCGCAGCTGGAGCGCTCGCTGCTGGCCGGGCATGACGTGATCCTGCTCGGCGAGCGCGGCCAGGGCAAAACCCGCCTGATCAGGACCCTGACCGGGCTGCTCGATGAATGGACGCCGACCGTCGCGGGCTGCGAGATCCACGACCATCCGTATGCCCCGGTGTGCGCGAGGTGCCGCCGCCTGGCCGCCGAGCAGGGTGACGACCTGGCGATCACCTGGCGGCACCGCAGCGACCGGTACGGCGAGAAGCTCGCCACCCCGGATACCAGCGTCGGTGACCTGATCGGCGACATCGATCCGGTCAAGGTTGCCGAGGGCCGCACGCTCGGCGACCCGGAGACCATTCATTTCGGCCTGGTGCCGCGGACGAACCGGGGCGTGTTCTGCCTGAACGAGCTCCCGGATCTGGCCGAGCGGATCCAGGTGGCGCTGCTCAACGTGCTGGAGGAACGCGACATCGGCGTCCGCGGGTACGCGCTACGGCTGCCGCTTGACCTGGTGCTTGTGGCCAGCGCCAACCCCGAGGACTACACCAACCGGGGGCGGATCATCACCCCGCTTAAGGACCGGTTCGGCGCCGAGATCCGAACCCACTACCCGGCCTCGCTGGCTGCCGAGCTCGCCTTGATCCAGCAGGAATCGCGGCTCGCCTGGGCGGGCGAGGAGCCTGGCGCGGTGCTGCCCGGGCATCTCGTGCAGGTGATCGCCCGGTTCACCCGGCTGGTGCGTGCGTCGCCGGCGGTTGACGCGCGGTCCGGCGTCTCCGCGCGGTTCGCCATCGCCGCCGCGGAGGCGGTCGCCGCCTCGGCCGTCCGGCGGGCCGCCATCAGCGGGGAGGCGCAGCCGGTGGCCAGGGTCTGCGACCTGTCCCCGATCGTGAGCACGCTCCGCGGCAAGGTCGAGTTCGAGGTCAGCGAGGAAGGCCGCGAGCAGGAGGTACTTGAGCATCTGCTGCGCCGGGCCATCGCCGAGACGTTCCGCGCCACGCTCGGCAACGCCGACCTGTCCGGCGTGCTTGCCAAGTTCGATGAGGGCGGCAGCGTGGAGTCCGGCGACCTGACACCCGCGCCCGACCTGCTGCGCAGGATCGGCGAGGTGCCCGGGCTCGCCAAGATCATGGAACGCCTCGGCATGCACGGCGGCGAGTCATTCGGCGAGGCCGCCGCCGCGCTTGAATTCACCCTGGAGGGCCTGTACCTGATGCGGCGGCTGTCCAAGGACGCGATTGACGGCGGCGCCGTCTATCGCACTTAGGCCGACTACCGCAGCTAGGGAGCCATGAAGCCGGGAAGCCTGGGAGCCAGGGAGCAGCCGTGAGCGGTTACCGGTACGGCCAGTATCACGACGGGCCCGACCCGCTCGAGCCGCCCTATGACGTCCGCGGCGCCGTGGACGCGCTGGGGGAATCGGTACTCGACGGGTCGGATCCGGCCAGCGCGCTGCGCGATCTGCTGCGGCGGGGAATGTCCGGCCGCCGCGGCCTCGACGACCTGCTCCGCCGCGTCCGCGAGCAGCGGCGCGAGATCCGCGACCGAGGGCGCCTGGACGGCATCCTGGAGCAGGCGCGGGCGCTGCTCGACACGGCGATCGGCCAGGAGCGAGCCGAGCTGTTCCCCGATCCCAGCGACGACGCCAGGCTGCGCGAGGACGAGCTTGACGCGCTGCCCGCCGACACGGCGCAGGCGATCCGGGAGCTTGCCGACTACGAGTGGCGCTCGGCCGCGGCCAGGGAGACGTTCGAGCGGCTGAAGGGCCTGCTCCGCCGGGAGGTGCTTGACAGCCAGTTCCGCGGCATGAAGCAGACCCTGCAGGAGCCCGATCCCGAGGCCATGCAGCGGGTCAAGGACATGATGGCCGGGCTCAACGCGATGCTGGACGCCGATGCCCAGGGCACCCACACCCAGCAGGACTTCGACGACTTCATGGCCGAGTTCGGGGAGATGTTCCCCGAGCAGCCGCAGAATCTGGAGCAGCTCGTCGACTCGCTGGTCCGCCGGATGTCGGCGGCGCAGCGGCTGCTCGGCTCGCTGACGGAGTCGCAGCGCGATGAGCTGTCCGGGCTGATGTCGCAGACCCTGGAGGACGCCGGGCTGGCGGCCGAGATGGCCCGGCTGGCCGACGCGCTCCGGTCTCGCCGGCCCGACCTGGACTTCGGCGGGTGGCCGGGAGACCAGATGAGCGGCCAGCAGCCGCTCGGCCTCGGCGAGGCGACCACCGCATTGGCTGAGCTCGCGGACCTGGCCGAGCTGGAGGACGCGTTGCGGCAGGACTACCCCGGCGCGCGGCTTGACGACATCGACGAGGACGCGGTCAGGCGCGCGCTCGGCCGCCAGGCGGTCGATGACATGGAGGCGCTCCGCCAGATCGAGCGGGAACTAGAGCGGCAGGGCTACCTGGAGCGGTCCGACGGCAAGCTGGAGCTGACACCGAAGGCGGTGCGGCGGCTCGGCGAGACCGCGCTGCGGCGGGTCTTCGCCGACCTGCCCGAGGGCGGTCACGGTGATCATGATCAGCATGACGCCGGGCAGGCCGGGGAGGTTACCGGCAGCACGCGCCCGTGGCATTTCGGGGACGAGCAGGCGATCGACGCTGCGGCGACGGTGCGCAACGCGCTGCTGCGCGGCGGGATGCCGTTGGCCGGGGACCGGGCCGGGGACGGCGGCCGCGGCGGGGCGACCGCGTTGCCCCGCGAGCCAGCCGGGGCGCGCGGGCCGTCTGACACGCCGGGCGGGTCCGGCACGCCGGGCGGGTCCGGCACGCCGCGCGGGTCCGGCACGCCGCGCGGGTCCGGCACGCCGGGTCGGCCACGGGTGCGGCTGTCCGTGCGCGACTTCGAGGTCGGCGAGACCGAACGGCGGGCGGCGGCCGCGGTCTGCCTGCTGGTGGACCTGTCCTACTCGATGGCCCTGCGCGGCACCTGGAGTGCCGCCAAGCAGACGGCGCTCGCGTTGCACGCCCTGGTCCGCACCAGGTACCCGCAGGACTCCATCCAGGTGATCGGGTTCTCGAACTACGCACGCGAGCTGCGCGAGACGGATCTCGCCGGACTGGGCTGGGACATGGTCCAGGGCACCAACCTGCACCATGCGCTTGTGCTTGCCGGGCGGTACCTGGACCGGCGCCCGGAGCACAATCCGGTGGTGCTGATCGTGACCGACGGCGAGCCGACCGCGCACCTGCGGCGGGACGGCCAATCGTGGTTTGACTGGCCGCCCTCTCCGGAGACCATCGAGCTCACCCTGGCCGAGGTCGACAAGATGACCAGGCGGCGGGCCACCCTGAACGTGTTCATGCTCGCCGAGGACGAGCGGCTCACCGCGTTCGTCGACGAGGTGGCCAGGCGTAATGGGGGCCGGGTGCTGCGGGCGATGGCCGACAACCTCGGCGAGTACGTGGTCAGGGACTTTCTCCGCACGCGCAGCGCGGGAATGCGCGGCCGATGAGCGGCCTGGCGTAGCCAGCCTGGCCTGGCTGCCTGGCCTAGCGGGCCTGACCCAGCGGGCCTGGCCGGCCTGGCGGGCCCGCTGGCCCGGCCGGCCCTGGCCCGGCGAGCGCGGCCCTGGCCCGCTCGGCCTGGCGGGCCCGGCGGGCCTGGCCGGCTTAGCGTGCCTGGCTAACGTCATGGAATGGCAAGCGCATTGCCAAGTTCTGTCCTGGTGCCCGGGATGGCCCCTGCCCGCCCCCGCCGGGTAGTAACGTCCGTGAATCAGCTGATACGCGGCTGGCCAGGCCGGCCAGCCGAGGTGAGTCCGAGGAAACCTCCCGGGAGGAACGGTGTCGCTAGGAAATGGACGGACGGGCTCTCAGCGCACGACTGCCCTGGTCGTCCTGGCCTTCGGGGTGGTCGTGTGCGTCATCGGGGTGATCTTCATCGCGACGAACCATGATCTGCGTGCTGCCGCGTCGTTCATCGTGGGCGTCGTTGCCATTGCGGCCGCGTGGTACTTGCTCAGAAAGAAGCCAAGTACCGGCTAAACAAGCTGGCGCCGGGGCCGCTGCCAGGCTCGCCACCGCGAGCCATGCCTGACCTGGGAAAGATCCAGCAGGCGGCAGGCGCAGGACGGGTCCCGGCAAGGTCCGCGCCTGCGCCCGGCCGTAATGGCCCTAGGATCGGGCCATGTCGTTCACTGACCGGCTCGTGCTCTGGCTGCACATCGCATTCGCGATATTCGCGCTCGGCCCGGTAACGGTGGCGATCGCGTCCACGCCCAGGTACATCAGGGCCCGCAACCAGACCGTGGTCGGCTACCTGCTCCGGACCACCAGGATCTACACGGTGCTGTCGCTGGGCGTGCTGGTCTTCGGCCTGGTCCTCGCTCAGCTCAAGAAGGACTTCTCGCGTCCGTGGCTGACCGTCGCGATGACCCTCTTCGTGGTCGCGCTGGTGCTGCTCGTGCTGATCATGCGGGACCAGCGCAAGGCGATCGCGGCGCTTGAGCTCGCCGCTGCGGCCGAGGCGCCGGCCGCCGGGACTGCCCCGGCCGCGGCGCAGGTCGTGCCGGTGTCCGCTGAGCACCAGGCCGACAACGCCGAGGCGGCCAGCGACGCGCAGCCGGTTCCGGCGAACCAGCCGGGCAGTCCAGGCGCGGCTGCGTCGCAGATCGCCACCGTCGAGCGTGGCCGGATCGCCACCATGAGCGGCGTGGTCGGCCTGATCTACCTGGTGATCCTCATCCTGATGGTATGGAACGGCTGACCGCCGTCCCGCCTCCCTACGGCGCCGCACAGGTTCGCTGATGATCACGGATGATCCGCGCGCTAGAACCCCGCGGATCATCCGTGATCATGAACCGCGAGCGCTGGGACGCAGGCGGGCGCTGGGTCCGGTCTCAGCCGAGCGCTGAGCGGAGGTCCTCAAGCAGGTCGTCGCAGCTCTCGATGCCGACGGATAGCCGGACCAGGTCGGCAGGAACCTCAAGCGCCGAGCCGGTCACCGACGCGTGCGTCATCCGCCCGGGGTGCTCGATCAGCGACTCCACACCGCCCAGCGACTCGCCGAGCGTGAACAGCCGGGTCCGCCCGCACACCGCCACCGCCGCTTCTTCCCCGCCGCGGACGCGCATCGACACGATCCCGCCGAACCCGCGCATCTGCTTGGCCGCCGTCTCGTGCCCGGGATGAGACGCCAGGCCCGGGTAGAACACCTCGGCAACCGCGGGGTGACTGGCGAGCATGTCGGCGATCCTGGCCGCGTTCTCGCAGTGCCGGTCCATCCGGACGCCGAGGGTCTTGATCCCGCGCAGCGTCAGCCAGGCGTCGAACGGCCCGCCCGCCGAGCCCGTCGCGTTCTGCAGGAAGGCGAGTTGCTCGCCCAGGCCGGCATCGGCCACCACCAGCGCGCCGCCCACCACGTCCGAGTGCCCGCCGATGTACTTGGTGGTCGAGTGCACGACCACGTCGGCGCCGAGTGCCAGCGGCTGCTGCAGGTACGGCGACGCGAAGGTGCTGTCCACCACCAGCATCGCGCCTTCCGCATGCGCGATCTCGGCGATCGCGGTGATGTCGGCGATGGACAGCAGCGGATTGGTCGGCGTCTCGATCCAGACCACCCGGGCGGGCCTGTCTCGCAAGGCATTTTTTACGCGGCCTACGTCGGACACCGGGACGGGCTGGTAACTGACTCCCCACGACTGGAAGACCTTGTCGAACAGACGGTAGGTGCCGCCGTACGCGTCGTGCGGGATGAGCACGTGATCCCCCGGCCTGGTGACGGCGCGGAGCAGGCAGTCCTCGCCCGCCATCCCGGAGGCGAACGCCAGCGCGCGGGTGCCGCCCTCCAGCGCGGCCAGGCATTCCTCCAGGGCGCCCCTAGTCGGGTTTGCCGTCCTGGAGTACTCATAGCCTTCCACCCAGCGGGCCGGCCCGGCGCCGCCGCCCGCGCCAAGGCCGGCGCCGCGCAGCCCGCCCACGCCGTCCTGCTTATAGGTGGACACCTGGTAGATAGGCGGGATGACCGCCCCGGTCACCGGGTCGGGCTCCTGCCCGGCATGGATCGCCAGGGTCTCGAATCCATCGGAGTGCTGCGTCTGCATTGCGTGCCACTTTGCCTAGGTAAGCGTCCGGGCCCTGGCAGCATGCCCCAGGCCCCCGTCGTGCCGCAGGCTATGCCGATCCCGGGCGGCGCACGCCCGGGCCACGGCCGCCCGGCGACCTGCCAACCTTAGGCCGTCAGCCAGTGCCAGCGGACAGGAATGTCAGCACATCCTGCCGGGTGATCATTCCCGCAGGCTTGCCGTCCACCAGGACCACGGCCGCGCCCGCCTTCTCCATCGCGGTCACCGCGGAGCTGACCGGCTCGCCGGAGCCCACCATCGGCAGCGGGG
>WNEY01000967.1_pt1 | contig 19367 bp, 22 predicted proteins | sample 5400531 | NCBI WGS metagenome assembly WNEY01 (sample SAMN13153338, study PRJNA577476) | soil metagenome | isolation source: 200 cm saprolite under Douglas fir tree site 1 | place: USA:California | collected 2015-04-18
TTTCCGGGAATGCGTGATCCAAATGTGACCCGGCGCGAATGCAGACGAGCCACGAAAGCCGGGCACGAGGCATGTTGGCGACCGCGTGCCCGGCTTCTACGCGGCAGCTCGTCTAGCTTCCTTCGACGACCTGGTGGATGCGGTTGGCGACCAGTCCGTGCGCCTCACGATGAACGCGCATCGCCGCGTCCGCCGTGGGCGCCTCGACGAGGCAGAACGCCTTGTGGTCCTTCTCGTCGACCCAGTACCTGATGTACTTGACGCTGTACGCATCCTGCTTGGCCAGGTCCGCTTGGTGGGCATGGGCGACGTCCGCCGCGGTGGCACCATCGGGAAGCTCCTCGTGGATGTCTATGAAAAGAGGCAAGGTCACATCTCCTGTGTGTGAATCGGGCTGCCGGCAACGACGGTTCGCGACTCGCTCTGTTCGGCGAGAGCGAGCAGGTTTCGCAGTCCACGGCCGGCAAACATGGGCATCATGAGCCAGGTCATCCGGCTCATCCATGGCCCCAGTCGGAGAATCGGGTTCGTGATGGAGAGCTGCGTCATCCTGTAAGTGACGCGCGACCCGCCGGCCTCCGGCGAGATCTCGTAAGTGTGCCTGTAGACCGCGGTCATGGCGTTGCCCTCGCCAGCCGCGGCCTGAGTCGTGAACTCGAAGTTCAGCGGCCGATCGGCGACCGTGACCGTGGAGCGATCTGACCACTGCCTACGAGACATCGGGATCGAGCCCGTGCTGGAGAAGCTGGTGCCGACCGTCGCCGGTCCGGGTGGCGCGTCAAGCGAAAAGAGGCGAAACTCTCGGCTCTGGCGGGCTCCTCCCCACTCGATGTGGGTCCGCAAATTCGCGAGCAGGTCGAAGACGGCCTCTGGACTCGCCTTGGAGAACTGTGATATCAGAAGCTGCGGTAAGTGCTGTTCCATGGGACCGAGGCTAGGGTCCCAAGTTCAGAGGCGCATCAACCGTTTGGTCGATTTATTGCGAATGTGGAGTGTCGATCAGGTCGTGCTCGAAGGCGAAGAGCGTGGCGCCCGCTCGTGTGTTGACGCTGATCTTTCCGTAGAGGTTGATCACATGCGTGTGCACGGTGGCCTGAGATACATGGAGCTCGCGAGCGATCTGCTTGTTCGCCAGTCCACGCGTGATCGCCCTCAGTACATCCACTTCTCGGTCCGTCAGACCGGCCGGCCACATCGGGCTCGACCTTCCCTTCTGCCGAGGTTGACCTGCTGCCATCCGCACTGCCTCAACAGCTCGGGGGTCGAGACGCCGAGCGGCGACCTCATCCCGCAGCAGCCGCGCCACCCCGTCCGGTTTGAACGCCGGCCTCCAAGCGCGATCTTCGCTCATCGACTGGTAGATCTCCGCGACCGCCAGTAGGCGGGCGGTGAACGGCAGTGCGTTGGCGGGCAGCCCGACGTGGTAGCCAGAGCCATCGAGCCGCTCATGATGGAGACCCGCGATGGTCGCGGACGCACGCATCGGGCCGGCGAGGCTCAAGATGCGCTGGGTGTGATAGGGGTGCAGGCGAACCCGCTCCCACTCGGACTTATTGAGCGGACCGCGTTTGATCCACACCCGATTGGGCACGCTCACCATGCCAAGGTCGTGGACCTGAGCCGCTCGCCGTACTGTGACGGCGTCGTCCGCGCCCAACCCGGCGTTCAACGCCGCAGCCTCTGCGAGTCGTGCAACTCGCGTTGAGTGGCCCCGCGTGAACGGCGAGGCCAGATCCACGAAATCAGCCAGCGCTCCACTGATTTCGTCCAGGTGGGAAGGGCTCACACGCCGATGCGGCTCAGGCTCAGCGCTCAATACCTGGTCCCACACAGAATCCAATGACAGTCTGGGCAGGAGATCGTGGCTGTTCTGCAACCAGAGCGTCGCCAGCTCCGGGTCGAACTCTGTCCCGCTGCGCTGCCGGACGACCGCGTCCGCGACCTCGACGCCTCCTGCCTGGTGATAGATCTGGGCCACGTGGACCAGGTGCACGAGGCGTGACGTCGCGGAAAGGCCTTCGGCACTCGGCAGCGACGTGAAGACCTTGCCGTCCCACCGTCCGTACGCGTGACTGAGCGACTCGCTGACGCGAGGGCTTGCGCCCAGCCTTTGCGAAAGCCGGGCGGCTGCCTCAGCAATGTTGGCCAAAGCCTCCGGCATGTCGCGCCCCGATGTCGCAAGCCCGGCCATGCCCTGCGCCAGTCCGGAGGGTCCCCACTGACGCGCTAGCCTGGTGACGACGATACGCATGAGCTCCGGACGATTGGCGTAATCGGCCTCCGACATCCAATGACGCACGCTGATGTCGTCGCCACCGCCAAGCCGGCTCTGCGCCGCGACCGCGCCCGTGCATCCCATGTGGTAGAGGAGCGCCAGGTAATAGACGTCCGAAACGTCGGCCCCACTCCAGCCAGCCAGGCGCGCGAGCTCGACTGCGAGCAATGCGTCTCGCAGCGCGCTCTCGGCAGGCACGTCGTGCGAGAGATCGGTGGCGAGCGAAACTGCCGCGAGGAGCTCGGCCAGGCGCAGGCTGTTTTCAGACCTCGCCTTGTCGACTACGTAGCGCCTCCAGCCGTGCCGATAATTCGCCCATTATCAGGGCCGGCGGGCGGCGCGACACACCCCTCCTCTGGCAGAAAACCTGAACAGAGCAAGTCGATCGCGCGGATGCCATCCGGCCCCACGTTGACGAACGCGACCTGCTCGATTATTTCGTGCGTCTGCCCATCTCGGCTCAGCCTGAAACGCCAGCTGAGGCGGTATCGAATCCCGATTCGTTCGCGATGCGAGTCCAGAACCTCGAAGTCCGAGGCAGGCGAGAACCAGCCTTCGAAACGCCGTGCAATCTCTTCGCGTCCGGAGCGCACCTCCGGTCCTCGAGGCAATAGCATCCGTGCTTGCGCTTCCAGGGCCAGGCACTCAGCGAATCGTCCGAAGTCGCGCGTCGAGAGCGCAGATAGGAATGCGTCTGGTGCGGATTCGTGCATGCGACACAAGGTAGCCGCGGCACATTCGGCGAACATCAACCGTTCGGTCCATTTTTCTGCCATCGCCAACCCAAACGCGCCGAGAATCAAGCCAGGTCAACTTCAAGGGTTGCCGACAGATCCGCAATCACTTGATCCCTGTCCGGCACCTACAGGATGAGCGGAACAGACTGCACTGGAGCGGCGGTGGTGAGCGCGAGCAACGGCACGACCCGCCACTACGATCTGGCGCTCGCTCAGTGGGTCAACCGGGGTCACGCCAACTGGGTCTTCTTCGTCGAGACGGATCCCGGAAGCGTTGAGACCCTGACCCTCGTCGACGCATAGCGAAGCTAGCCCTCACCCTCTCCCCTTGGGGGGAGGGTGGGGGTGAAGTGGGTTTGGGCGGCCGCAATTCCCGGCCGCCCCCACGTCTAGCTCTTGCTCGGCGTCGCTACCGCCGCCGTGAGCTCCACCACCGGCGCCTCAAAGATCTCGACCTGTACGTCCTCAGCTCCGGCCGCGTCGGCGGCCGCCTGGCGCAAGCCGGTCACTTTGCTCTCACTCGCCTCCAGGTCCTCCCGCGTGTCCCACCCGGTGGAAACCACGCTGCGGCCGGTCTGCCGGTCGACGGCCATGATGGTCGCTCGGTAACCCTTCAGCGCCTTCAGCACAGGCAGAACCTGGTTGCGCACGAAAACCGTAGCCGCGTCGACCTTGTCGGGGTCGCCGCTGATCGTATTGACCCGAGAGAAAGTGCCTGACTTGGGCGGCTGCGCGCGGTCCATGATCACGACCTCGGCCCTCTCGACGTTGATGATCTGGGTCCCAAGTACATTCCTCGCGGCTTGGGTGCGGGTCTGAATGCCTACCTGCTCGCTCGCGGAGAGGTGCTTCGCCGTCTGCCAGTAGGTGATGCCGACGCCAGAACCGGTCTTGCGATCGACGAGTAACGTGGCGCCGAGATAGCCAGGCGCCGACCGAACGCTCGGAATGACCTGTTTTTGGAAGTTCTCGATGGCTTGATCGATCTTCTCGGGCGGTGTCTGTACACGAGTTCCACGGATGAACATAGCGTCATCCTCCTCAGTGGGAACACGCCGGCCCGGCCCCCCGGGCCGCAACCAGAGATTACGCCTGGACGAGGAGGATGGCGGGGGCGGGGTCAATCGTCGCCTGCGACGCTGGGATATCCACCCCTCGCGTCATGACTCTCATTGCCGACCAGCGCCGGCCAGAAAACGCAGAGCAGAGTCATGGGGCTTGTTACGCGCAGGACGTGTCGATCGTGCTGGTCCAGGGTGTACATCGTGCCGGGATCAAGCCGATGGACCTTTCCGCTCGCCACCTCAGTTACTTCGCCGCTGCCGGCAATGCAGTAGTTGGCCTCGAAATGGTTCGCGTACTCGAGCTCGAGCTCGGTGCCGGCATCGATCTCGGTGAGATGAAGCGAGAAATTCACGCCATCGTCCCGGCGTAGGAGCCGGCGGCTTCGCCACCCGTCCCCCCGAACATCTCTCTCGGTTCCTGTCAACTCGACCAAGGTACGAACGATCATTGCAGCGCCCCTTATTGAGTACAGGCGGCCTCGATTCGCTCAAGATGATGCGGCACATGCCCGCAGCCCTCACGGCCCGCGAGACTTCTGATGTCGCCCGCGCCAACCAATCAGGCAAGCAGCCGGTGGTTTTCATCCACGGGCTCTGGCTGCTCGCGACCAGCTGGGACAACTGGGCCGATCTGTTCGAGCAGGCCGGCTACTCCGCGGTGAAGCCGGGCTGGCCCGACGACCCGGAGACCGTCGCCGACGCGAAGGCGCGGCCGGACGCGTTTGCGCGCAAGGGAGTCGGGCAAGTCGCCGACCACATGGAGACGCTGATCCGCGGACTCACCCGCAAGCCCGCGGTCATAGGTCATTCGTTCGGCGGGCTGCTGGCGCAGATCGTCGCGGGCCATGGACTGGCAGCCGTCTCGGTTGCGGTAGACCCCGCTCCCTTTCGCGGAGTCCTGCCGCTGCCGTTCTCCGCGCTGCGAGCCGCGAGCGCAGCACTGAGCAACCCGGCCAATGTCAACAGGGCGGTGTCACTGAGCAGTGCGCAGTTTCGGTTCGCGTTTGCCAACGCGGTTGGCGACGACGAGGCGAAGCAGCTGTACGAGAGATATGCGGTGCCCGCACCCGGCAAGCCGCTGTTTCAGGCTGCGTTCGCGAACATCAATCCACGCACAGAGGTCAAGGTCGACACCGTGAATCCAGATCGCGGACCGATGCTGCTCATCTCCGGCGACAACGACAACACCGTGCCGTGGGCGATCGTCAACGCTTCGTACAAGCTGCAGAAACGGAATCCAGGCACGACCGAGGTCGCCAGGATTCCCAACCGCGGCCACTCGCTGACTATCGACAGCGGCTGGCGGGAGGTCGCGCAAACCGCGCTCGACTTCGTCAGGCGCTTTACTACTTAGTCGATCGCTTCGGCCTGGGCACAAGCTCGCCCTGGCAGTTGGGGCAGATCAGCCTGTGTCGCTCCTGCGCGCATTCCGCGCAGAACGTGCACTCGAAGCTGCAGATGTAGGCGCCCCCGTCGGTCTTCAGCGGCCGGCCGCAGGTTTCGCAGGTGCTCCGCATCTCGAGGCCGATGCCCAGGCCCTCCCGACCCTGATCCCTACGCGGCGGGCTCCACCTTAACGCCGTGCCAGAAGGCGACCCTGTCCTTGATGTTCGTGGCGGCGTCGCTTGGCTCGGGGTAGTACCACGCGGCGTCGGAATTCACCTTGCCGTCCACCACCACGTCGTAGTAGCTCGCAACGCCCTTCCAGTGGCAGGTCGTATGGGTTTGGCTGGGCTGGAGGCTCGACGCCACGACCGACTCGACCGGAAAGTACTGGTTGCCCTCGACGACAACCGTTTCATCGCTGTCGGCGATGACCGCTCCGTTCCACCTGGCTTGATATCGCATGTTGTTGATTACCTCTATCCGGCGGCGGTTATTCGGCCCTCAGAGGCCAGCGCGTAGTCGATCGCCTGGTGCAGCGTCATCGCCTGGCCTTCAGACCGGGCGGCCGCCTCGGCCTCGGATTGTGCCTCGCCCCGCGGCCAACCCTCGCGCAGCGCGACGACCGTGGCCAGACCGGCGCCGATGGCGACCTCGTGCACCGCGGAAGCGCCGGCAAGTCGCGCGGCGCGAACGAGGTCCCCATCTCGCCGAGCGGTCTCGGCAAGGGCATCGAGGACGAGCACGACACCGGTGACGTCGTTGGCGTCGGCGAAGATGCGCAGGGCATCAATGCTGTCTGTCTTCGCGGCGCCGAGGTCCTCGAGCGTGATCTCGAGCAAGCCGCGAACGAAGTACGCCCAACCCAGCCCAAAACGATCGTCCAGGCGCCTGAACAGCTCGATGGCGTCGCCCAACTTGGAGAGCGCGGCCGGATAGTCGTTCATCGTCATGAGGCACTGGCCCAGTGCCCAAAGGCACTTCGCGATCCCCGGCTCGTCACCGAGGCGCTTGAAAATCGGCAAGGCCTCCTCCAGCGCCGCCAGGGCACGCGGCACATCGGTCCGTATCACCATGGCGGGGAACGCGTCGTTGTAGATGGCGTTGGCCAGTGCCCGCTCGTCGCCGTGTTCGCGGATCAGGGCCAGGCACTCGTCGTACGCCGCCTGCGCGTAGGCCATGTCGCCCTGCCAGTACGCGATTCCGCCGGCCGCCTCCAGCGCGAGCGCGCGCTCCTTGGGGAACTCGTGCGTCGTGGGCATGGCCAGCACCGCCTCCATGCGCATTCGTCCCTCGCGGAGCTGACCACGCATCTGCCAGAAGCGCCAGAACGCGCTGCCGAGGCACAGCGCACGTTTCGCTTCGGCGTTGGCCTGCGCCCAGTCGAACGCCGCCCGGAAGTTGTCGTAATCCAACGCGAGTCGATCGAGCCACCTCTTCTGGTCGGCGCCGAACAGGTGCGGGGCCGCTGCTTCCGCAAGCTCCTGGTAGGCGGCCGCGTGGCGGTCGCGGATCTTGCTCGCCTCGCCGAATTCCTCCAGGCGCTCCGCCGCGTACTCGCGCATGACCTGGAGCATCAGAAGACGCGGCTCGTCGAAGTCGGGCATTCGCCGCAACAGGCTCTGATCCGCCAGCTCGTCAAGCCCCGACAGCACGTCCACGCCGAGCTTGGACTCCGGTCCGCACACGGTCTCGGCCTGCTCGAGGTTGGCGCCACGCGCGAACACCGAGAAGCGCGCGAAAAGAAGCTTGTGCGGTTCGTCGAGCAGGTCGTAGCTCCAGGCGATCGCGCCGCGCAGCGTCTGCTGGCGCCCGGGCAGGTCGCGCGATCCGCCGGCGAGCACGTTGAGGCTGGTCTCCAGGCGCCCCAGCAGAGCCTGAGGGCTGAAGAGCTTGATGCGCGCCGCGGCCAGCTCGATCGCGAGCGGCAGGCCGTCGACGTGCTCGCAGATTCCTGCGATGGCCGGAGCGTTCTCGCTGGTGACCGCGAAGTCGTGCTTGGATGCGACCGCCCGCTCGATGAAGAGCTTGACCGCTTCGTACTGGGACAACGCGGCGAGGGACGGCAGCGCCTTGACGTCGGGCACGCGCAGCGGCCGGACCGAGAGCTCCTGCTCGCCATACACGTGAAGCACCGCCCGGCTGCTCACGATCGCCTTCACGTCCGCGCTGTCGCGCAGGATGCCGGACACAACCGGCGCGCCGTCGGGCATGAGCTGCTCGAAGTTGTCGAGCACGAGCAGCACGCGCTTGCCACGCAGGTGCTCGAGCAGCACATCGATCGGGCGTTGGTTGCCTGAAACAGAGAGGCCGACGGACTGCGCGATCACCGACGGAATCAGGTCCGGGTCGTTCACCGCGGAGAGAGCCACGAAGTAGACGCCGTCGGGAAACGACTGCACCACGTCCGCGGCCAGCTGCAGGCTCAGTCGCGTCTTGCCGATGCCCCCTGGGCCGGTGAGCGTCAACAGCCGTGTGCCTGCGAGCAGGCGCTTTGCCTCCACGACGTCGGCTTCCCGGCCGACGAAGCTCGTGAGCTGAGTGGGCAGGTTGTTCGGCGTGGTGTCGAGCGTGCGCAGCGCGGGGAACGTGTCTGGAAGCCCATCGACGACGAGCTGGAACAGGTGCTCCGACTTCGCAAGGTCCTTCAGGCGGTGAACGCCGAGATCCTTCAGCTTCAGCTCACCTGGCAGGCTCTCCTCGACCAGGCCACGCGTGGTCTCTGATACCACGACCTGCCCTCCATGCGCCGCAGCGGCTACTCGCGCCGCGTGGTGCACGTCGAGACCGATGTACTCGTTGCCGACCAGGGGCGCCTCGCCCGTGTGCAGACCGATGCGCACGCGGATCGCGCCGGCCTCCGGCCATTTGTGCGTCGCGAAGCCCCGCTGTGCATCAGCGGCGGCGCCACATGCGTCGAGCGCGCTCTGGAACACGCAGAAGAACGAATCGCCTTCGGTTCTCAGCTCGGCGCCTTTCCTGCTCTGGAAGGCCGCGCGCAGGATGGCGTGGTGATCGACCTGGGCCTGGACGTACGCATCGCCCAGCTGCTGCATGAGCTTCGTCGAGCCCTCGATGTCCGTGAAGAGAAACGTCACGGTGCCGCTGGGCAGGGCCGTCACGACGCGGACCTCGTGAGCGCCGAGCCGAGCAGCGGCTCGAGGCGGTCGCTCAGCTCCATCCGATACTCCTCGCCGGTGAAATCGAGCAAGGGATGCGGCGGCAGGAGGTGCTCTTTGACCGAGCCCTTCGCTCGCACGTACACGGCGGGATACGGATCGTCCTTGCCGTTCGACTCGAGCGTGACCGCCACCGCGTCCAGCCCGGCGTCATCGTCCACGAAATGGGCCAGAGGCTGGATACCGGCGTCGACCATGCCGTCGCTGCTCATGCTCACCACACGCGCGAGGTAGGAGCGCTGGTGCCAGACCTCCGGGCCGCGCGTCACCTCATCGAGCAGGAGCGACACGACGTCGCTCGGACGCACCGCCGGCTTGTCGAGCGTGACGCCAAATCGCACCTCGGCGAGATGGCGCGCGAGGACGCGCGCGTTGTAGCGGTAGCCCTGCACCGCGCCCGAGTTGCTCGGGATGCCGTGCCTCTTCAGCCCGAGCGACGCCTGCATCAAGGTCCCGGCAAAGTACACCCCGGGCAATGTCGCGCTCTCCCAGTAGGGCGTCTGCGCGGGCAGATGGCTCTGGCCGAAGACGGAAACGCCTAGCTGCGGCAGGTCGCGCAGCGGCGCCACGAAACCTGTCGCGGCGATGACGTCGTCGACCTCGAAGACGAGCGTGCTCGCGTCGGTTGGGCTCTTGGTGTGGACTCGGTATGTCGCACCCGTCTTTTCGACCGACTCGATCGACGAGTCGAGGATGACCACCCCGCCGGCGAGCGCCCAGTCTTCGTAAGGCTGGACGTAGCGCGCGCGCACACCGACCAGCGAGCGCGTGTCCACCGACAGCTTCGTGGGGCTTGGCGAGGAAAGCACGATCTGCCGCGCCCACGGCAGCAGGCCGGTCGCGATCTCGAAGCCAGAGTTCTGCTTGCCCACGATGAAGATGCGACGGTCCGCATATGTCTCGGCGGGCCGGAGCTCTCCGTACTGCTGCACGCCTTCGATCGCCAGCACGTTTGGTAGCCTCGGTTCGGCGGCTCCGACCGCGAACACGACCACCGGCGCGATGTACTCGCCGTCGGAGGTCGTGAGCACGAAGTCCTTGCCATCCGCGCGCGTGCTCTCCCAGCGGGCGCCGTAGCGGACGCGCAGCCCGGCTCTCTGCGCGAAGGTGCTGAGTCCTTTCTCCATCTCCGGCCGCGACGGGAAGTACGAGGTCCCGTCCATGACGGCAGGCATGATCGCCCGCAGCTTTTCGTCGTCGGACAGCAGGCTGTTCCAGTCGAAGCGCTCGTACGCACGGGTCGCCTTCTCGTGATTGGCGAAGGGCTTGGTCCAGCTGAGCATCCGCTGGAAGATCGGCCAGCGGCGGAACATGCCGCCGGGCGCGTCGTCGGCGCTGATGACCGCGTGTTCGACCCCAAGCCGGCCGAGGCAGTAGGTGAGCTGAAGCGCGCCAGGCCCGCTGCCAACCAGGACCAGTGGATAGTGGCCGGGCGGAAAGGGCTTCTCCGTCACAGGGGTCCCCGCCAGATCGATGCTTTGGCGGGGTTGCTCAGGTGAGCCATCTCGTGGTCGTGCGCACCTTGCGCGCCTCGCCCTGCAGGAGCCGGAAGAGGACCCGCGGGTGCGCGACGAGAAAACGCTCGAGCGATTGGCCCGGAAGGACGAGGCATCGCAGCTGCTTCTGGGCAACGATGTCAGCGACGGGCGCGTCGCCGAGCAGGCACGATATCTCGCCGAAGAACTCGCCAGGGCGCAGGGTCGCGCGATCCTTGCCGTCGACCCGAATTGTCGCCGCACCGTCGAGGATCACGTAGAAGCTGGCACTCGACAGTCCCTGACGGACGACACGTTCGCCCTCGCTGAACATCTGCTCATCGAATGTGTCGACCAGGTTCTCGAGCTCAGGCGTGGTGAGGTCCGCGAAAAGCGCGAAGCCGGCGAGGATGTCGACGACCTCGGCGCGCACGTCCATATGCTTCTACTCCCCGGCCGCGCGGCTCTCAACGGCGGCTTCGGGCTTCTTGGCCAGCGCGTTGCGAATCCCGACCGCGTTCACGATTGCGCCCGCCAGCAAGAGGACCACCCCAGTGATCATGGCGAGGTGAAACGAAGAGGTGGACGCCTCGCGCACCACCGCGACGATGTGGGGGTCGGCGGGGGTGTTCAGGGGGCTGACGTTCCGGCGGAATGCTTCCGCCGCGACGTCGATACCGGGCAGCCGCGGCGCCAGGTACGAATAGAAGGACGCGGTCAGGAAGATGAAGATCAGAGCACCGGCCAGCTGTGGGCCCACGCGCGAGATGGCGTTGTTGATCGCGGAGCCCAGGCCCGAGCGCCGCACGGGCACCGATGTCATCAGTGCCGTCGTCAGGGGCGCGACCATGATCATGATCCCGAGGCCGAAGATCACGTTGCCGGGCAGGAAGTCGGTGAAGTACGCCAGAGGTGGCGCGTAAGTGCTCGCGTTGGCCGGGTCGAACTTCCACGGCGTGCTCGACGAAGGGACGCGCGCGAACCACAGCACGCCGAGACCCATGAGCGCGGGGCCAACCGCCATGAAGATGCGCGGACCGTACTTCGCGGCCAGGCTTCCGAATCGCGGCGAGAAGAGGATGAGAAACAGCGTGCCGGGGATGCCGGCCGCTCCCGCCGCGGCCGCGGTGTAGCCGAGCGTGCCCTGCTGGAACAGTCCGAGGTAGTAGAAGACGACGTACAGCGACCCGTAGATGAGCAGGGTCGAGATGTTCGTGACCGTGAAGTTGCGCGACCGGAACAGGTCGAGCGGGATGAGCGGATGGCGAGCGTTCCGCATCCAGAAGGGAAGCGCCGCGGTCGCGAGGACGCCAAGCGCGAGGACGACGTAGCCGACGGGATCCTTCCACTCGCGCTGCTGGCCGTAGATCGCGCCGAAGGCCAGGCCGCCGACCGCGAGCGCCACAATCCCGGCGCCCAGCCAGTCGAACTGCGGCGATGCCTCGTCGTCGCGGCTCTCCGGCACGTGCTTCCAGGTCGCCCAGAGCGCGATGAGCACGAGCGGCACATTTATAAGGAAGGCGGCGCGCCAGGAGATGGTGTCGACGAGCAGGCCTCCGATCACGGGGCCGAGGATGGTGGTGGCGCCGGAGGCGCCGGCCCAGGTGCCGAAGGCGCGGCCCTGCTCCTCGCCCGAGAAGTTCGCGGTCAGGAGCGCCAGGGACCCCGGCACCAGCATCGCGCCGGCCGCACCCTGGAGGACCCGGAAGAGCACGAGCAGCTCCATGGTGGGCGCCAGGCCGCAAAGCACCGAGGTGACGCCGAAACCGATCAGGCCGTACATGAACATCCGCTTGCGGCCGTAGTAGTCGCTGAGCGCGCCGGCGAGGATGAGCAGGGCGCTGAGGGTCAGCAGGTACGCGTTGTAGACGTACGACTGTCCTTCCAGGACGCCGAGGAATGCTCGCGGCAGGTCGCGTCCGATACGCGGCAGGGCGACGTTGACGACCGTTGAGTCCAGGAAGACGATGCCTGACCCGAGAACCGCGGCGGCAAGGATCCAGCGCTGCTTGGTCACCCGTCCCTCCTTTGGGCGAACAGCTTACCGCCCGACTGGAAGGCTATCCGGTGCGCTGCTGTGCTGGAGCCGCCGAGCGTGCGAACGGCATGTAGAGCGCGTTCATGACGACGATCGCCAGCACGGTCCCGGTCACGAGATACCACGGCCACGGGCCCATGTAGTCCAGCGCGGTCTTGGTCGGCGGCAGGTACCTGAGGAAGAGGTAGTTGCCGTTGGTCGCAAGGTCCACGAACCAGACGACGACTGCATAGACGGCAGTGGCCGTGAACACCCTCATGACCGCGCCTTTCGCAGGACGCATACCCAGCGCCAGAACGAGGTAGAGCGCTCCGAGCACCACCAGGCCGTGCTCCGCGTAGTACTGGAAGTACACCGCGTCTGGGAAGTGGCCGGGGATGCTCGGAGTGAACAGGCCGGGCAACGTGCCGCCGAGGCCCCAGAAATAAGCCACCTCGAAGGCAAACTGCATGCGCCACCAGAGCGCGGCCGCGAGCACGAAGCAGCCCAGCTCGCAGAGGTGAAGAGGCAGGTTGTACTGGAGCGACCACCTGTCCTGGGCGATGGCGAGGATCCACCACGCGAACTCGGCCAGGACGACCCCGACCGCTATGACCTTCGCCCCCTGCTCGACCAGCGGCCCCCGCCGCCGCCTTGCCACCACCAGCACCAGCGCGATCCCGGCGGCTATGACGAAGAGCGGGATGAGGTGCTCCGGGGGCAGCATGCCGCGCCAATTTTCGCGGATCGGGACGCTTAGTAAAAGCTAGTTAAGCGTCTCGCGCCGGGTCACGGTCATGGGCATCCCGCCGCCCGGGCGCAGCGTGATCGAGGGCGCCGGCTCGACCACCGCGGGCGGCGAGCTCAGCTTGAATCGGGGCAGGATGGTCGCGATGGCGATCGTCGCCTCGAGCATGGCGAAGGAGCTGCCCACGCAGCGACGCGGCCCGCTGCTGAAAGGGAAGAAGGTGAACTTCGGCAGGCGGGCGGCGAGGTTGTTCTGCCACCGGTCGGGGTTGAATTTTTCCGGCTCGTCCCAGTAGCGCGCGTCGCGGTGCATGGCCCAGGGGCTCATGACGACGGTCTGCCCCGCCTTGACTTCGTGGTCGCCGACCCTCGTGTCGCGCAAGGCACGCCGGCCGAACGCGTATGCGGGCGGGTACATGCGCAGCGCCTCGTTGAGCACGTTCTGCATGTAGGGCAGGCGCTCGATCAGCTCGGCGGGCGGCGCCGACTGGACAGCGGCTCCGCTCAGCTCCGCCAGCAGCTTCCGCTCGATGTCCTCGCGGCCCGCGAGCACGTACCACGTCCACGACAGGAGGCAGGAGGTGGTTTCATGGCCGGCGAAGAATACAGCGAGGCATGCGTCGCGAACCTCGCGATCGGTCATGGGCGTGCCGTCCTCGTCGGTGGCGCCGACAAGCATCGACATCAGGTCTTCCTGGGGATGCCGCCGCCGCGCCCGGATGGCGGTATACGCGATCTCGTCGAGCTCCTTCATCGCCCGGTACAGGCGCAGCGTGCGCAGGCTCGGCAGCGGATAGCGAAACCGGAACGGGCTCGCGATGCGGCTGTTGACCTCGTCCATCAACGCATCGACCAAACGCTGGGTTGCCTCCACGCCATCGGAGAAGTCGAGGCCGAACAGCGTGCGGGTGACGATCTGCAGGGTCAACCGCATCATGTCCGAGTGGATGTCGCGTCGCTGGCCTGGCTGCCACGTTGCGACCGTGCGCTCGGATTCCTCGGCCATCATCGTTGCGTATGTGTCGAGGCGCTCCTTGTGGAACGCCGGCAGCATCAGCTTGCGCTGGTGCAGCCAGCTGTCGCTGTCAGCAAGCAGAAGGCTGCCGGCCAGCAGCGGCGGCATGATGCTCGTGAGGTAAGCCTTGCTGAAGTCGGCGCGGCGAGTGAGCATCACCTCGGTGGCGAGCTCGGGGCGGCTGATGACCAGAACGTCCTCCGCGCCAAGGCGGACGTGGAGCACATCGGCCGTTTCGGCGCAGCGCTTCAGAAACGCGAGCCGGTCCTGCTGAAACTCCCGGAAGGCGCTCGACGGGAGCGCCTGGCGAGCGGCGACCTCCAGCGTTCTTATAGCGAGAGGCATCGTACCGGAGCGCGGAAAGCTGTTTCAGCGACCTCCCAGGGCCCTGTACTGGGCCGGGTCGTACAGCAGCGCGATGGACGCGATGCGGCCGTGCTCGACGCGGAAGAACTCCGCGAACCGCATTGATCCTCCGGGCATCTCGGCTTCGTAAAGCACCGCTGCCAGGTCGCCTGCCTCCACCTGCTGCTGCACCTGGATGGGAGACTTCAGGCACTCGACAAATCGCTGCAGCCCAAGCATGAAACCGGCAGCGCCGCGGCGCTTACCCGCGATCGAGCCTTCGAAGTCCAGGTCCTCGGCCAGGATCTCTGTCAGGCGTTCCTTGTCGAACGTGGCGATCCCGTCCTGCCAGCTGCCGTAGTAGGCGCTGACGAGTGTGGCTGCGCCGGTGATTGCGATTCCCATGTCCTTCTCCTTCATATGGCGGCTGGTCTCCATGTGTCTGGGCCGGGATCGATGCCGCGCGCCGCCGCGGCCAGCCGGTCGACGTAGTGGCCCCAACCCGCCGCGTGGCCCTTTGACCGCGACTCGGGCAGGTTCGTGTGACGAAGGTTCACAGTCGTTCCTCGAGGCGTCGGCGTCAGGACGAACTCGACCCGCGAAGAGCCTGGGGGCAGGTCAGCCACGCCGGCCATCCCCCACGACACCACCACTCGATGCGGGCGCTCCACCTCGATGTACTCGCCTCGTACCAGGTAGCCGTTGATGTCGACGGAGAACTCGCCGCCCGGCACCGCGTGCAGCGTCGCGCGCTGTCCCATCCAGCTCGTCATACGATCCGCCTTGACGAGATGATCGAAGACGATGTCGATCGGCGCCTCGATCTCGATCGAGGTCGCGAAGTCAGGCATCCCGCTTCTTTCTTTTGCCGGCTGCTTCCGCCGCGACTTTCAGCGACTGCAGCTGAGCCGGCCAGAAGTCCGCAACAAAATCTCTGACCGCCGCCAGCCCGTCGGCCCGGACGACGAACAGATGGCGCTGGCGGTCGCGCTGCTCGCTGACGAGGCCGGCGCCGCGCAGCACGCGCAGGTGGTGCGAAGCGATCTGCTGGGACATGCCGAGTTTCGCCGCGACTTCCCCGACCGCGCGGGGCTCATCCCGGACCAGGGTCAGGATGCGGCGCCGGTTGCCGTCGGACAACGCATGCCAGGCGACCTCCACGCTGCCGCGAAGGGCTCTCGCCATCTCTGTCATTCAAGCGGACATTTGTACAAATGTCAATGGGTGGGTGCAGGATTCCAGCCGAGCGTTAACCGAAGGTTAAGAATCCGTGCATCTCCTAGGATCTGTGCGTCGGCCGGCGGACAAGGGCCATGACCTCATCAGTTATTCAGGGAGGCCGTGATGAGTGTTTCGTTCGACCCTCAGGTTCTGAAGCACATTGAGGCCGAAGTCCGCAACATCAAGCACGACTTTCGCGGGCTCGTGTCTGAAGAGTCGATCGACGCACTCGCCAACGAATCGCTGGCACGCCTGGCCGACTCGAAGATCCCACAGTTCGTCCCGCTCTTCGTGGGCCGCTTCACGCGTGAGCGCTTGAGAGAGCAACTCCGCGCCGGCGCGATCGCAGTCACGGAGGCTGAGAAGGGCGCCTAGCCCGGCTACTGCTCTCTACGTGTAGAGCAGCTCGCCCCAGTCCTCGGCCTCGAGATCCAGGTCGAGATGCTTGAGCGGTCCCAGCCCGCGCGCCGTCAGGCCGAAGCGCGCCGGAAGCCTCGACGCCGCCCGCTTGTCGATGAGCACGCGGCCGCCATCGTCGGTGACGCCGCTCGCAAACGCCGCCGGCTCATCATCTCGCGACATGGTGCGAACCTTGACCTGGCATATCTTGCCGCCGCCGCAGCACCTATGAACCTCGTACGCGATCACTAGAGGCTCGACTTGCTCATGCGCCTCAAGCCAGCTCTTGGCTGCGGCGTCCGCGTTGAGGTGGAACATCGTTATTGGCTCGGATACTTGCCGGTGCGAAGCCATGTCGTGTAGGTCTTCGCATTCGGATAACCGATCGTTTCGAAGTCCGCGGCCACGCGCTCGATGTCGTACTTGACCTTTCGATGCTCGATGCGTCCGCCGTCGATGAGCGCGTAGGAGGCTCGCACGTCGCCGTCGAGGGAGAGGCTGACGCTGCCGCTGTTCGCGACCTTCAACCCGCCAAGCTCGCGCACATACGCATGGTGGATGTGACCGTAAATCGCATTCGGCGTGGCGGCGGCACCGTAAACCTCGCGCAGCTTTTCGTCGGGTGCGTCGTGCTCAACAATCGCCCAGCAGTCATCCGGGGTCGCGTGGACGACAGCGACGCCGTCGCCGCGCCAGGCGAGCGGCAGGCTCGTGAGCCAGGCCACCCGCTCGGGACCGAGCATCTCCCGGGTGCGAGCGGCCGCCTGGCCGACAAAGCCGGCGCGCAACTTCTCCGCCAGCCGTTCCTCGTCAAGCGCCTCGTCGGTGTTGCCGAGCACCGAGGGCCAGCCCAGCTGCCGCAGCCGGTCGACCACCTCGACAGGATGCGGGCCCCCCAGCGCAAGGTCGCCGCCGAGCACCACGGCGTCCGGCTGCGCCTGCTCCAGGTCGGCCAGCACCGCGTCGAGCGCCGGCAGGTTGCCGTGAATGTCGGACACGACGGCCAGTCGCATCGACCTCCACGCTACTCGTATCGTTCGCCGGCTGTGGGCGTTAGGAAATTCGTCGTGCGGCGAATCGCGCTGGTGCTGATGCTGGTCGCGCTCACCGTTTCATGCGCGACCTCATCGGCGGAAGCCCCAGCCCCGCAGCTGGGTCCCGGCCGGCTGACGCTCGAGGAGGAGATCGGCGCAGTGATGATGGTCGGATTCGAGGGTTCGCTCACTGATGCGGTGCTGAGCGAGTGGAGGCAGCGGCAGTTCGGCGGGCTGCTGATCGTGAACCTCAACCACAACGCATCCTCGCCCGATGGAATGCGGTCATTGATCGGCTCGATCCGATCCACGTCACGCCACCGTCTGATCGCGGCCACCGACCAGGAGGGCGGCTTCGTCTGCATCGCAATCAGCTCAGTTCCGTGCGCGCCCATGCCCGTCGGCCAGGACGACACCACCCGGATGGCAACCGCGCTGAGATCGCTGGGCTTCGACCTCGACCTCGGCCCGGTGTCGGATGTTTGCAACGGACCGCGCTCGATCATGTGGGGCCGCTGCTACGGCACCAACCCGGCCGCGGTCGCAAGCGCCGTCGGCCCTGTGGTCGACGGCATACACGCCGCCGGAATGCTCTCTGCCGCCAAGCACTTTCCCGGACACGGCGACACGTCGGTGAGCTCGGAGACGCGGTTGCCGCGCATCGACGCAAGTCTCGACACGCTGGCTGCCCGCGAGTGGCCACCGTTCGCCGCAGCCATCAACCACGGCGTCGACTTCGTGATGCTGGGACACCTCTTCTACCCAGCGCTGGATCCGCAGCGCTCGGCAGACCTGTCTCCAGTCACGGTCCGGACGCTTCGAACCGAGCTCGGTTTCCGCGGCGCGGTGATCTCAGACGACATGGAGATGGGCGCGATCACCGCCAGCACCCCCACGCCCGAGGCGGCGGTCGAGTTTCTGATCGCGGGAGGCGACATGGTGATAGTCGCCCACCACCTCAACGTTGCGGACTCCACATACGACGCCATCAAGGCCGCCGTGATGAGCGGCCGGCTTCCCCGGGCGCGGCTAGACGAGGCTGTGGCCGCGCTCCAGGCGCTCCGCGCGGCGTGAACTGCTGCTGATTTTGGTGCGGAGCCGGTCGCACCATGCGGCCACGGGTCCGGGGGGTGAGCGCCAAGGAGGTGCTCGCCGGGAATATGCAGTCAAGACCTCACGTCCTGCTCGTGGAAGATCGCAGCGACCTCGCTGCGATGTACCTGCTTGCGTTCGACATCGCAGGGTTCGAAACCAGGATCGCCGTGACGGGCGCAGAAGCGGTGTTGATCGCCGAGTCAGGTTGGCCGCAGCTCATGGTCCTGGACCTGCAGCTGCCCGACCTCGACGGCTTCGCCGTGTGTGACGCGATGCGGAGGCGCGGCATCCTCACTCCCGTGATCTTTCTGAGCATCACCGACGACGGGGCGACGATTCGTCGCGCTATGAGCATCGGTGCCGTCGACTATCTCGTGAAGCCTCGGGTCAAGCCCGCCGACGTCGTGTGGCGGATCAAGCAGCATCTGGAGGACAGCGCGGCTTAGGGGTTCGGATCATTGAGACCTGGTGTGATGGGGTGTACGGTTTGGCGAGCGGGGATAGGCATTGTGGGTCGGGAGTCAAGGGGTGAGTCATGCTGAACCTGGGTGTCGATGGCGCGTCAGCGTCTGGTCGGCGGCGTCGAGTTCCCGCAGGTAACAACAAAGCTCGAGCGGCGGTCGCGCGCGCGCTCGCATCGTTGTGCGAGGTTTGCGGCGGCACGCTCAGTGGTGGCGCGATTCTGTACGGTCCGTTGTCGTACTGCAGCTTCGAATGCGCGCACACCGCGCGGGACAGGTTCGTCGCCGGCAACTACCTGGGCTAATCCTCCCCACCGTGTGGGGAGGCCCCGAGGGGGCGCCGACCCTGCCTCAACCGCTAGTTGCACCACGCGACGGTCACCCGGCACAATGAATGCGCGATGCGTTACCGACTGACCCGCCGCCTGGAAGTGGACCACGGTCGGTGCTCATCCGCGCTCTGTACGGGCTGATCTAAACAGACCCGTCCTCCGTTCTCGCGCGCTCCGTCATCTCAAATGACGCGGCAGCGCGCCAATTCATCGATTGGAGGTTGATTCCATATGAGCGTTACCGACGAGCTGCTTCGCAAGAACGATGCCTACGCGCGATCGTTCGACAAGGGAAGCCTGCCGCTCCCGCCGGCCAAGCACCTGGCGGTGCTGGCCTGCATGGACGCCCGCCTCGACGTGCACAAGATCCTCGGCCTCAACGAGGGCGAAGCGCACGTCATTCGCAACGCCGGCGGCGTCGCCACCGACGACGCCATTCGATCGCTGGTCATCTCCCAGCGCCTGCTGGGGACCAACGAGATCATCCTGATCCACCACACGGACTGCGGCATGCTCACGTTCAAGGACGACGACGTGAAGCGACAGATCGAGTCCGAGGTCGGCATCCGGCCGGCCTTCGCGCTCGAG
>WNEY01001647.1_pt1 | contig 19366 bp, 18 predicted proteins | sample 5400531 | NCBI WGS metagenome assembly WNEY01 (sample SAMN13153338, study PRJNA577476) | soil metagenome | isolation source: 200 cm saprolite under Douglas fir tree site 1 | place: USA:California | collected 2015-04-18
CCCTGGCGTTGATGAGGTAGAACCCACCCAGCTGCTCCTTCGTCTCGGCAAACGGACCGTCGGTCGCGGACATCTTACCGTTCCGGACCCGCACGGTCGTTGCCGTGTGAATCGGCTGGAGCGCCTCGCCTGCGACGTAATGACCGCTCTTCTGGATTCCTTCGCTGAAGGCGTAGTACTCGCCCATGAACGCGTCCGACTCGCTCTTGGACATGGCGCCGAGCTTCTTCTCCTCATCGTAGATCAGGCACAGGTACTTCATGGCTCCCTCCCGCATCGTCGTGAAACAACTGTGGACGTCAGTTAGTCGTTCGGAGGAGCGGGAAATCGACACCAACCCGTCCAGCGCTCAGTGGAGCAGCATGATCCGCCCCACGGAGGGCGCGCCGCTTCCGTTCACCAGGAAGAGCATGTAGGGGCCGGGTGGAGCCGTCGCTCCGCCCGCCGGCAGCGTAATCGCAACACCCCCGGTCACGCACGCGCGTGAAACCGAGGGGAACGAGCCGCTGGCTCTGATCGAAGGCGTGGGTAACCGAGCCGAGCCGGATCAATGTGACCTTCGTGATGGCCGCCCCGTCCGGGCTCGCGACGGTCAGCGTCTGACCGTACGTCACGGCGCCGGGAGTGGCGCCGGTGATCGTCGGGCGCGGACCCGTGAAGAAGTACGGTGGGGAGTACAGCTCGTAGTTCAACTGGTCCACGGCGCCGGTCGCGCCGCCGCTTCCGGTATTCAGGACGTGCCCATCCGGCAGCAGGATCGTGGTCTGGTGGTAGATGCGAATCACGGCGTTGCGCGCGAGCGTCGTCCAGCGGCCGGTCGCGGGAGTCCACAGCTCGGCGTCGTACACCGCGCCCGCCGGGTTCGAGAAGCCGGTGTCCGCCGTGCCGCCCGTAACGAGCACATCCCCGGTGGGCAGCAGCGTCGCGTTCATTTGTCGGCGGGCGTGTGCCATCGAGCCGGTGTAGGCCCACGTGGGATTGGCGCTGTTCAAATCGATGGTCTCCGCCGTGTTGGTCGGCGGATCACCACCGCCCGCGTAGAGAATCTTCCCGGGCTCGTACATCACCGCAGATCCGTAGTCGCGCCTGCCGAACCGGCGAACTGGGCCGTTGGTCCAACTCCCGGCACCGGTAACATCGAGGTAGCGCGAGAGCTGCTCTTCGCCGGCGTAGAACACGCGCCCATCGGGGGCCACGAACGTGCGGGGATAGTATGACAACGCGAGGGACGCCCCCGTCAGCTGGCGCCAGGCCGTCCCGTCCCATACCTCCGGGATCGTCACCTGCGCGCCGCTTGAATCGGTGCCGGCGAGGGTCAGAACCTCGCCGTTCGGCAGCGTAGTGTTGGTCGGATACCAACGCCCCGCGGCCATGGGCGGTAGCGCCTGCCACGTGGCGCCGGCGGGATCGAACACGTTCGTGTTGGCGAGGCCGTGCAGGTCGCTGATGTGACCACCGGCCACGAGCAGCCGGCCGTCGGGAAGGAAGTCGTGTCCGGCGCAGAACAACAGCGAGGGCGCCGGCACCACGGTGAAGGCATCTGTGCCCGGGTCCCACACCTGGGGATCGCCGACGCGGCCCCAGCTCAGCACCTTCCCGTTCGGCAGCAAGGTGAGGTGTATCTGAACGAGCGGCGCCGGACGCACCGCCGACCACTGGCCGACCAACGGCGGACCCCCGACGCGGGGCGTCGTGGGATCTCCACACGCGTGCAGCAGCAGCAGGCCTCCAGCGACCGCGCTCAGCACGAGTACGAACAGCGGGGTGGTGCGTATTGGCCCTCCCGGGGCGGCGTCGAGCGTGCGGCAGCAAATGTAGCGCGCGCCCGGTTGAGTGGCTCGCGATCGTCGCCTTGCGCCGTGGCGCGGTCCCCGCGATCATGCGACACGATCATCCCATGACCACCTCCCACGTCGCTGCGACCGTTCCGCTTCCGCCGCCGGTCGCCCGTCCCCAGGACGCGCCGCTGCGCCAGGACGTGCGGTGGCTTGCGGCCACGCTGGGCCGGGTCGTCGGCCGGCTGGCGGGTGAAGACACATTCCACGCCGTCGAGGACTTGCGCCGCGCCTGCCGCGCCCGACGGCTTGGCGTCCCGGGAGCGCCGGACCTGGACGCGCTGCTCGCGCGCACCCGGTCGCTGCCGCCGGAGACGGCGCGTCTCACGGCCCGCGCGTTTACGGTGTTCTTCATCCTTATCAATGCCGCGGAACAGGCACATCGGGTCCGGCGGTCGCGCCAGGATGACCTGGCCGCGGCGCAGCGCGGATCGGTGCGCTGGTCGCTGCAACGCTTGCGCGAGGCGGGACAGAGCGCCGACGAAGTCACGCGCGCCCTGCTCACGCTCGACGTGCGGCCGGTGCTCACCGCGCATCCCACCGAATCCGCCCGGCGCACGATCCTCGATCTCCAGGCGCGTCTGGCGGAGGGCCTCTTGGCGCGCGACGGGGCGCCGGAGCCCCAGCGCCGCGCCATCGAGGGCCGTCTCGAGGGCGAAGTGGAGCTCCTTTGGCTCACCGAGGAAGTGCGGCGCGATCGCCCATCGGTCATGGACGAGGTGTCCAACGCCCTCTGGTATCTCGAGGACCGGCTCCTCGAGGCCGCGTCGCGCGTGCGCGAGCGGCTGGTCCAGGCCTTCGAGGACGAGTTCGGCCGGGGGCTCGCCGCCGTCACGCCGCTGAGCATGGGCAGCTGGGTCGGGGGCGACCGCGACGGCAACCCGTTCGTCACGGCGGAGATTACGCTCGCCGCCGCGCGCAGCGCCCGGCGCGCGGTGCTCAGCCACTACGCGCGCGCGCTCGCTGACCTCGCGGCGCGGCTCTCCGTGTCCGAGCGACTTGCCGCGGTCTCACCCGAGCTGCGGGCCTCGCTCGAGCGGGATCGCCAGGATCTGCCGGCGGTGTGGGAGCAGAATCGGCGGCGCAACGCCGACGAGCCGCTGCGCCTGAAAGTCAGCTTCATGCGGGCCCGGGTCGAGGCCGATCCACCGGGGTACGCGTCGCCGGGGGAGCTGGAGCGTGATCTCAAGCTGATTGCCGACAGCCTGGATGCCGTCGGTGCCGGGCACGCGCGACGCGCGCTGGTGGAGCCGCTGCTGGCCCAGGTCCGCGCCCACGGTTTTCATGGTTACCGCCTGGACGTGCGCGAGGACGCCTCCGTCCACACCCGGGCGCTCGACGATCTCACCGCGGCCGTGGGACTCGGACGTCTGGACGGCGCGGCGATCCGCCGAGAGCTGGCCGGCCGCCGCCCCCTGCACACCCCATACATCACGCTGGGGGCGCCGACCGACGGGACCCTGGAGGTGTTTCGGGCGATGCGGGCCATCCAGGACGAGATCGGGATGGCCGCCGCCTCGACCTACATCGTCTCGCGCACGCGGTCCGCCGACGACCTGCTGCGCGTGCTGCTCCTGGCGCGCGAAGGAGGGCTCGTGGACCTGGCACGCGAGCCCGCGGTCTCCCGCCTCGATATCGTGCCGTTGTTCGAGACCCTGGAAGATCTCGAGCAGGCGCCGCTCGTCGTGCGCTCGCTGCTCGGCGACCCGCTCTGGCAGCGACACCTCGCCGCCCGCGGGCGTCACCAGGAGGTGATGCTGGGCTACTCCGACTCCGCCAAAGACGCCGGACTCCTCCCGTCGGCGTGGGCCCTGTATCGCGTGCAAGAAGACGTGGCGCGGGCCTGCGCCGACGCCGGCGTGTCATGGACGCTGTTCCACGGCCGCGGCGGTACGGTTGGGCGCGGAGGGGGCTCGCCGGTCGCGCGGGCGCTCACCGCCCTTCCTCCGGGGACGGTGCACGGTGAAATCAAGATCACCGAGCAGGGCGAGATCGTTTCCCAGAATTTCGGGCTCATGTCCGTGGCCGAGCGCAGCCTCGAGCTGATGCTGAGCGGCGTGCTGCTGCATCGGTTCGAAGACTGGCGCAGCGGTCTCGGGCCCGGGGAGGAGGCGCGGTTCCGGGAGGTCATGGATCGCCTGGCGGCGGAGGCGTTACCCCACTACCGCGCGCTGGTCTACGGCAGCGCGGATCTCTTCAAGTTGTTTCTCGAGACGACTCCGGTGCGGGAGCTCGCCGACGTGCGCTTCGGGTCGCGGCCGGCATACCGCGGGCCGGGGCAGGAAACCATGGAGGGGATCCGGGCCATACCCTGGGTGTTCGGGTGGACGCAGACGCGACTGATGCTACCGGGATGGTTGGGTGTGGGCACCGCGCTCGAAGCCGTCGGCGGTGAGCCGGGTGGGCTCGAGCTATTGCGCCGCATGGCTCACGCCTGGCCCTTCTTCGACGACCTGCTCGCCAAGGTCGAGATGGTCTGTGCCAAGGCCGACCTCGCCATTGCCCGGATGTACGTGCGGGAGCTGGGCGGCGACCTCGCGCTGTTCGATCATCTGGAAGACGAGTTCCGCCGCACCATCGCCGCCCTGCTGCGCATCCGGGAGAGCGACTACCTGATGCGTGACAACCCGATGCTGCAGACGGCCATCGGGTTGCGGAACCCGTACGTGGATCCGCTGTCGCTCTTGCAGGTGACCCTGCTGCAACGCAAACGTGAGGCGGCGGGCGACGCGGCGACGGAGCCGGTCAGCGCCGGCCTCGCATCCACCATCAACGGGATTGCCCAAGGGCTGCGCAACACCGGCTAACCTTGCCACTCTCCCAGCCGCGCCACAGCTTCAGGCATGCACCGTCGAACGTTCGTCCACGCCCTAGGCGCCGCGGTCTCGACCGGACCGCTGGCCTCCCTCATCTCGCCCACTCGCCGCCTCAACCGGATCGGGCTCGAGCTCTATTCCGTGCGGGATGCGATGGGCCGGGATCCCGAGCGCACCCTCGCCGCCGTGCGCTCCATGGGATATACCGACGTCGAGCTGCTGTGGTCCTTCGGTAACTTCGGGCGCACCACCGAGCAGGTTCGGGCGGCGCTCGATCATGAGGGACTGCGCGCGCCCTCGGCGCACGTCTCACCCACCGTCGTGCTGGTCGGCTGGGAGCGAAGCCTCGCCATCGCCCAGCGGCTCGGCCACGAATACCTGATCGTGCCAAGCTTCACAGCGGACACGGCCCGCTCGCTCGACGATTGGCGGGAATGGGCCGACCGCTTCAACACCGCGGGCGCAGCGGCGCGGCGCGCCGGCATTTGGCTGGCCTTCCACAACGAGGCCGACCACATGGCGCCGATCGACGGCCAGGTGCCATACGACGTGTTCGTCGAGCGCACCGACCCGAGCGTGGTGCGCCACCAGCTCGACGTCGGCAACATGGTCATGGGGGGCGGCGACCCGTTCGCCTACCTCGAGCGCTACCGCGACCGCTACTGGAGCTTCCATCTGAAGGACGTCGTGAAGGACCGCTCGCGAGACACCGTGCTCGGCACCGGAACGCTCGACTTCAGGCGTCTCTTGGCCGGCATCCCCGACATCGATCGCAAGCCGTGCTACGTCGAGCAGGAGGGCGTCGAGCATCCGCTCGACAACGCGCGCCAGAACCAGGCGTATCTCAGCAAGCTGGAGTTTTAGGGTGTCCGGCCCCGGGCCTCACTTGGCATCGTACCCGGCGAATTCCCCGCGCTGGTACACGTTTCCCTTGTATTCCTGGTCGAGGTGGATGCCGATCTTGGACGTATAGTATCCCCGCACGGTCCACCCCTTGAGCTGCCCGAAGAAGCGCTCAGGCTCCGTCTTCGGGTCTTGCTCGCCCGCTGCCATCCGAGTGAGGACCGCGACCCGCTGGTCGGACGTGGCCTCGAGGAACGGCTTCGCATTGAGCTCGCGAGACAGCCCATCCACCGCCTGGAGGCCGGAGCGCCACTTGGCCTGCCAGTCGGGCTCGAGCGATTCTGCCAGACGGCCGTCGATGTAGGCCGCCACCGCGCCGGCGCGCGCGCCCGGCGAATGGTCGTCGGCGGGGATGATCAGCTCGGTCAGCTCATCGAGCATGGCGAACTCCGCCGCCGTCAGGAACTTGCCCGGGACGCCGACCGCGGCCGGCGTGGTGGCCGCCACTCCCGGCAGCAGCGGCGTCACCAGGGCTGCCGCGGTGGCCGCGATCATCTCGCGGCGCGAGACCGACTCCGGATGCTTGGGCGCGTCCGTCATAGGTTCCCCTTCCTGAGTTCGTCCGCGAGATGGTCACACGAGCGCCACGCCAACGCCATGATCGTCCACGTGGGGTTCTGACACGATGCACTCACGTGGCTCGAGCCGTCCACCACGAGCAAGTTGGGAACGTCGTGGGACTGCTGAAACTGATTCAGCACCGACGTCTTGGGATCGTTACCCATGCGCGCGGTGCCCAGCTCGTGGATGGACCAGCCTTCGGTGAGGACTTCCTTGTCCTGTCCCACCACCTCGATCCCCGCGGCCTCGAGCATCTCGCGCCCCGTCGCGACCATGTCCTCGGCCATCTTGCGCTCGTTATCCGAGAACGTGTAGTGGAAGCGCAGCACCGGGATCCCCCAGGCGTCCTTCATCTCGGGATCCAGGTCGACGTGGCTTTCGTAGCGAGACAGGACTTCGCCGAACGCGCCCAGACTGATGAACGCCCCGGCGTGATCGCGCACGCTCTTCTTGAACTGGCCGCCGAATCCCGGCGTGTCCATCACGTGCGCAGGGAACATGGTATGGCCGCTGTTGCCCTCGAAGCCGTAGCCCCGGAGGAACCCGGGTTGGCGGTCCTTCAGATTCCGAAAGCGCGGGATGTAGAACCCTCCCGGCCGGCCGTCATCGAGGGTGTGCGGCTTGCCCACGAGCTCCTTGATCAGGCCCGTGACACCCGGTCCCATCACGTGCTCGCAGAAGTTATGACCGACATGCCCGCTCGAGTTGCCGATGCCGTTGGGATGCTGCGGCGAGCGCGACAGCAGCAGCAGGCGGGCGGATTCCAGCGTGGAAGCGGCCAGGATCACGACTTTCCCCTTGGCCTCGTAGCTCTTGCGGGTCACGCTATCGAGGAAGGCGACCCCGCGCGCCCGCCCGGTGTTCTTGTCGACCACGACCTCATGAACGGTGGAGTTGGGCCGCACGGTGAGGTGGCCCGTGTCCATCGCCGGATAGATGAGCCCGGTGGGCGAATCGAACACGGCGTGGATATCGCACCCGCCAGGCCGCCGATCGCACGCGCCCCGGCCGTAGCACTTGCTGCGATACTTGTTGTGCTTCAACCCATCGGTGGTGACGCCGGCGCGGTAGGGCGTCAGGACCTGTCCTGACTTCTTCAAGCTCTCGCGCAGCTTCACTTCGCCGAAGTTGAGCTTGGAAGGCCGCTGGAACTGGCTGTCCGGCAGGTGCGGCAGGTTCTCTTTGACGCCGGAGATCCCGAGGTAGAGGTCGACCTTGTCGTAGTACGGCTCGATGTCCGCGTAGGAGATGGGCCAGTCTTCCCCGTACCCGTCGTGCGACTTGCCTTTGAAGTCGTAGTCCGAGAGGCGGAGGGCCAGCCGGCCCCAGATGTTGGTCTTGCCGCCGAGGCAGCGGGCCCGCACCCAGGCGTAATTAGTTCCCGTGTAGGGGTGATCTTTCTCGTCCACCAGGATGTTCTTGACGTAGTCCGAGCCTCCCCAACCCCCGACGTACGAGTACACGTGTTTGAACGCCGCGCCCTTGGCGTACGGCGGCTTACGAATCGTGTACTCGTTGAACGAGAGGTGGTGCGATCCCGGCGGGGCGTCGCCCCGGCGCGGATGATCGTACGGCCACTGCATCGAGCGCAGCTCCTGCTCGATGGGAAGCTTCTTCCCCGCCTCGAGCAGCAGCACCTGCAGGCCGTGGGTCGTGAGAACGTGCGCGGCCATGCCGCCGGCGGCACCGGAGCCTACAATCACCGCATCGTAGGTTTTGGAGAGATCGACATCCTGCTCGAGCGGTGGGGCAACGCGAACCAGGGTCATCGAGGCTTTCCTCCATCTGTCGTGCGCTGCGGGTCCCAGACCGCCACGCCCACGCGCGAGTCGGCCGTTCCGTAATACAAGTACCAGCGTCCGTTGAATGGCACCAGCCCCTCCACGAACGTCGTGCCCTCGGGGTACTGTCCGGTCCGCTCGTAGTCTTCCGTGGGCTGTATGAATGGCGTTTCAGATCGCGCCACCAGCTTGAGGGGGTTTCGAGGATCGTACAGCGCCTGCCCGCCGGTATAGACCCGCACCGGCAGCGTCGGGTCGCCGTCCGTTGCGCTGTTTCCCGCATTGTACATCACGACGATGCCGTGCTCCGTGAGGAGGGCGGGCGGCCCCGCCTCCACCAGCCAGGAATCGAAGTGCCCCGGCCTCGGCGACAGCACCTTGAGGAGCTTGCCGTTCATATCCAGCAGCGGGGTCCAGGCAACGAGGTCCTGGGAGGTCGCGATGAGGATGTCGGGAACGTTGAAGTACATCCAGTACGCCCCCGCTACCTTGGTCGCGACGACGTGGTTCCCCTCTACGCGAGCGAGGATCGCACCGGACTTGGACTCCAGATCCAGATACTCGCCGCCGTACGCCTGTGCGAAGGCGGGACCGTGCTTGGTCCAGTGGACCAGGTCCCGGGAGGTCGCGACGGCAAGGCGCGGGATGCGGCGGTTCCACTGCGTGTAGGTGAGGACATAGGAACCGTCCTCCGTCTCGACGATGCGGGGGTCCTCCACGCCGCCGGGCCATTCGTACGGGCGCTGCGCGTCGCTGTCGGGATAGAGCACCGGCGTGGCGCTGCGCGTGAAGTGCAGTCCGTCACGGCTCTCCGCCAACCCGATGCGCGAGGTATGACCGCCGATCGCGCGCTCACCGCTCGCGTCTTCGGCGCGGTACAGCACAAAGACGCGCCCCTCCCTCACCACCGCCGCCGGATTGAAGGTGGCGTGCTCCTCCCATCGCACGAGGGTGTCGCCCATGGCAGAGTGGAACTGGGACGCGGGACCGGGCGTGATGACCGGGTTCACGTCCTTGGGTTTTTCAAAGGGCCCGAACATCCAGGCACGCTCCTGCCCGCACGCCGGCCGGTGCGTCAGGCCGGGTGCGTACAGGAGCGTTGCCAGGGCGAGGGCCTTCAGCGTGTGGCGCCTGCCAGATCCGTAACCGTTCCGGCGAGCATCCCCAACTTCGCCTGATCGGCGGCACCCGGCGCGTCACCCTTGAGCTGCGTAGCCAGTTGCGTCAACGCATCGCGGCGCCCCTGGCCCGACGCCTGTTCGGCGGCGGCGAGGGCCTTTCGGGCCGCGGCGAGCTTGTCGGGCGCCAGGCCGTTGGTGCGCTCCAGCTGATCCAGATACGCCCGCGCCACCACGAAGCTCGCGGGCCACACCAGCTGCTGCTGATCCTGGGCATTCAGGTAGTCGAAGTGGATCAGCTTCGCAGCGTCGAGCTCGTTCTGCGAAATGAACGCGCTGGGCTGCAGCGCGAAGATGTCGAGTCCGCGCGCGATTTCGGAGCTCACGATGTAGCCGTTGTACCAGTACGCCGACCACGACCCGGCGCCGAGCAGCTTGGTCGAGTCCATCGGGCCGCGGTCGAAGAAGGCGACCTCCCGCGGGTGCGCGGGATCGGTCCAATCGAATACCGAGACGCCGCCCTGATACCACCCCTGGGCCATGATGTCGCGGCCGGGGATCGGGATCAACGTGCCGTTGTGCGCCACGCAGTTCTCGAACGCGGTCTGGGGCGCCGGCAGCTTGTAGTAGCTCTTGAACGCCATGGTGCTGCCCGACCGCGTGAAGATCGCGTCCGCGCCCCATTCGGGCTTGTCCGTCACGCGGCAGCGCGGCTGCAGGCCCCCGCCCCACTCATCGGTGAACAGAATCTTGGTGCCGTCGTTGTTGAACGTCGCCGAGTGCCAGAAAGAGAAGTTGGAGTCGGACACGGCGCCGATCCGCTTCGGATTGGCGACGTCGCGGATGTCGAGCAGCAGGCCGTAGCCGCCGCAGGCACCGCCCGCCAGCCCGATCGCGGGGTAGACGGTGATGTCGTGGCACTGTGTCGGGCCAGTGGGGGGACCCTGGCGACGGCGATTTGCCGCGCGGCGGTTCACAATGTCCTGCAGGCCCGCCCGTAGAGCGGCGCTATCCGCGCCGCTCGGCGCCCCGCTGCCCCCGCGCGCCTTCATGATGCTGTCGAGCTGCTGGGTGATGAAGCCCGGGAAGACAATGACGGCCCGCCCGTTGATCGTGGCGACGAACCCGCCCGCCGCCCGCGCGGAGTCGGCGGCGTGTTGCGCCGCGGCGATGTCCTCGGGCGTCTCACCGTGTGACGGGGCCTGCGTCAGATCGTGGAAGATCCGCGGGGAACTCACGATCCGCGCCTGCTCCGGATGCGCCAACGGGACCTGGATCACCTCGATCCGGAACAGGGCGGAGTTGGGATTCGAGTCTGGGGGTGCGTCGGAGCAGCCCGCGAGCTCGTTGGGGGACCGCACCGGCGCCGACCCGGAGACGTAGATGTAGACGTTCGCCGTGTCGGTCGGAGACGTCACGACCGTGTGCGTGTGCGAGCCGCGGCAGGTCTGCACCTCGGTGATGCGACGCGGATTCGCGATGTCGGTGATGTCGAAGATCCGGATCCCGCGTAACCGCTCATGACTCACCGTGTCGCCCACGCCCTGCGTGCCGCAGTCGGTGCGTCCGTTCAATGCCTCACCGGAGACGAACAGCAGCTTGCGGTACACCGAGACGTCGCTCTGCGACCCGGGACACACGAAGGCCTTGTGCAACCGGGGACTCTTGGGGTCGGTGATGTCCCACACCTGCACGCCGGCGAAGTTGCCCTGAATGACGTAGGGCCCGCTGAACGACAGGTCGGAGTTGATGTAATTGAAATCGCCCGGGGTGCCGCGATTGATGAAGCTGGGCGAGGGTTGCGTGGTCGAGACCAGCTGCATGTTCCAGGCGGCCTGGCCGGCATCCATCCACCCGGCGCGCAGCCCCACCCGCGGGTCGGCGCTGGGCGCCGCCGTGGAGAAGTGGCGCTGGGACGAGCTACACGCGGCGACGGACAGGAGGACGATCGCGTACAACGAATGTGATTTCACTGAGGGCTCCCTGTGAGGGCATCGAGCATGCGGCTCATGCGGTCGATCTCGGTGGTCTGGTCGGCGTTCACGTCGGCGGCGAACCGGAAGATCGGGCCGTCTTCCGCGGCGCCGGGGGTGGCGAGCAGCTGGGCGACCATCGTGAGCGCGCCGCGGTGGTGCTGAATCATGAACGTGAGAAAGAGGCGGTCGAACTGTGGCCCGCGCGCGGCGTCCAGCTGGGCCATCTGATCGGGGGTCAGCATGCCGGGCATGAGCATCGGGTGATCCATGCCGGGCATCACGTGGCCGCGTGGGTCGGCGGGTGGCACGACCTCGTTACGCTCGCGTAGCCAGCGCTGCGCGAACGCGATTTCGTCGTTTTGAGCGACCACGATGCGCTCGCACAGGACCCGCAGCGCCGGACTGGCGCCATGCGAAGGCGCCCAGCCGGCCATCTGGATGGCCTGGGCGTGGTGGCCGATCATCCCGGACACGAAGTGCACGTCGGCCCTTGCCGGGGCGGGGACCGGGGCCTTGGGTGACACGGCGGTCTGGTGGGTCGAGGCGCCGGCGCATGCCGCCGTGGCGATGAACACCAACAATGGCGTTTTCATGCGGCCTTAAGCTGCGGCGGCCATGGCCGCGCGCGCAAGGCGCATGATGCGCAATGAATCACGGTCGAGGCGTGGGGCTCTCGCCACGCCTGACAATTCCCAGACATTTGTTATCGGAAGATGAGATGCGCCACGGCGGATTCGAGGTTCCAGTAGATGAGCGCGAGCGCGGTCAGGTCGAACGCGGCATGCGCGAACATCGGGATCCAGATCTGTCCCGTGACCGCGAAGATGGTTCCGAACGTGAGCCCGGTGATCGCGGCCTGCTCGACGCCGGGGAGCCCTTGGTCAGGATAGTGGGCCAGCGCAAACAACCCGGCGGTGAGTAGCACGATCCCTGCCTTGGCGCCTGCGCCGGATCCGAACAGCTTGCCGAATCGCTCGAACAGAAATCCCCGGAACACGACCTCTTCTCCGAAGCCGCCGCCGGCGATCAGGAGATACACGGCTCCGGGGAGCGCGGCCGGGTTGCCGGTCAGGTAGTGGTACGCCTGGTTGATCGGAGGGGCACCGAACAGGGGCATCACGATCGCTTTCATGAAGAGCTTGAAGGCGATGCCGAATGCGATGCCGACCGCGAGGTCGCGGGTCCAGCTCCGGGGCCGGGCGAAGCCGATCTCGGACCATGGCGTGCGCGACCACCGCACCCACAGGAGCGCCAGAATGCCGCCGAGCGGCGCGACTGGATAGTTGCCGACGAGCGTGACGACGAGCAGCGCGAGGATTCCGAGCGGTCCGAATCCGCGCAGTTGCGCCGCAACCCTGCTCTCCGCCAAGCGTTCTATTGTTGTTCCCGCATCGACGTGCCCGGCCAGGTGCTGGGCACCATGCGCGCAGTGGCGATCCCATTCCGGGCCTCGGTGGGGTCCATGCGCTCCATGCCGGAGTGCGCGCTGAAGAATCCCATCTTGGGCCACAGTTTCACGAAGTAGTTGCTGTCCGCCAGGGCAACGAGCGACACGGAGCTCTCGTTCTCACCCGTGGGGGAGCTCACGCGATGCGGGCCGGGCGCGAGCTCGACCATGAGGTAGGTACCCGCGGCGGTGCGGCCCACGATCTGGCTGTCGATGGCAACGCTGAGCTTGGAGGCTCCGCCAAAGCCACTCCCGGCCCGGTACACATAGATCCGCGACATCCCGGGTGCGGGCTTGAAGGTAAGGGCGACCGCCTGCAATTCCGGGGGTGCCGTGGGCACGGATACGCAACCCGCGGCGACCAAGATCGTCGCCATGAGGACGGCTCGACGAATCATGCTAGCCTCCTTCGCTACTAAGGAGCCGGCCGCACCTCGGTTGGATCAATGACGACCGGAGTGCGATCGGGTCCGAGCGCCCATTCGGCCAGGGCCCCGGTCACGACCACCCGGCCGCCCGAAAGGCGGCGCACCTCACGCCACGTGGCCTCCGCTCGGCGCACCTGGACGGTGTCCTGGCCCTGAAACGCGTCGGTGTTGGGACTGTCCTTGTAGTCGGCGATTGTACAAATCGGGGCCTCGAGGATCAGCAGGTCCACCACCTGGGGACGATCGCCGCGTTTGATACTCTGGTAGTTGGGTGGGCCCGGGAGCGTGCGCTGAATCAACCGCCCGGTGAGCGAGACCGGCGCGGGCCGATAGTGATAACAAGAATCAGCGACGCCGGGCCGGGCGAGGGGCTGCCCGGTGGCAGCGATGAGAATCACGAACGACGAAAACAGGAACATGGTCGAAACGTATCCTCTCAATCGAGCAGGCGTGCAGCGACCCGGTGCCCGGCGTACATGCCGACACCCGTCCCGACCATACTGATCACGAACGCCGTCATCATGCCGACGGGGGCGCCGAGCCACCAGCCGATGGCACCTCCTACGCTGGCTCCGAGAAATGTGAGGATCTTGGACATTCTTTAGCGCCGCATGCTCTCCACGACCGTGGGTGAAAAGGGATTGCGGCCCTGGTGCAGCGCGGCAATCCACCGCCCGGTAGTATTGGGGTCGTCCGCGCTCGCACCGTTGATCTCGAGATCGGCGGCCGCTGCGGCGAGGTTGCCGGTCAGCGCGCGCACGACGGCGCGGGACAGGTGCGCCGACCCATAGCTCTCATCATCGGGCGGCGTGCGGTCGACCGCGCGATCACACACCGCGAGCACCGCGTTCGCCTGGCCGGCCAGCGCGCCATTCCAGCAGACCGTGCGCAACACCGCCGGCCACAGACCGAGTGTCGAGTCCACCGCCCAGCCCCGATTCAATTCCGCGAGTGTTTCCGGTATCCGGCCCTGGCGCGCCAGGCGCCAGGTATTAGCGGCATGGGCGCCGGCGGAAGTCGTGTCGGCCGGGGCAGTGCCGCGGAGCAGCTGTGCGAGACTGTCGTGCCGTTCGCGCCACGCCAACATCCCGGGAGTCCATCCGTCCCGCGTCACGGCGGCGGCATTGGCGCCACGCGCCAGCAAGAGCTGTGCGACATCGGCGTGACCGTAGAGCGCCGCGAGATGCAACGCCGTCCAGCCGTCGTCCCGCGGAGCGACGGTGGGATTGACTCCCATGCGGATCAGGCCGGAGACGACGCCTGCCTGGCCGTTGCGGGCCGCGTAATACAGATCCGCGTGATCGAGGAGCGGCAACGCGTCCAGTGTGGTATCGTTGCGGCGGTAAAACGTCTCTCCAATCTCATCGTCGATCGCGTACGACGGCACGCGACCGCTGAACCAGAGCCGTCCCGCCTCGTGACCGTCGGTGGGATCGACCTCGACGATGCTGAATCCCTCGCGCGAGTGCTCGTCCGGCGCACCGGTGAAGAAGAAGATGTGCGATCCCGCCCAGCGCGTGGACGGCCGCATGACGTCGGTCACCAGCGGATTTATGAGCTCCCCGAAGCTCGTCTTGGGCGATGCATACTCGCGTTGGTAGTGCACTTTGCCCTGACGGTCCACGAGCATGAGGTTGTGCCAGGAATTCAGGATGATGCCCGACCTCCAGACGGTCAGGCCGGTCGCGCGTTCATGTTCCTTGAAGTCCACCTCGGTGATCGTGCGCACCGTCCCGTCGCCGAGCGCGATGGCCACGAGGCGCTTGTCGTCCACGACATAGTCTGTATCGCCGCGCAGCACATCCATCGTGCTGTTCTTGGTCTCCACCGGGGTACGCCACAGCGACTTGCCGGTAGCGGGATCGAGCAGATCGAACCACTCGTAGCCGCGGACCAGCAATCCTTGTTTGGTCGGGACAATTCGGAACACCTTGTTCTTGAACTTGCGTGCCGCGGGCCACGCGCTCCCGCCGTCACTCGCGCGGAACGCCAGCAGACTGTCGCCGGACGGGATAAAGTCCACGCCATGCCGCTGGATGATGGACGCGTAGCCGTCGTGGGGGAGTGGGAGCTTTGCCCCGCGCAACGCGCTGCCGCGCCACAGCACGCGGCCCGTGCGGGCGTCCAACCGAATCGGTCCGTCGGTACTGATGTAGAGGAGAAAGGACGTATCGCTGTCCGTGAGGGGGGACTGATGTCCCAGCAGATAGGGAACGCCGCTCGTCTCAAAGACCTTGGGCTCAGCTGTGAACGCACTGTCTTGCCGCCAGCGGACTCGCCCGGTGGCGACATCCACAGCCATCAGCGTGGTGGGGCTGTTCGCGGTGCGGCCGAGCAGGACGATCGCGGTGTCGGTGCCAGGCGAGGGCAACCAGCCGCGCGCCGCAAGGACCGACAGCGACCCGCTGTCCCAGCGCTTCACGCCGGTGCGCAGGTCGAAGATCTCCAGCGTGTCGTGGCCGGAAATGATGCCAAAGCCCGAGTTCCAGGCGATGGCGAGCGCGGCGCCGTTGATATCCGCCCGGTCCTTGCGCGACCACAGCACAGCGCCGGTCGAGGCGTTGACGCCGGCCAGCTCCGTCTTGGTGCCCACCACCAGCAAGCGTTCGTAGGCGTCACCCGACATGGATGTGAAATCCCGCGCGCGGGGCATGTCGGTCGAGAAATAGAAATTGATCTTGCTGGGACTGGTGTAGCTCCACAGCGCGGGACTTTCCACCACCCGCAGCTTCTTGAGATTCGCGGAAGGCATACGCACGGTATCCGTGCGCGACTCCGGCTGGACCAGCAGCGTGTCGCCGCGCCACGCGACGAGCGCCCCTTCGACTGATGTTCCTGACTGGGTTTCGATCTTCACGCGGGATCCGACGGGCAGTGTGGCGCCGCGTGGAGTCTGAGCGAGCATGGGACTGGGCAAGAGCAGCAACGACACGAGAGCAGCAGGCGCTGGCTTCATACCAACCCCCGGCTGAAGCGAAAGTTGTCCATGATAGGGCGCCAACGTGCGAATGTCCAATGATCGGTGCGCGGGCGCCGGTCAACAAATCCACGTGGGTTTTGCTCGCAGAAAGAGCGCGACGTCCTTCAGCCTTGCATCACTTGGAATGTGCGAGAGGTCGGTAGACGAGCCACGCGTCGGCGGGTTGACCAGGGAGAAGCGAGTCCTCCAACTGGGTGGCTACGACGGTCAGCCCCTTGAAGGGGACGTTCTGAGCACGCTAGGAACAGACCGCACATCCATAGGCCCGCCAGCTTCAACCGCATGTTAGGGTCGCGCTTATGAGCCCAACACGGCCCGTAACCGTGACAAGAAGCCATCGGGATCCGCGGGACTCAGCAGCAGACTGTAGCCGGCCGTCGTGGGGATGTAGACCGCCCGCTTGCGGTCGGTGAGGTACAGCAAGGCCTTCTCCCCGTTGCCCAGTCCCCATGCGGCGCCACTTCGGCCGCAGCCCTTCCTCGCGATCGAGGTCGACCCGGCGAGCGCCATCGACACGGAGCTGCACCTTGGGAACGAGACGGCCGTACAGGTCACCCTCGAGGCGCAGGCCGTCGTCTCGGATTGCGAAACGCGACGCGTGCGCACCTCGCACGGAGGTGGCGAGCAGTACGACACCTCCCAGGAGAAGCACGGTTACCGGAATGAGAAACCACAGGTAGCGGCTCTCGGCGGGTGCAATCGGGAATACGCTCACACAGACCTCCGCATGTTAGGCAACGCTCAGCGGGATCGCACGGCGTCCGCTCGCACGTACAGATCAGCCGACCATTTCAGCGTTTCATGACGCCGCAGCCGCACGAAGCCGTGTCGCTCGAGCAAGGTCTCCATACCTCGCACCGAGTGCACGAAACCCCGAAACGGATTGCGGAACAGGGCGCGGCTCAGATTCTGTAGCCGCACGGCGGCCCGCACATACCACCGGTCGCGCGGGTAGGAGAACGCCAAGAGACGCCGGCTGCGGCGCAGCGCTGCCTCGAGCAGCGGCTGGTAGGCAGGGTAGCAGCATACCACCCGATCCATGGTCACGACGTCGGCTGGCTTCACCGCTTCCGCCATGGACACGAAGTCGCCGGGCATCAAGTCCAGCCGATCTGAGACGTTTCGGCGACCAGCCTCCTCGCGAGCAGCGGCAATGTAGGCCGGTGCCGCCTCCACCGCAGTCACGCGCTCGGCGCCCGCGGCGAGGAGCTCGAAGCTCAGCGCGCCGATGCCGGCACCCACATCCAGGACGGTCCTCCCATGCCCTGCTCCGAGAATTGCATCCCTCAACAGGCGCGTCGTCCGGTCGGGACCTCGCGTCCGGTAGCGCGTGAGATCGCGCCGGGCGACGGCGTCGCTGAACTGTCGCTGGTTAGCCGAGAAGAATGAAGCGCAGCAAGAGATCATTTAGGAGGTTCAAGCGCATGTCAGGCGGTGCCGGCCTCGAGTTGCCGCGGCGGACACCGAATGGAGCCATATGAGCAGAACACACAACAGTCGCCGGCGCGCGGGCGTAAGAGCCGATGACACCTCGTGCACTCGTAGGAGTGAACGCAAGCGTTCTCGGGCATTGCCTCTGACTTCTCGAAGCCGCAAAACGGGCAAGTGATCGCGCTGTTGAATATCAACGCCGGCATCTGCCGAAGGGATCGCGCTTAAGCTGCCGGCGACGCGCCCGCCGGAGCAACTGTGGTGGAACGTTCATGGAGGAGCATCCACGACGTGCCGAACCTGTCCCTCAGCATTGCAAAGCGAGACGCGAAAAAGGTCTCCTCCATCTTCATGAAGATCTGACCGCCGTCGGAAAGGAGCGCATAGAGGCGTTCCGCTTCCTGGTCGCTGTCGACGGTGAGAGTCAGATAGGCGCTGCGCATAGGCTCGGCTCCCGGAATGTCCGCCCCCATCAGCACCGTCTTTCCGATCTCGATGCGAGCATGCAGGATGCCATCTTTCCGGTTCGCTGGCGCGTTGGCCGGATTCGGCTGCTGGCCGTGCATCATCATCATCGTAATCTTGCCGCCGAGCTGTTGCTCATAGAAGCGGAACGCCTGCTCGCAGTTCCCACCGTAGTTGAGATAGACGTCAAGTTTCATTGCGTGGCCGGATCCCAATGTTCGTCCGCCTTGCCGTCCTTGAAACGCCACATGTCGAACCAGGTTGTCGTGTAGCTCCTTGAGGAATCTTTGGCGTCCTTCAGCTCGCGCACATACGCGACCACCACGAGATCGCCCTCCGCCACCACCGACACGACCTTCGTCTTCATCTTCTCCGGTATTAGTACGGGCTTCACCTTCCGGACCTCGGTGAAGTACTTCACCACACCAGCGCGTCCGGACGCCGCGTTCGGATTGTGCTGGATGTAGCGCTCCGTCAGGTATTTGTCTGCCAGCTCCCAGTGCCCCGCCTCCAGTAGGTCCTTGACGATGTGGTAGGCGGCCTGCTTGTTCGTATTGAGCTTCGGGTCGCTGCTGTGGAACAGGGCCTCCGGATCGCTCGCGCCGACAACGGGTTCTTGCGCGTGCAGCGAAAGGCTGCCGGCCACCAGAGCGGCGGCAAGTGCTCGCTTCATTGCACGATCACCACACCCTTCATGCCCAAGGCCTCGTGAAACGCGCAGTGGTAGGGATACGTCCCCCGCGCATTGAACGTGAACCCAAAGGTTCCGCCCGGCGTGTTGCCGCAAGGTGGATACGGACACGTCATCGGCGGAGGGCCGGGCGGCGCGACCGCGCTGCTGTTCCACACCCCGGTGGCGTCACTCGTGGACGTGTGGCTCGTCGTGCCATCGTTGCTCCAGCCGACGACGGCGCCCACGGCGACCCTTACGGTCTCCGGTGCGAACTGGTACTCGGTCATCGTGACGCTGGTCGTAGGTGGCGGATTCCCGCCCCCGCCCGTGGGGTTGGACCCGCCGCAAGCAACGGCCACAACCACCGCGACGCATTCACACCGCATCCGCATGGCTCCCCCTGAAGGGTTCGAGGCTCCCTGGACGTTCTACGGTTAGCCATGACTTGTCAAACAGAGCGCTTGCCCACGGCGAGCCAAGGCGTGCCGCGGTAGGAATCCGCGACCATCCAGGCGCCGGCCGTCAACGCCCACGAGCTGACGAACTCGGTCCAATCGTCGGCGGTGGGGTGTGCCACGACGATGGGTACCCACACCAGCAGGGTGAACAGGCCCAGCTGCAGCGCCGAGAGCGTGGCTGCCAGTCGTGCATACACGCCGAGGAGCACCGCCACGCCCGCCGCGATGAAGGCGGCGCCGGTGAAGTACGCCCAGGCTACGTGCCATGGCAGCCAGCCCGGTACCATCGAGGCGGTTCGTTCGAGATAGATAAAATGCGCTACGCCGAACGGGATCAACGCCAGGCCGTAAAGCGCCCTCGCGATGCCCAGACCTTTGTCGCCGGTGGCGAAACCGAGGTGCTGTCGGTCCCAGTCTCCGGCGAACCACACGTACAGAACCCAGGAAGCCGCCGCCATCACCGCGGTGTCACCCAAGGCCCACCAGGCAACCGT
>WNEY01000968.1_pt1 | contig 19365 bp, 17 predicted proteins | sample 5400531 | NCBI WGS metagenome assembly WNEY01 (sample SAMN13153338, study PRJNA577476) | soil metagenome | isolation source: 200 cm saprolite under Douglas fir tree site 1 | place: USA:California | collected 2015-04-18
GCCAGGGTGTCGCCCCCGATCTCGGAGCCGCCGCGTAAGACGGAGGCGAGGAAGGGGCCGACGATCGGCCCGGTCCCGTTCAGGTTGATGCCGACCACCGTCGCCCAGTACGCGGTCTGGTCCCACGGGAGCAGGTAGCCCGTGAAGACCTCGAGCATGCCGAGCACGAGCAGCAGCACGCCGATGATCCAGTTCAGCTCGCGCGGGTACTTGTAGGCGCCGAACAGGAACACGCGCGCCATGTGGAAGAACATCAGGATGATGAAGACGCTGGCGCCCCACTTGTGCATGCCGCGCACGAGCCAGCCGAGCGTGACGTCGTTCGTGATGTGCTGGATCGACTGGTAGGCGCTTTTCGGATCGGGCTGGTAGTACATCGCCAGGATCACGCCCGTGAGCGCCTGCACGAGGAAGGCGGTCAGCGTCGCCGACCCGAGCGTGTGGAACCAGTCGGTGTCGCCGGGAACCTTGCGGAAGAGGAAGTACTTGAGTCCCCCGACCAGGCCCGAGCGCTCTTCGAGCCAGTCGATCGGGTAGTTGATCGCGGCCTCGAGCTTCTGGCGTCGTGCGGACTTCCGGCTGCGCGTGACGGTCGCCATCAATGAGGCGGCTGCAGCGGGTAGAGAAGCTGCTCCCAACCGTCGACGTGCTGGCCGGGACCGGCGAGCTTGTACTTGTAGATCAGCGCGTCCTTCCCCTTGCCCTTCACATGCGACACGCTGTACGGCGTACCGAGGATGAGGTGGCCGTTCCGGACCTCGTAGTCGTACCGGTCGAGCGCGCGAACCGGCGGGCCGGAAACGCGATTGCCCTCGGAGTCGTACTGCCCGCCGTGGCAGGGGCAGCCGTAACCGCCCGCGGGAATGGTCGGGATCAGCGTGATCCGCTGACCGCCCTGGCCCTGGACGTCCTTCTTCTGGTTGTCCTGCACCGGTCCGTTCGGCTGGACGGGACAGCCGAGGTGCGCGCAGCGATTCGAGATGATCGTGAAGCTCGGCTTACCGTCCAGGAGACCGTTGTTGCGGATGTACGCCGTGCGATGCGAGACCTCCCCGGCCTCCGGATGCATGAAGAACTGCGTCACGAGCCACTTCCCCTCGGGGAAGTTGTCCAGCGGTCCGAGGTCGACGTGCGGGTACCCCTGCTTGACGTACGCCGGCACGATCATGAACCCGATTGCGGGTACGGTCACGAGCCCGCCGATCACGCCGCCGAGCCCGAGCGTTGCGCCCTCGAGGAAGCGGTTTCGGGGGAATCGATGGGGCTCCGGCATCGGCGCCTCGCGGTCGGCTGGGGCTACCTCGGCGGCCGACGGAACCTCGCGCCGCTCCGGCTCGATCGGCTCGGGCGCGCCGCGATACTCCATCGTCGCCTCGCGCGCCCACAGGAATCCGAACACGATCGCGATCGCCGCGCCGATCGGCGCCACGATGACCGGATTCACGATCAGCCCGACGAGGATGCAGGCAATGCCGGCCGCGAAGCCGATCGGGTAGATCGAGGGGCCCGGAAGATGCGGCCGGTCCCCGTGCCGGGGCTCCGTCACCGCACCTCCCCCTTGTGGGTCACCACTAGTGGATTCAACCCCCGCCTTGTCCGGCGTGTCAACGACGTAACAAACGGCGCAACGGGCCGGAACTCTGACTGATTCGGCCGTTCCCTGCAGCGCCGTCGAGCGGGATCCCGTACTCCCCCCAGCGGCGGTCGACGAGAGCCATCACCTCGGGGGTCATCTCGATCTCCGGCGGCCACTCGCGGGTGCCCTCCTGGGGCCCCTTGTGCGTCGCGTCGATGCCGATCTTGCCGCCGTAGAACTGACGCGTCGGGGCGTGGTCGAGGTGGTCGAGCGGCCCCTCGGTGAGGAGGACGTCGCGTGCCGGGTCGACGTTCGCGCCGACGCGGAACATGACGTCGTTGTAGTCGTGCACCTCCACCCACTCGTCGACGACGACGATCGCCTTCGTCAGGCTCAGCATCCCGAGCCCCCAGATCGCGTGCATGACCTTCTGGGCGTGTCCCGGGTAGGCCTTGCGGATCGAGACGATGCAGCAGTTGTGGAACGCGCCCGCGATCGGCAGGTCGTAGTCGACGATCTCCGGCACGGTCATCCGGATCGCGGGCAGGAAGATCCGCTCGGTCGCCTTGCCGAGCCAGGCGTCCTCGGCCGGCGGCTTCCCGACGACGATGGACGGATAGATCGCGTCGCGCCGCATCGTGATCGCAGTCAGATGGAACACCGGGAACGGCTCGGCCGGCGTGTAGTAGCCGGTGTGGTCGCCGAACGGGCCCTCGTCGGTGAGCTCGTCCTTGTTGATGAAGCCTTCGAGCACGATCTCCGCGTTCGCGGGCACCTCGAGATCGACCGTCTTCGCACGCACGAGCTCGACCGGCTCGCCGCGCAGGAAGCCGGCGAGCATCAGCTCGTCGATGTGCTTCGGCAGCGGAGCGCTCGCCGTGTACGTCGTGACGGGATCCGTGCCGAGCGCGACCGCAACCTCGATCTTCCCGTCAGTGGCGAGATAGTCGGCGCGCCCGTCCTTGTGGATCTGCCAGTGCATCGCCGTCGCGCGCGGGCCGATCTTCTGCATCCGGTACATGCCGACGTTGCGCGTGCCGGTGCGCGGGTCGTGCGTGATGACGGCGGGCAGCGTGATGAACGGCGCGGCGTCCCCGGGCCAGCATTTTTGGATCGGCAGGAGATCGAGTGTCGCGTCGTCGCCCTCGAGAACAACCTCCTGGCACGGCGCGCGCCGAACGGACTTCGGACGGGAGTCGGCGATCGACTTGAGCTTCTGGAGGCCGCGCACCTTCTCGACGAGCCCCTGCGGCGGCTGCATCTCGAGGACGTCGTTCAGCTTGGAGGCGACGCTGTCGAGCGACGGCGCGTCGAAGGCGAGGCACATCCGGCGCTCGGTACCGAACTGGTTGATCAGCAGCGCAAGCCCGGAGCCCTTGACGTTCTCGAAGATCAGCGCGGGCCCGCCGGCCTTGACGGTGCGATCCGTGATCTCCGTGACCTCGAGCTCGGGATCGACCTCGGCGCCGACACGAACGAGTTCACCCTCACGCTCGAGGAGCGCAATCCATTCACGTAGGTCGCGCGGAGGGGCCATCGCGGTCAGTCTAGGGAGAGCGAATACACGACGGCGGCCTCCGTATCGAGTGCACGCCCCTCCTCGACTGCGGAGTCGACCTCCTCGTCCCCGAGGTCGTCGCGGACGATTTCCAGGGCTTGGTCGCGAAGCTTCCGTTCGAGCCCTTGAAGCGAGTAACCGATCCTCTGCCGGAAAGCTTCCTCTGCGCCTAGCATGATCGCCGCGGGCCGACTACGGCGTTCCGCTGCCTCGGCCGCTGCGAGAACGACCAGGGCGTTGACGATGCAGGGCGGATTGGCAATGTCCATGGCGAGTCTCAATGATTCGCGCAGCCGAGCGCCCGCTTGACGGGGTCGTCCTGAGCCGAGCTCGGCGATGCCAATGTTCTCGTGGCAGAGACTGACGCCGCGTGTGTCCCCTTGCTCGTGGAAGAGGCGAAGCGCCTGTTCGTAGACCGAAATGGCAGCCTCGTATTGCCCCTCGTTCAGCAGCACGTAGCCCAGATCGGCGAACGCGAGCGTCTTGGTCGCGGCGGCAGCTGTAGGCAGCTCGTTCCCGAGGGCCACGCTCTCCTCGAGCAACTCTCGCGCTCGCGCCAGATCACCGAGCTCGCCGTAGGTCGTCCCGAGAACGCGCAGTGAGTCCACGACCCGCCGTTTGTCCGATACCTCGCGGGCGAGAGCCAACCTCTGTTCGAGTAACGACTTCGCCTGTTCGAAGAGCCCACACTCACAGGCGAACAGTGCGGCGCCTCCGAGAATGACTAGTCGTTGCTGCGGGGTGGCTTCGTCGCTCACCAGAGCCTCGTCGAAACGGCGCGCTCCTTCGGTCAAGTGACTCCGCGCGAACCAGAAGTCCGACAGCGCAAGCGTCAGGCGCAACTTCAGCTCCTCCTTCCCACCTCGATCAGCCCACTCGAGTGCGGCCCGCAGATTTGGGTGCGCCGCGTCGAGCAGGTTGACCCACTCGTCCCAATGAGCCTCGCGCAGGTTCGGCTGCGCCTCTTCGACGACCCCGAGGTAGTAGTGGGCATGCAGCCGACGCAACTCCTCCACTTCGCCGGAAGCGTCGAGCTGCTCGAGCGCGAACTCGTGGATCGTCTCGAGCATCCCGAGGCTGCCTGACTCCCAGCGCCGAACGAGGCTCTGCTCCACCAACGCTTCGAGCGTCGTAAGGTCTGCCGCGCAGACAGCCTCTGCCGCCTCGATCGAGAAGGAACCGGAGAACACCGCGAGCCGTCCGAACAGTGTCCGCTCGAGCGGGGCAAGTAGGCCGTAGCTCCACTCGATCGTCGCCCGCAGCGTCTGTTGGCGTGCTGGCGCATCGCTTGGGCCTGCCGTCAGGAGCGGCAGCGCCCTCCCGAGGCGATCGAGCAACTCGCTTGCCGACATGATTCGCGTCCGTGCGGCCGCCAGCTCGATCGCAAGCGGCAGTCCGTCGAGCCGGCGGCAGACCTCGGCCACGACCGTCTCCGCCTCCGGATGTGGAGCACGCTGGGTGAAAAGCGTCACCGCGTCGGCCTCTGGGAGGGGCTCGACGAGATACTCTCGCTCCGCTGCGAGACGGAGAAGCGCTCTGCTGGTCACGAGTAGATGGAGATTCGGACAGCGGCCGACCCACTCGGAAAGCATCGGGGCCGCAGGCAGCAGATGTTCGAAATTGTCGAGGAGGAGCAGAATGCGTTTTTCGTCGACCTGCTCGGCGAGGTCGCCCTTCGCGCCGAGGGTTTGCGCGATCGCCCTCTCGAGCAGCTCCGCGTCGGTGATCGCGGCGAGCGGGACCCAGAAGACACCGTCCTTGAAGTCGTCGACGAGCTCGGCTGCCACTTGAAGCGCTAGGCGAGTCTTCCCGGTCCCGCCTGGGCCGGTCAGTGTGACTAGCCGCCGCTGGCGGACGAGCGGCAACAGCTCCTCCAACTCCCGCTTCCTGCCGACGAGCGGACTGGGCTGCGCCGGCAGATTGGTGGCATTCAGCGAGCGAAGAGGCGGAAACTCCTCCCCTCCGAGCTGAAAGAGCTTCTCTGGCCGGCCGAGGTCCTTCAGGCGATGAAGTCCGAGCGCGTGGAGGTCCAAACCTTCGTCGATCAAATTCACGGTTTGCTCGGAAACGACAACCTGGCCGCCGTGCGCCACCGCGCAGATGCGAGCCGCGCGGTGGACGTCGAGGCCGACGTACCCCGCCTCGGTCACGAGCGGCTCACCGGTGTGCAGGCCCATGCGCACCCTGACTGGCCCGTCGGCAAGCGCAAGGCGCGCCTCAGCGGCGGCCGCGAGCGCCTCCGACGCCTGTCGGAACGCGACGAAGAAGGCGTCGCCTTGCGTATCGACCTCGACACCTCCGTGGCGGACGAATGCCTCACGCAGCGCGCGCCTGTGCTCTGCGAGAACCTTCGCATAGTCGTCGCCCAACTCGTGCAGCAGCCGTGTCGACCCCTCGATGTCCGTAAAGAGAAAGGTGACGGTGCCGCTCGGCAGGTCGCGCACGTGCTGAGGATTGCGCGTCTACGTGGTTCTGCCAACTGGAGAGGGGGCCGGGATGGCCCGGCCCCCTCTATCCAGGCCTATTTCCGCGCGAAGTAGATGAACTGGTCGAACAATCCCGCCGCGAAGGGATTGGGGTCCCGCATGTCCGTCCAGGCCATGTTCGCCTTGCCGTCGGATCCGTAGGCGACGCTGATGTAGTCGCCGTGGAACGTGGCGCAGTTCTCGCAGCCCGCAACGCCGGCCCGGAAGAAGCGCGAGTCCCGCGGATGCGACGCCGCGGTGCTCACGACGCTCTTCGCAAACGCTCCCGGCGCGCCCTGGGCGAGCGACGCGTTGTACACGCTCGGGTCGGACGCCGGTCGGTCGTTGTAGAGCACGCCGATCGTTCCATTCGTCGGATTGACGTCGACCCACGGGAACCACTGGTCACTCGTCCCGCTGTCGACCAGCGACGGTGCGCTCCAAGTCGTGCCGTTCTTCGAGCTAACGACGAAGACGTTCGTGTCCGTGACCGGGTTGGCCGAGTCGTGAACGCCGGCTCGGTTGTCCGAGAAGACAAGGAAGAGCTTCCCGTCACTCGGGCGCGCGACGATGTTGCCGGCCGAGTTGACGCGGAGCTGATAGCCGCTCAGCGTCTGGCGGCCTCTCGCGTTGAACGGGTAGTCACGGGCGCCGTCCTCCAGGCCGACGACGAAGCTCGGCGACGACCAAGTCGCACCGCCGTCGGTCGACTTGACGAAGAGGTACTGGTCGTCGAACTCGTTGGCGGACTCCCACAGCGCCTGGTTCTGCTCGTTCCCGAAGGCGACGTAGACCGTGCCGTTCGGCGCGACCGTCGGAACCGAGAACTGGTTCTCGTCGCACTCGCCCGCCGGGCCCGTTATCTGGAACGTGCAGAGGGCGGGATTGAACCCCGAGATCTCCTTGCCAGGCGTCCACGTCTCACCGCCGTCGTCACTCTGCGACTCGAAGATCGCAGACGAGGCATACACGCCGTCGTGTGACTCGAACCTCGACCACGTGAGGTACGTCCGGCCGTAGAACGGCGAGGACGGGTTGTTGTCGGTCGTGATCCACTCCTTGTCGTCGAACAGCTGCGTCTTGCTGAGGTCGCAGCCCACGCCGTCGTCTACCTTCACCGGCGGCTCCCAGACCAGGCCGCCGTCCCTCGAGATCGAGATCACGGTATCGCCGTCGCAGGCCTGCGTTCCCGCCGCGTGGCTGACCGAGAAGCTCAGCGACGCGTGGATCGCGACGCCGTGCTTCCGGTCGATCGCCGTGACCGGGTCGCTGCCGATGCGCTGCGGCGTCTCACGCGACATGTTCCCTGTCGTCCAGGTGTTCCCGCCGTCGAACGTCGTGTAGAACTGGTCGCAGCACGTCCCGAAGTCGTTCGAGCTCGCGATCACGTGCTGCGGGTTCGCGGGATCGAGGGAGGCTACGACGGCCGGCCCAGGCTGTCTAGCGGCGCCGGTGCCGCAGCCAGCGTGAGGTCTCGCCGAGTGCGATCACACCGATGAAGATCAAGCCGGTGATGAGCATGCCGCTGATCACCTTCTTGCCCTCGGTGGCGGCATCGTCGGCGACGAGCCATTGAAGCGCGGCGAGCATCGCGGGCGACTCTACCGCAGCCGCCCGCGATGGGCGGCAAGCGCAGCGTCGACAGCTGCGTCGCCTGTGTGCGCTCGGGCGAGCCGCTCCAGCGGGCCGGGATCGTTGTCGAGCCTGAGCGAGGAGCGGCCGTCGTCGAGCTCGCCCCGGCCGAGCGCGGTCGCGGTCGCGGCCCAGACGGCGCCGTCGCCGGGAATGGCCTCCGCGCGCAGATAGGCGCACAGGGCGATCAGCTCCGCGAGGTCGTTGACCGCGGCGACGCTGCCGACCTGCTCGATGCGCACGAGCCCATGCGCGTAGAGGTAATCGCCGAGCAGGAGCGCCGTGTCGCCGTCCTCCGGAGCGAAGAGGCGAGGCCGGCCGTAGTGCAGCAGGTACCCCTCGTAGATCGTCTCGATGCCGAGCGCGTAGCGATCTTCTCCGAGTAGGGAGAAGACAGGGCGGCGTTCCTGCTCGTCGCGTCCGCGCAGTGCCGCGGTCCAGAGCTCGCTCTCCCGCCCGGCTTCGGCGGAGATCGTGTCCCAGAGCTCAGCCGTCGAAGTCGGCAAGGGCCTCGATGGTGCGGTCGATTTCCTCCTCGCCGTGGGCGAGCGAGACGAACATGGCTTCGAACTGGCTCGGTGCGGCGTAGATCCCGCGCGCGAGCAGGTGGCGGAAGAGCGCTGCGTAGCGCTCGGTGTCACAGTTCTGCGCATCGTCGAAATTGCGAACCCCGTGGTCCGTCATGAAGAGCGTCGCCATCGCGCCGACGCGCTGCACCCGACCGTGAGAAGCGAGCCCACGCTCGAGCCGGTCACCTAGGCGCTCGAGCTCCTGGTAGACGGCCGGGTCGTGCAGGCGCCGAAGCACGGCGAGGCCGGCGGCGGTTGCGAGCGGGTTCCCGGACAGCGTTCCCGCCTGGTACACGTCGCCGCTCGGTGCCAGGCGGTCCATGACATCCGCACGACCGCCGAAGGCCGCAAGCGGCAGGCCGCCGCCGACGATCTTTCCGAGAATCGTGAGATCCGGTCTGACGCCGAACCGTTCCTGTGCACCTCCGCGCGCGACGCGAAAGCCTGTGATCACCTCGTCGAAGACGAGCAGCGCGCCCGATGCGTCGCAGAGCTCACGCAATGCCTCGAGGAACCCCGGTGCCGGTGGGACGACTCCCATGTTGCCGGCAACCGGCTCGACGAGGACCGCGGCGAGACCTTCGCCGTACTGCGCCACCGCCGCGGCCGTCGCATCGAGGTCGTTGAACGGACAGACGATCGTGTGGCTCGTGACCGCCGTCGGGACGCCGGGGCTCGTCGGAAGACCCAGCGTGGCCACCCCGGAGCCGGCGCTCGCGAGCAGCGCATCGACGTGACCGTGATAGCAGCCGGCGAACTTGATGATGCGATCGCGCGACGTGAATGCGCGAGCCAGCCGGACTGCGCTCATCGCCGCCTCCGTGCCCGACGAGACGAGGCGGACCTTCTCGACCGACGGCACTGCGTCGACGATCTCCGCTGCGAGCTCGACCTCCGCCTCGGTCGGGGCGCCGAAGCTCGTTCCGCGTTCGACGGCGTCGCGAACGGCGTCGATCGTGTCAGGATCGGCGTGACCGAAGAGCAGCGGGCCCCACGACATCACCCAGTCGACGTAGCGGTTGCCGTCGACGTCCTCGAGGTACGCACCCTCGCCGCGACGGACGAAGAACGGCTCGTCGAGACCGACGGCGCGCATCGCACGCACGGGCGAGTTCACGCCGCCGGGGATGAGCTCGAGCGCGCGGCGGTATAGATCACTTCGCGTCCGAAGGACGCGTGTATCCACGCCGTTCTTCATTCTCCCGAGCGAAGCGAAGGGACTAACCTCGCCCGCGGAAAATGCGCAGCATTTTTCGCGGATATCAGAGCCAGTCGGCCAACTCCTTCGTCCAGTACGAGATCACGAAGTCGGCGCCGGCGCGCTTGATCGCCGTCAGCGATTCGAGCGCCGCCTGGCGCTCGTCGAGGAATCCCTCCGCCGCGGCCGCTTTGACCATCGCGTACTCGCCGGAGACGTTGTACGCCGCGAGCGGGAGATCGAAGCGCTCGCGCGCGGCGCGGATGACGTCGAGGTACGGCAGCGCGGGCTTGATCATGAGGACGTCGGCACCCTCGGCGACGTCCTGCTCGCACTCGCGGAGCGCCTCGCGCACGTTCGCCGGATCCATCTGGTACCCGCGGCGGTCGCCGAAAGCAGGTGCTGATTCCGCGGCCTCGCGGAACGGGCCGTAGAACGCGGAGGCGTACTTCGCGGAGTACGCGATGATCGGCGTGTCCGGCAGCTCTTCGCGGATCGCGCCGACCCGGCCGTCCATCATGTCGCTCGGCGCGACGACGTCGGCGCCGGCTTCCACGTGGCTCACCGCGGTGCGGGCGAGCAACTCGAGCGTCGCGTCGTTGTCGATCTCCTCACCCTTGAGCACGCCACAGTGACCGTGCGACGTGTACTCGCACAGGCACACGTCGGTGATGAGGACGAGCTCGCGCCCGCTCAGTTCGCGCAGCGCACGCTGCACGATCCCGTCCTCGTCCCACGCGCCGGAACCCTCGTCGTCCTTCTCCTCGGGGATGCCGAAGAGGATGACCGCCTTCACACCGAGCCGGACCAGCTCGTCGGCTTCGGCACCGAGGCTCTCGACGGAATGCCGGGCAAGGCCGGGAAGGTCATCGTTCGCCAGCGCTTCCGGCCCGACGAAGAGCGGCATCACGAAGTCGTCCAGGTCGAGGCGCGTCTCGCGCACGAGGTCGCGCAGGCCACTCGTCCGCCGCAAGCGGCGCAATCGCGTCACCGGGAAGCTGCTCACGGCTACAGCCTAGACCGGCCCCGTTCGTCCATGGCCGGTGCCAGGCGCGAGACATGTCTCAGGGACAGTCCCTTGGGCCTGTCCGGCGAAGTCACGTACTGGTGTCAGACACGGGGACTTGGCCCGCGGGGTCACGTGAGGAGGCGACGTGTTGCCACCCTCGCCAGCGCGCCAAAGGCGAGTCCGAGGCCGACGAGCCAGGCCAGCTCGCGCGCGACCGTTCCCCACGGGCTCGGGTCGTACAGCGACGAGGCGAAGTAGCGCACTGCGTGCGCGAACGGGAGCGCATCGCTGAGCCAGCCGGCGACCGGCGCGATCTCGCGGGGCACGAGACCGAGGAAGACGATCGGCATGACGACGAGGACGGCGACGAGGGACGCCGTGCGCGTCTCGCGCGCGAGCGCTCCGAGCAGCGAGCCGAGCGCACCCAGCGCCGCGCCCGCAAGCACCAGCCCCACCGCGAGCAGCGGGAGCCGTCCCCACGGCTCGCCGCCGACGACGCCGCCGATTTCGACGATGGCGCCGAAGACGACCGCGATCGCGAGCCCGAGCGCAACCGCGACGACGGCGGCGAGCGCCACCTTCGCCCACACGAGCTCGCCCATCGACACGAGTCCTCGGGCGAGCCGCCCGATCGCGTTCTCGTCGCGCTCGCTCGCAATCGCACCCGCCGCCAGCAGCATCGCGAGGAACGTGACCGTGAGCGCGAGCGCGTACGCCTGCACCTGCGCGGAGAGGAGCGAGCTGCGCGAATCCTCGCGCGCACGCTCCAGCTGAATCGGGTTGGCGGTCGACGCGAGCAGGTTGCCCGTCTGCGCGAGCGCGATCCCGGCGATGCGCGCGAACTCGGCGATCCGGTTGCGCTGTCGACTGCGCGGCAGCTGGTCCAGCAGCTTCTGCATCCGCGCAAGACCGAGCACGTCATACGTCCGGCCGCCGAACTCCGCGCTGCCGCCGCGCAGGATCAGCTGCACGTAGCCGAGATCCGTCCCCACGTACGCCTTCTGGAGCTGGCGGTTCAACGCGTAGACGAGCGCCTGCACCTGCTGCGTCACGCGTGAGGAGATACCGCCGCGCGTCGTCTGGTAGACGAGGCTCGGCGAGTGCAGGCCGCTCCTCAGGTCGGCGAGGAAGCCCGGCGGCACCGTGAGCGTTGCGACGACGCGTCCCGTCGCCAGGGCACGTCGTGCGTCGCCGGGGTCCATCCGGATCAGGTGAACGTTGTTGCTGACCTGGTCGATCGCATCCTGGATGCGGAAGTGGTGGCCGCCGACGGTCACGTCCTGCGGCAGATGGTCCTCGTCGACGAGCGCGACGCGCGGCTTCGAGCTGCCGTAGCCCGCGACGAGCCCCACGAGACCGGCGACCAGAAGCGGGTACGCGATCAGCACACCGAGCAGGAGCGGCGAGCGCACGAGCACGCGAAGGTCCTTCCGGAGCACGAGCGCGACCCGCCTCACGCGAAGATCTCCCGAGCGTGCAGGCGGTCGTACTCCGCAGTCGCCCCGGCAAACGTGAGCTCCCCGCGCTGGAGGACGGCGACTCGATCGGCGTAGAGGTCGAGCTCCTCGAGGTTCTGTGTGGCGAACACCACCGACCCTCCCTCGTCGCGCAGAGCTGTCACCGTCTCCCAGAGCCGCCGCCGCTGGCCGGGATCGAGCGCCGCGGTCGGCTCGTCGAGGAGCAGCACGCGTGGATCGCCGAGCAGCGCCAGCGCAACGTTCAGACGCTGCCGGTTCCCGACAGAGAGCGTGTGCGCCGGACGGTCGGCCGGGATGTCGAAACGCGTGAGCAGCCGCTCCGCGCTGCCGGCGTGGTCCATTTCACCTTCGAGGCGGGCGAAGAGCTCGAGATTCTCGCGCGCGGTCAGCCGGTCGTAGAACGCGGCCTGCTGCGGAACCCAGCCGACGCGCACGCCGTCGACACGCTCAACGACCCCGGCACTCGGCTCCAACGCGCCGGAGAGCAAGGACAGCAGGGTCGACTTCCCCGCGCCGTTCGGGCCGATCAGCGCGAGCGTCTCGCCGGCGTGGACGTCGATGTCCGTCGGCTCGAGCGCGACCTGCGCGCCAAAGCTGCGTGCAATTCCGCGCGCGCGCAGAAATGCTTCGCTCAACGGCGCGAAGCTGCGGCCGGCGGCTCGGCGGCCTCGAGCTCGACCTCGACCGGCGGCGGCCCGGTTTCCTTCCACGGCTCGAGCTCGACGCGTTCCCCGAAGAACTCCCACATCGCCCGCCCAGCCGCGAGCAACGGAAGCGCAACGAGCGCTCCGGGCAGACCGTAGATCTCGCCGCCCGCGAGCAATCCGAAGATCACGAGCAATGGATGAAGCCGCAACGCGCTTCCCATTACATTCGGGACGACGATGTGTCCTTCCACCTGGTGAATGGCGAGGAACAGGAGCGCCACCCAGACCGCCGAGAGGGGATGGACGACGATCGCGTACAGGAACGGCGGAATCGAGCCGAGCCACGGCCCGAGGTACGGGATCAGCTCAGTGATCGAAGCCCAGGCGCCGAAGAGCAGGGCGTACTTCTGCCCGTGCGGCAGCCAGCCGAGCATGCCGAGCAGCCATAAGCCGACGCCCGCGCTGGTGCCGATGATCAGCGACACCAACGCCTGGCCCTTGACGTAGCTCGTCAGCGAGCGCTCCATGCGCACGAGCAACGGCTCCGACCCGGGGTGCGGGGGGAAACGTTTGTCGATCGAGCGCTCGAGCTTCGGAAAGTCGAGCAGCATGTAGATCGAGGCGACGATGATCACGATCACGCTGAAGAGCAGCTTCCCGATCGAAATCGCCGCGCCTTCGAGGAAATTGACGACCTTGTTCGTGTACTTGCCCACGTTGTGCTTGCGGATGTCGCGGACGAGCCTGTGGCCGCGCGTCTGAATGTCGATCGAACCGAGCCGGTGCGTGTTGAGCCAGTGCTGCAACCGGTCGACGTCGACGTCGGCTTGGGTCTCGCCGGTTCGTCCGTTCACGTCCGTAAAGTAGGAATCCACCCGTTTCGCGGCCGTCTTCGTCTCGTTGACGACGACGGTCCCGAGCGCCCCGATGGCGGCGATCAACGCAACCGCGAAGACGAGGTACACGATCGCGACTGCGAAGCCGCGGGGGATCCGGACCCTCTGGACGGTCCGGACAAGCGGGTTCAGCAGGAGCGCGATCAGAAGCGCCACGAGGAAGAGGAAGACAACGTGACGGACCGCCCCCGCGACGATCCAGAGAAGCACGAGCACAAGGGGCAGCCCGACCAGCTGGATCCAGCGCGGGATCTCGATCTTCGCCGCCCGGGCGGGCATGTGGGTGATCGTACAGCCGAGGTAGTACGGCTCAGTCGCGAGCCTGCAGCTCGCTCCCGCGGGGGAACCATGTTCCCCCGCGAAGCCCCCTCTTCTATGTCTCGCCTCGTCCCCCGCGCCGCTGAGATCGCCGCGAGCGACGGGGAGAGAGGGGCGGGAAACCTCTCGGTTTCCCGGAGCCCTTCCCCACTGCCGCCTTCCGGCGGCAGACCCCCGGCCTGGGACTGGAACTGGGCCGAGGACGGCAACCTCGCCCTCGATCGTCACGAGGTCTGGCAGGAACCGCCGGTTCGCCCAGGGGTTGATACGGTCCGGCGGATGGCGGCCCCCTCCCGCGCAGTACCCGCCGCGCGCTCGTCTGCGCGCCGCAAGCCGGTGCCCCATCGGGCCCGGCGGCTGATCGTGTTGACAGTCGTGGCCGGCGTCCTGCTCGGCACGCTGCTGATCACGGCGTTCGGGAAAGGAGCGACCCGCGAGCCGTCCCAGGCCCTCCCCGGACCCGCGAGCCGCTTGCTGCCGGTCGGCCCGCCGACACCGCTGACGGTCGCGCTCCACGGCGGTCTCCGCATCCAGCTGCCGATCGCGCAGAGCCGTGTCACGGCAATCGGCTACCACTCCTCCGGCGACGGCGCGATACCGCTGAGCCCGCTCGGCCGGCAGGGGAACGAGAGCGCGCTCTCGCGGCTCGCCCACAAGATCTTCGGCGGCGGGGGTGGCGGCTTCGTCTACTACCAGCTCGGCGGCGGCGAGACGGCCGTGCTCGACGTGGGCGCCGCGCCGGGGACCGACGTCTACGCACCCGTCGACGGCACGATCGTCGGAATCTCGGACTACATCCTCAATGGACGCGCCTACGGCTCGCGGATCGACATCCAGCCCTCGTCGGCGCCATCGCTCGTCGTGTCGCTCACGCATCTGAGCCCTGACCCGGCACTCACCGTCGGCTCGATGATCGCCGCGTCGAACACGAAGGTCGGTCGTGTCCTCGACCTCTCCGCCGTCGAGAAACAAGCCCTCTCGAGGTACACGCAGGACGCAGGGAACCACGTGTCGATCGAGCTGCGCCCCTCGGCGACACTCACGCTGCCCTAGTCCGCGAAAAATGCTTCGCATTTTCCGCGGTCGCTGGTTAGGCCTTCGCTTCGCTCGGGAGACGGGGAGAGTCGGAGCTACATGAAGATCCTGTTTATTGCCGACGTGGTCGGCGTGCCCGGCCGCCGCGCCGTGGAAGAGCGTCTGCCCGCGTTGCGCGAGGAGCTGCGCGCCGACGTCTGCGTGCTCAACGGCGAGAACCTTGCGGACGGTGTCGGCATCACGCCCAAGCTCGCCGACCGGATGCTCGCTTCCGGCGCCGACGCGATCACGCTCGGCAACCACGTCTGGCGCCGCGGAGAGATCGTGCCGTACCTGAAGGACAGCGACCGTGTGATCAGACCGGCGAACCTCTCCAAGCGGGCGCCCGGAAAGGGACTCACCGTGGTTACGGCCGCCGACGGAACAGAAGTGGCCGTCATCAACTTGCTGGGCGCGCTCTTCATCGGCCCGCCGGTCGGCCCATTCGAGGTCGTCGACGAGCTCGTCGAGGAGGCGCAACAGCGCACGCCTGTGATCGTGGTGGACATGCACGGGGAAGCGACGAGCGAGAAGGTGGCGATGGCGCGCTGGCTCGACGGGAAGGTAACCGCCGTGATCGGCACGCACACGCACGTGCAGACGAACGACGCGCGTGTGCAGCCCGGCGGCACCGCGGCGATCAGCGACGCCGGCATGACGGGCCCGCACGACTCGGTCATCGGCGTCCAGGTGGAGCTCGCGATCCGGCAGATGCGGACCTCGATGCCCTTGCGGTTCGAGACGGCGTCGGGCGACGTCCGGATCGAGGGGGTTCTAGTCGAGTGTGGACCCGACGGTCGCGCGACGGCCTGTGAGGCCATCCGCGTCCCTGTGGGGTAACGGCAGGACGAGCAGCGCGGCCAGGCCTACGAGCACGAGGTCGCGCGCGAGCAGGAGCCACGACAGCCCCGGCTCGAAGTCGAGGGCGAGCCGGAAGTAGCGGAACGGGAACCAGAGCTGCGTCAGGACGAGCGCCGCGGCGAGGAGCGCACTCGCCCACAGCCCGCGACGGCCGCGAACGAGCGGCACGATCGGGATCAGCCAGATCAGGAACTGCGGCGACAGAACCTTTCCCAACGCAACGAACGCACACAGCGCGGCGGCGCTCGAGCGGACGAGCGCTTCGCGGCCTCCGGGGCCGCGCGCAAAGCTGGCCCAGATCCAAAGGAGCGCCGCACCCTGCACGACGGTTGACGCGATTGCGATCGCATCTGCGCCGCCGCCCGTGAGGTTCTGCGAACCGCGGCTCGTTTCCTCCGTCAGGCCGAGCCCGAACGCGTGGTGCGCCGCCATTAGTAGCGCCGCCCCGAGGCTCTCGACCTGCAGCGGCCTGCTGAGCTGGACGCTGAAGCTATGCCAGACACCGCCGGGGGAAAGAACGACGAACGGGAGGAAGGGCGCGGCCACGACGCCGGCCGCGAGGCCGAGACACAGAAGCGCCTCGCGACGTCCCGCCCGCTTCCACGCGAATGCCACCGTCAGCGGGATGAGTGCAGCCGGGTAGAGCTTCGCGGTAACGCTCAGGCCCAGCACGACGTGAGCGAGACGCAGCCGCCCCGCGACGAGCGCGGCGAGTGCGGCCGCGACGATCGCGGCGGGCCACAGATCGAAGCGGCTCAGGATGACCGAGCCGAGCAGGAGTGGAGCGAGCGCCGCGAATGCAAGCGTCGTCCAGACCGAGAGAGGACTGCGGCGGAGCGCGCGGAGGACGAAGGCCATCGCAATAAGCGCAGCGGCACCGCACAACCACATGAGCGTCTCGAACGCGCGGCGAAAGCCCGGCGAGACCTGCTGGTCGTGGCCCGGCTCGGCCAGTCCCGGCAGGGCGAACACCGGCAGCGCGGCGGGCGGGTACTCCACGTCGAAGTCGCGATAGGGCACCTTCCCGTCCGCGATCGCGTTTCCATAGCTCTGATACACGGGTGTGTCGAGGATCTGCTTGTGCGTGTAGAAGCCGACGTGCAACAGCGTCCACGAGACGACGAAGAGCGCCACTGCCGCGAACGCGGCCGCGACGACGGACCGCTCAGACGCGGGAGTCTCGCTGCGCGCGACCATTCGTTGCCAACAACGCAAACGCGACGAAGGGGAAGAACCAGGGGATGTAGAGATAGGACCAGTGCGTCAGCACGACCTCGAAGCCGATCAGGAGCGCCGCGGTGAGGGCGGCGAGCTGGAGCGGTGTTTTCGTGCGCGGCACGAACGCAACCGCGACGGCACCCAGAACCAGCAGCCCCTCGAGCACCCACTGCACCGCGTGCAGATCGGGAATCCCACGAGCGTGGTACTGCCCCCAGTCCCAGAGCGAGAACGGTGACTCGCGTGTGATCTGCGACTTCAGCGTGCGATCGTAGAACGTCTGCGCCGCATGGATCGGATGCGCGTCCAGCAGGAGCACGGAGAACGCGGCGAGCGTCGCCAGCACGAAGCCGGCGGCAAATGTGAGCGCCGGACGCGGCCGTCGCACCGGCCCGGGGTACGTGAGCCACAGCGGCGCCACTACGAGGGTGGCGAACTTCGTCAAGCCCGACAGGGCAGCGAAGCCCCCGCGCAACCACGGCGAGCTCGCAGCCAAGAACCCCCAGATCAGGAACGCCGGCATGATCGAGTCGTTCGTGTTCGACATCGATACGTACTGCGTGAAGGGGAACGCGGCCCACGCGAAGGCGAGCGCGGCCCCGAGCCACTGGCCCCCGTAGCGTAAGCCGGCGAGCCCGAGCCCGAGGATGCAGAGGACGTCGAAGATGATCGACGTCAGGTGCACGGCGGGGAGGTCGTCCCACTTGCCCGACCAGCCGCGGATCCAGTAGCCGGGCAGGTAGGCCTCGTAGGCCACGGGCCCGTAGGTGTCTGCGAGCGGGTTCGCGGACTCGCAGCGTCCGTTGTGCTGGATGCGTTCACGGATCTCGCCTTCGGAGTTCGCGGGGCCGCACGGCTTCAACTCGTCTTCCTGCGGAAAGTTGCCGTACGGCATGACCCCGACCGCGATCCTCTGGGCGCCGATGACGCCCGCGTAGCCCACGTCGATCACGTTCGAGTCCGCGAGGTTGAGTCCGATGCGGAAGCCGACGAGGAAGACTGTCGCGGCGAGCAGGATCCACGCGGGCCACAGCGCCCTCGCCGCGCGCGCCGGCCGTCCCCGCACACCGATCCAGACGCAGCGCGCGAGCATGTAGACGAGCGGTGGGTACGCAAGCGGGACGCTCGTGAAGACATCGCCCCGGTTGAAGTACCAGAGCGAAACGGAGAATGAGAGCAGGACGAGCAGGTCGAGATTGCGGAGGGACAGCGGCCGCCGGAAATCCGCGAGCCCGATGAGGAACACGATGCAGAAGGCCAGCCAGTACGAGAGCTTGTTGATGTCCCTGCCGCCGAAGGCGCCCTCGTATCCGCGCGCCATCTTCCACGCAACCTGAGGGCCGGTCCATGCTTCCGTCACAGCGGTCGTGCGGTCGTCGACTTTCCCCGTCGCGAGCTCGCCGGCAGCTCCTCGCGACACGTGCACCGTCCAGCAGCCGCCCTGCGCTCCGACTGCGCACTTGGACGAGCTCGGCTCGTACGTCGCGTCGGTGACGAGCCCCTTGTGCGGGTAATGCGTAAGCCAGTCCGCGACCTTGTCGTCCTCCAGGAAGAGTGAAATCGCGCGCTGCTTCGTCAGCGTCGGCTTTGCGTTCGAAGCGAACGGCAGTGCGGCGGATGCCGTCGAGGCGGGAGCCGCTACCGCGAGGACAACGAGCAGAACGCCGAGAAAGCGCCTCAGCGCTTTCTCCGAAACGACCAGAGCTTGTTCCCGACGAAATTCGCCGGCGTGACCAGCACGATCGCGATCGCCTGCGACACGATCTTTCCGGAGCCCAGCTCCACCAGCAGCGTGAGGATCGCGAGGTTGCCGACGTAGACGATGAGCGAGACGACGAGAAAGCGCAGCCCCTGGTGCGCGAAGTGTCCGCGGCGATGACGGAACGTCCAGATCCGGTTCCAGAGGTAGTTGTTGGTCACGGCGACGAGGAACGACCCCGTCGCGGCGGACCGGTAGTGCAGATTGGCGCCGTCGAGAAGCGCCGTGTAGACGAGCAGATTGACGACGTAGCCCGACGCGCCGACGATGCAGAACTTCGCCAGCTGCTCCCAGTTGTGCCGCTGGCGCAGCGCGTGGGTAGCGCGGGAGCGCAGACCCTGGGCGACTGCGGCGTCCCGCTGCTCCATGACCGGAGGCGAGCCTAGCGGCTAGGCCGCGGAGCGGCGCACGGGAGCGAACCGAAGTGTGCCGTCGAAGGGGACACGCTCCGTCACGCCGTCCGCCTCGATGATCACCGCGGCGAGCTCCCCGTCCGAGGCGACGACGATGTCGCTGAGCGTTCCTACCACGCGCTCCTTCCGTTCCATCGTGCGTCTCCGCAATGAACTGAGCGCAAACGTGCGCGAGCGGTAGAAGTCCAGCTCGTCCTCCTCGAGCAGCACGAGCGGGGACCGGATGGCGATCTCCTCGTCGTTCACCGCCGCAGTCGAAAGCGGGAGAAATCGGTGTACGCCGTCGCCGCCGAGGACGTCGAACCCCACCGCGCGCAGCGTCTCGCGATCCAGAAGAAGATCGGCCGGACGGCCGAGCTGGATCCCGTGCATCCGTATGGGCAGCGCGAGCAGCTCGTCTCCCGAAAGTGCCCTCATCCCCCCGCCATCGTGCCCGGACCGACCGGACGCAAACGCGTCAGAACCCCTCCTCGCCGACGAGCGGCACGAAGCGGCACGGGACCGACCTGAGGACGGCGGGCCCCTCGGGGCTCCGGACGATCACCTCGAGTCGCTGAATCCCGTGGCGGCCCACAGGAACGACGAGCCGTCCGCGCGGCTCGAGCTGGTCGTACAGTGTCTGCGGGAGCTCGGGCGCTGCGGCCGCGACTGCGATTGCGTCGAACGGCGCCCGCTCGGGCAGGCCGCGCGAGCC
>WNEY01000969.1_pt1 | contig 19364 bp, 12 predicted proteins | sample 5400531 | NCBI WGS metagenome assembly WNEY01 (sample SAMN13153338, study PRJNA577476) | soil metagenome | isolation source: 200 cm saprolite under Douglas fir tree site 1 | place: USA:California | collected 2015-04-18
GGAAGGCCTCCTTATCAGTCAGGATCGCCGCAGGACGTCTCCGCGCTATGACGGAGCGGCGCTGGATCACCTGCTCTGCGGTTGGTTCCCATTCCGTGCCTGAGTCAGTGCCCGGCTCGGCTGGCCCGCGCGGCTCGGCCGGGCTGGTCGACTCGGCCTGGTCGGCACGCTTGCCGCGCCGCCTGCCAGGGCGCCAGGGCATGCCGGGCAACCGCAGCAGCCTGCCGCCGCCGCCGGCGTCGGCGGCCCTGGCCGCGGCACCTGTCGCCCCGCGCCTGGTGCCCGGCACAGCGTCCGGTGAGCCCGCGACCGGTGAGCCCGCGACCGGTGAGCCCGCGACCGGTGAGCCCGCGACCGCGTCCATCGGATCCGTGGCGGCGGTGCCCGGCTCAGGCCGGTGCCGGCCCGGCCCGGGCCGCGCCGCCGCCAGCCGGGCATGCTCGAGGTCAACCAATGCCTCGGGCCCGCCTAGTGCGGCCAGCGCGCTGCTGACGACGGCCTGACTGGCCACGCCGTGGACAGCGCACTGTCGCTCGATCGACTCACGCAGCCGCGCGAGAAAGGCCCTCAGCTCATCAGGGCCCATGCTGCGCCGCGCCGCCACCGCCACCCGGTTCAGGTAATCCCGGATGAGCTGTTCGGTCGAGGGGTCCATGCGCAGATAATCCCTCTTATCCGGCATCTTGTGGAGATGGCACGCAAGAGAAAATACCGGCAGCGGACTGGGGAAAGACCAGAGGGGGCGGCCCGGATGTCCCGGTACCGCCCCCTCCGCCCTGATTTGACTGCTCACTTGGAGCAGCCCGACCAGAAAGGACTTTCGGCTAACTGCGCTCGCCAGTAATTACCTGGCGGAGCGCCGCTGGCTAGAAGTCCATGTCACCGCCGCCGCCCGGGGCCGCAGGCGCGGGGTTCTTCTCCGGCTTCTCGGCGATCACTGCCTCGGTGGTGAGGAACAGTGCGGCGATGGACGCAGCGTTCTGCAGCGCAGAACGCGTCACCTTCGCCGGGTCGATGATGCCGGCCTTGAACATGTCGACGTACTCGCCATTTTCGGCATTGAGACCGTGACCGGAATCGAGCGTCCGCACCTTTTCGGTCACCACGCCGCCCTCAAGGCCGGCGTTGATCGCGATCTGCTTGAGCGGCTCATCCAGCGCCCGGCGGACGATGGCCGCGCCGGTTGCCTCGTCGCCCGACAGCTCGAGCTTCTTGAACGCGTTGGCGCCCGCCTGGAGCAGCGCCACGCCGCCACCGGCGACGACGCCCTCCTCGACAGCGGCCTTCGCATTGCGCACCGCGTCCTCGATGCGGTGCTTGCGCTCCTTCAGCTCGACCTCGGTTGCCGCGCCGGCCTTGATGACGGCGACGCCGCCAGCCAGCTTGGCGAGCCGCTCCTGCAGCTTCTCGCGGTCGTAGTCGGAGTCGGTGTTGTCGATCTCCGCGCGGATCTGGTTGACCCGGCCGGAGATCTGCTCGGCGTCGCCCGCGCCGTCCACGATCGTCGTCTCGTCCTTGGTGACGACGACCTTGCGGGCCTTGCCCAGCAGGTCGACATCGGCGCTCTCCAGCTTGAGGCCGACTTCCTCGCTGATGACCTGGCCACCGGTCAGGATGGCAATGTCACCGAGCATGGCCTTGCGGCGGTCACCGAACCCGGGCGCCTTCACCGCGACGGACTTGAACAGGCCGCGGATCTTGTTGACCACCAGGGTGGCCAGCGCCTCGCCCTCGACGTCCTCGGCGATGATGACGAGCGGCTTGCCCGACTGCACCACCTTGTCCAAAAGCGGGAGCAGGTCCTTGTTCGCCGACACCTTGGAGTTGACGATCAGGATGTAGGGATCGTCGAGGACGGCCTCCATCCGCTCTGGGTCGGTGGCGAAGTAGTGCGAGATGTAGCCCTTGTCGAAGCGCATGCCCTCGGTGAGCTCGAGCTCGAGGCCGAAGGTGTTGCTCTCCTCGACGGTGATGACGCCTTCCTTGCCGACCTTGTCCATCGCCTCGGCGATCATCTCGCCGATCGCGGTATCGCCGGCCGAGATGGAGGCAGTCGACGAGATCTGCTCCTTGGTCTCGACGTCCTTGGCGAGCTTGGACAGTTCCTCGCTCACCCGCTCGACGGCCGCCTCGATGCCCCGCTTCAGGGACATCGGGTTGGCGCCGGCGGCGACGTTGCGCAGGCCCTCACGGACCAGCGCCTGGGCGAGCACGGTCGCCGTCGTGGTGCCGTCGCCTGCGACGTCGTCTGTCTTCTTTGCGACTTCCTTAACCAGCTCCGCGCCGATCTTCTCCCACGGGTCCTCGAGCTCGATCTCCTTGGCGATGGACACGCCATCGTTGGTGATCGTGGGGGCTCCCCACTTCTTCTCGAGCACCACGTTCCGGCCCTTCGGGCCGAGGGTTACTTTCACTGCGTCGGCGAGCTGGTTCATGCCGCGCTCGAGGCCGCGCCTAGCTTCCTCGTTGAACGCGATCATCTTCGCTGCCATAGGCTCCAGTCCTCCCGGAACTTTGTGCCATGCGTGCCAATCGAGCCGACGCCCGCGACGGACGGCCGCACCGGCAGACAGTCCCTTCCCGCTGCCGGACCAGCCTCATCGCCCCGATCAGGCCACTGCGTTGTCACTCTCACCCCGAGAGTGCCAACGCCCTGTTTAGCACTCTCGGGGTGAGAGTGCAAACTGACTGGCAGCATCAGGCAGGGCGGCGGTGCAGGAATCCGGGCCAGCGCGCGACACCCGGCTGCCACCGGAGGCACGGCTTGCTGACACCCGCGGCGCGGCCTGCTGACGCCCGTGGCGAGACCGCGGCTGACACCGCGGCGCGGCCTGCCGAAACCCGCGGCTCGGCCTGGCGGCTCGGCCTGGCCTGCCAACACCGCGGCGCGGCCTGCCGAAACCCGCGGCGCGGCCCGGCTGGCACTGGCGGCGGGGCCGGGCCAGCCGGGGCGCAGGACCGTTGCGCAACAGGCCGGGTGGCCCGGAGCCCTCGGCGGGCAGCGGGCCACCCGGCCTGTTCAGAGGCTAACTTTGGCCTGTGGCTTAGACTGTGCGGACCGAGATCGCCTGCGGCCCGCGGTCGCCCTGCTCGATATCGAACTCAACTCGCTGGCCTTCTTCAAGACTGCGGTAGCCATCCGCCTGAATGGCGGAGAAGTGGACGAAGACGTCCCTGCCACCGTCGACCGCGATGAAGCCGTAGCCCTTGTCCGCGTTGAACCATTTGACGGTGCCCTGAGCCATCACTCAACTCCCTAACTGTGCTCGGGCCTTCGGTCTCCGCCCTTGCAACCGCGGAGCCCGTCGATCGCGACACAGGCCAAACGTGCTGGGCAAGCCAGGCTTGCCCCCTTCGCAGTACCGGCAGCGACCGGACATGACTTTACCTCGTGCCGCACGGCCGGTGACCGGCTACTCCCCGAATTCGCCCGACTGAGCGAGGGCGTCGTGGCTCAGCCGCCAGCCACGGCCGGGATCACCGAGACCTGGGTTCCCGGCGGCACCGGGGTGTCGAGTCCCTGCGCGAGACGCACGTCCTCGTCACCGACGTACACGTTGACGAACCGGCGGATCTTCCCCGCGTCGTCCAGGATCCTGCCGCCGATGCCGGGAAAGTCGGCGTTCAGCCCGACGATCACCTCGCGCAGGGTGCCGGCCTGCGCGCTGACCTCAGCGGCTCCGCCGGTGTACGAGCGCAGGATGGTCGGGATTCGGACGGACACGGTCATGCCGCGCCTGCCGCTCTGGATCGGAGTGACTCAGATTCCTCGAAGGCCTGCAGGCTGGCCCGGATCGGCCTGACCGCGGGGGTGGCTGCGGCCACTGCGTCCAGCGTCTTCAGCCCGTCACCCGAGTTGATGATCACCGTCTCCGCGGCGGGATCCAGCTGCCCGGCATCGAGCAGCTTGCGCAGCACCGCGAGGGTCACGCCGGCCGCGGTCTCCCCGAAGATGCCCTCGGTCACGGCGAGCAGCCGGATCGCATCGACGATCTGCTCGTCCGTCACGTCAGCGACCGCGCCGCCGGTACGGCGGACTACGTCTAGCACGTACGGTCCGTCCGCCGGGTTGCCGATCGCCAGCGACTTGGCGATCGTGGCCGGACGGACCGGCTGCACCACGTCCTGGCCGGCCCGGAATGCGGCAGCCACCGGCGCACAGCCCGTCGCCTGCGCGCCGAACACCCGGCAGCCCGGATCCTCCACCAGGCCGAGCGCGGTCAGCTCGCGGAACGCCTTGTCGATCTTGACGAGCTGGGCACCCGACGCGACCGGAACCACGACCTGCGACGGCAGCCGCCAGCCGAGCTGCTCGGCGATCTCATAGCCGATTGTCTTGGACCCCTCGGCATAGTACGGCCGCACGTTGACGTTGACGAATGCCCAGTCGTCGTGCTCATCAGCCAGCTCGGAGGCAAGCCGGTTCACGTCGTCATAGCTGCCATCCACGGTGACCAGGGTGCCGCCGTAGATGGCGGTGCCAAGGATCTTCTGCTGCTCCAGGTCGGCCGGCACGAGCACCACGGAGCGGATGCCGGCCCTGGCCGCGGCGGCGGCTACCGCGTTGGCCAGGTTGCCGGTCGACGGGCAGGCCAGGACCTTGAAGCCCATCTCGACCGCTGCGGCGAGCGCGACCGCGACGACCCGGTCCTTGAACGAGTGGGTGGGGTTGCCGCGCTCGTCCTTAACCCAGAGCGCGCGCATCCCGAGCGCGCGGGCCAGGTTGTCGGCGCGCACCAGGCGGGTGCAGCCTGGCTCGGTATTCGGCATGTCCGCGATGTCGGCCGGAACCGGGAGCAGGCTCGCGTACCGCCAGATGGTCTGCGGTCCCGCCTCGATTCCTGCCCTGGTCAGCGGCGGCAGGTCGTATCCCACCTCCAGCGGCCCGAAGCACTCGGAGCAGGCGTGCTGCGCGCCGAGGTCATAGGTTTGCCCGCATTCGCGGCAGGCGAGTCCGCTGGCATAGCCGAACCGGGACGGGGCTGGAGTTGCTGTCGTGCGCACGGGCGAGGCCTTTCTCCTCATCTTTCCCAGCGGCCGACTGGCCGCGGGCCGGAGTTAGCACCTGTCACGGGAGGACCCCGCCGGAGAAGGGCGCGCCGGGCGGCGTGCCCGCTACCCGGGCATCGCTGCATGCGCAAGGCGCAGGCACGTCTCACCGTGATGGTTGCCGGGGCTTCACAGGGCCGATCCCTCCACCCCTCTGGATGAGCGGTATTCAGTTGTACGGGCTACTCTAACCCGGCATTCGCCCGCGTGTTCGCCCCGGCCCTGCGGCCGTTCGCGCCCTGGCCCGATAATCTCGGCGGCTATGGGCGCAGGAGCAGCAGGCGGGCGGGTACTCATCGCCTCGAACCGGGGGCCGCTGTCCTTCAGCCAGGGTGACGACGGGCGGCTGACCACCCGGCGGGGCGGCGGCGGCATGGTTACCGGGCTGTCCACGGTGGCGGCCGATGCAGACGTGCTGTGGGTGTGCACCGCGCTCAGTGATGCGGACCGGGCAGCGGCCCGCGGTGCCCCCGGCGGCCGGCTGGGCCTGGACGGGACGCCGGGCGGTGCCGGGGTGCGGCTGCTCGACATCCCGGCGGAAACCTTCCACGCGGCCTACAACTCGGTGGCCAACTCCACCCTCTGGTTCATTCACCACCTGCTCTATGACACGCCGAACCGGCCGCAGTTCGGCGCGGGCTTCCGGCCGGACTGGGCAGCCTTCCGTGCCTACAACGCGGCGTTCGCCGAGGCGCTGGCAGCCGACGCCGGGCCGGCTGACGGCCCGTCCCCGGTCCGGGCAGTGGTGCAGGACTACCACCTCGCGCTGGTCCCGCGCATGCTCGCCGACCTGCGCCCCGACGTACGGATCGCGCATTTCTCGCACACTCCGTGGGCGCCGCCCGAGTACTACCGGATACTCCCGGATCAGGTGGGGCGGGAGATACTGGAGGGAATACTCGGCGCAGATCACGCCGGGTTCCACAGCGGCCGCTGGGCGGACGCGTTCCTCGACTGCTGCGCCGAGATCCTGGGCGCCACGGTGGACCGGGCGGCCCGCCGGGTCAGCTACCACGGACACGTCACCAACGTCGCGGTGCATCCGCTCGGCGTGGACGCCGACGAGCTGACCGCCCGGGCGGCCGAGCCCGACGTGCAGGCCAGGCTTGACGCCCTGGCCAGGGCGACCGCCGGCACCAGGGTCATTGTCCGGGTCGACCGCACCGAGCTCTCCAAGAACATCGCCCGCGGCCTGGCCGCCTACCGCGAGCTGCTGATCGCGCACCCGGAATGGCGGGGCCGGGTGACGCACGTCGCCTTCGCCTACCCGTCCCGGTACGACCTGCCCGAGTACCGTGCGTACGCCGACGACATCCAGCGGCTGGCCGGCGAGATCATCGAGGAATTCGGCACCGCCGACTGGCAGCCGCTGATCCTCGAAGTGCTCGACGACTACGCCAGGTCGCTCGCCGCGTACCGGATCGCCGACGTCGTGCTTGTCAACCCGATCAGGGACGGCATGAACCTGGTCGCCAAGGAAGTCCCGATCCTGTCCGACGGCGGCTGCGCCGTCGTGCTTTCGCGGGAGGCGGGTGCCGCGGACGAGCTCGGCGGGCAGGCCCTGCTCGTCAATCCGTTCGACGTCACCGCTACCGCGGAAGCCCTGCACGAAGCGCTATCTATGCCAGATTCTGAACGGGCCCGCCGTTGTGCTGCCCTGGCCAAAGCTAGCGCCGCCATGCCGCCACAGCAATGGTTCGCCCAGCAGCTAGCCGCCCTCGAGCCTTAGCCGGCGCTGCCCGGGCGCTGCGCGGGGCCGGGCCGGCTGCGGCACGGGGCGACACGGGCCTGAGGTAGTGAATCCCGCGAGCGCGCACCAAGCAAGGTGAGCGACCACGCGATTCACTGCCACGGGCGCGCTCGCAACGTCAGCCGCGGCGAACCGACGCGAAGGCGTCGGCAAGCGAGCCGAGCAGTGCGACGACGCCGGCCGGGCCGTCCACCAGCAGGTCGGCCTGCTCGGCCAGCCCGGCAACCTCGGCGGAGCCGCTGCACACGGCGAGACCGGGCGTCCCTGCGGCTCGGAGCGAGCGGACGGCGCGGAAGGCCGGCAGGTCACCGAGGTCGTCCCCGCAGAAGAGAATGGCGCCGGGTCTGCGTTCCACCGCCAGGTTTTCCAGGGCTGACCCCTTGTCCGCACCGGGCGGCCGGAGCTCGAGCACGAACCGCCCGGGTTCCAGCACCAGGCCGGTCCGCTCGGCGAGGCTGGCCAGCGGGCCGCGCAGCAGGTCCAGCGTCTCGCCGGGCCGGGCGGCGTTGCGGGTGTGCACCGCCAGCGCGTCGCGCTTGTCCTCGGTCCTGGTGCCTGCTGGCGCGCCAGCCGCTGCCAGCACGCCGGGCAGCGCCCGCCGGGCGGCCGCGACTCCGGGCGCGGCGGGCGGCGCGGTCAGCGTGCCGGCCACCCAGCGTTCGCGGCCGTAATGACCGAGCACGATCAGGCCAGGCACCAGGTCAAGGCGGCCGTATTGCACTGCCTCCAGGGCCGGCCTGCCGGTGATGACGGCCAGCGTCCCGGTCAGCGGCGCCAGCCGGCGCAGGACGCTGACCGCTGCCGGGTGCGCCCGCGCCGCCTGCGGGTCGGCCACGATCGGGGCAAGCGTGCCGTCGAAGTCCAGCGCGATCAGCGCACGGCCGGGCTCCCGCAGCATCGCCCCGAGCGCGGCACGGCCGGCCGCGGTATGCGGGACCGGCAGCCCGGGCGGACCTGGAGACCCGGGCGGACCGCTCACCGGCCCCCGTCCTGGCGCGGCGAGCGGATCCGGTGGCGCCGGCTGCGCTGCCGCCGCAGCCGCGTGACCAGCGCCGGATCGAACGCGAGCGCCTCCGGCCGGTCGATCAGCTCGTTCAGCAACTGGTAATACCGGGTTACCGGCATGCCGAGTGCCTCCAGGATTTCCCGCTCCTTTGCTCCGGGCTGCCGCCACCAGCTGCGCTCGAAGGCAAGGATGCGCATCTCAAGATCAGACAGCGCAGCCATCCGGCCTCCCCGCGCTTTCGTTTGCACCCCATCGTAGGCAGGCCCTATGCGCAGCGCCTCCGGCAACGTACGCTCACCGTTCGTGGCCAACTATGACTGCCTTACCTTCCTGACGGACTACGGCGTGGAGGACGGCTTCGTCGCGGCCTGCCACGGCGTCGCGGCCCGGATCTCGCCGGGCATCCGCCTCATCGACATTACGCACCTGGTGCCGCCCGGCGACGTGCGGCGCGGTGCCGCCGTGCTGGCCCAGACCATTCCCTACCTGCCGCCCGCGGTGCACGTCGCCGTGGTAGATCCCGGGGTCGGCACCGCCCGCCGCGGCGTCGCCGTGCAGGCGGGCGACGCAGTCCTGGTCGGGCCGGACAACGGCCTGCTGTCCTGGGCCGTTGCCGCCCTGGGCGGGGCGCAGCGCGCCTGCCAGCTGACCAACGGCGAGTGGTGGCTGCACCCGGTCTCGCCGACCTTCCATGGCCGGGACATCTTCACCCCGGTGGCCGCCCGCCTCGCCACCGGCCACGACCTGGCCGGCGCCGGGACCGAGATCGACGTGGCTGACCTGGTCACGCTGCCCGCGCCGACCAGCCGCGTGCACGACGGCGAGGCCGAGGGCGAGGTGATGTCGGTGGACCGGTTCGGCAACGTGCAGCTATCCATCGCGGCCTCGGATGCCGACCGGCTGGGCATCGGTTTCGGCTCCCCGGTTGTCGTCCGCTGCGGCCGCCGCCAGCTGACCGTGCCGTACCTGGAGACGTTCGCCGCGGTGGCGCCGGGCGAGATCGTCGCCTACACCGACAGCGCCGGGCTGATCTCGCTGGCGGTCAACGCGGGCGACGCCGCCGAGCAGCTCGGGCTGCCGCCTGGCGCGCACGTCCGGCTGTCCGTCGCCCGGCCGGCCTGACCGCCCGGCTCAGCCCAAACAGCTCCGAACCAACGTAAACATGGCAGAATGCGGTTACCCGCATGGAAGGCAACGCAGGCGTGCCACTGAGGTTTCCCCGCCCTTCGATGACCCCGGTCGCCGTAGCTCTGGTGGTGGCATGGGTGGCGCTGAATAGTGCGCCCGCGCTGGCCGACCAGGTACGTCGATCGGAGTGGTGGCTACCAGAGCTGCACATCAGCGCGGCACAGCAGACCAGCCAGGGATCCGGGGTCACGATCGCCGTGCTGGACACGGGCGTCGACGCGGCGGCGCCCGACCTGGCGGGCTCGGTGCTGTCCGGCCCCGATCTCAGCCACTCCGGCCGCGCGGCCAACGGGCCGTTCTACGGCATCCACGGCACCGAGATCGCCAGCATCATCGCCGGGCATGGTCACGGGCCAGGCAACGGCGACGGCATCATCGGGGTAGCGCCTGCCGCCAAGGTCCTCTCGGTCCGGGTGACCCTGGACGGCGGCGACCCGATGCTGGGTAACCCCGCGATCACCGGCCGGCTGCCGGCCGCGATAGCCGACGGGATCCGGTACGCCACCAACAACGGCGCCTCGGTGATCGACCTGCCGCTGGATCCGGGCGCGGCGGGTCCGGCCGGCACCGCCGGGGTGCCCGGCCTGGCGGGCAGCAGCCCGGCAGAGCAGGCGGCGGTGGCGTACGCGCGGAGCAAGGGCGTCGTGCTGGTCGCCCCGGCCGGGGACGACGGGACGAGCGCGGCCATCGTCAACTACCCGGCCGCCTACCCTGGCGTGATCTCCGTCGGCGCGTTCGACAAGAACTTCACCAAGGCCCCGTTCTCCAGCCACGAGCCGTACGTGACGATAACTGCGGCCGGCGCCGGCGTCGCCGCGGAAAGCCCGTCTGGTTACACCACGATCAACAGCACCGGCGCGGCAAGCGCGGTAGTGGCCGGCATCGCCGCGCTGATCAGGTCGGCGTTCCCGGCGCTGACACCCGCGCAGGTCACGAAGGCGCTGATCAGCAGCACCAGGTTCCGGCGGCCGGATGGCCGGCGGATCGGGTCGGGCTACGGAACCGCGGACGCGCAGCGCGCGCTGCAGGCCGCTACCGCCATGGCCGAGCCGCACGGTCAGCGCGCCTACACCGGGTCCGCGGCCCGGGTGGCTCCGGTGACCCCGGCGGTGCATGCCACCCGGCAGGGCCTGCGGTCCAAGCTGGAGCGAGATGCCGTCATCTCGCTCGGCGTGCTGCTGGTCCTGCTCTTGCCTGCCGCGGTGCTCGCCGTCTTCCGGCGGCGCAGCAGGGACGAAACCGATGAGGACCGGGCCGGCGGATACGACGACCTGGAGCGGCGGCTGGGCAACACCGGGGGTGGCGGCGCGGAGCAAATGGCGTTTCTGCCGTCGCCGTCGGCTGGTTCGGGGCGCTACGGCGCTGCTGCCCGCGGGGTAGGCGGCGCGGCCGGCCCGGACGGCCCCTTCGGCAGCCTGGGCGCCGAAGAAAGGCCGGCCGGGGCGGGCACGGCGGCAGGCCAGGGCGCATTCGCCGAGGCTGGCAACTACGTTGCCCCGCGTTCCTTCAGCGGCTCTAGCGCCGGCGGCATGGCCGGCTCCGGCAGTCAGCCGGACGGCGCCGCCGCGCTCTCCGGGCAGCTGCCCGGCCCGGCTGGGCGGGCTGGCCCTGGCATGGCAGACCGGCCGCCGCGTGCGCCGGTGCCACGGGGGCTGAACGGCCGGGCCAAGGTTTCCGGCCGCCCGCCGTGGGAGCCGGCCGCCAAGCCGGACGGCGAGCTTCCGTGGGTGGCTGCCCCGGCGCCGCCGACCGCCACCCCGTTGGGGGCCGCGCCGCACCGGCCCCGGCCGGCCGGCTCGCTGTGGGACACCGCGGCGGCCAGCGCCAGGGCGGCAGCCCTCGGCCCGGCCCAGCCGACCGCGGCAGCCGCCGCAGGCCGGGCCGAGGATGCTGGCGCGCGCAGCCCGGAGGACGCGGGTCCGGCCGGCGAATCGATGTACGTGTGGGGCCAGACCGAGACAACAACCGAGGCCTTCCCTGCCATCAGCGAGGACGAAGGAAGCTGACTGGCCGGGCTAATTCTCGGGCCCGTTCGCCTTCTCGGGCCCGTTCGCCTTCTCGGGCCCGTTCGCCTTCTCGGGCCCGTTCGCCTTGTGCCCGTTTGCCGCGGCAAGCTCCGCCTTACGGACGGACGCGTACACCGGCACGTACTCCTGGCCGGACAGCGCCTGGATGGAACGCATCACCTCGTCGGTGACCGACCGCCGCTGCCGGGCCCCGGTGCCCTGTGCCCGCAGGGTCTCGAAGGTCAGCGGGTCGCCCACCCTGACCCGGATCCGGCTGAGCCGGGGGATCTTGCTGCCCGGCGGCAGCACCCGGTCGGTCCCGATCATGGCCACCGGGATCACCGGCAGGCCCGAGCTGAGCGCTAGCCAGCCGATGCCGGTCCGGCCGCGGTACAGGCGCCCGTCCGGTGACCGGGTGCCCTCCGGGTAGATGCCGAACAGCGACCCGCCGCGCAGCAGGCCGAGCGCCGACGCCAGCATGTCCTGCGCGGCCCGGGCGCCCGCCCGGTCGACCGACAGCTGCTTGGTGGCCCGCAGGTACGCCCCGGTGACCCGGTCGACCAGCCGGGTTCCGGTGAAGTACTCGGACTTCGCGGCGAACGTGACCGGCCTGGGCAGCATCAGCGGCAGGAAGACCGAGTCGACGATCGACAGGTGATTCGAGGCCAGGATCGCGCCGCCGGATGCCGGGATGTGCTCAAGCCCGGTGATCTCCGGGCGCCAGAGCAGGTGCAGGAACGGCCCAGCGAGGGCCCTCGACACCTGGTACTGCACTGAACCTCCCGTGGGATCGGCAGCGGCAGGTCACAGAGTAACCCGCCCGTTCCGGATCAGGACACAGCGTCATTTACGCGGCCGTCGCGGGTCAGTCCCGCCGGTCACGGTGGCTCACCGTCGTGGCGGCGGCGAGTGCCCTGCCCCGGCGCCGGTGCCCGCGTCCCGGCTGGCAGCTGAGCCGGCGGCCGGGCCTGGGGCGGGACCTGCCGCTGCGCCGGTGCCCACCGCCTTGCCTGCCCCGGCCGCCGCTGCGCGGCCGGGGCCTGGCGCGGCGCCCGATACCAGCGCGATGACAAGCATGAGCGCGAGCGGTATCGCCGAGGCGGCGACGGTCACGCCGGAATCGTCGGCGATCCAGCCCAGCACGGCGACAAGCCAGATCGCGGTCAGGACCGGGCGAAGCAGCGGGATCGTCGCCGCGGCGTCCGCCAGCGCGCGCAGCCGGAACCTGCCGGGAAAGGCGATGATCAGTCCAGCTACGATGACCACCGCGGGGACGATGGGGCTGTAGATCGTCGTGGTCAGGGAGCCAACATTGGCGCTTACCTTGCGCTGCAGGATGCCGCCGGAGCCGCCATGCAGCACGTGCCCGACGAACGCGCCGACATCGGACGGCCCGGTCGCCGGGACGAAGTAGTTGAGCAGGGCAAAGCCCGTTACCAGCACGAGGCCGCTGGCCAGGATCGCCAGGCCCCGCCGGAAGGTGATCCGGATGCCCGCCACGGCGGCGAGCAGTAGCAGGAAGCCCGGGACCATCGCGATCGTGCCGCCGGCCTTCGCGCCGAACCCCGGCCACCCGGAGGCAACCACGGTGAACAGTGCCACGGCCGCGGCGGCGGCGACAGCCCGCCCGCGACCAGGATGTGTTGCGTCGCTGGCGGCCGCCGCGGGGCTAGCGCCCGCGGTGAAGTCCGCGGGGCCGCGGCCGGCCGAGGCGGATCCCGCGGTGAAGTCCGCGGGGCCGCGGCCGGCCGAGGCGGATCCCGCGGTGAAGTCCGCGGGAGCGGGGCCGGCCGGGGCGGATCCCGCGGTGACGCTGGCTGGGATGCTGTTCCGGGCGAGCCTGCCCCGGCCAACCGCGACGGCGGCCCAGGCGGCGAGCAGGATGCCGGATGCGCCGTAGATTCCGAGCGCATTGTTGCCGACGCCGTAGAACCGGCCCGCCTCCAGCGCGGACAGCCCGAACGGGGTGCCCAGCTGCAGCCGGGACCCGGTCATGACGTCCAGCCCGATCACGGCAACCGTAACCGCGGCGACCGCGCCGGGCGGGCCGAACGGGTCGCGGCGCCATGGCCCGGCCAGCGCCACCGCCGCGATCAGCACCGCCCAGCCGAGCGCCATCGAGTACAGCAGCAGCGCCGGGTGCGGCAGCAGCCACCAGGGCACCAGGCTGGCCAGGAACGTGCCCGCCGGGACCGCCGCGGCGAAGATGCCCGCGACCCGGTAGGCAGCCAGGCGACGACGGCTGCGCTCGCCAGTGCTGCCCCGCAGAATCAGCCTGAGCAGGCCGAACAGGATCCCCTCGCCGAAGCCGTAGACGAGGAAGAAGACCAGGATCGTGGACCGGTAGACCTGGGCGGCGGTGTCCTGCCCGATGAGGCCGCGGACCGCGCCGGTCAGGCTGGCCCGGGCGGCCCGGGTGAGCGGCGAGCCGACGGCGGCGGCCGGCACCGGCCTGCCGCGCCAGCCGAGCACGGTCGGGGTCAGGTCGGTGATCAGGGTCATCCCCGGCTGGCGGGTCGAGGCCACGGACAGCAGGCCCGCGTGGTAGCCGGGACCGGTCACGATGATCGTGCGCAGGTGCGGCGCGGAATCGTCGGCCAGGCCAGCTACCGTGAGGATGGCCCCGGCCGGGAGCCCGGCGCTGATCCGCCCGACTTCCGCGTCCGCCGCCTCGACCGCACGGGCGCGGGCCGCGGCGCCGCCCTGGCCGGCCCCGGCGGGCAGTGCGCCGAGGTCGATGACGGTGAGCGGACAGCGGTTCAGCATGGCACGGCTCAGGCCGCGGGCAGACGGCAGGTAGGAAGCGACCTGGCCGCCGGGACCGGCCAGGGCGAGCGCGGCGCCGGCGCCGATCGCGGTGGCGCACCGGCCAGGGCCCGCCGCGCGGGCGAGCAGGCCCCAGTCCGGGTTGTAGTGGAACGGCCGGTTGGCGGCGACAAGCCGCGGCATCGCCGGAATCCGGGCTGGCTGGGGCGAGCCGGCCGCCGGGCGGGCGGTGGCGGGGACGACCAGCGGGAGCGGCGGGCATGGTGCCGCCGATCCGGCGGCACTGGCCGGCGCCGGGCTTCGCTCGCTGGCCGGGCTTCGCTCGCTGGCCGGGGCCGGGCTGGCCAGGCCATGCGAGGCTGGTGCTGCCGGTGTCCCGGTTGCGCGGGCGCCCGAGTTCAGCGTGAGCCAGCCGTCCGCCGGGCAGCTGCGCGTATGCACGGCCGAGACGACCAGCGACCCGACCGAGCCGCGGCTGGCTAGCCGCCAGAGCGCGGGGGCGTTCCTGGCAGTGATGTCCGTCCAGCGCAGGCCGGGGATGCCGATCAGCACCAGCGGATCCGTAATTCCCGGCCTTCCTGGCGCGGACCGAACCGGACCGGCTGCAAAGGCCGGTGTGCCGGCGCCGATCGCGGCGAGCACGGCCGCGCCGAGCAGGAGCAGCCTGGTCGCCGTCGGTTTCACGCCGTCAACGGTATCCGCGGTGCGCGGACCCGGCGTCGTGGCCGGCCAGACTGGCCGGGACGGATTCGCGCTCGGCTACCGCATCGCCTGGCCGGGACGGATTGGCGCTCGGCTACCGCACCGCCTGGCCGGGACCGATTCGCGCTCGGCTACCGCATCACCTGGCCGAGGCGCCCTGGATTCACTGGATCACGCCGCGCACGCCCGCGCGGGCTGACCTGCGCCCGTAACGTGCAGACGTTCTGGCTGGCCTCGCGGGTGCTGAGGCCCGGCGATGGCTGCCCGGCCGGCGTCGTCACGCCGGTGCTGGCCTGGGCCGTCGTGCCGTAGTTACCGCCGAGCAGCAGGGTCAGCGCCGGGCCGTGCCTGCTGACCCGCTGGAACGCCGCCCCGGTGACCTCCGCGCCGAGCCGGCTGGCCTGCCGCTCCTGGCCGGCCCGGTACTTGATCACGGTCTGCGTCGGGCGCGACCCGACATCGCGGGACCGGGTGACGGTGAAGCCATCCTGCTGCAGGATGGCCGCCACGGTGGATCCGAGGCCGAACTGGCCGGTCCCGTTCAGCACGGCGACGCGCACGTCCCGGGCGGGCAGCCGGGGCGCCCGGTGTGGCCGGAGCAGCGCCCTGCTCACCGGGATGTCGTCGCGGAACGCCTGGAAGATGCGGCTGTCCAGCGGCTGCCTCCACATCACGTTGGCCAGGTCCTGCGGGTCGACCAGGGAGCGCGGGTAGTTAGGCAGCGTGAAGAAGGTGATCTTGCTAGACGGCAGGCCCCGCAGGCTGTTGCCGAGTTTGTAGAGGCCGGAGATGCCGCCGAGCTGGCTATCGATGGTGATGGACCTGGTTGCCGCGTCCAGGAACCGGTAGATGGCGACCGGATTGAGCAATTCGCCCTTGACCCGGCGGACCAGCGCGGCCATAAAGGCCTGCTGGCGGCGGATGCGCTCCAGGTCACTGCCATTCCCGAGGGTGTAGCGGGCACGGACATAGCCGAGCGCCTGAGCGCCGTTCAGCAGGTGATGACCGGCTTTGAGGCGCAGGCCGGACTTCGGGTCGTCGATCGGCTGGGTGTTGCACTCAGGGACGCCGTGCAGCGCGTTGACCATGTCGCGGAAGCCGGCGAAGTTGACCGCCACGAAGTGATCGACGCGGATGCCGGTGTCGTGCTCGACGGTCTTGATCGTGCAGGCGATGCCGAGGTCCGTGTGGTTGCCGTCGAGGTTGCCGATCGCGAACGCCTCGTTGATCTTGAAGACCTGCGGTTGCGATAGCTGGCCGTTGCCCATCCGGCAGGACGGGATGTTCACCCAGGAGTCGCGCGGGATCGACATCACCTCGGCCCACTGCCGGTCCGCCGGGATGTGCACGATCATGAGGGTGTCGGACTGGTCGGTGGTGAGGTCCTGGCTGTTGCCGTACCGGCGGCCCTGGCCGTGGCGGCTGTCGGATCCGATGATGACGATGTTCTCCGCCCGCGGGTGCTGCTCGGGCGGCCGCCTGCCCACCAGGCCGCTGATGTTGACCTGGCGGATGTTGCCGTTCAGGTGCCGGTACGCGGCGTAGACGCCGATCGCGGCGATGACCAGGACGCTGGCCAGGATGACGGCTGCCCAGGCGGCGATCCTGGCCTTCCTGCTGTGCCGGGCTGGGTGCTCATCGTGCCGGGCTGGGTGCTCATCGTGCCGGGCTGGGTGCTCATCGTGCTGGGCCGGCTGCTCATCGCCGGGCGAGGAGCGTGCGACAGGATGCAGCTCACGCGACTCGGGTGACTGCGGCTCGCTTGTCCCGGATTCCTCCATACTTCGCAGGACATACCCAGATCGGGTCAGCACATCCGTAAAGATCGTCTAAGGGCATGGTCATGATCAGCCAAAGGCTGTGGCATAGCCGCACAGCGGATCATGGATGGCGGCCATCTATGGCAACTATGGCTCGGTAGAGGGCAACTCCTTGCCCAGGCGACCGAGCCGCGTTGCACTGGCAGAGACACCACACGCGCTGCGCACACGTGCAGGAAAGGGATGGCGACCTCGTTTCTTCCGATCCTGGCGTCATGGCTGGATTCGCTGTCAGCCCGGGCGCCTCATCCCGGGGGTTGGTGGTGATGCGGCTGCTCGCGTGCGGTAGGTGTGGTTGGCTGCGGGGCCGCGCGGCGGGTAGCGCGCAAAGCTAAGGAACAGTGATGGGTGCCGAGCGTAAGCGGACAGAGGGGTTCGGGCGGCTCGAAGACGGGCTGCTTCAGGCTAGCGACTGGTACCTGTGGGGCCCGTATATGAGTGAGCGCCAGTGGGGGACGGTCCGCGAGGACTACAGCCCCGACGGCGAGGCATGGGATTACCTGCCGCACGACCACGCCCGCTCCCGTGCGTACCGGTGGGGCGAGGACGGTCTTGCCGGGTTCTGTGACGTCCATCAGCGGCTGTGCCTGGGGCTGGCGCTGTGGAACGGGCGCGACCCGATCCTCAAGGAGCGGGCCTTCGGGCTGACCGGCGGCGAGGCGAACCACGGCGAGGACGTGAAGGAATACTGGTGGTATCTCGACGCCCTGCCCAGCCACGCCTGGAATCGCTGGCGCTACCACTACCCGCAGGCCCCGTTTCCCTATGCGGACCTAAGGCTCGAGAACGGGCGGCGCGGCAAACTCGACCCCGAGTACGAACTGCTCGACACCGGCGCATTCGACCACGACCGTTACTGGATCACCGAGGTTTGCTACGCCAAGGCCGATCCTGCCGACGTGCTGATAACCGTGACGGTGACGAACGCGGGACCGGACGCGGACACGCTTCATGTGCTGCCGACCGCATGGTTCCGCAACACGTGGTCATGGGATGCGGACGCTCCGAAGCCGGTCCTTGAGGGAGGCCTGGGGACGGCGGTCACGGTGGCGCATCCCGTACTCGGCTCGCTGGAACTGATCGCGGGCGACGGGCCAGACGGCGCCAGCCCGGCGGCGCTGTTCTGCGAGAACGAGACCAACGTGGCGCGTCTTTTCGGCGCGGTGCCGGCCACGCCTTATCCCAAGGACGGGATCGGCGACCACGTGATCAGCGGTGCGGCCACCGTCAACCCCGATCAACGGGGAACCAGGTGCGCCTTCTGGTACCGGCTCACCCTCCAGCCGGGCGCCACCGCCGAGCTCCGGCTCCGGCTGCGCCCGAGCGGGAGCGCGCCGGACGTGGCGAGCGCGCTCGGGACTGCCTTCGAGCAGGTGATCACCCGCCGGCGCGCCGAAGCCGACGAGTTCTATGCCGAACTGACCCCGGAGGGTGCCACCGCCGAGGAGGCAATGGTCATGCGGCAGGCCTTTGCCGGGATGCTGTGGAGCAAGCAGTTCTATAACTACGACGTGGCCCGCTGGCTGGAAGGTGACCCCACCCAGCCGCCTCCCCCGGCTTCCCGCCGTGGCGGCAGGAACTCCCGGTGGCGTAACTTCGATGCCTTCGACATCATGTCCATGCCGGACAAGTGGGAGTACCCCTGGTTCGCGGCCTGGGACCTGGCGTTCCACTGCGTGACTCTGGCGCACGTGGACCCGGCGTTCGCCAAGTACCAGCTCGTGCTGCTGTGCCGGGAGTGGTTCCAGCACCCGAACGGCGCGCTGCCGGCTTATGAGTGGGACTTCGGTGACGTGAACCCGCCGGTGCAGGCGTGGGCCGCGCTCGAGGTCTTCGCCATCGACGGCGGCGGCGACCTCGACTTCCTGAGCCGCGTTTTCGACAAGCTCCTTGTCAACTTCACCTGGTGGGTCAACCTGGAGGACGCGGGCGGCGACAACCTGTTCGAGGGCGGCTTCCTCGGCCTGGACAACATCGGCCCCCTCGATCGCTCGCACTTGCCGGTCGGCGGCGTCCTTGAGCAGTCCGATGCCACTGGCTGGATGGCGTTCTACGCGATCGCGATGGCGGCCATCGCCGACGTCCTGTACCGCAGCGGCAGGCGTCCGGCGATCGACCTCGTCCTCAAGTTCCTCGAGCACTTCGCCGCCATCACTGAGGCGATCGACGGCCAGGGCATGTGGGACGACGCCGACGGCCTCTACTACGACCGGCTGCTGACCCCCGGCGGGACCGCCGTGCCGGTGAAGGTCCGGTCGATGGTGGGAATCATCCCGGCCCTGGCGGCCGCCGTCATCGACGAGCCGACGCTCGAGCGGTCGCTCGCACTTGGCAAGCATTTCGCGGATTTCCTTGACCGCCGCGGCCTGGGCGACCTGGAGAAACTCGCCGAACGCGGGCTGATGCGCGGGGAGCAGGGGAACCGGCGGCTGCTGCTCTCCGTAGCTGGCGTCGACCGTCTCGCGAAAATATTTGCCAAGCTTTTCGACGAGCAGGAGTTCCTGTCCCCGCACGGCCTGCGGGCCCTGTCGGCCTACCATCGCGACCACACCTACGAGCTCGACGTCGAAGGCCTCCGCGCGACCATCGACTACGAGCCCGCCGAGTCCACCACCGCCATGTTCGGGGGGAACTCCAACTGGCGCGGGCCGCTGTGGTTCCCGCTCAACTACCTGGTGATCAACGTCCTTGAGCGCTACTACAGGTTCTTCGGTGACGAGCTCACCTTCGAGTACCCAACCCGCTCCGGGCACCAGATGACCATCGACGCCATCGCCGCCGATTTGCAGGACCGGCTCATCTCGATCTTCCTCGCCGGCGCGGACGGCCGGCGGCCCTGCTTCGGCGGCACCGAGCGGCTGCAGCGCGACCCTGCGTGGAAGGACAACCTGGTGTTCAGCGAGTACTTTCATGGCGACAACGGGGCCGGCCTCGGGGCCTCCCACCAGACCGGATGGACCGGATTGATCGCCGACATCATCCGCCGCCGCCACGGCGGAGTCCGCCCGGCCGGCGACGTGTTCCGCGATATCGGCGGCGAGACGGGCGGCGAGGCCGGCCAGAGGGGACGGCGTCCG
>WNEY01000970.1_pt1 | contig 19362 bp, 22 predicted proteins | sample 5400531 | NCBI WGS metagenome assembly WNEY01 (sample SAMN13153338, study PRJNA577476) | soil metagenome | isolation source: 200 cm saprolite under Douglas fir tree site 1 | place: USA:California | collected 2015-04-18
GCCACACGAGCACCCGCTTCGCCTGGAGTCGCAGCGTTCGCGGTCGGTCGCCACGGAGTAGCACGACCGCTGCCGTGCTCGGGGCGAAAGACAGATGGACCCTGACTGCATCTCCGCGCTTCACTGCAACGCGCGGGATGTCCTTCCGCATCGCAGGCGGCACCATGTCGACGCAGAGCGTGGTCCAGCAGTAGCTTCCGTAGGCCAGCCAGGTCGAGCGCGTGGGCGTCTCGATCCAGGCGGTTGGCGGTCCCTTCTGGTGAAGCCGGGGCGGATCGCCCTTCGGTCGCCCAGGCCAATCGGCGCGTGCGCTCGCAAGCCCGACAAGGGACAGAAGGGCCAGCGGCAGAAAGAGTCTCCCCACGTGACCCATCTACGTCACCGGCGGCCGTCCGCGTCACATGAGCGGGGCCGGTCGCCCGGCCCCGCTCATCGAGCTTCCGGCTATGCCGTCCTCTTGACGATGAAGATTCCGTAGTCCATGTCGCTCCCGGCGGCGTAGGTCACACCGTTCCGGACGAACGTCTCGATCCCCCAGAACTGGTTGCCACGAGGATCGAGGTAACCCCCCGTCTCCGCAAGCTGACAGGTGCTTACATCCCTCGGCTTGGCACAACGAATCTGAATCGCCCGAATGCCTCCCGCGTAGTAGGAGAGGAACGCACGGCTGGCGTCCGCCTTCTCGGTCGCCACCTCGTGCACAGATAGCGCTCCGAAGCCGGACGCGTATGCCCGGTTCATCGCCTCCGGGATCGCGAACGTGTCGACTTCAGTGAGCTTCGTCACGGCCGAGTCGACGGCGAACAGATGCACGTATCCCCAGCCGTCGAGGACCGAGCTCACCTTCTGGACCGGGTCGCCGACGGTCCCGATCGCGATCGGTGCGCGCTGGAAGTTGCCGTCCCTGCACGCTGCGTCGTCGTACGGGAAGTTGAACATCGCGAAGCCCGTGTCGCGGCCCATGAAGATCGTCGGGATCGGGGCGGTGAGGAAGGGCGAGATGACCCCGGTGCACGCATCCGCACCCTCGCGGTTCATGATCAGCATCGCATCCCAACCGCCGGCGGCGATGACGTTCTGCGCCTTCTCCTGGAAGAGGCAGAGGCCGCGTTCGACGACGGCGATCTGCCGCGAACCCACGGCGGGCGCCGGCGGCACGGCCGGATCGCCTGGACAAGCCCGGCCGACGAAGACGGTGGTGCCGCTGATCGCCTCGGCTTGGGCGATCGACGTCTGCGTGCCGATGCCGGCCCGGGAGGTGCCGTCGACGGTCGTCAGCAAGGCCCGCAACGGAGCAAAGTCCTCATCGGTCGTGATGGCGAACCTGTTGTCGAGCGCGAACTCACCCTGGTGGGCGTTCCCCTCGGGCGTCAGCGAGGCTCCCGTCTGTGCGAGTAGCTCGGGATCGACGGCCGGAAAGTCCGTGTCGCTGATGAACACCGGCGCGTACGGATTCGTCATGTCGAGCAGGATGTAGCCGCCGTCCCAATACGAGAGTAGGCCGATGAAGCGCGAACCGATCTGCTTCACGACCATGTCGTGCAGAAACGAGGTGGTGAGGCCGAGCTCGGGCTGTTGGATCCCGAATGGGTTGAGGTCGAGCTCCTTCGCCAGCGTCGGCTTCCTCGGATCGGTGATGTCGAAGATGTCGACGTCCACCCGCTCGTCGTCGTCGCTCGCGATCAGGTAAGCCCGGTCGCCTGCGTCCCATGCGAAGGCGCTGTGGTACTGGTTCACGTCGTGCGGCGTGTTCCGCACGCCGCCGGCGGTGATGTCTCCCGCATGCTCTGAGAGCTTTGTCGGCTTCAATGGGTTCGAGATGTCCCAGAGCGAGAAGCCGCCCTTGCCGTTCTTACCGCACTGTTCGTGGTTCATCACGAGCACATCGCCGCTATACGCGCTCGTCGTCAGCGTTAGTCCTTGCATTCCTTCGCCGACGAGCGTGTCCTGCGACGTCGCGATGAAGCCAACCTCGCGCGGATTCGCAAGGTCGGAGATGTCGATCACGTAGGCGCCGCCGTCCGGCGTCTTCTGACCGCCCGTTTCGGGACCGGCGCAGTCGGCTGCGCCCCACTTCGAGACGTACACGTAGTTCTTGAAAACCGAAAGGTCAGCGATGACGTCCGGCTCTGCGTCGTGGACGCGGAGCTTCGAGACCAGCTGGACGTTTCCGAACGCACCCGACCCGAGGAGGTGGTCAGTAAGCGGCCCGTGTTGAGCGCCCGCCGTTGTCACCACCAGCAAGCCAAGGCACGACGCTGCGGCAAGTATGCCGACCAACCGTCGTAGCATCTTTCTCCCCCTTGTTCGAGCGATCGGATCCCCTTTGCTCCGACCGCACTGCCGTTGGATTCCCATGTTTACAAAGGCAGAGGTCCGAGAGTCTAACGCCGCGCTACGTCTAGCGGGCAGCCCGGCGCAACGACTGCCAAAGCACCAACGCCACGGCGAGCGGTAGCAGCCACCAGGCCGGGACGGATGATGCGGCAAGGAGCGCGGTGAGCCCGAGGGCGACGACGATGCCGGCCGCGACGAGCCAGTCGTCTCCGACCAGGAAGTCCCACCAGAACGACGCGAACCGCTTCACGCGAGTGCGAGCCTTCGCCGCCTGAGGGCGGTGACGAAGCCGAGGGAGACGAGCAGCACGAAGACGAGCACGCCGGGTAGGGATGCGTCTTCGCCGGGCCAGTCGACTCCCGCGCCTTCGGCACCCCAGAACGTCCCGAAGGTCGTGAGCATCACGCCGACCGCGAACGCGAGCGTGTTTTCCGGCACGCGGCTGAGTGGCCCGCGCACGACGACGCCTGCAACGACGACGAGCACCGCGGCGCCACCCGCACCCACCGCGGCCAGCGGGATGCTCCCCTGCGTGCTGCCGAACGTGATGACGATGAACGCGACCTCGAGCCCCTCCAGCAGAACGCCCTTGAAGGAGATCGTGAAGCCGTACCAGTCGACTCCGGCGTGCTCCTCGTGCGCCGCGCTCCGGGCTGCCGCCGCCTCGCGCTCGAAGACCGCGTCCTCGTCACGAAGAGCGCGCCAGCCGCTCGCGCGCAGGATTGCCTTCCGCAGCCATTGCAGGCCAAAGACGAGGAGCAGCGCGCCGACGACGAGCCGCAGGACCTCGATCGGGATGATCGTGAGCGCCGGCCCCAGCGCCGCGACGATCGCCGCGAGCGCAAGCAGCGCCGCTCCCGTCCCCGCCAGAGCGGAGCGCCAGCCGCGCGTCACGCCCATGGCGAGCACGATCGTCAGGGCCTCGACCATCTCGACCGCGCTCGCGAGGAACGCGGAGACAACGAGAAACGCGTCAGTCAGGAGTAGAGCGCCTCGATCTCGGCCGCGAAGTGCTCCTGGCAGACACGGCGCTTGAGCTTCAGCGTCGGCGTGACCTCGCCCTCCTCGGCGGAGAAGTCGCGGGGGAGGATGGTGAAGCGCTTGATCTGCTCGAAGTGCGAGCGGTCGCGGTTCACCTCGTCCACGGCACGCTGCACTTCCGCCTGCGCCTCGTCGCGCGATGCGTCGTCCGCCACCGTGATCAGCGCCGCGACGTACGGGCGGCGGTCGCCCACGACGAGCGCCTGCGAGACGATCGGGTACGTCTTGAGGGCATTCTCGAGGTTCTGCGGCGCGACGTTCTTGCCCCCCGCGGTGACGAGAATGTCCTTCTTGCGGTCGGTGATGGTGAGGAAGCCATCCTCGTCGAGGTGACCGACGTCACCTGAACGCAACCACCCGTCTCCGGGAAGCACCTCGCGCGTGGCCTCCTCGTCCTTGAAGTAGCCGGCGAAGACCGTCTCCGTCTTGATCAGCACCTCACCGTCGTCGGCGATGCGCAGCTCGACGCCGGGGAACACCGGACCGACGGTGCCGAAGCGGTAGCGCGAGGGGCGGTTGACCGTCGCGCCCGTCGTGCACTCCGTGAGCCCATAGCCCTCGAGGATGAGCACGTCGAGCGCATGGAAGAACTCGATTATCTCCTTCGCGAGCGGCGCGCCGCCCGATACTCCGATGCGGAGGTTGCCCCCGAGACGCGCCTTCACCTTGGAATAGACGAGCCGGTCGGCGAGCCGATGCCGGACCGCCAGCCCGCGAGGGATTGGCTTCTCCGCCTGTCTCAACTTGCTCACGTCGCGGCCGACGCGGAGGGTCCAGTCGATCAGCAGCCGCTTGATCCCCGTCGCCTCGTCGAACCTCCCCACGACGGCGGTATGGATCTTCTCGAAGACACGAGGCACGCTCGGGAAGACCGTCGGACGGACCGCGGGGAGCGCATCCGCAACGGCGTACGGATCGGGACAGAACGCGATCGTGTACCCGATGTGCGCGCCCAGCAGCGCCATGCAACGGCCGAAGTTGTGAGCGAGCGGAAGGTAGAGGAGCATCACGTCGTCGCTGACCGTGAAGTCCTCGATCTGCCGCACCTCATCGACCATCGCGTAGTAGTTGCGGTGGCTGATCATGCAGGCCTTCGGTGGGCCCGTCGTCCCCGACGTATAGATGAACGTGAAGAGATCGTCCTCGGCGACAGCTGCGGCGGCGTCGTCGACCGCGGTCGGATTCTGCGCTGCACTCGCCCGGCCGCGCGCACGTAGGTCGTCGAGATCGGCGAACGTGAGCACGTGCTCCAGGGCGAGGCCACGCAGCTTGGCTCGCTGGGCGTCGTCCTCGCAAAGGACGCCGACCGCCTCGGAGTGCTCGATCACGTAGGCAGCGTCCTTCGGTGAGCTGTTCATGTAGACCGGGGCCGCGACCGCGCCGATGAGCCCGAGCGCGAAGTCGAACAGCACCCACTCCAGCCGTGTCGAGGCCAGGATCCCGAAGGCGTCACCCTTGCGAATCCCGAGCGCGAGGAGGCCGTGGGCGATCTCGTCGACCGCGCGCGCCCCGTCTTCCCAGGACACCTCGCGCCAGCCGTCGCCTTCCTGGACGAGATAGGCGGGCCCGGCGGATCGTCGCGCGGCCGCGTCCTGCCAGAGGCGGGCGATGGTGCGCGTCCCCGTTGCCGTCGTGGTCGCCACGGGCCCATCGTAATTTGAGACGGTCGCGAAGGGATGAGCCGCCGGAGGGCGAATCTGCCGGGTCCCGATAAGTTTCGCCGGAGCCAGACTGAAGCCTGCAGGCTGAAGCCTGGCAACGGTTAAAATCCAAAGGGCGGTTATGCGAACTATCTGGAACGGATCGATCTCTTTCGGCCTGGTCAACATTCCGGTTGGCCTCGCTCCGGCTACCACGCCCAAGGCGAAGCAGTCGGATGTCAGCTTCCGCACGCTCCACCGCGAGTGCAAGACCCCGATCCAGCAAAAGCGCTGGTGCCCCACGCACGAGCGTGAGGTTGGGCCGGACGAGATCGTCAAGGGCTGGGAGGTCGCCAAGGGAGAGTTCGTAATCGTCGAGGACGCCGATCTCGAGGCGATCGCACAGCACGACGACTCCCGCTCGATCGACATCAGCCGCTTCGTCGAGCTCGACGAGGTGGATCCGATCTACCTCGATCGCACGTATTACCTCGCTCCCGCCGCAGCCCCCGCTCAACGCCGTCCCTACGTCTTGCTGCTCGAGGCGATGAAGCAGGCGGGAATGGGCGGCATCGGCCGTTTCGTAATGCGCGGGGCCGAATACTTTTGCCTCATCCGGCCGAAGGGCGACGCGCTCGTGCTGGAGACGCTCTTTCTCGCCGAGGACGTGCGCTCGCAGGCGGAGATCGAAGAGGCCGTCGCCGGCACGGAGGTCAAGGACGCCGAGCTGAAGCTCGCCCAGCAGGTGATGGAGAGCCTCGTCGCGGAGTTTGATCCCTCGGAGCTGGAGAGCCAGTACCGCGGCAACCTTCGCGCGATGCTCGAGGCGAAGCTCGCGGGGGAAGAGATCGCAAAGCCCCAGCCGGTGCCCGAGACGCCCGTCGTCGATCTCATGGAGGCGCTCAAGCGCAGCGTGGCCGAGGCGAAGGACCGCAAGACGACGAAGGCTTCTTCCAAGCGAAGAGCCGCTCCGAAGAGCGGCTCTGGAAGCCGGCGTGCGCCGGCACGCAAGTCCGCTTAAGCGTTAGTGCTTCTGCAACACACCTAGCGCCTCGAGTTGGGCCTGGAACAGCGTCTTGTCGATCTTGCCCTGGTAGATGGGCACGCCCTCTTCGACGCAGACGCGGATGACCTCCTGGCGGTCGATCCCGAGTTCCTTGGACAGCTCCTCGGGCGTGAGGTGGTTCGCCATCGACGCTCCTCTCGTTGTTGAACGAAAAAGCCCGCCGGCGCGATTGCGCTCAGCGGGCTAGTTCGAACCTCCGAATGTCAGTGCCGGATTCAACGGGCCGGCCCTCCCAAATCACTCATTGGGCCAAAGGATAATCGTCGGTCGTGACGGACGCAAAACCGGCCGGTCTGGAGGAGCGGTTCGCCGAGATCAAGGGCGTCCGGATGCGGTACTTCGTGGGCGGGACCGGGCCTCCGCTCCTGCTGGTGCACGGGCTCGGCGGGGCGGCCTCCAACTGGACGGAGCTGGCGCCGCTGCTGGCCCGGCGGCACCGCCTCCTGGTCCCGGACCTGCCGGGACACGGCGGTTCGACCGCGCTTCCCGCGGTCGCCGGGCTCGAGCCGTTCGCCGATCGCGTGGGGCTCGTCGCCGAGCGGGAGGGAATGTTGCCGACGCCCGTGGTTGGGCACTCGCTCGGCGCGATGGTCGTCCTGCGGCTCGCGTTGCGCCGGCCTGCGGATGTTCAGGCGCTCGTCCTCGCGGGTGCGGCCGGCCTGAGCATCGGAAACGTGTGGGGGCGGCAGCTGCTCTCGGTTGTCACGGCGGTCCGCCCAGGCCGGCTCGCGGCGCGCTATCGCCGCTGGGTGTCCAGGTCTCGTTTGCTGCGCCGGCTTGTCTTCGGCTTCGTCTCGGTCGCCGACCCGGTCGGTCTGACGGACGAGGCGGTCGAGGGCTTTCTCGCGGCGCAGCTCCTGCATACCGACGTGGACAGCGCGTGGCAGGCGCTGCGCGCCGACGACCCGCGTCAGGAGCTCGAAGCGGTCCGTTGCCCCGTACTCGTCCTCTGGGGCGCGGAAGACGTCCAGTTGCCGCTCGACGATGCATTCGAGTACACGCGCCGTCTACGTGCGCGCCTGCGCGTGATCGCCGGCTGCGGCCATTTGCTGATCGGGGAGCGCCCCGACGCCTGCGATCGAGCAATCGAGGACTTCTTGAAGCAAAAGGGCCCCGCGTAACGCGAGGCCCTGCTATCGGGGTGCCCAGATTTGAACTGGGGACCTCTCCGACCCGAACGGAGCGCGCTACCAGGCTGCGCCACACCCCGGAAGGGCACAAAGAGTAGCCACTCCTGGAACAGATAGGAGCGATTCTCCTCGCTACGTTGCCGGAAGCGACAACGAGGAGGAGTGCGTGAACAGCGTGAGCGTCATTGGCAACCTTGCGACCGATGTGGAGGTGCGCGAAGTAGGCGAGAAGCAGGTGGCGAAGTTCCTGCTCGCCGTAGATCGACCGTCGAAGGACGGTGAGGCCGACTTCATCGGCGTCTCGGCCTGGGAACGGCAGGGCGAGGTTTGCGCCCAATACCTGGCGAAGGGACGGCGCGTCGGCATCGAGGGCTATCTCCGCAGCCATTCCTGGGAGGAAGAAGGGAAGCGCCGGCGAGACGTCGAGCTCGTCGCGCGGCGCGTGGAATTTCTCTCCGGCCCGCGCGAGGACGCTTCCGGAGGGGAGGTGGTGCCGTTCGAGCCCGCGGCGGTTGCGTCATAGACCTCGTCTGACCCTCAACCGCGCGCGTACGCGGGCGAGCAGCGAGGGCCCGCGCGCTCGTCGCAGGGCATCCTCGCGTGCGCGCGACCGCTTCGCCCACGCCCGCTCGCGCATCGAGCGAGTCGGATAGCGCGGTTTCCAGTAGACCGGGCTGATCGAGACAGCGTATGCGGTTCAGTCCACCGCGCGGATGCGGCGATTCGTCAGGCCGAGCAGAAAGAGGGACGCGGAGAAGGCCATGCTCGCGGCGAGGAGCGTTCCCGGGGCGGCGAGCCCGGACAGGGCCGCCCAGAGTCCGAGACCGGCGGGAAGCAGCCCGATGGAGCCGAACCAGTCCATGCTGATCACGCGCGAAAGCATGTGCTGCGGCACGCGCTGCATGATCATCGTGTCCCAGAGCGTGATAGCGAACCCGATGCAGAAGCCACGGCCGATCTGCACGATCGCGGCGGCCGGGTACCAGGGCGAGAGACCCAGCAGCACGCCCAGGACACCGTTGGCGGCGAGCAGGGAGTAGATCAGCGGGCCGCGGCGACGGCTCGGCGCCGCCTGCGCGAGCACGACGGAGCCGATCACCATCCCGATCCCCTGAAGCGTGAAGAGCAGGCCGTAGGACCCGACGCCGCCGTTCCACTCCTGCTGCACGAGCTTCGGCAACAGCACTTGGAGTGCGGCGTAGCCGGTCATCAGCACCAGCGAGAAGGTCCCGATCGTGATCCACAGCCAGGGGACGCGCACGATGTACTGCAGTCCCGCGCCCAACTCGCGGCGCAGTCCTTCCGCGGGCGCCTGCTCGTACGCCCTCGGTCGCGCCGGCGCGAGGAGAGCCGCCGAGACGAGGAACGACGCGGCGTCCGCGGCGAAGATCGTGCTCGACCCCGCGGCGCCGTAGATGCCGCCCGCGAGCGCCGGACCGATCACGAACGCGGCCTGGCGCGAGACGCCGATCAGCGCGTTGGCCGAGCCGAGGCTGGGTTCCTCGACGAGCAACGGCAGGATCCCGCCGAACGCAGGCTGGAACAGCCCGCTGCCGAGTCCGTGCAGCGCGACGAACCCGATCAGGACGCCGAAGCTGAGATGTCCCGTTGCATCCACGGCGGCCAGGCCCGCGACGACGACCGCGCGGCCGGCGTCCGAGCCGATCAGGAGCAGGCGGCGCGAATAGCGATCGGCGAGGACGCCGCCGATGAGCAGCGTCGTCAACAACGCCAGCGCGTCCACCATGAGGACGATCCCGAGCGAGCTCGCCTTGTGCGTCAGCGTGAATGCGCGCCAAGCGAGCGCGACGAGGAACGCCGCGTCGCCGATCTGGGACACGGTCTGTCCCGACCAGAGCAGGCGAAAGTCGCGGTGCCGGAGCGCCTCGAGGACGCGCAGTCGCGGTGGGGCGCTCACGGGCGCAAGGCTATTGTGGGGGCATGCCGGACAAGATCCGCGTTGCGTGTGTGCAGATGACGAGCCGCGCCGACAAGGCGGCCAACCTTGAAACGGCGGAGCGGCTCGTCGCGCAAGGCGCGGCCACGGGCGCCGACGTCGTCGTCCTGCCTGAGAAGTGGAACGCGATCGGGGACGCGGCCGTCTACCACGCGACGGCGGAGCCGCTCGAGAGCGGCGAGTCGGTCGCGGCCATGTCCGACTGGGCACGCACGCACGGGATCACGCTCGTCGGCGGCTCGATCGCAGAGCGGCGGGAGGGTCGCGAGAAGCTCTCGAACACGAGCGTGGTCTTCGATGCGGAGGGTCAGGTCGTCGCCGTTTATCGCAAGATCCACCTCTTCGACGTCGAGGTCGGCGGTGTCGTCTACCGCGAGTCGGAAGCGGAGGAACCGGGCGAGGAGCCGGTCGTCGCGGAGGTAGAGGATTGGAAAATCGGGCTGACGGTCTGTTACGACGTGCGCTTCCCGGAGCTGTACCGGATCCTGGCGCTGGAGGGCGCGCAGCTCGTGACGGTGCCCGCGCACTTCACGACGCCGACGGGCAAGGACCACTGGCATGTGCTTCTGCGCGCGCGGGCGATCGAGAACCAGCTTTACGTCGTTGCAGCTGCGCAGATCGGCGAGACGCTTCCCGGCAAGCCCGCGTACGGCCGCTCTCTGATCGCGGATCCCTGGGGAATCGTCATTGCGCAGGCGCCCGACGAGGAGACCGTGATCGCGGCAGAGCTCGACCGCTCGCACCTCGAGGACATCCGCGCAAAGTTGCCTTCGCTCGCCAACAGGCAGGCCAACGCGTACCGGTGGCCGACGCGGGTCTGACGCACGGCGTTTGGCTCGAGCGCGTCCCCGATCTCGTCAACGACTGCGTCGAGGAATGGGGTCTGCGGCTGGGCGAGCCGTACGAAGCCGGCGCGGCGCGCTACACCGTGCGGGCGGATCTCCCGGACGGCACGCCGGCCGTCCTGAAGCTGATCCATCCGCACCGCGAGGCTGAGCACGAAGCGGACGCGCTGGCGCTGTGGGCCGGCGACGGCGCCGTTCGCCTCCTGGCACGCGACGACGAGCGGTGGGCGATGCTGATCGAGTGTTGCGAACCGGGGAGGCATCTCGCGGAGATCGAGGCCGATGCGGCGCTCGACGTGCTGGTCGGCCTGCTGCCGCGGCTCTGGAAGACGGCAGACGACCCGTTCCGGCCACTCGCGGAAGAGGCGGCTTGGTGGGTCGCATACCTCCCTGGGGAATGGGAACGCGTGGGCCGGCCGTTCGAGCGCTCGCTGCTGGACGTGGTCGGCGACGCATTGCAAGAGCTGTTGGCAACGCAGGGCGAGCAGGTACTGCTGCACCAGGACCTGCACGGCGACAACGTGCTGGCTGCGCAACGCCAGCCGTGGCTCGCCATCGATCCGAAGCCGCTCGTCGGCGAGCGCGAGTTCAGCGTCGCGCCCATCGTCCGCTCGTTCGAGCTCGGTGACACGCGCCGTGACGTCCTGCACCGGCTCGACAGACTGACGTCGGAGCTTGGGCTCGATCGCGAGCGCGCCCGCTGGTGGACGATCGGCCAGACGATCGCCTGGGCGTTCGACGGCACGTTCCAGCAGTCACATCTCCAGACGGTGCGCTGGCTGCTCGAGGCAAGCTGATGGCGCTGCGCGCGGTCCTCTTCGACGTCGACTTCACCCTCTGCCGTCCCGGACCGGGGCTCTCGCCCGAGCGCTACGCCCGCATTGCTGCGTGGCACGGCGTCACGCTCGACACGAGCCGCTACGAGGAGGCGCGCGAGGCCGCCGTCCTGAACCTGAAGCGGCATCCGGAGTTGCTCCACGACGAGTCGATCTGGCACCGGTTCACGGAGGAGATCTTCCTCGGCATGGGCGGTCCGGAGGAGATCGCATCCGAGTGCGCGACGGAGATCGAGCAGGGCTGGGAGAAGTCGGAGAACTTCGAGTTGTTCGAGGACGCGCTGCCCGTGCTGGAAGAGCTGCGCGCGGCCGGGCTTCTCATCGCCGTCGTCTCGAACGGGATCCGTGATCTGACGGAGTTCGTCGTGCACCACCGCCTCGACGTGGATGCGGTCGTGGACTCCCGCTCGCACGGGCGCGTGAAGCCGCATCCGACGATCTTCCAGGCGGCGCTCGACCTCCTCGGCGTGGACGCCGCCGAAGCGGCGATGGTCGGCGACTCGCTCGAGGAGGACGTCCAGGGCGCTCAGGCGCTTGGGATGCGGGCGATCCTCGTCGACCGGGACGACCGACACCCGGACGTCGAAGGGCGGCTGACTGACCTCTACGGCCTGCCGGCCGCGCTCGGGCTCAGCCGTCCCGGTTGACCACGTTACGATCCGTTCGTGCCCGCGTGGCTCATCTGGGCGATTGCCGCTGTTCTCCTGGCGGTCGGCGAAATCTTCACGCCGGGCATGTTCTTCCTCGGCCCTGTCGCGCTCGCAGCGGTCGCCGCCGCAGTCGTGGCCGTGGTCGGTCTCGGAGTCGTGGCTCAACTGCTCGTCTTCATCGCCGGATCGATCGCATCGGTCTGGGTTCTCCGTCCGATCGCCAAGGGGCACCTCCACATGCCGGCCGCAATCCGCACGGGTACGGCCGCCCTCGAGGGTGCAAAGGCTGTCGTCGTGCAGCGTGTGGACGCCAACGGCGGCCGCGTCCGCATCGGAGGAGAGGAGTGGTCCGCGCGCGCATACGTGGACGACCAGGTGTTCGAACCCGGAGCACGCGTGGAGGTCGTCAAGATCGAGGGCGCTACTGCGCTGGTCTTCGAGTAGAGAGGTGAAGAAATGACCGCTGGGCTGATCGTCCTCCTGATCGTCGCGGCACTCGTGCTCCTCACGCTCGCGCGGACGATCCGGATCGTGCCGCAGGCGCGGGCCGGTGTGGTCGAGCGACTCGGGCGTTACTCGCGCACCCTGACGCCCGGCCTGACGATCGTCGTGCCGTTCATCGACCGGGTGCGCGAGATGATCGATCTCCGCGAGCAGGTCGTGTCCTTCGACCCGCAGCCCGTCATCACCGAGGACAACCTCGTCGTCAGCATCGACACCGTCATCTACTTCCAGGTCACCGACGCCAAGGCCGCGACCTACGAGATCGCCAATTACATCCAGGGAATCGAGCAGCTGACCGTTACCACGCTACGGAACGTCATCGGCGGCATGGCGCTCGAGAAGACGCTGACCTCGCGCGACGAGATCAACAATCAGCTCCGCGGCGTCCTCGACGAGGCGACGGGGAAATGGGGGATCCGCGTCAACCGCGTCGAGCTGAAGGCGATCGATCCGCCGTCGTCGATCAAGGAGACGATGGAGAAGCAGATGCGCGCCGACCGGGAGAAGCGCGCTGCGATCCTCACCGCCGAAGGCGTGAAGCAGTCCCAAATTCTCACCGCGGAGGGGGAGAAGCAGAGTGCGATTCTCCGCGCGGAGGGACAACGACAGGCGGCAATCCTGCAGGCAGAAGGCCAGGCAAAGGCGATCGACACGGTCTTTCGCGCGATCCACGAGGGCGACGCCGATCCGAAGCTGCTCGCCTACCAGTACCTGCAGGTGCTGCCGCAGATCGCGCAGGGGGAGTCCAACAAGGTCTGGATCATCCCCAGCGAGGTGACGCAGGCGTTGGGGCAGCTCAAAGACGCGCTGCCGCGCTCGAGCAAGCTGGCGGAGTCCTGAAGGCGGTCGCTTAGGAGCTCGCGCCGAGCAGCTTGGAGATGTCGACGACCTGCGCGTCCGGGGGCGGCTGGATGTTCGCCCTGACGCCGAAGTCGTAGAGGTCCTCGGTCATCGTCATGGTCAGCGGAGCGCCTGGCGCGCGCATCGACATGACGACGTTGAGGCGGCGAACGCGACCCTGCGCGTCGATCCACGCCTGGGCCGGGATCGAGTCGGCGCCGGCCATATAGACCAACTGCTCGAGCGCCTTGTTCTCGTGGACGAGTCGCTTCAAATCGATGCGGAAGGCGTAGTGCGTCGTTCGTACGCCGCGGATGGTGTCGGAACCGGTGACTCTTGCTCCGCTCGACGCCATCAGCATCCGGAGCGCCTGTGACGGATCGGCCTGGTTGGCGTTCATGATCGCGCCGAGATCGACGCCCTGCTTCTTCGCGAGCTTCGCGACGTCCATCTTCACCCAGGTCTCGGCAGGCAGCATCTTGAACATCGACGACCGCATGTACATCACGAGCCCGTGCCTACCGTCGAAGATCATTTCCATGCTCGGGTTCGAGCCGAGCTGCGCCTGCGCGTCCGGAGGGAGATTGAAATTCATGTTCATCCAGCCGGACTTGTTCTTCCCGTCGTAAACGCCGTTTCCGTGGAACGAGAACGTCCCGGCGCTGCCCGTGTTGGGGTACCCCGCGTTGATAGAGGCGGAGAACTCGAAGCGCGATGAAGTCGAGTCGGCGGTCTTGGTTGCGGCGTTCGCAACCGGATCGAGTGCCACCGCGTCGCCGCCACAGCCGACGAGCGCCGTCGCGCACAGACCGAGGCAGAACAGGGGAACGAGGCGGCGCAGAGTCATCCCCGTCCAAGATCGACTTGGGCGGATGATGGGGCTATCCCTCGAACGAGGCCAGCTCTGTGCGCCAGCGCTCGGTGTGCTGGCCGAGAGCGGGCGCGGGGACGGTCGAGGCAGGCTCGCCGAAGGTCGCCGCGGCCTCCTCGAGCGTCGCCACGGGCCCGGCCATCACGTCCTCGCCCTCGAAGAGCTCCAGCCAGTCGTGGAGCGGCCGCTCGCGGAAGACCGAAGCGAGCTCGCCGGCGATTGCTTCCTGATCCTCGTCGAAGTGTCGCCCGACGAGCTCCGGACGGCCGGCGAGCTCGCAGAGCCGCGACCAGAACTTGGGCTCCAGCGCCGAGACCGTCAGGAAGCGGCCGTCGGCCGTCTCGTAGACGCGGTAGCAGGCCAGCCCGCCGGTGAGGGTGCGTTCGGGTTCGCCGCGCAAGCGGTGTGCGGCCAGCCGGTGAGCGTTGTGCGTCATCGAGACCGTGATGTGAGCCCCCCGGCCCGTGCGCTCGCGCTCGAGCAGAGCGGCCAGGATCTCGACGACCGCGAAGAGCGCGCCGCCCGCGAGATCGGCGATCTGCACCGGCGGCAGCGCGGGCGCCGTGTCAGCGAGCAGTCCGGCCCAGCCGAGGTAGTTGAGGTCGTGACCCGCACGCCGGTCGTCCGCGCCGAATCCCGTCAGCGAGCAGTGGACAACTGAGTCGGGGACGTCGGCCGCGCCGATCCCAAGGCGCTCGGCGACGCCGGGACGGAAGCCATCCAGCACGACGTCGGCGTGCGCGCACAACGCCGGCCCGAGTCGGGGCTCTCGCTCGAGATTCCAGACGACCGACTCCTTTCCGGCGTTCAGCGCCGCATCCCACCCAGGAGCGACCGAGCGAAGCTGATCGCCGCTCGGCGCTTCCACCCTGACGACTCGTGCGCCGCGCCGCAGGAGCTCACGGCTGGCGAACGCGCCGGGCAGGTAGCGCGTGAAATCGACGACCAGCAGCCCGCGCAGCACCACGAGGCGACGCTAGCACTACACTCCGTCCGTTGACTGCCCGTTCAACAGGCCAGGAAGACAAGCGGCGGCTCATCCTCGACGCGGCGGTGCGCGCCTTCGCACGCAAGGGCTACCACACGTGTCGCGTCGGCGACATCGCCGAGGAGGCGGGCGTCGCGCACGGTTTGCTGTACCACTACTTCCGCTCGAAGGAAGAGCTGCTCGAGACGATCTTCCGCGAGACGTGGCGAGACGTCCTCGATGCCGTCCGCGCGGTCGAGGAGACCGATGAGACCGCTCGCGACCGGCTCGCGGGGATCGCGAAGATCCTCCTCCGAGCGTGGCGCCGCGATCCGGACCTCGTGCGCGTGCTCGTGCGCGAGGTGACGCGCAGCTCACACCTCCAGCAACGGATCGACGAGATCGACGCGGCCTTCGCCGGGCTCGCGCGCATCATCGCGCGCGGCCAGGAAGAAGGGGAGTTCCGCGCCGACCTCGATCCGCGGATGGCCAGCTACGTCTTCTACGGTGCGCTGGAGGAGATCTTGACGGGCTGGGTGCTCGGGCAACTGGAGGACGGCGACGAGCAGATCGCGCAGGCCGAGCAAACGGTCATCGAGGTCGTGTGCGGCGGGCTCAGCGCCGACCGCGAGGCGGCCCGCATCTAGCACGTGGCGCAACTGACCGCCGAAGCCGCGGCGCGCTCGCCCGCCGTCCGGCGCAGCCTCTTCTGGACCCTCGGCCTCGGCGCGTTCGGCCTCGCCTTCTCGATCACGACGACGGCTGCATACCTGCCGCCGCTCCTGCATCGCTTCACCGAGTCGGGGACGCTCATCGGCCTCGTGCTCGGTGCCGAGGGCGTCTTCGCGCTGCTGCTCTCGCCCGTGATCGGTCCGTGGAGCGACACGTTTCACACGCCGCTCGGTCGCCGGCGCCCGTTCATGCTCGCAGCGCTCGGGCCGATGGGCTTCTGCCTGCTGCTGCTGCCGTTCATGCCGAACCTCTGGACGACGACGCTGATCGTCCTCGCCTTCTTCTTCGCGTACTACGTCTACGAGCCGCCGTACCGGGGGCTCTACCCCGACCTCTTGCCCCCGTCGACGTACGGACGCGCGCAGGGAATCCAGCACGTGCTCCGCGGCATCGCGCTCGGCGCGGCGCTTGTCGGCGGGGGGTTTCTCCTCAAGGTCTGGCACGCCGCGCCGTTCGTGCTGGCTGCACTCGTCACGACCGCCGCCTGTGCAGTCCCGATCCTCTTCGTTCGCGAGGACGGCGGCCACGGCCGCGTGTTCGAAGGCGTCCGCGCCTACTTCAAGCGGAGCTGGCGCATCCTGCGCGAGGAGACGGAGGTGCGCCGGTTCCTGCTCGCGAACGCCGCGTGGGAAGGGACCTTCGCCGCCGCGCGCACGTTCGTCGTGCTGTACGTCATCGACGGTCTGCACGAGACGAAGGCGATCTCGTCGGCGCTGCTCGGCGCCGTCGCGACGGGCTACGTGATCGCGGCGGTGTTCGCCGGCCGGCTCGGCGACCGTTTCGGGATCGCGCGAGTGATCTTCTTCGCGTCGTTCGTGTACGGCGGCGGCTATCTCGTCGCGGGATTCGCGACCACGTGGCACAACTGGTACTTCGCGCTGATCGTCCCCGTTGCGGTCGCAGGCGGAACCGTTATGACGCTCGCATGGGGTCTGCTGTTCAAGCTGATGCCCCCGCAGCACCGAGGCGCGGTCTCCGGCCTTGCGACGACGACAAAGGGTCTCGGCCTCTTGCTCGGCGCCCCCATCGCGGGCGCCGCGATCGACCTCGCGCATCCCTACCTGCATGCGACCGACGGCTACCAGATCCTCTGGCCGGTCTGCGGCGTGCCGATTCTCGCCGCGATCCCGCTCGTCTACCACCTGATGCGGATCGAGCCCGGCGGCAAGGTCGAGCCCACCGTCGCCTGATGTCGCTCTGGGACCGGCTGCGGGGGCTCGAGCTCGTCGTCCAGGCCACCGACACCGAGCGGCGGTCCGTCGACGTGTCGACCCAGTTCACGCGGGTGACGACCACGGTCGTCCTCGGCGGCGGCGGACACGAGGGCCGCGGGGAGGACGTGACGTACAACGCCGAGGACCACGATTGGTTCCCGCAGCCCGACGCGTCTGGCCGCACGACGCTCGGAGAGTTCTCCGCCGCGCTCGACGGAGTTCGACTCTTCCAGGCGCACCCGAAGATGGAAGCGTCCTCGGACTACCGGCGCTGGGCGCTCGAGAGCGCCGCGCTCGACCTCGCGTTGCGGCAGAACGGGCTCTCGCTCGGCGCCGCACTGGAGCGGGAGTACGGGCCGGTCCGCTTCGTCGTCTCGACGCGTGGGGACGTCTTCGGATGGCTCGAGCACTATCCCGAGCTCGAGCTGAAGGTCGATCCCGAGAACGACTGGGATCGCGCGCTGATGGAACGGCTCGCCGCAATGGGGCGCGTGCGCGTGCTCGACTTCAAGGCGTACTACACAGGGACTCCCGTGGATGTCGTTCCGGATCCCGAGCTGTACCGGGCGACCGCGGAGCTGTTTCCGGACGCGGTCTTGGAGGATGCTTCGCTCGACGGTGAGTGCGGCGCGATCCTGCGCGGAGAGGAGCGTCGACTGAGCTTCGACGCACCGGTGCATTCAGTCGCGGACCTGCGCGCGTTGCCGGTCGAGCCCGGCTGGCTGAACGTGAAGCCGTCGCGCTTCGGGACTCTCGCGCGCCTGCTCGAGTGCATCGAGCACTGTGACGCGAGCGGGATCCGGATGTACGGCGGCGGCCAGTTCGAGCTCGGCGTCGGCCGGCGCCACATCCAGGTGCTCGCGTCGCTCTTCTATCCCAACGGGCTGAACGACGTCGCGCCGAGCGACTACAACGTCGGCGGCCCGCGCCCCGGGCTGCCGAAGAGCCCGCTCCCGCCTCCGAAGCAGCTCGGCTTCTAGGCCGGCACAGCGCCGACGCAGGCTTCCGCGAACGTGGTGCTCTTGGCGCAACAGTGTGTCAGGGTCGCGACGAACTCCCGCTCGCTCGGCGCGAGGGGACGTCCCGCCGGCCGCGCGACGAAGAAGTTGCGCCGCAACGGCGCGCGGCGTGCGAGTCGGAACGGCTCCAGATTGCCGGCGTCGATCTCCTCGGCAACCGCGTAGCGCGAGAGGAAGGCGATCCCCAAGCCTTCGCGGGCCGCGCGTTTCATTGCCTCGGGCGATCCGAGCTCCCAGCGGTCTCGCGGCCAGACACCTGCCGTCGCGGCCATAACGGCGATGAGCGGGCTCGCCTTTACACTACCCGGCGCGCACGACGGCCGGTGGTTCTGGAAACCAACGCCTCGCGAAAGGAGAGCGTAGGTATGAGAGCGATCGATTGTCCCTGTGGACACCATCTCGAAGGCGCGGACGACGACGAGCTGTTCCGGCTCGCGCGTGAGCACGTCGACCGCGACCACCCTGAAATGCAGCGCACAGACGACGAGATCCGCCAGCGGATCGCAAACGACGCCTACGACGTCTAGTACGGTGTCCAGCAACTGATGCCAGTCGAAATCGAGATCGACGTCGATCTCCTCAAGCGGGAGATCAAGAGGACCTACGCCTCACTCTCACAGGAGCCCGAGAAGGACTTCGTCTTCCCGACCGGGCGCGCCTGGGCGGAGGACCTCGACTACCCGCCCGAGCTCGCCAACGTCCCGGACGCGGCGGCGGGGTCCTTCGCCGGCGTCGCCAACCCGTTCTCGCTCGGGCGGCTCGAGCAGGGCGAGCGCGTCGCCGATCTCGGCTGCGGGGCGGGCACAGACTCCCTCGTTGCGGCGCAGATGGTCGGGCCCGAAGGCTCCGTCACCGGGATCGACATGACTCCGGAGATGCTCGCCAGGGCGCGCGCGGCGGCAGGGGAGCTCGGGGCGGACAACGTCGAGTTCCTGGAGGGCGAGATCGAGCACCTCCCGTTCGCGGACGGCAGCGTCGACGTGGTCATCTCCAACGGGGTGATCGACCTCGTTCCGGACAAGGACGCCGTCTTCGCCGAGATCTTTCGCGTCCTGCGTCCCGGTGGCCGGATGCAGCTCGCGGATGTGACGATCCAGAACCCGGTCAGCGAGGAGGGCCGCCGCAACATCGACCTCTGGACCGGCTGAATTGCCGGTGCTCTGCTGGAGGCAGAGTACGAGGAGGTCCTGAAGCGGCACGGTTTCGAGCGGATCGAGACGGGCAACCTGGTCGCGACGTACATGCGGTCGAAGTTCGAGGACACGCGGCAAAAGGCGATCAAGTTCGGCGCTAACGGGTCGACCGTGAAGGCCTACAAGCCGCAAGCTTGACGCCGTGTGGGTCCGGGACGCGGAAGGAGTCGAGACACGAGCGATTGCCGGGCTCGTCGATCTCGAGGGGAAGCGCGTGCTCGATGTCGGCTGCGGGGGAGGCAGGCTGACGGAGTTCGCCGCGTCCAGAGCCGCTGAGGTCTTCGCGTTCGACTCCGATGAGGGGGCGGTCGAGGAGGCTCGGGGAACACTTCCGCCTGCCGCCCAGACCAGGGTGACGTTCGCAGTTTGCAGCGCCGAGGAAGCCGATCTGCCTCGTCGGCGTTTCGACGTCGCTCTCTGCGGCTGGTCGTTGTGATGACTGCCGCTCGAGAGCGTCGTGAACGCTCTGCGCAGAATCCATAGGGGGCTGGTTCCGGGAGGACTTCTCCTCGACGCGCAG
>WNEY01002795.1_pt1 | contig 19356 bp, 10 predicted proteins | sample 5400531 | NCBI WGS metagenome assembly WNEY01 (sample SAMN13153338, study PRJNA577476) | soil metagenome | isolation source: 200 cm saprolite under Douglas fir tree site 1 | place: USA:California | collected 2015-04-18
TTCTCCGGCACGCTCTCCGGATACTTCCGGAGCGACAAATTCAACGCGGCAGACTTCATCGTCAAACGCGTGCTCCCGTACTCCGATCAGCAAGTCAGCGGGACCTTTGGCGGACCGATCAAGTTGAATCAGGCGCATTTCTTCGGCTATGTCGAAGGTGAGCGGAACCCGCAATCGTTTACGTTCACGAGTCCGTACCCGGCGTTCAATATCCCACCGCTGGTCGGCACGAACACGCAGAGGCTCGCCGGCGCGCGAACGGATTTCCAGCTGAAACCAAGCATGCACCTGATGGTGCGAGCAAACGGCTGGATTGGAAAGCTGCCCTATGATCCAGCCTTTTGCGGAGGCGCCACGCTCCATCCGTCGCGCTGCTCCTATCTCAATCGCGAGAGCGGCAATGCTTTCATTTCGCTCACGCAGACACTCGGCCCCAGGGCCTTCAACGAGCTCAAGGGCGGGTGGTCGCACATCTCGTCCGATCAGGCGGGCATCGTTCCTTTCACGCCGCAGATCGTCCTGAGCGGTTACTCCATCGGGCAGACAAGCTACATGCCGCTGCGGCTGTGGCAGAACACCCCGCACATCAGGGACGACTTCTCGTTGGTGCTCGACGGCGCCGGCCGTCACGAGCTGAAAATCGGCGGCGAGTTCCTGAACCTGCACACGGACGTGATCTGGAGCATGTTCCTGTACGGACAGATCGACGCCATCCTCGGACGCCCGTCGGTCGATGCCCTGCAGGCGATGTTCCCGGTGTGGAACGACCCGTCGACATGGAACCTCAACGCGCTGTCACCCCTCACGCTCAACTATCACAAGGGATACGGCTCATTTTTCTTCAAGGAGAATCAGACCGACTGGGGCACGTGGATCCAGGACAACTGGCAGGTGACCCGGCGACTGACGCTGAATCTTGGCTTGCGGTACGACGTGATGCTGGGGTCTCTTGCCGAAGATCTCGTCGTGGCGCCGTTCCGTCCCGAACCGGAAGGACACGACTTGAACAATGTGGCCCCGCGCACCGGGTTCGCCTTCACGCTGAACGACAAGACCGTCATTCGCGGCGGCTGGGGCACGTACTACGCCGGTCTGACAGATCAGTGGCGGCAGCACACGATCATCAACCAGATCGCCGCGGTGCCGGAAGCCACGAACAACGGCCGCGGGAATTTCCTGCTCGATCCTTACAACGGTCAGACGCCGACCTACGAGAGCGTCATCGCGCCGAACTCACCTTACCGGCGGGAGATCGCCCAGGGGACGATCACGAGCCCCGACGTTCGCACCCCGTACAGTTTTCAAGCCTCTGCCGGCTTTCAGCGACAGCTGCGGAGCGACATGTCCCTGCAGGCGGATTACGTCTGGACAGGCGAGCGAAACCGCGAAAACAGCAGGCAAATCAATCTCACCTACGACCCGGCCACTGGAATGAACAAGCCGTTCACCGCGATCGGCACGCGGCCATATCCGATATGGGGGTCGGTCAGCATGCGATTCGCCGACGGCCGATCGAACTACCACGCGCTCGAGACCGCCTTCACGAAACGGTTCTCGAACCGTTGGCAGGCTTCGGCGACGTATACGCTGTCGGCGTACAAGGACCTGGACCCTGTTCGATTGCTACCGGGCTGCAGGTATTTGATGAGTGCTCCGGGGGTGTGCGATGTCGCTGTGACAATCCGCCCTGAGTACGGCGGAGAGTACAGCTACGCAGTGGGCGATCAGCGACACCGGGCTGTCTTCAACGGCATCTGGGAGCTGCCGTACTCGTTTCAGCTGAGCGGCTTGTACTTCTACGGCTCCGGCGCGCGCTTCACAACGACCTACGGCACCGATCAACGCAACTCAGCGAGCTCGTCCCCCCGCGTTCGTCCAGACGGTACCATCGTCCCGAGAAACAGCTTCGTCGGCAAGCCGCTGCACCGTGCCGACAGGCGACTGCTTCGTCACTTCAACGCAGGCACTCTCAAGGTTGACGGAATCTTGGAACTGTTCAACGTGTTCAACCACGCGAATTACGGTTCCTACGTCACCTCTGAAAACAGCACGGCCTACGGACAGCCGGTGCAGAACGTGGCCGTGGAATATCAGCCGAGGATGATGCAGCTCGGTTTCCGCGTCGTGTTTTAGAGCTCTTCAAATCGATGAGGAGGGTGGCGCTGCGCCACCTTCTCCGACGCTCACAAGTCGGTCAGATACTCGAGCGGTCCCGTGCTGTCGCCGAGCTTCTCGGCCGGCACGCCGACGATATCCAACATGTTGAGGAAGAGGTTCGTCACGGGTGTGTCTTTCGCATACGTGACGTGGCGCCCGCCCTTGATCCGCCCACCCGCCCGACCGACGAGGACCAGCGGCAGGTTGTCGTGCATGTGGATGTTGCTGTCGCTGATCCCCGAGCCGTAGAGCAGCATGGAATGATCGAGCAACGACCCGTCGCCGTCCGGCGTGTCCCGCAACCGATCGACGAAATAGGCGAACTGCTTGAGGTGGAACGTGTTGATCTTTTCGAGCTTCCTCAATTTCTCCGGATCGTTCTGATGGTGGGACGTGGGGTGGTGCGAGTCTGGAACGCCAATCTCGGGGTACGCGCGCCCGCTCACTTCGCGGCCTAGCATGAATGTGCTGACGCGGGTCATGTCTGTCTGAAACGCCAGGAGGAGCAGATCAAACATCAACCGCGCGTGTTCTTCGAACGTTGGCGGAATGCCGGCCGGCCGATCGACCACCGGCAGTTCGCGTGCGCTCTGCTCCTCGATTTTCTGAATGCGGCGCTCGACGTCGCGCACGGCGTCCAGGTACTCGCCGATCTTCACCTGATCGCGAGGGGCGAGGCCGCGCCGAAGCTGCCGAACCCGGTCCGTAACCGAATCGAGGATGCTCTTTTCCTTGAGAACTCGCGCCGCGCGCGCCGCGGAGTCGATGCTGTCGCTGCCCCCGAACAGGCGTTCGAACACCGCGCGTGGATCGTTCTCCATGGGAAGCGGGGTGGTCGGACTGCGCCAGGCAATGGTGTTCGCGTACGCGCAGCTATAGCCGGAGTCACAGGCCCCCAGGAACTCGACCGATTCGAGAGCCAACTCGAGCGACGCGAGTTGGGTCTCGACTCCGAGCGCCCTGGCCGCAATCTGATCCATCGACACGCCACCCTGGATGTCGGCGCCCTCCGTCTTTTTCACGTGTACGCCGGTCAGGAACGTGGCAGCGGCGCGGGCGTGATCCCCGGTGCCTTCGTCTCCCTGCGGCCAGCCGTATTTGTCGGCCAGCCCACTGAGAATGACGAGATCGTCTCTGTGCGGCGCGAGCGCTTCGAGGATCGGCGAGAATTCGAAGCCCGCTCCTTCGCCGCGAGGAGTCCACTTGGGCATCATCATTCCGTTGGGCGTATAGATCACGGCCATTCGAGGAGCGCCCTTGGCGGCAGTCTTGGCGATAGCAGAGAGCGCGGGCACCATGCCGTCGAGGAGAGGAAGCGCCAACGTGGCGCCAAGCCCCCGCAGAACGGTTCGCCGCGGCAGGTGTTTTCTGGTGATGATCATGGCTATGGGTCGGCTCCCTTACCCGGGCCGGTCTCAGCCGAGGACGATCGATCCGCCGATGGTATCGTGCGCATCCGGAACGGAACACTTTCAGCGATTGCGGCGACGATGGAAGACCATCGATAGTCGTCGGTCGCAGAACGACGCATGATTTCGCGTACCGCGGGCATGTCGTACGGCTCGAGCCCCCGCCCGAGCGCGTACGTCAGAAGCTTCTCCGTCACCGTGCCGACAAATTCACCCTGCCGCGACAACAACGCCTGACGGAACTCCGCCGGTCCGCGGAACGACGTGCCATCGGGAAGAACGCCGGACGCGTCGATCGGCTTGCCGGATTCGTCGTTGTCGCGCCAGCGCCCGATCGCGTCGAAGTTTTCGAGCGCGAACCCCAGAGGATCCATGCGTGCGTGGCAGCTTGCGCAGGTCGGACTCGTCCGGTGTGCCTCGAGCCGTTCGCGCACCGATGTCGGCAGGGCGCCGCCCTCGCCGCTCTCTTTGAGAGCGGGAATGTTCGCAGGCGGAGGCGGCGGCGGCGCCCCAAGCAGGTTGTCCAACACCCACCGGCCACGCAAGACCGGGGATGTCCGGTGCGCGTAAGACGTCACCGTCAGCACGCTGCCCTGCCCGAGCAGCCCGGCGCGGCGATCGTCCGGAAGCGCGACACGGCGGAAGTGGCTGCCGTAGACACCAGAGATGCCGTAGTGCCTGGCGAGCCGCTCGTTCACGAACGTGTAGTCGGCGCGCAGGAGATCGACGACGCTGTGGTCCTCGTGAATCTGGCTCTCAAGGAACAGCTCGGTCTCAGAGGTGAAGGCCTCTCGCAGGTTGTCGTCGAACTCCGAAAAGAGGTTCGGGTCCGGAGCGTGTCCGCGGACATTGCGCAAATACAGCCACTGGCCGGCAAAGTTGCTGACGAGCGCACTCGATCGCGAATCGGCAAGCATGCGACGAAGCTGTGCTGACAGCACGGGTGGCTGACTGAGCCTTCCTGTCGTCGCCGCGTCGAGCAGTTCGGCATCGGGAATGCTGCTCCAAAGGAAAAAGGACAGGCGCGATGCCAGCTCCACATCGCTGATTCGGTAGGCGACGCCCGGTTTTGCCCCAACCGGATCGCGCTCGATGCGAAACAGGAAATCTGGGGCGACGAGGATACGCTCAATCGCCCACGAGATGCCCTCCTCGAAGCCGTGGTGTGCCTGCCCCTTGTCGTAAACGGCAACAAGAGCTCGGATATCCTCGGGGGAGAGCGGACGTCTGTAAGCGCGGGCTGCAAGAGTCGTCAGGATTCGCCGCGCGCAGTCTCTCTCTTTTTCGGCGCTCGCGCGGCCGTCCGAAACCGGTGGTGTGCACAAGAAGATTCGACTGCGCGTCGAGCTTTCCTTCGGACGCCTACCATCGTAGGGGCCGATGATCTGGATCGAATCGATAGCCGGATCCGTATCGGACTTTCCGGCGTACTCGAAGCTGCCGAGCGGTGGACTCGGTTCGAAGATGCCTTCCGCCAGCTTCGGCTGCTTGACGAACGCCGCGCCAACCATTGCAACTCCGGCCTTCATGTTGACGCGAACCTCGAGTTGGGAATCGCCGTTCCGGACATGTTCCTGCCTGTTCGCGGCAGTCGAACCGGCGGGAGCGCCGACATCGAACGAACGAACGAGCTCGCGGTTCAGACGGATTTCGAGCGTGCTTGGTGACGTCATCCCTCGAATGAGCTCCGTGTACGTCCGCTGGAGCCGAACTTTGAACACATACTGACCATCGATCGGGAAGTGGTGGCGTACGGCCAGGCCGCCCCGGGAGCCAAACGGCAGGTCCTCGCTCGCGCGATCGTTTTGCGCGAACAGCGGCGCAACGCGATACGTTGCGATGGCTGGCTTGATCGAAGGATCGGCGACGGCAAGTCGTGCGACCTTCCCGGCGGCAAGCATGTAGCGTTCGAGCAACCCCGGTGATAGCGACAGCACGTCAGCGACGTTGTCGAATCCGTAGCCCGAGTCGTCGGGGGGCAAGTACGCCCGAGCGTCGATCTCGACGCCTAGCAAATCGCGCACCGCGTTCGCATACTCTGCCCGATTGAGCCGGTGGACGGTTGAACGGCCCGGGTTGGGATGAGCAACCGCTGCACGATCCAGCGCGCCCTCGATCCATTCAGTGAACGCCTCGTATTCGGAAGCCTGCGGACGCCGAGCGCCGATGGGTGGCATCGCGCGCGTGCGCATCTTCCGGGCGACCTTTTCCCAGACCTCGACCGCCGTGCTCACGTTCGCTGCGTCGAGCGCATCCCGATCCAGCACGAGTCCCGCCGTTTTCACGCGTGCGCTGTGGCAGGTGACGCAATACCGATCGAGCAGCGCTCGGCCTCCGGCATCCGCCGCTGTGTTGGATGCGGCCACGGACGCCGAAGACGGCATGGGCGCATGATCACGCATAGCCGTAGTTGGGGACAGAAACACCCAACTGACCAGGAGGCTGACGACCGTCACTGTCACCAGAGACCGACTTCGTCTACCACGAGCGGCGCGCGCAAGGATTGCCATCAAGTTCCGCGATTCGGCAAAGATCCGGTCATTCCTCGACCCATCCTTGTCGCCAATGTTTACCTGCTTGATCACGACGTATCGCTCAGGTCGAGTAGCAGCCTAGCATAGGGCGCCGGAGGTCGTCCTCGAAGGGTCTGTTCGGCCATACATGACCGGCGCTCAGGTGCTTACGACCGAATCGCCGACGGGAGTATAGTGCCCATTATGGGTGCGACCCGCGGTTTCCAGGCACGGGTAACGAGCACATCTGCAACACTTCGATCGTGCTCGTTGGGACTTATCGGTTTTCTGATGACCGGGTCGGCGCTCGCGGCCGATCGCATGAGCCCCCTTGCGGACGCCGTTCAACGTCGCGACGGCGACGCGATCACGAGATGGCTACTCCAGGGAGCCGATGTGAACGCTCGCCAGGGCGACGGGGCGACCGCGCTCTCCTGGGCTGCGCATTGGAATGATCTCGACAGCGCGGAGCGGCTGATTCGCGCAGGCGCCGATGCGAACGCCGCCAACGACCTCGGCGTCACACCGTTGGCGCTCGCATGTACGAATGGGAGCGCGCCGATGGCCGCTCGGCTGCTGAGCGCAGGCGCCGATCCGAATCGCGCGCGGAGGACAGGCGAAACGCCGCTGATGACTGCCGCATATACGGGGAACCTTGAGCTCGTGCGGCTTTTGCTCAACCACGGTGCCAATGTGAACGCAGCGGGTCACGACACGAAGCAGACGGCGCTGATGTGGGCGGTCTCCGAAAAGCACGCCGACATCGTACGGACCCTCGTCCAGGCGAAAGCGGATGTTGGCGCACGAAGTTCCGGGGGATTCAGCGCACTGCTTTTCGCCGCCCGCCAGGGAGACGTTCAATCGGCAACAATCCTCCTCGAGGCGGGAGCGGATGCAAACGACCGGGCCCGTGACGACAACTCCGCCCTGGTCATCGCCGTAGCGAGCCGTCACGAAGAACTGGCGGCGTTGCTCCTGGAGCACGGCGCGGATGCCAACGCAAGTGGGGCAGGCTACACCGCGCTGCACGCAGCGGTCTCGAAGGACCTGCGGGGCGCGATGAAAGCGCTGCTCGCGCATGGAGCGGACCCGAATGCCCGTCTCAAGACCGCCCCGGCGACGCTGTTCGGTCCCGGTCGTGGGGCAGGGAGTGAAGTCCCTTCGATTGACGGCACGACGACGTCTTCGAACGGTCCGGCTGGAAGCTTTGCTGGGGCGACGCCGTTCTGGATTGCCGCGAAGAACGTCAATGTCGCAGCCATGGAGCTGCTGCGCGAAGGCGGCGCTGATACCGCCCTGACAAACAACAATTCGACGACACCGCTCATGGCGGCGGCCGGATTGAGCCAGGTTCAGGGACCGCCTGCACGGCGCGGCGATGTGTCGCAGTTCTACTCGAGTTGGAGCGAGCCTGACGCGCTCGAGAGCGTCGCATACCTGCTGGATCGAGGCGCGGACGTGAACGCGACGAACGCGTCAGGACAAACGGCCCTGCACGGCGCCGCCTACATGGGCGGTAACAAGGTGGTCGAACTGCTCCTTCACCGCGGCGCCCGTGTAAATGTACAGGACGCGCAAAGCCAAACCCCGTTCCGAATTGCCGAAGCACACTTGAACGTCGCCGGGCAGGGCGTCACGGAGTGGCCGCAGACGGCCGCCCTCCTTCGCGACCGGGGCGCGGATGTGACCCTTGGCGTCGATGGCCGCACGATGCTACGCCAGTACGCGACCCCAAAATAGTCGGGCGGGCGGCGGCCTGCCGGGGCGCAGCCTCGCTGAATCGCACGGGAAGTCAACGATGACCCCTGCGCGAATCGTTTGCGGAATTCGCGCTCCATCTCTTACAGTTCTCCAGGCACAGGTGCGTGATCCCGGGAGCGTCAGGATGACGTGCTTTGTGAAACGGGTGCATGGACGACATTGACCGCACGCGTTCAATCATCAGTGGCTGGCAGCATCGTCAGCGGCCGCTGGCTGCTCTGGCCTGTGCCGTGGTGGCCATGCTGGTGTCGGCCGCCGAGGCGGCGGGACCCCGATCCGCTCAAGCGCAGGCGCGGCGCACTTCTTCTCAGCAGGCCCGCGCCACGCCTCCATCGGTTGAACCCAAGGCGATTCTCGATCGGTACTGCGTCACATGTCACAACGCGCGGCTGCGTACCGCGGACCTGGTTCTCGAGCAGGCTGACACCACGCGCGTTGGCGAAAAGACGGACCTCTGGGAAAAAGTACTGCAAAAGGTCGCCACCGGAGCCATGCCACCGCTCGGCGCCCGCCGACCCGACCCTGCGGCTTCGTTTGCATTCGTTGAATGGCTCGATCGGGAATTGGGACGCGCAGCACGCGAACATCCCAACCCGGGGCACTCCACGATCCATCGTTTGAACCGCGCCGAGTACGCCAATGCGATCCGCGATCTGCTGGCGCTCGAAATCGACGGCCGCGCGATGCTGCCGGCAGACGACGCCGGCCATGGATTCGACAACATCGCGGATGTGCTGTCGGTCTCGCCAGGACTGCTTGAGCGGTACATGACTGCGGCCCGGCGAATCAGTCGCATGGCAGTCGGTGACGCGGCGATGCGGCCGGTCGTCGAAACCTACAGCGTCCCACGGTATCTCGTTCAGGACGATCGTATCGCTGAGCGACTGCCCTTCGGGTCGCGCGGCGGAATCGCAATTCCTCACTATTTCCCAGTCGACGCCCAGTACACGCTGAAGATTCGTCTTCAGCGCACCTGGCGCGACGAAATTCGCGGGCTTGCCAGACGGCACGTGTTGGATGTCCGGCTCGATCGGACGCCGATCAAGACGTTCAGCATCGGCGGGAATGGGGAGCGGGCGACGTGGCTTCCGGGTCAGGCTGTGCCCAATCCGACAGAATACGAACTCAACGCCGACGAAGGACTCGAGATTCGCTTTCCGGCTGAAGCCGGACTCCATGTCGTTGGGATCAGCTTCGAAAAGCAGACCTTCGAGGAAGAAGGATTTCTCCGCCCGAACCTCCCCGTTACCAGCTTTGAGTACGCAGGCAACCGCGAGGTCGACCCTGCAATCGACGCCGTGCTGATCGGAGGGCCGTACGACGCCACCGGCCCGGGCGACACCGCCAGCCGCCGCAAGCTCTTTAGCTGTCATCCGAGTCCGCAGGTCAGCGAAAAAGCGTGCGCTCGACAGATCCTGGGAGGATTTGCGCGCCGCGCCTTCCGCCGACCGGTGACGACGTCAGACGTCGATCGCTTGATGACATCCTTCGAGAACGGGCGCGCCGGCGGCAGTTTCGACCGGGGGATCGAGGTTGCCGTGCGGAGGGTCCTCGTAAGCCCGGAGTTCCTGTTCCGGATCGAGCGCGACCCGTCGGGCATCTCGCCGGCAACACCCTATCGCATCAGCGACGTCGATTTGGCCTCCCGGCTGTCGTTCTTCCTGTGGAGCAGCATTCCCGACGACGAGCTGATGCAGGCGGCTGAACGCGGTCGGCTGAAGACGTCGGCCGGGTTGGAACAGCAAGTCAAGCGCATGCTCGCGGACTCGCGAGCGAAAGCGCTCGTCAGCAACTTTGCCGGCCAGTGGCTGTACCTTCGCAACGTCAGGAGCCACGCGCCCGATCCGGCGACGTTTCCGGATTTCGACGACAACCTCCGGGAGGCATTCCAGCAGGAAACGGATCTCTTTGTCGAGGCGAATCTCAAGGAGGATCGCGGAGTCGTCAGTCTGCTGACCGCGAATTTCACGTTCCTCAACGAACGACTCGCGAGGCACTACGGGATCCCGGGCGTGTACGGCAGCCGCTTCCGTCGGGTCACGCTTCCCGATGACCGGCGCGCGGGGCTTCTCGGACACGGAAGCATCTTGACCGTCACTTCTTATCCCACGCGAACCTCTCCCGTTCTGCGCGGGAAGTGGCTGCTCGAAAACATTCTTGGGACTCCGCCGCCACCGCCGCCGGCGAACGTCCCCGACTTGAGCGACACTGGCGAAAGCGGAAAGCCCGCCTCCGTGCGTGAACGAATGGAGCGTCACCGACGGGACGCAGTGTGTGCGAGCTGTCATGCCCGAATGGACCCGCTCGGATTCGCTCTCGAAAACTTCGACGCGATCGGACGGTGGCGCTCCGACGATGCGAATACCCGGCTCGATCCGTCCGGCGCGCTGCCGGATGGAACAAAATTCGACGGACCCGATGGATTGAGGCGCGTGCTGGTGGCGCGCGGTGATCAGTTCGCTCAAACGGTCAGTGCAAAACTACTGACCTTTGCCTTAGGCCGAGGGCTGGAGTCGTACGATATGCCGACCGTCCGCAGCGTCAGCCGGAATGCCGCAGCGATGGACTACCGCTGGTCCGCCATAATCACGGGCATCGTGACAAGTATGCCGTTTCAGATGCGACTGTCGGCCGACGCATCGGAAAACGCGCGATCAACCCTCGACTCCCGAAAGGCCCGGCAGCCATGATCATTACCAACAAGGTTCTTCCTCGGCGAACGTTCCTGCGAGGAATCGGGGCCGCCGTGGCGCTGCCGCTGCTTGACAGCATGGTGCCCGTTCTTGGCGCAGCGGCACGCATCAAGCCTGCGCGTCGCCTCGGCGTTGTCTACGTGCCCAATGGCATCATCATGGATCGCTGGACGCCGGCAGCCGAGGGCGGCGGCTTCGAATTGACGCCGACGTTGCAGCCGCTCGCATCGTTTCGCAATCAGGTCCTCCTGCTCAGTGGCCTCAACGACAACCCGGCGATTCCATTGCCCAACGAGGGAGCGGGCGATCACGCTCGCGCCGCATCGACGTTCCTGACCGGTGTGCACGTCAGAAAGACCGAAGGCGCTGACATCCAGGCCGGTATCTCAATGGACCAGATCGCCGCACGCGAATTGGGCAAGGAGACTCAGATCGCGTCCCTCGAGCTCACCTTGGAATACACCGAGATGCTCGGGGCGTGTGATGCGGGATACAGCTGCGCCTACTCGAACACGATCGCGTGGCGCAGTCCGAATACGCCGCTGCCGATGGAAGTGGACCCCCGCGCAGTGTTCGAGCGCCTCTTCGGGGACGGCGACAGTACCGATCGCGCCAGCCGGCTGGCGAGGATCCGGGAGGATCAGAGCATTCTCGACGAGCTCATCGACGACGTCGCGCGCCTGGACCGCGGCCTCAGCGCACGCGATCGTTCAAAACTCTCCGAGTATCTTGACGCCATTCGCGATGTCGAGCGCCGGATTCAACGGGCCGAAGAACAGAGCGCTCGAGAGTTGCCGGTGATGGATCGTCCGGCCGGTGTGCCCGCCTCGTTCGAAGCTCACGCAAAGGTGATGTTCGACATGCTCGTGCTGGCGTATCAAGCTGATTTGACGAGAGTGGCCACCTTCATGATGGGCCATGAGGTCAGCTCACGCGCCTACCCGGAGATTGGCGTGCCTGACGCTCATCATCCCATCTCCCATCACCAGGGCGATGTGGACAAGATCGCAAAATGCGCAAAGGTGAACATCTTCCACATGCAGATGTTTGCGTATTTCCTTGAAAAGCTGGCGTCGGTCCACGACGGAGACGGTTCCCTGCTCGACAGTTCGATGATTCTGTACGGCAGCGGAATGAGCGATGGCAATCAGCACAGCCACTTGAACCTGCCGATCATGCTGGCGGGGGGTGGAGCCGGCCACGTGAAGGGTGGTCGACACCTGCGTTATCCGAAGAACACGCCGGTCACAAACTTGCACCTGACCCTGTTGGACAAGCTCGCGATTCCAATGGACTCTTTCGGCGACAGCACCGGGCAGCTACACGAGCTGACAATCTGAGAGCGAGGCATTCATCGTGTTCAAGTAACCGCGTCTCCGGTCGGATCCTCGGGACGCGTCCGTCTCTATCGCGGGATCTTCGGAGCCGCAGATCCACTGGCCTCCGGTGACGAAGCGTCCTCGGCGCCAAGGGACTTCAACAGGGAGACCGTCTCGGAAGCATTGCGGGCCCGAGCAACGGCGAGCGGCGTCTGCCCTCGCTTGTCCTTCACGTTGAGCTTGGCGCGGTGCTCAGCGAGCAGCCTGATGATGGCGTCGAACCCGGCGCCGGCCGCGCCGTGCGCAGCGGTCTGGCCGTTGGCGTTGACGCTGTTGACGTCACCGCCAAGCTCGATCGCGGTCCGCACGGCTTCGAGTAACGCTTTTTCTGGAACGCTGCCGGGCCCCGACCCTTGACCCAGACCGGAGGCCACCATGAGCGGCGTATTGCCATCCTTGTTGGCCAGGGTGATATTCGCCCCGCCCTTTGCGAGGGCGCGCATGATGTCGACGTCGGCACTTTTCGCAGCCAGCCAATAAGGCGTGGCACCTACGAGGCCCTGCTGGAAGAAATACGACCCTGGAACGGCGGGTGGATCTTTGACCATGCGCGCATTTGGATCCGCACCCCTGGAGAGCAGAGCGTCAACGAGCGCGACCGACGCGTGCGCCCTGACAAGCCCTTCTTTCGCACTCGGCTTCCACACCGTCGCATGGAGCGGGGCGTAGCCCAGTTTGTCCGCCTGATTCGGGTTCGCACCGCGCTCGAGCAGAAGGCGGGCGACGTCCTCTTGCGCGCTCGCGACGGCAATCAGCAACGGGCTGGCGCCGTCGGGAGCCCCCTCGTTGACGTCGACACCGCCATCGAGAAGAACACGGGCCGAGGCGATGTCGCCGCTTCTCGCGGCAAACAGAAGCGGGCTGAATCCGGACGTCGATCGCGCTCGCGGGTCTGCTCCGCTCTCGAGCAGGATGCGGGTGACTTCGCCGTGTCCCTGAGCAACCGCCCACATGAGCGCCGTCTGTTGCTGCACGCTCTCGCGGGCGTTGACGTTCGCGCCATGGGCGAGCTTGACATCCGCCCCCGCGTGGATCAGTCGATCGACCATCTGGGCATCGTCCCAGTGGACGGCCCAGTGAAGCGCACTCGCACCGTCGCCCTGCCGCTCGTTGACGTCCACTCGCTGGCTGAGGAGCTGCTGCGCGAGCACCAGGTCGCGCTGCTCGACCGCCTCCGCGAGTTGAGCCGCGCGATCAGCCGCACTCGCGGTGCCACAGATCAACCACGCAAGGAGGACGGAGCCTGCAGCAGCAGGACTCGTGGACCCACGCATGTGCGGATTATACTGCCGCGCCTGTGAGCCACGGTCTGTCGCACGTCGGTCGACACAATCGGTCACGCATGACCGCGATGGGCCGTTCGCTCGTGGTGATTTTGCTCTCGCGGGCGGACCCAATCGCGCAACAACCACCGGCGAGCAACGGAATGCTCCGCCCGATCCCTTTCTCACTCCTGCAGGAAGAGTCGCCGCGGCAGGATGGGATCGGAACGGCGCATGAACAGGTCACGACCTCTTCGAGCGACGCACAGCGTTGGTACGACGACGGGCAGGCGCATCTCTATTCGTTTTCGTGGATTGAAGCCGCAAGAGCCTTCCACGCCGCGCTTCGAATCGACAACCGTCTGGCGATGGCACACCTTGGATTGAGCTTCGCGTTCGGCGGCCTCGGCTCGATGCAGGGCGCGAACGACGAATTGAGGCGCGCCCGGGATCTCGGAGCTGGCGCCGGCGAAAGGGATCGCGTTCGGATCCGCCTGAGATCACTTCAGCTCGCGACTCTGGCTGATCCGGACGGTACCTCGCGCCGTGACTCCATCACCGCACTCGATCGTGCTCTCCAGATGTACCCGCGCGACGTGGAGCTGTTGCTGCTCCGAGGCGAAGCGGAAGCCGGATCAGGGGGCCCACCTGGCATGTCGAGCGGCGCGAGCGCGATCGGTTTTTTCGAACGGGCGCGTCAGGCTGCGCCGCAGGCGTTTGCGCCGCATCACTACCTCGCGCACGCCTTTGAAAATTCCGGACAGATGGACCTGGCGGTGCGCGAGAGCGAAACGTACACGCGGATGGCGCCCGCGGTGGCGCACGCACACCACATGTTCGGTCACGGGCTGCTTCGCACCGATAAGGCGACCCGGGCGATCGAGGAATTCCGCAAGGCGGCCGACTTGGAGGTGCTGCACAACACCACCGGCCACATTCCCCAGGAGTACGATTGGCATCACCATCACAACGCGAGCCTGCTTGCGGCGGCATATCGATACGTCGGTCAAATGCGGGCCGCGGCTGATCTATTGAGGTCGACCTTCTCGGTCGCCGCGCCGCTTCTTCCCGAGGAGCTCGACAAGCGTGCGTGGCCAGCTTTTCTCCTCGCACAAGGAGCCGTGCCCGATGCGCTCGAGGCCGCACAGCGACTGATCGCGCACGCCTCGCCGATCGTACGCGCCGCCGGCCACCTGAGAGCAGCCCACTCGCACATGGCCTCGGGCCAACTGCAACCGGCCGCACGTGAAACCGATGCGGCGCTTGACGTTCTCCGCGGTGCCGGGCCCGACGCGGCGGTGCTCGCCCCCGATCTCCGTCTGGCACAAGGCGAGTTGTTCTTGCGGGGAGGCGATCGGCCGCGCGGGCGGCAGATGATCCGTGACGCGATCGCAAGCCTGCGAGCTCGCCCGGGTCCCGATGCGTGGACCGAGACGCTGTTCACGCTGGAAGCTATCGCACGGGCGGCGCGAAGCGTCGGCGACGCCGATCTGTCAACTGAATTGGCCGAGGAGCTTCAGCGACACGATCCTTCGTACGCCGGCACGCGCTTCGCTCTCGCAGTCGATGCAGAGCGTCGCGGAAACCGAATGGCGGCGCTTCGCGAATACGAGTACGCTTTGCAACGCTGGCACAGTGCCGATCCGGACTTTGCCGACCTCGTCTACGCGCGCGCCCACGCTGCCGCACTTCGCCAGCCACGCTAGAACCGGTCACCAATGACCGGCGTGCGGCGTGCAGGTCGGGTCTGGTTTTCCTTGACGAGCCGTGACGCACCATCCATACTCCTGCCTCTCGATCCGTCCACATGGGCGACCCGTGTGCTCTCAGGAGGCTCGAATGAGATCAGGTGTCGTCTGCCGCACGCTCGTGATTGGCATCGCGCTCGTCATCGCGCCGTCAGTGCTCCTCGCCCAGGAGATCTCACTTTCAGGGACGCTGACCGATATGACCGGAGCTGTGCTCCCGGGAGCCACTGTCACCGCCACGCACGTGGAATCGGGAAACACATTCACGGCCGTCACCGACGCGTCGGGCGACTACCGCATCGGCACGATGCGTCCGGGAGTGTACAGGGTCGCCGCCGAGCTCGCGAGCTTCGCGACGGTTGTCCGCGACAATCTCGAGCTCCTGGTCGGACAACGCGCAACGGTCAACTTCAGATTGAGCCTCTCGTCGGTCAATGAAACGATCACCGTGACCGGCGTCTCGCCGCTTGTCGACGTGACGCAATCCAAACTGGGAGGCAACGTCGATTCACGCCAGCTTTCCGAGCTGCCGGTCAACGGCCGCAATTGGATGGACCTGACGATGCTGGCGCCAGGGAGCAATGCGAATGCGGTCGGCGAATCACCGATCGTGCTTGCCAACCGCGCCGAGGCGCATGCCGGCGACTTTCAGCTGAATCTCGACGGCCAGCAGGTCAGCAACATGATGGCGTGCGCGCGCTGGGGCCAACCAAAGTTCAGCCGCGATGCCATCGGGGAGTTCGAGTTCGTCAGCGGCCGGTTCGACGCGACACAAGGCCGGTCGATCGGGGTACAGATAAACGCCGTGACGAAGGCTGGTACTAACACGTACGCGGGCACGCTTTCCGGTTTCTTTCGGGACGCCAAGCTGAACGCGAAGGACCCGATCGTCAATCGCGTCCTGCCGTACTCCAATCAGCAGATCAGCACGACGCTCGGCGGACCGATTCGCCGGGACCGCGTGCATTTCTTCGGCTACTACGAAGGTGAGCGCGAGCCGCAGTCCTATTTCTTCAACAGCCCCTATCCGAAGTTCAATATCGGCGACCTGACGGGAACACGCACCGAAAACAAAGGCGGCGCACGCTTCGACGGTCAATTGAGCGGCTCAACGCGACTCACTTCCCGCGCAAACGTCTGGCGGTTTTGGCAGCCGTATACCGACGCCGCGGCCGGCGGCAGCACGGGGGGCGCGGCACTGCACCCGTCCAGGGCGAGTTCCAAGAAGCTCGAAAGCTCTACGTGGTTCGCGAACCTCACGAAAATATTCGGCAAGCTGGTCAACGAGTTGAAGCCCGGATTCAACTACATCACCTCTAGAGACATTCAGGTGGTCCAGTCGCCGCAGATTACGCTGCAGGGATATACGATCGGCCAGGAAACATTCAAACCGCTGTACTTGACTGAGAAGACCTGGTCGGTGAGAGACGACCTCACGTACGTCGCAGGCCGTCACGAGATCAAGACCGGCGCTGAGTACTTCCATCACCTCAACACTCTGTTCTGGCCGTCGAACAAGTTCGGCAGCCTCGATGCGCTGGGAGGCCCGGTGCCTGCCAACATCGAATCTCTTTTTCCAGTCTGGAACGATCCGACCACATGGAACCTTGCGGCCCTGTCACCGATCGCGCGCACCTGGACGCAGAGCGTGTCCAGCAACGACTACACGATCGAGCGTCCCAGACACGATTCGGCATTCTGGTTTCAGGACAATTGGAGAGCAAGCTCGCGCCTCACCTTGAACCTCGGGATTCGTTGGGATCTGGCTTTCAACGCCGACGGCGAAGACATCAATTTTCCGCCGTTCCGCACGCCTCAGCCACACGAATGGGACAACGTTGCGCCGCGCCTCGGGTTTGCTTACTCAATCAATGACGCAACCGTGTTTCGCGGAGGCTGGGGCCTGTACTACATCGGTTATACAGACCAGCCCGCGCACCATTCCCGCATCGATCTCGTCACGGTTGCTCCCTCGATCTTCAACGACAATCGACCCGATTTCGCATCGAACCCCTACAACGGACAGACGCTCACCTTTGATCGCGCGCTCCAACTCGCGGGGCGCAGAAGCACGACCGGAACCATTGCCAGCCCGGATCTCGATACGTCGTACGCCTACCAAACCTCGGTGGGAGTCCAACGTCAATTGGGGCAGACGACGTCTGTGCAGGCGGACTACATCTACATGCAGAATCGTCACGAGCTGACGGTGAGGAATATCAACCTCGTCTACAACCGAACCACGGGAGTCAACGAACCGTTCAACCTGGTCCGCGTCTACGACGACTGGAACATCGTCAGCATGCGGTTCTCGGACGGTCAGTCGAACACTCACTCGCTGCAGACAGCGTTCACCAGACGCATGAGCAGCAACTTCCAGCTTTCAGCCACTTACACGTTGGGAGCGACGTGGTATCGCAACGTATTACCGCTCAATCCTGGTTGCCAGTACCCGATGAGCGCTCCCGGCGTCTGCAATGTGCCGATTACCCTCGCGCAGGACTTCCCGCAAAACGAGTGGTACCTGAGCGGTGCGCAGCGTCACCGAGCCGTTTTGAGCGGGATTTGGCAATTGCCCTTGGCATTCCAGCTGAGCGGTCTGTATTTCGCCGGCAGCGGCATCAATCAGACGACGACTCCGGGCTCAGACGTGCGACTCACCGGTCAGGCCGGCTATCCGGGACGACTGCGACGCAACGGCTCGCTCATCCCTCGAAACAATGTCGATGTGCCATCGATTCACCGTGTGGACCTGCGTGCACAGCGTCGATTCCGGCTTGGCCACGCAACCTTGGACGGCCTGCTGGAAGTATTCAACGTGCTGGACCACGCCAACTACGCGTCGTTCAACGTCAACGAAGCGAGCGCCTCTTTCGGAACCCCGGTGCGCGACACGAACGTGGCGTATGCACCGCGTATGGTGCAGCTGGGTTTCAGGTTCGCCTTCTGAACCTGTTGGAGAGAATTGCGGAGCGACGCATGGAGCGACCTGAACGCGTCCGACGTCGTGAGTTTGTGGCAGGCTCGGTGGCAGGCGCGGCCGCGATGTTCGCGCTGCCAGGTCTCGCGACGGCGGCGGAGTGGAACCGACGCCGAAAAAGCGAATGTCAAGATCGTCAACGACAGGTGTGCGGCATGGACGGCGCCGCTCGACTTCGACCGGGTCGCACGATTCCTCGCAGACGACTGCACGTTCAGAGCATCGGAAACCGCGGCGCCGGTCAAGGGTCGGCAGGCGATCGTCGACCCACTGCGCAAGATGCTGGGCTCGCCCAGCAAAGCGCGGTTCGACGTCGTGCAGACGTTTGCGCGAGGGCCGATAGTCGTCAACGAGCGGTTCGATCGCTTCACGCTACCGACGCGTGAGATCAACTGGAGCGGCGTCGGAGTTTTCTGCCTGAGGAATGGCGTGATCGCCGAGTGGAGCGACTTCACCATCCGCATCGCCTGACACAAGCTCGAGAACGCAGCGCCCGGCGATCGCGCTGGGCGACGGAGGGCGACATGCTGCACACGATTGAGGATGGGCTGTAAAACCGTGGATAAGAGACGCCGCGCTCTGCTCGAGTTCTCGGCTGTCGGCGGAATGGCGGCCACAGTTGGTCTGGTCGCAGCTCAAGGTGCGTCGCCCGGCGCGGAAGCGGCTCAGGCGATTGACGCAATCGCCCCGCAGAAGGGCAAACTGCGCCGCGTCGTCACCGCACATAACGCCGAGGGAAAGTCCTTCATTGCAAACGACGAGATCGTCGACGCCGCTCACATCTGGAACGGGACGCCAGATCACCCACTCGGAACCACGGTTGGCGTCGAGCCTCCCGGCGTGTCGCACGCGACGGGCCAGACCCGATGCTTCGTGGCAGCAATTCCGCCGTCCAGGGATCCAAAGCCGACTCTGGCCAATCGAATTGGTTATCACCGTGCCGATGGGATTGCGTACTGCCTCATCCTGAACGGGGAGATCGCCTTCCTCGTCGATACGCAGGAAGTCATCGTACGAGCGGGCGATGTGGTCGTCGAGCGGAACACGCTGCATTCCTGGAGAAATGAAGGGCGCGAACCCGTGTCGATGTTCATTGTCACGGTCAGCGCGACAGGGTGACAAGCCCCGGTTCAGTTTGCCGAAAGCGACTCAGCACGTTCGTGTTTCCTGTCGTTGCCGCTTTACGCCGGCTCGCGATGCACCGACTTCCTTTCCTAGAATTGGAACTGTCCGCCGATTTTGAACAGCCGGCCCTGCAACACGTTGGTGGGCCGCATGAACTGATTGGCCGCCGTCGTCGAGAACGTCGTGTTGACCGAGTTGACGAAGTCGCTGTTGAACACGTTATAGAGGTTGGCATCCGCGCGGAAGCTGTACCGGCCAACCTTCAAGCCTTTGGACAACCGCAGATCGAGCTGGTTCAGATATCCCGCCCAGAGCGTGCCGGGCTCGAT